>WNFL01301023.1_pt1 | contig 11448 bp, 11 predicted proteins | sample 5400361 | NCBI WGS metagenome assembly WNFL01 (sample SAMN13153351, study PRJNA577476) | soil metagenome | isolation source: 40 cm soil on Douglas fir-dominated hillslope | place: USA:California | collected 2013-09-17
TGACCAGCGCGGCGGCCACGTCGTCCTGCGTGCTGAGAGGATTCGAGCCGCACACGAAGACCTCGGCCCCGCCCGCCTGCAGCGTGCGCGCCAGGTTCGCGGTCTCGGTGGTGACGTGGAGGCAGGCCGCGATCCGGACGCCGCGCAGCGGGCGCTCCTTGGCGAAGCGCGCGCGAATCGCGCGCAGCACCGGCATGTGGCGGTCCGCCCACTCGATGCGCAGGCGTCCTTCCTGCGCGAGGCGCATGTCCTTGACGTGTCCGGCGGCGGCGTGACCGTTCGCCGCGCCGTTGGCGCGGCGCGAAGCAGTGCGGGGCATGAGCGATTCCTCGTTCAGCGTGAAGGGAGATCGGTAAGGGGAGCGTCGAAACGCGCCGGTGAGTATGCCGCCCGGGCCGGGTGCCGGCAACCGGAATCTTCTTGCGGTGCCGTTCTGTGATATGCTTTCGCATATGAAACGCACGACGCTGCTGCTGGACTCGAGCCTGTACGCGGAACTACGCCGAGTGGCGGCCGCCGAGGGCCGCACGCTCACCGAGGTGGTCGAGCGTGCGCTGCGGCGCGGGCTTGCCGCGCACGACGCCCCGCGCCGGCGGCGCGTGACGCTTCCCTCCTTCGACCTCGGGCCGTTCCTGGTGCGGCCCGGAGCCGGGGAGCTTCCAGGCGAGGAGCCCGGAGCGGAGTCGGCGCCATGATCGGCGTGGACGCGACCCTGCTCGCCTACGCCGCCAATCGTGGCGCGCCCGAGCACCTCCGCGCGGCCCACACGCTGGAATCGCTGGCGAGCGGCGAGACGCGCTGGGCGCTGCCGCTGAGCGCCGCGCACCAGTTCGGCCGTCTGGTCACGCACCCGCACGCGGTCGCACGCACGCTCACCGCGCTCGAGGCCTGGGGCTTCGTCGAGCGCCTGCTCGAGAGCCCGACGGTGGAGCTGCTGCTGCCGACGCGCCACCACCTGCAGGTCCTGGACGAGGTGCTCGAGGCGCTGGGCCCGGCCGGCGGCGCGGTCGCGGGGCTCGAGACCGCGGTGCTGCTGCGCGAGCACGGGGTCCGCGAGCTGCTGAGCGCCGACCCGGCGATGCGCCGCTTCGCCTTCCTCTCGGTGCGGGACCCGCTCCACGGTCCGGTGTGGACGCCCGAGGAGGGCCGGCCGCGCCGCTACCGCGTCTTGAGCGGCCGCACCTCGCCCACCACCCGCACCTCGACCGGGTAGCCCTCGATCCGAGCGGGCAGGCTCCGCTTCAGCTCCGGGTCGTCGCGGCGGATCAGCACCACGAACACCGGACGTCCCGCGCTCGCGCCCTCGGCGGTGCCGACCACACCGGGCATCGCCAGCAACGCGGGGGTGCGTTCCTCGAGCACGTGAGCCATGGGCTTCACGGCGTGCGCCTCCCCTCCCGCGCCCGGGGTCCGCGCCGCGCGGCAGGCTCCGACGAGCACCGCGCACGCCGCGACCGCGGCGACACGACGAAAGGAGCCGCGGACGCGGCTCCCCCGACGTGTGATTAGCGACGACGTTACTGGCTGCACACCGTCGCGGAACCTCTGGAGCACTGGTCCGATCGGGTTGGCGAACGAGCCGCCGCTTCCGCCCGCGAAGCACAGGCCGACCGGATTGTTGCCACTCTGGGTGACCATGAGCGACCCGGAGTCGCCGCTGCGGATGAAGGTGGCCGGGGTCATGATCTGGTTCACGAAGGTGGCGACGCCACCGGTGTACTGAACCTGGATGGTCACGTTGATGGCCTGGATCGAACCGGTGGTGAGGCCCGAGGTGCGGCCGGTCTTCTTCACCGCCAGCCCCACCGCCGGGGACACCACCGTGGACGACGGCGTGTAGCCGCCGGCCTCGGCGCAGGTGTAGGCGCGTCCCGCCACCGGCCGCGCGATCGCGCAGTCGATGGTGTTGTTGCCGCTGAAGCTGATCGGCTGGAAATCGGACAACGTCGCCGACTGGGCGGTCTGCGCGCACTTCGGATGAGCGTCGTAGCGACCGGGCGCATCGATGCGCTCTCCGATCGAGGCGGCGTTCTCCCGGGCGAACACGTGGTTGTTGGACAGGAAGTACTGCACGCCGCCCTTCACCACCACGCAGCTGATAGTACCCGCCGCGCACTCGAGGTCGTTGCCGGTCGAGGTCCCGCACTGGAGCGTCCCGCCGCCACCCGGCTTGGCCTGCGGGTGCGGGTTCGCGAACGCGTACACCGTCGAGCTGGGCCGGGAGCCCGGCGGTTCCGCCGTGCCGGGTCAGTACCAGCACGGTCGGCCCGCCACTGCGGCCGACCCCGGTCCCGGTGCCCACCACGTCCGGGATGGCGAGCAGCTCACCGCTGTGGCGGTTCTGCACGCCGATCACCCGGTCCACGTCGGCCGAGCGCGAGAACGAGAGACCGTTGGCGGTCGACTTGGGCGCAGTGGGCTGGCGTCCGCAGCCCGCGACCACGGCGATCAGGGCCGCGGCCGCGATCACTACCGCGAGCATGAGGCGGAGACGGGACGACGAGGGGGACATGGGGACCTCCTGGGGCAGGTCTCGGGCGATCGGAGGGAGCGGGCCTGGTCATCCCAGGACCGGGCGCGGGCGTGCCCGAGGCGTCGCCCGCGTCCGATCAAGGATAGGACGACCTAGCGCACCCGAACCAGAGGAATGCTGCTTCCGCCGGCCGGCCCGAAGGCGCGGGCGCGGAACACGCCGGCCGCCACGGCCCGACCCTGGTCGTCCCGTCCATCCCAGGTCCAGATCCGGAACCCGGCCGTCCCCGCGCCCAGCCGCGCATGGCGGATCGCGCGGCCGCTCACGTCCACGATCTCGAGGCTCACCGCCGCGTCGTCCCAGGTCCGCATCGTCAACGCGACCGGTCCGCGCGAGGGGTTGGGTGCGACGGCCGACAACTCCACCGGGCGGGACCCGGTCCGGGTGTCGGCATCCACCCCCGCGGCCCCGGGAGCGATCAGGAACAGATCGTCGAGGCCGAAGTCGCCGATGATCTGGTCCGGGGTCTGCATGAACGGCGCCTTGTCGTGGCGCACGTGGATCTTGGTCACGTTCTGGAGCGCGCCCGCGATGAACTGCGCCCACCGCCCCGCCGGCGGAATGAAGCCCGGGTTGTACTGCCAGAAGTTCTGCGGGAACGAGTTGGGGTCGCCCAGGGAGAAATGAATCTCCATGGCCTGCGCGGCGTTCACGTCGCTCAGCCACAGGCTGACCGCGGTGATGCCGGCCGCCATCCAGTCTCCCTGGTAGGGCGCCTGCTCGGAGTAGGCACCGAGGTTGCCGAGCGTCGGCTTCGACACCAGCAGGAAACCGTCGCCGGCTCCGTTCACACCCCCGGTCCCGGGATTGGTCGGGAAGGTCCCACCCGCCCACCCGGCAATCGATGTCCCCGGGAACGACTCTCGATAGCCGGGCTGAACTGCAGAGCATGGAGTCGCAAGCCGGCTGGCGACGGTCACGATCGAGAGGAGCAGGGGAATCGCGAATCGGGGGACGGACCCGGCACGCATGCCAACCTCCGCGAGGAGAACGACCTTGGGGGACGAGGCGAACTCATCAAGGATAGACCGGAGAGCCGGTAGCGACCAGCGCCAAGCGACGACAGGCGCGACCCATCGCGCACCCGCTGTTTAGTGCGGCGCGACGGCGGTCGCGGAGCGTCCTCTCTCACCTGGCGGCCCACCCTGGACGTCCCGACGCCGCGGAAGGACCGATCAGCGCCCGCGACGCGACGCGGCCGGCTTCTTCGTCGCCGGCGGCGGAGGGATGCGGATGTCCACGCGCTCGACCGGGAGCCCGTACGACTCGAGCGGGCGGTCGAAGTCCTTCTCCTTCCCCACCACCACCGCGATCATGGCCTCGGGGTGGACCTTGCGGCGCGCCGCCTCGAGCGTCGCGGCGGCCGTCACCCCCTCGAGCCCCTTCTGGTAGCGATCGAGGAAGTCCTGCGGGTACCCGAACACCTGGTAGTACGCGGCGCGGAACAGCACCGAGGACGGCTGCTCGAAGTTGAACACGAACGCGTTCTGGACCGACTGCTTGGCGGCATCGAGCTCGTCGGCCGTGAACGGCGCGGCGGTGGACTTGCGCACCTCGTCGCGCAGCAGATCGAGCGCGGTCATGGTCGAATCGCCGCGCGTCAGCGAGTACGCCATGAACACGCCGGGCCGTGGATACCCCTCGCCGGCCACCGCCCCGGTCGCATACGCCAGCCCGCGCGCGCTGCGGATTCGTTTCACCAGCCGCGACTGGAATCCGCCGCCGAGCGCCATCTGATAGACGTCCATCGCGGGGAAATCAGGATCGTCGGCGCGGAACCCGAGATGGGTCAGCAGGATTCCCGACTGGGTGACGTCCTCCTTGGGCGCGAACACAAGGCGGGCACGGCTGCTCTCCGGGGTCGGAGGCGCGGGCGGCAACGCCACACCCGCTCCCTTCCAGTCCCCGAGCTGCTCCTCGAGGCGCTTCTTCAGCGGCTCGCTGCGGAAGTCCCCGTAGATCGCGAGCGCCGCGCGGGTCGGTTCGAACGCCGCGCGGTGGAGCTTCACGCAGTCCTCGCGCGTCACCGCGTCGACGGTGGCGTACTCGGGCTGACGGGCGTACGGGCTGGCCTTGCCGTACACCGCCTGGTGGGCGACCCGGACCAGCAGCGGGATCATTTCGTCGTTGCGGCTCGCGATCGCCTGGCGCAGCCCGACCTTGGCGAGCTCGATCTTGTCCGGCGGGAACGCCGGGTGACGGAGCACGTCGGCGAACAGCCCGACCACCTCGTCCAGATTCTCCGACAGGCAGTCGAAGTCGGCGCTCGCCATGTCCACAGAGAGATCGGTGGACAGGCTGGCCCCGATCGCGGCCAGCCGGTCGTCGAGCCAGTCGCCGCCGTGGGTCGCGGTGCCGCCGCTGCGCATCGCGTCCCCGGTGATGGTCCCGAGCCCGACCCGGGCGTCGGGGATCCACACCGGGCTCATCCGCACGTCGAGTCGGCCGGTGACGCGCGGCAGGTCGTGGTTCTCGAGCAGCAGCACCGTCATCCCGTTGGGCAGCGTCATGCGCGCGAGCGCCGGCACCTCGACGCGGCGCAGCGGCGAGGTCGACAGATGACGCGGATCCCACTTCGCGTCCTTCTGCGCGTGCGCCGGCGCGCTCGCGGTCAGCGCCAGCAGCGCGATCGCCGCGGCCGGGTGAACGACTCGGCGCGGGCTCATCGGGCGGCCCTCGGCGTCGCGCCGGATCGGCCGGGCGTGGCGGGAGGCCTGGGGTTCACGATCACGCCCACGGTCCGGTTGCTGCGCACCATCCGCTGGCTCATCACGTTCATCAGATCTCCCACCGTGAGGGACTGGACCCGCTCCTGCTCGCGGAAGAACTCCCGCCAGTCGCCGTGCAGGGTCTGGTAGGTGGCCAGGTTCTCCGCCAGGGTGCCGTTCGAGTCCGCGCCGCGGATACGGTCGGCGCGCACCCGGACCTGGTACCCGTGCAGCTCGTCGGCGGTGAACGGCGCCTTGTGCTCGACCTGGTCGAGCACGTCGTAGAGTGCGGTCTCGACCCGCGCCGGATCCTGACCGGCGGCCGGGACCACGAAGAAGCCCATCAGGTTCGGATACTTCTCGCCCGGGAAGCCGGTGAATCCCTGGACCTGGACCGCGACCTTGCGTTCCTTCACCAGCACCTTGTTGAGGCGCGCGTAGTCGCCGCCCGCCAGCAGGTCCACCAGCGCCTCGCAGGCGGCGTAGCTCGGATCGGTCACCGCCGGAATGTGCCACGCCACCGCGAACATCGGCTGCGCGACGTCCTCGAGGATCACGCGCCGCTCGGCCCTCTGCTGCGGCTCGATCACGTCGATCGGAGGCGGCGGCGGGCCGTTCGACACCTCGCCGAAGTAGGTCTCGGCCTGCTTGCGGAGCGCATCCACGGTGACGTCGCCCACCACCGCGACCGTCATGTTCCGGGCCACGTAGTGCCGGCGGAAGAACTCCTCCCCTTCGGTCCGGCTGAAGGCGTGCAGGTCGGAGGGGAACCCGATGCCTCCGAACTGGTAGGGATGGGCCACGAAGGCGGCGTGGATGAACTCGTCGATGAGCCGGCCGACCGGGGAGGATTCGGTGCGCATGCGGCGCTCCTCGTACACCACGTCGCGCTCCTTGTAGAACTCGCGGAACACCGGCCGGCTCATGCGCGCGCCCTCCATCAGCGCCCACAGCTCGAGCCGGTTCGAGGGGATCGAGTAGAAGTAGCGGGTGACGTCGTCCGAGGTGCTGGCGTTCACGTTCTGGGCGCCCGCCGCCTCCAGGATCCGGTCCGACTCGTTGGGCACCACGTACTCCTGCGCCTTCTCCTGCGCCGCGGCGAACGCCCGCGCCGTGTCGGCCCGGGCAGCCTTCTCCTGCTCGGCGTGGAGCGCGTTCCACGCCGCCTCGACCCGGTCCATCGCCGCCTTCTCCGCGTTCCAGTCGCGGGTTCCGACCACGCTCGTCCCCTTGAACGCCATGTGCTCCATCATGTGCGCCAGGCCGGTGGCGCCGAGGCGATCGTCCGCCGAGCCCGAGTTCACCACAGTCTGGTAACTGAACACCGGCGCCTCGTGACGCTCGACCACGATGAATTTGAGCCCGTTCGGCAGCGTGAACTCCCGCACCTGCTTCTCGAGCGTCTCGAGCCCGGTGCCGGCGGCCCCGATCGGCGGCGGCGCGGCGGCGCTGAGGGCGAGCGCGAGCCCGAGGCTCGCGAGCGTGGAGATCGCGCGGCGGATGGAACGACCGGACATGAGGCCTCCGAGCTCGGGACGACACGGCGACGGGAAACGCGGGCGGATCATGGCACAGGGTCGGGGAGGGCACCACGCTCCGCGCGCGCGGCGCCGACCAGCGCGGCGCGGCGGCGACGGGCGCGGGCTCAGCGCGCGCGCCACGCCGCCAGCAGCTCGGCTTCGCGCTCGGCGGTCATGCCGGCCGGACGCTCGGGTGTGCCCTGCGGGCCGCGCGGAAACTCCGGCTGCGAGCGCTGCCACGCGAGCACGTCGCGCGCCGTCTCGAGCGCGGGCCGGAAGCGCAGTCCGGAGGCGAGCGCGCGGCTGCAGTCCACTTCGCCGAACATGCGCTCGGACTCGGGCACCCACAGCGGCAGCTCGAAGAACGCGCCCACGCCGCGGTCGAGCAGCCACGCCTCGTCCACCCACACCCGCGGCGGATCCTGGCCGGCCGCGCCGGCGCAGGCGTCGAGCCAGGCCGACATCGGGAGCCGCGCGGCCGGGCCGGTGGCGTGCACCACGCCGCGCTCGCCGCGCTCGAGCCCGTCCAGCATCCAGGCACCCAGGTCGCGCACATCGATGAACTGGACCGGCCGCTCGGGGCGGCCCGGCGCCAGCAGCTCTCCGCCGCGGGCCATGCGCCGCGGCCAGTAGCCCGAGCGGTCGGTGGCGTCCTCGGGCCCGAGGATCAGCCCGGGACGGACGATCCACGCGCGCTCGCCGAACGCGCGCTGCGCCTCCTGCTCGCACAACGCCTTGAGCGGCCCGTAGGTCTCGGGACCGAGCACCTCGGCGGCGCCGGGCGGCATCGTCGCCAGCGCGGCGTCCTCGGTGGCGCCGCCCCGCGTCCCGTCCGAGTAGACCGAGATGGTGGAGACGAAGAGGTAGCGCCCGACCGCCTCGCGTAGCGCCTCCGCCGAGGCCCGCACCGCCCCGGGCAGGAAGCCGCAGGTGTCCACGCACGCGTCCCACCGCCGCCCGGAGAGCGCGGCCAGGTCCGCGGCCGCTTCGCGGTCGCCGAGGACGCGCTCCGCCGCCGGGAACAGGTCGGGGTTCGTACGGCCGCGATGGAACAGGGTGACCGGATGACCGCGGCGCAGCGCCTCGGCCACCAGGTGGCGTCCGAGGTATCGCGTGCCGCCGAGGACGAGCAGGCGCATGGGGAGAGAAGGCGCGCCGGGCGGACCGCGCGGGGCCCGCCCGGCGTCGCGCGGCCTAGATGCTGCGGGCCAGGGAGCGCGCCTTGTCGGTGCGCTCCCAGGTGAATCCCGGCTCGTTGCGGCCGAAGTGTCCGTAGGCCGCGGTCTGGCGGTAGATCGGGCGGCGCAGCTTCAGGTGCTTGATCAGGCCGCCGGGCGTGAGGTCGAAGTGCTTGCGCACCAGCCCGGTCAGCTTCTCGTCCTTCACCTTGCCGGTGCCGAAGCTGTCCACCATCACGCTCACCGGTTCCTTCACGCCGATCGCGTAGGCGATCTGGACCTCGCACTTGTCGCACAGCCCGCTCGCGACCAGGTTTTTGGCGACGTAGCGCGCGCCGTAGCAGGCCGAGCGATCCACCTTGCTCGGGTCCTTGCCCGAGAGTGCGCCGCCGCCGTGGCTGCCGACGCCGCCGTAGGTGTCGACGATGATCTTGCGCCCGGTGAGCCCGGTGTCGGCCATCGGGCCACCCTTGACGAAGCTCCCGGTCGGGTTGATGTGGAGGGTGATCGGATGCTTCGAGTCCACGTAGCGCTTCGGGATCATCGGCAGGATCACGTGCTTGCGGATGTCGCGCTCGATGGTCTTGTGCGGGATCTTGTCGGCGTGCTGGGTCGAGACCACCACGGTGTCGACGCGCACCGGACGGCCATTGTCGTACTCGACCGTGACCTGGGACTTGCCGTCGGGACGCAGGTACGGGATCACGCCCTTGCGCCGCACCTGGGCGAGGCGCCGGGTGAGCCCGTGGGCGAGCATGATCGGAAGCGGCATGAGCTGCGGGGTCTCGCGCGAGGCGTAGCCGAACATCAGGCCCTGATCGCCGGCGCCGCCGCGGTCCACGCCCATCGCGATGTCCGGCGACTGGTCGTCGATGGTGGTGACCACCGCGCAGGTGTGGCTGTCGAAGCCGTACTCGGCGCTGTCGTAGCCGATCTCCCCGATCACCTGACGCACCAGGCTCGGGATCTCGACGTAGCCGTGGCTCGAGATCTCGCCGGCCACCACCGCCAACCCGGTCGTCACCAGCACCTCGCAGGCGACCCGGCTGGCCGGATCCTGCGCGATCAGCGCGTCGAGAACCGAGTGACGCGAGCCCATACGGATCTCCTGGGAATGCCGGGTCTGTGTACATCGGCCCGCCGGCGCCACCAGGCGGCCGGAGGGCGGGGCGGGTCCTCGAGGGACCTCCGCCCGCGCTACTTGAACAGCACTTCGCTCGAGTCGCCGACGTTGACGCGGCGGAATCCCCCGCGCACGACGGCGTTCTCTCCCACCACCGACCCCTCGAGCATGATGTCCTCGATGGTGGCGTTCTGGTTCACGATCGAGTCCCGCAGGACCGCGCGGCGCAGCTGTGCGCCGGCCGCGATCGAGACGTGGGGCCCGAGGATGCAGTCTTCGACCACCGCGCCCGGGGCGACGAACACCGGGCCCCGGGTGAGCGACCCGGGAATCTGCGCCGTCTCGCCGCGCTTGTCCAGCAGGATGCGGTTGGTCTCGAGCAGGGTCTCGGTCTTGCCGCAGTCGTACCAGCCCTCCACCGGGAAGGTGGTCAGGGTGCCACCGCGCTCGACGAGGAGCTGCATGGCATCGGTGAGCTGGAACTCGCCCTTGGTGCGCACGCCGCGCTGCTGGAGCTCGCGCAGCGCCGCGAACAGCGGGCCGCCGTGATCGAAGAAGTAGATCCCGGTGATCGCCAGGTTCGAGGTCGGCTGCTCGGGCTTCTCGACCAGCCGGGTGACGCGGCCGTCGCCGTTGGTCTCGACGATGCCGAAGCGCCGCGGGTCGTCCACTCGCTTGACCCCGAGCGTGCTCACGCCGCGCTCCAGCGCCGACTTCAGGTCGGCCTCGAAGATGGTGTCGCCGAGCACGATCAGCAGCGGCTTGTCGTCCGCGTAGGGCTCGGCCAGCGAGACCGCGTGGCCGAGGCCGAGCCGCTCGGCCTGCTCGACGTAGTCCACCTTCAAGCGCGAGTAGTGGGTGCTCACGAATTCGCGCACCTGCTCGCCCATGTAGCCGACGATCAGCACCACGCGGGTGACGCCGAGCGCCACCAGGTCGTCGAGGATGTAGGCCAGCATCGGCTTGCCGGCGACGTGGAGCAGGACCTTGGGCTGGGTGTGAGTATGGGGACGGAGCCGGGTGCCGGCGCCGGCCACCGGGATCACCGCGACCACGTCACCGATCATCGGGACTCCCGGATTCGGCCAGCCGCCGCTTGAACGCGTCGATGCTCGGAATCGGCGTCGGGTCCGCGCCCGCGAGCAACGCCAGGTAGAGGCTCACGTAATCTCCGAACTGGACCAGCGAGGCCATCCGCGCCTCGCGCGACTCCCCCTCCGACACGATCTCGTGCACCGGGGCTCCCTGCTCGCGCACCCAATCGGCGGTGAGCGTCAGGCGCCGCGCCGCCGCGGGCGAATCCTCGCGATCGCGCAGGATCACCACCGAGGTCAGGTGGTGGATCGCGCCCGGGCGCTCCCAGCCCACGATCTCGTTGTGATTGAGCTCGGGCACGACGGCAGAATGGCCGGGCATCTTAGCATTTTCGTTGAGCTGGTGCCGCAGCCGCGTCCCGATCGCCCCGATCCGCTCGGAGCCCGAGTAGACGAACACGAAGCGCCCGGCAAGCGCGCGCGCCAGCTGCTTGGCGGGATTACCGGCTTCGGGCGCATCGGGTGAGAGCACGCGATTGCGCGCGCGCAGATGGGCGGCCGCCTCGCGCCAGGCTCGAGCGTCACCCAGTTCGAGAACAGCGCGGCGCGCGGTGGCGAGCCGCCGGCGATGAGGGCGGTCGGCACCCCATGCTCGCGGCAGCGCACGGCGAGGGTGCCGCCGGTGGTGATCGCGGCCCGCGGCACGCTGCGCGCGCGCGCCTCGGCCTCCAGCGCCAGGGTTTCCTCGGTGTTGCCCGAATACGACGAGAGCACCGCCAGCGAGCGCGGTCCGACACACGCCGGCCAGCGGTACTCGCGCACCACCAGCAGCGGGCGCGGCAGCCGGTCGGCGTGGAGCGAAGCGGCCAGCTCGGCGGCGATCGCCGAGCCCCCCAGCCCGCCGACCGCCACCAGATCGGGCGATGACGGTGGCAGCCGCCACGGATCGGCCTCGAGCCGGGCGAGGGCGTCCTCGATCTGCTCCGGGATGCGCTCGATGCGCGCGGCCATGCCGCCGCTGTCGCGAGCGCCGTAGGGAGGATCGAGCGCGCTCACGCCGTGCCCCGCGGGGCCAGCAGGAATCCGGGCACCACCCGGTCGAGGTGCTCGCGGATCACGCGTTTCACCCCGTCCGCGTTGGGCTGCTGCACCGCCTCGGCGGCCAGCGCGCGCGCGTCGGCCAGCCGTACGCTGCGGATCGCCGCCTTCACCCGCGGCAGGTCGAACGAGGACATGCTCAGCTCGTCCACGCCCATGCCGAGCAGCAGGACCGCGGTGCGGGGGTCGCCCGCCATCTCCCCGCAGATCCCGACCCAGCGCCCGGCGGCGTGCCCGGCGTCGATCGTGTGCCG
>WNFL01451906.1_pt1 | contig 11447 bp, 7 predicted proteins | sample 5400361 | NCBI WGS metagenome assembly WNFL01 (sample SAMN13153351, study PRJNA577476) | soil metagenome | isolation source: 40 cm soil on Douglas fir-dominated hillslope | place: USA:California | collected 2013-09-17
CTGCCAAAATCATATTCTCGCGCACTGAAAGATGGGGAATGATGCCTTCGGTTTTGCGGTCTTCGGGACAAAATGCCAGTCCTTGTCGAATGGCCTGTTTTGGCGACCGCAACGACACCGGTTGATTGTTGATCCTCAACTCGCCTTGATCGGGCGGTTGAATTCCGAACAACATCTTGGCGGTCTCTGTACGGCCCGAGCCAAGCAAACCGGCGAGTCCGACAACCTCGCCGGTGCCGATATTCAAATCGACATTTGCCATGACTCCGCGCTTCTGCAAACCCTGCGCTTCGAGAAAATTCGATGGATGCGCCGCGGCAGCCGCTTCTTGTGTCTCGTGGCCGAGTTTTTGCATTTCTTCAAACGATCGGCCAAGCATGTCGCCGATTAATTTTATTCGCGGCAGGTCGGACGCTTCATTCCGGCTGACGAATTTTCCATTGCGCAAGACCGTGATGGAATCCGATACGGCATAGACCTGGTCGAGAAAATGCGTGACGAAAAGGATTGCCATGCCCTGGTCACGAAGTTGCCGCATCACCTGGAAGAGAAATGCGACTTCACGTTCGTCGAGACTCGACGTCGGCTCGTCCAAAATCAGTAGGTTCGCCTGCACATCCAGTGCGCGAGCGACGGCAACCATTTGTTGCATTGCCAGCGAACACGATCGCAATAGGCTTGAGACATCAAGGTCCAGCCCGAGCCGATCCAAGCCGGGCAACGGCTTTGGCGGCCTGCTCACGAATAATTTTCTTGCGCAACAACCCGAACCGGGTCGGGTGCCTGCCCAACAAAATGTTATCCGCCACCGACAGCGTCGGCACCAGGTTCACCTCCTGATAAACGGTGCTGATCCCGGCTTGCTCGGCAGCACGAGGGGATTCAGGGGCGAATGGCTTGCCATTCAGTTCAATCGCTCCAGCGTCGAAGCGATATACCCCAGTGAGGACTTTGATTAACGTTGATTTGCCAGCGCCGTTTTCGCCCATCAGCGCGTGAATCTCGCCTCGTTCCAGCGTCAGTTGCCCGTCTTCTAGGGCTCTTACGGCGCCAAACGCCTTCTGAATGCCCTGCATACTGAGAACCGGACTCATCTAAGCCTCAAAGAGATACAGCGAGTGGTGGTCATTGGCTTTACTTTGACGGCAAACATTAGGAATCCGAGTCTCATCAAATCAGTCTCAATTGACAATGCCCGGCATCGGAAAAAATGAAACAAATCTGGCTTGCCACGGGTTATCCGGAAGAGTATTCGCTGATTTGAGCGAGCCGACGACCATTTAATCAATGCCATGGCCCAACTATGAAAGCTACAATCCTATCCCCAATGATCCTTTGCGCGACTCTTGCGCTCTCCACGCTTCCCGCCGTTGTTTCCGCTGAAGACTTTGAGAACAACCTCGAAAAGACATTCACTGTCACACCCGGTGACAAATTGAAGGTCGATGTAGATCTTGGCTCGGTGTCCATCAATACCGATGCACAAGGCAAAGCTGAAATTCAGGTTTTCCGTAAGTTCAAAAACGGCAGCAAGTCCGACGCCGACAAATGGTTTGCCGACCATCCCGTAACCATTGTCCGACAGGGCAACGCCGTCAGCATCACGCAGAAAAACAAGAAGCTGATTAATTGGTCGCGGGGACAGGATATCGAAGTGCGCTACGTCGTGAATATTCCCAAAAAATTCGACGTGGATCTTTCCACCGCTGGCGGCGCAATCCAGGTTGCAGACCTGGACGGTGAAGCGGTTACCCGCACGTCGAGCGGCCAGATCAAGCTCGCTAAAATCGCCGGTCACGTCTCGGCGAGCGATGCCGGCGGCAGCATTAGTCTCGAAGAAGGCGGCGGTGACGTCATGGCGCGCACCTCCAGCGGTTCGATCCAACTCCACAAGGTGGCAGGGAAGATCGATGCTTCCAATGCCGGCGGAAACATCAAGATTGATGAAGCTGGCGGGGCGGCCGTTGCCTCAACTTCAAGTGGTGCCGTCACCATCGAATTGGCCAAAGGCGATGTGAGCGCGAAAAGCGCCGGCGGAAATATCAAAATTGGCACTGTCGATGGCAACCTTTCCGCTCAGACTTCGAGCGGCTCGATTTCTGTGTCGGAGGCCAAGGGCAAGACCGTGGAATTGCGTGATGCAGGCGGAAGCATTGACGTCGGTTCAGCCTCGGGCGACATCACCGCCCACACCAGCAGCGGCTCGATTCGGATTAAAAAGGCCGGTGGAACCGTCACTGCCAGTAATTCCGGCGGTCAAATCGTTATCGAGGAGGTCACTGGCGATTCCGTCGCCCAGACATCGAGCGGAAACATCCTCATCGGCTCGGCAAAAGGCAAACTCGAACTCAAAGACGCAGGCGGACGAATCGAGATCAAGTCGGTGGGTGGTTCGGTTTCGGCCGAAACCAGCAGCGGCGATATCGTCGCTAACTTCGTCGGCGCACCCAAAGAAGATTGCCATCTCAAAACCTCGGGCGGCGGAATTAAGGTTGGTGTGCTCCGATCCGCAGCCGTCAACGTCGATGCCAAAGTGGCGGGCGGCAGCGTGAAAGTTGAGCCTCCCCTTGCTGTCGCTGTGCAGGGCGAACAAAAGCACGGCGAACTTCAGGGCAAGCTGAACGGCGGCGGTCCAGCCTTGGTCCTGCGCAGCAGTTCAGGAAATATCCACTTGCACGAGATCGCCCCGGAAAAACTCGCAGCCGAGGACGAAAAGGGAAAATAAACGACGCGGGTTGAGTTCACATGATTGTCTTTCATGTCATTTAGCAGCCATTGAGGACTGGGTTGTGCCAGCCTCCGGCGGGCGTTACGTTCGAGACTTCGATTGGCCCCCAGGTCTTTTGCTCGTATTCAATGACCGGCGTTCCGGCCTTCAACACCGGGTCAACAATTCGCCACGCTTCTTCCACATAGTCCTCGCGGGCAAACAGTGTGGCATCTCCCGCCATCGCATCGCCGAGCACCCGCTCATAGGCGTCCATCTCCTCAGCGCCAGGGCAGCGTCCCCAGGTAATTTCCACAGGTTCGTTCAGCATTTCGTCGTCCGCGGCCAGGCTGTTCATGCGAATGGCAAACGCGACGTCTGGACTGATTCGTAACCGGCAATGATTCATTTTCAAATCGAAGCCGCTATACAGCGTCGGAGGCTGACGGAGCCGGACAATAATCTCTGTGCAGGTCACGGGCAGGCATTTCCCGGCCCGGAAGTAGAAGGGAACGCCGCGCCAGCGCCAGGAATTAATTTCGAGCTTAAAGGCGGCAAAGGTTTCCGTAGTTGAGTCGGCCGCAACGTCAGGCTCTTTTCGATAGCCACGAAATTGTCCGCGCACAAGGTTCTTTGCTTCCAGCGGCAGGATGGCCTTCAAAACTTTCACTTTTTCATCTCGAATCGATTCGCTGTCGGTGCGGACCGGCGGCTCCATCGCCAGGTTGGCCAGAACCTGGAAGAGATGATTCTGCATCACGTCGCGGATGGTCCCGGTCTGATCGTAGAAAGCGGCGCGGCCCTGGACGCCGAAGTTTTCCGCCATGGTGATCTGAACACTTTCTACATTGTGACGGTTCCAGAGCGGTTCCAGCAATGCGTTGGCGAAGCGGAAAAACAACATGTTATGCACCGGCTTTTTGCCGAGATAATGGTCAATCCGAAAGATTCTCTTCTCGTCAAAAGCACTGAGGAGGATCTCGTTGAGTTTCTGCGCAGAGATGAGGTCGGTGCCGAACGGTTTTTCGACGATGACGCGAGCGCCCTGGCTGGCGCAGCCAGCCTTGCCGAGTTGTTCCACCACCGTCCCGAACATGTTCGGCGGGATGGCCAGATAAAAAGCCGGCCGCTGCGCGCCATTCAGTTCTTTGCTTATTGCTGCATAGGTCGTCGGGTCCGAATTATCCCCGCGCACGTAACGCAGCAAGCTCATGAGTTTTTCGACCGCCGCCGGGTTAATGGTCCCGCGCCTCTCGAGACTTTCCAGCGCACGCGCCTTGAACGTAGTCAGATCCGGAGCAGAGCGGCCAATTCCGATCACCGGCAAGTTGAGGTGTCCGCGCCCGGCCATGGCGTACAATGATGGAAATATCTTCTTGAACGCCAGGTCGCCCGTAGCCCCGAAAAAAACAAATGCATCGGAATGGGTTTCATTCATGAATTGTCCTCATTTCGCGGATTTTTCCAGGTGTCCGCCGAATGCAAAACGCATCGCAGAAAGCAGTTTGTCCTGGAAATCGGCCTCGCCTCGCGACGCGAAGCGCTCGTATAACGCGGTCGTCAACACCGGCACCGGCACGCCTTCATCGATGGCAGCCTTAATAGTCCAGCGGCCTTCGCCGGAATCCGAGACCCGGCCGGCATATCGCGAAAGCTTCGGATCTGCCGCCAATGCGCTGGCTGTCAGATCCAGCAACCAGGAAGAGATCACACTGCCGCGCCGCCAGACCTCGGCAACGTCAGCCAGATTGAGGTCGTATTGATAGTGCTCGGGATCGCGCAGGGGTGTCGTTTCGGCGTCAGCATCCATTTGTTTCTGACCCGCGTTGGCGGATTTTAAGACTCCCATGCCCTCGGCGTAGGCGGCCATAATGCCGTATTCGATGCCGTTGTGAACCATTTTAACGAAGTGACCAGCGCCATTCTGACCGCAATGCAGATAGCCTCGCTCGGCGGTGCCGTTAAGGTGCTCACGTCCCGGCGTCGCCGCAATATCACCAATACCCGGCGCCAGGGTTGCAAAAATCGAATCCAGACGTTGAACCACTTCCTTTTCGCCGCCAATCATCATGCAATAACCACGTTCCAATCCCCAGACGCCGCCGCTTGTACCCACGTCAACGTAATGTATTTCTTTTGAACCGAGTTCCTTTGCGCGCCGGAGGTCGTCCACGTAATAGGAATTGCCGCCGTCAATGAGCGTGTCGCCTGCTTCGAGAAAGGGCAGAATGTTGTCGATCGTTTTGTCCACGACTGCGGCCGGAACCATCAGCCAAATGGCTCGCGGCTGGTTGAGCTTCTTAGCGAGTTCGGCAAAGGAAACGGCTCCGACGGCTCCTTCTTTGGCTAGATTCTCGACTGCTTTTGGAGACACATCGAATACCGCGCACTGATGGCCCGCCTTGAGGAGCCGTCGAACCATGTTGGCGCCCATCCGTCCCAGCCCAATCATTCCGAGTTGCATCGTTGTCTTCCCTTTCGAAATAGTCTCGTTCATTTATACTCGTGCCACGCAGCGCCGAAGGCAAAGGCAAGGGCGATGAACACAAGGCCCACGTTCAACATGGGTTCGCTCATAACTTCGGCTCGGTTAATGGCACGCCGCCCCCCAAAGCTTTGTAAACAGCTACGAAGGCGGTGGCAGTTTGCGTTTGACTGGCTGCGAGGCGGTCTTGCGCTTCGAGCAGAGTGCGCTCCGCATCCAGAACGCTAAGAAAATCCGTGGCGCCGGCGTCGTAGCGCTGATGCGCAAGGGCGGCGGCTTGCTGGCTGGCCTGAGCGGAGGCTTCCAGGAATTGTTGTCGCGTTTGTTCCTCGCCGAAGACCACTAACGCGTCTTCCGTTTCTTGCAGCGCAGTGAGAACGGCCTGTTCATAGAAGGCGAGCGAAGCTTCAATGCGCGCATCGGCAGCTTTGATCCGCGCCTGCACGCGGCCAAGGTCGAGTGCCGCCCAGGTGATGCGCGGGCCGAAGTTCCAGGTGTCACCGCCGTTTTTCCCAAGCCCTGCGAAAGTGTCTGCCTGCAGGCCGACGGATCCAACAAAAGTCACGCGGGGAAACAAATCGGCGGTCGCAACGCCAATGCGGGCGGTCGCGGCAGCCAGTAAACGCTCGGCCGCGCGAATATCAGGGCGGCGGCGCAAGAGTAATTCAGGGTTGGTGAGCGCCAGTGTCGGCATGACGAGTGGAAGCGGAGCCGGAACGGAGAGTTCAGTTGTCAGTGTGGTCGGTTGCTGTCCTACGAGCACCGCGATGCGATGGATGGCTTTCAGAATACCCGCCTTCAGAGGTGGGATGGTTGAGAGAGTGAGGTTGAGCAGGGAACGGCTGCGAGAGACATCGAAGTCTGTGCCGCGGCCGCCCACCAGACGTGATTGGGTGATTTTGAGAGTCTCGGTTTGGACATCGGCATTCCTTCGTGCGACGGCGAGCTGGTTTTGCAGTCCCCGCAGTTCGAGATAATTGCGGGCAACTTCCGCGGTGACGCTGACCAGCACGTCCAGCCGCGTAGCCTCGGCGGCGGAGAATTGGGCTGTAGCAGCTTGCACGGAGCGGCGGACATGCCCGAACAAATCCAGTTCCCAGGTGGCATCAAAGCTGGCCTCGTAGAGATCAAATTCGCGAGCTCCGCGAGAAGTGCCTGGAGGCGCGGCGGCTTTGCTGAGCAGGCCTTTTTCATAACCCGCGTTGGCTTGAATCGTGGGCGCAAGATCATAGGTGGTGAGATGACGCAAAGCGCGTGCTTCCTTGAGATTCGCCGTTGCGATGCGCAAGTCCAGGTTTTGAACGATGGCAAGGGCCACCAGAGCGTCCAGTTTCTCGTCCTTAAAACCCTTCCACCAGGTCGCGAGCGTGGTCTCATCCGCATTCACTGCATTAGTCGGGCTGTTCGCGAAAGAAGCGGCAACGGAAGTTTGCGGTGCCTTGTAGGTTGGGCCAACCGCGCAGCCGGAGAGAAGGATAGATGCGGCAAAGGCCGTAACCAGAAACCGCCAGGGGTACTTATTTTGGATGCGCTTCATGGCATGGGATTACTGAACGACATATCGATCAAGCTCCGTCCGGCAGACGGCCTCGAAATCTCTGAGCGGATGCTCCTCCACTTGAAGCCAGCGAGTGATAAGCGTCGATTCCATATCTAGTGAACGGCGGGTGTGGAATTAAGGACCGGCTCGGCAACGGCTTGGTCCGCGGGCTTTGTTCGCGACGTCAGTTTGCGGATGACAACATAAAACACGGGCGTCAGGAAAAGGCCGAAAAGGAAGAACACCGTTGTGCCGAGGGCCTGACGCATTTCCGCCCCGGCGCCTTTGGCGACCACCAGCGGGACGACGCCAAGGATGAAGGCAAAGCTCGTCATCAAAATTGGCCGCAAGCGCAGACGCGCGGCTTCGATCGCGGCGTCCGTAATGGGCTTTCCGGCCTCTTCAAGTTGTTTCGAAAATTCAACAATCAGAATCGCGTTCTTACTCGCCAGTCCGACCAGGACAATCAGGCCAATCTGCGTGAAGATGTTAATGTCCATATGCCGCAGCCAAATTCCTGCGACGGCGCTTAGCAGGCACATGGGCACAATCAGGATGATGGCCAGCGGCAGACTCCAGCTTTCATATTGTGCGGCCAGCGTAAGAAACACGAGCAGCACGCAGAGCGGAAATATGAATACGATTGTGTTGCCGGCGAGTATTTCCTGATATGTCAGGTCGGTCCACTCATAGTCCATGCCGGGCGGCAGTTCCTTCGCGGCGAGTTGCTGCGCCAGGGCGATCGCCTGGCCTGAACTCACTCCGGGCATAGCCACACCGTTGATGTCCGCGGCGGGATACATGTTGTAGCGTATTACTTTGTCCGGGCCGGTGGTTTCGTGAACCTCCACGAGCGTGCCGAGTGGCACCATATCTCCGGCGGCGTTGCGGGTTTTGAGTTTGCTGATGTCCTCAGCGCGAAGGCGAAAATTGGCATCGGCTTGCGCCGTCACTTGATACGTGCGGCCAAAGCGGTTGAAGTCATTAACATAGAGCGACCCAAGGTATGTTTGAAGTGTGTCGTTCACGTCGCTTAGCGCGACGTTCATGCTCTTGGCTTTCACGCGATCCACATCAACGAAGATCTGCGGCACGCGCGTGGTGAAAGTGGTGAAAACCTGCGCGAGGCCGGGAGTCTGGCTGCCGTCAACCATCATCTTGAATGCCGTGCCGCCCAGCACATCCAGACCAGCATCGGTGCGGTCCTGCACCATCATCTTGAACCCGGCGGTGCTGCCCAGGCCGCGGACCGGTGGTGGCGGCAGGACCAGCACTCGCGCGTCGCGCAATTCGGCGTAGCGCGCGTAAAGCTGGCCCATGATCGCAGGAGCGGACTTGCGTGAGTCTTTTCGATTTTCAAACGCTTCGAGCGAAATGAACATCGTGCCGGCATTGGGAAGATTGGCGCCGACCAGAAGGTTATAGCCGGGAAATTCCACTGTGCCGTTTACACCGGGAATGGTTCGCGCGATTTCGCCAGCGCGGCCAATGATCTTCTGGCTGCGCTCCAGGCTCGCCCCATCGGGCAGTTGCGCGAAGACAATCAGGTAGCCGGAATCCTGAGTCGGAATAAAACCGGTCGGCACGGTTTTGAAACCGCCCCAGGTCAGGAAAAGCAGTCCCGCGTAGATCAACAGCGCAATGCCCCCGCGCCGGACCGCTCCACTGACCGCGCGAGTGTAACCGTGCGTCGTGCTGGTGAAGCCCTTATTGAAAAGGCGGAAGAACCAGCCAAGAACGCGATCCATCCCAGCAGCGAACCAATCCTTTTTGGCATGATGTCCCTTCAAGAGGATCGCACTCAGGGCAGGAGAGAGCGTCAGCGAATTGAAGGCGCTAATCACTGTCGAAACCGCAATGGTCAGGGCGAATTGCCGATAGAACTGCCCGGTAATGCCGCTGACGAACGCGGTCGGGACGAACACCGCGCAAAGCACCAGAGCGACGGCGACGACCGGGCCGCTGACCTCAGTCATTGCCTTCTTCGTCGCCTCGACCGGCGCCAGCCCGAGTTCAATGTTTCGCTCGACGTTCTCGACCACGACAATGGCATCATCGACGACGATGCCGATGGCGAGAACGAGACCGAACAGCGAAAGGTTGTTCAAGGAGAAGCCAAACAACTTCATTACGGCGAACGTGCCGATGAGCGAAACCGGCACGGCAAGCATCGGAATGATAGACGCCCGCCAGGTTTGCAGGAAAACGATGACGACCAGCACTACCAACAGCACGGCCTCGAACAACGTGTGCACGACTGCCTGAATGGATTCACGCGCAAACAGCGTCGTATCGTAGATAACGCGATAATCAACGCCGGGCGGGAAACTCTTTTTTAGTTGCGCGAGTCGCGCCCGTACGGCGTTTGAAGTGTCGATGGCGTTCGATCCCGGCAGTTGAAAGATCACCAGCGCGGCGGCGGGCTTGCCGCTTAGTTGCGAGGAAACCGAATAGTCGCGAGCAGCCAATTCAACGCGAGCAACGTCCTGCACGCGCGTGACCTGGCCTTGCGGACCCTGTTTGATGATAATGTCACCGAACTGCTGTTCGTCGAGCAACCGTCCTTGCGTGCTAATCGTTAGTTGGAAATCCAGCCCGGCCGGAACAGGAGGCTGGCCAATTGTGCCGGCGGCCACCTGAAGATTTTGTTCACGAATGGCGCGGACAACATCGCTGGCGGTCATGTTTCGAGAAGCGAGTTTTTCCGGGTCGAGCCAGACGCGCATGGAATAATCGCGCGCGCCGAATACCGTCACGTCCCCGACGCCCTGAATGCGCGCCAGCTGATCCTTGACCTGCAAAAAGGCGTAATTGCCGAGGTAGAGTTCATCGCGCGAGCCGTCTGGCGAGACCAGATGCGCCACCATCGTAAGATCGGTCGATCTTTTTGTAGTGGTCACTCCGAGGCGACGCACTTCCTCGGGCAGCTTCGGCAGCGCGATCGACACGCGGTTTTGCACAAGCACTTGTGCGATGTTAAGATCGGTCCCGAGCTTGAATGTAACCGTCAAGCTCATCACCCCGTCACTGGTGGAGGTGCTCGTCATATAGAGCATGTTTTCCACACCGTTGACTTCCTGTTCGATGGGCGTGGCGACCGTTTCGGCCAGCACCTTTGGGTTCGCACCCGGATATACGGCGCGTACGACGACGGTCGGTGGCGCGATTTCGGGATATTGCGCAATCGGTAATTGGAACACCGCTATCCCGCCCACCAACACAATGACGATGGACAGAACCGCTGCGAAAATCGGACGGTTAATGAAGAAGTAGGAGAAGTTCATTTGGCCTCCGGGGGCTTTGGATCGACCGCAACACCCGGCCGCACACGCAGCAACCCTTCAACGATGACCTGTTCGCCCGGCTTCAGCCCCTCCTTCACCACCCGCAGCCCGTCGATCATCGGCCCGATCTTGATCGGGCGAAACTCGACCACCTTCTCTGCGTTTACCACATATACAAACTTCTGCGATTGGTCTGAGCCTAGCGCACGGTCGGGAAGCAGCAGTGCCTGATACTTGCCGCTGCCGGGAATGCGAATGCGCCCAAAAAAACCCGGACTCAAACTGTGATCGGCGTTTGGAAAAACGCCGCGGGCGCGCAGAGTGCCGGTGTTAGGATCGACGCGATTGTCCACAAAATCCATGAAGCCCTTGTGAGGAAAGCCGGTTTCGTCTGCCAAACCCATTTCTGCCGGAATATTTTTGTCGCGCGCGCTCACGCGTGTGCCTTCCTTGCTCAGACGGATGTATTTCAATATGGCGCGCTCATCGGCGTCTCCATAGAGATACAGCGGATCAAGCGATACAATGGTCGTGAGCAGACTCGCACCGGCGCCCGAGACGCCGCCGCTCACCAGATTGCCTTCAGTGACCAGCGCGCGGCTGATGCGCCCTTCGATCGGCGCGTGAATCTCGGTGAATTCGAGATTCAGTTTGGCGGACTCCAGCGCGGCCTTGGCTGATTTCACGGCGGCCAGGGCCGAGTAATAGGTTTTGTTTTTGGTGTCAAAGTCCTCCTCGGAGATGGCCTTGGTCGCGATCAAACGCGCGGCCCGGTCCGCGTCGTTCTTCGCCAGGTCGGCTTGGCTGTCCGCTCGTTGGTGATCGGCTTCGGCCCGGTCGTATTCCGCCTGGTATGGGCGCCGATCAATCGTAAACAGGAGGTCGCCTTTCTTGACTTCCTTGCCTTCCTTGAAATGGACTTTGTCGAGGTAACCACTGACGCGCGCTCTGACATCCACGCTCTCCGGAGATTCGAGGCGTCCTATATACTCGTCCCACTCGATGACCTCGCGAGCGATCGGCTGGACGACCGAAACTACCGGCGGTGCAGGCGCGGTATTGGTGGAATGTTTTCCGCACCCAGCCAAAATCAGCTCCATCGAGAGTGCCGCCGTTGCGATCAGTCGTGCGTGTGATTTCATTTCATTTTTGGATTTAGCCTCGCAACAGCGTTCAAGCCCAGGTTAGGATCAGCTTTAGCTCTCGTGAGGCGTGTTGGGCGCGGATAGAGTCCACCTGGCGATTTCGTCTTTGCGCATGAAGGCGACCCCTTTCTGTTTCTGCGCATACTTGATAAACTCCCCGATAAGTTTAACGCGGCCGGGAATGCCCGATATCCTGTCGTGCGTGCTGATGGACATCATGCGGCGGCGGGAGGCCGCCTCTGCGTAGAGGACATCAAAATCGTCCCTCAAATCCTGTAGATAAGCG
>WNFL01078667.1_pt1 | contig 11445 bp, 11 predicted proteins | sample 5400361 | NCBI WGS metagenome assembly WNFL01 (sample SAMN13153351, study PRJNA577476) | soil metagenome | isolation source: 40 cm soil on Douglas fir-dominated hillslope | place: USA:California | collected 2013-09-17
CGGCAAATTTTATTTTTAGCCCTTCATTAAGTCTTGTTGTCTTGTCAGACGCGATCGAATAACAAAACCAGGAAGTATCTGGCGAGCTGAACCAATACACATGGTTGCCCAACGGGGAAAACGAAGCATTGCCTTTTACTTTCTGCGCAACCGTTTTTTGTGATTTATCTTTCAGGTTAAATAAATAAAAGTCGTTGTAGGACGAGCCTTCCCACGTACTTATTTTGCGATAAGGCAAATTAGTTTCTCCTAAAAAGAGAGGAGCATTTCCTTCATTGGCAATTTCGATATTTGGAATTTCCCGGCTTCCCAATTGTGTTACCGATTTATCAGCAAGGTCAATAACTGCGAGATAGGATCGTTTCTTTTCTGTTTCTACTTGCTTGTTTTGTTGGGGATAAATGAGCCCGTCATTACCTCGCCATATCTCTACATTCACAATTTCTTCCGTCAATAAAGTGGTGTCTTGTACAACCGGTTTGGGCGAAGTGCCGATGAATAATTTTGATCCGTCTTTTGAAAAGGACGGAGAATAATTTTCATTGAGCAACCAATTGGGAGCTAAAGCCAAAGATTTTTCTAATTCAAAAGGGTGAGCGCCCGCATCTTCTTTTTTCCAATAGAATAGTTGGTAAGAATGAATTGGCGCTTTGGTTGTATCGGTATCCACGAGAAAGGCAACCTGACTTCCATCTTCACAAATGGAAAGCCCTTTGAATTTATATTTACTTTTTCCTTCGTAAAGATTTAGTAATTTTTCTGAAGTCAGATCGTACCAATAAACTCCGGCCTTCAACGTGCTATCATTGCCTGTGGTCGAGAATAAAAGGCCTTGACCATATTTTGAAAAAGTAAAATCCTTTACAAAGCCAAATTGAATTTCTTTGTTGTTCTGAAGTTTTCTTAAAACCAAAGTATAACCGTTGTCATCGCTATTGGTCTTCGATTTCTTTTTTGCCTGCCCGTCCGTCAGGCGGGGTTTCTCGGTCTTTTCCTCTTCTGGCTTCGATTTGTCTTCTGTTTTTGGCTTGGCTGGTTTTTTCGGTTCTAGTTGATAAGCCAACCAGCCTCCCGATTTTTCGGGGATGCGATACGATTTTACTTCAGGAATTTTTTCTGTTTTCCGAGTGGAGAAGGAGTAAATGCCGAGCGAATCTTTTGGCAAATCCTCTTTTTTCTTTTTCTGTCTGCGCAGGTCCTTTACCAATTTAGTTTGGGCTTGATTTTGAAAATCGCAAACTGGTTATCAAACGTTAGGGAAATGGTTTCAGCGCGTCTCACCGAATCTTGCGACTGTTTTTTTAAGTCAAAGAAAATGACTTTGCCGTCACCCTCTTGCGGGTTCACCGTGAAAGCAGCAAAGTTTCCATCGTTGGTGATTGCTTTGTAGGGAATCTCCTTCCAGCCATCGTAAACCTGATGAGTGAGTTGAGTTTTTTGAATGACATCTGTTTTTTTCTTTTGCGCATGCGCTGACAAAATGGAAAAACAAAATAGAAAGAGTAAAAACAGTCTGTTCATGTTTTCGAAAATTAAGTAGATAAATCTAATGATAAGAACCGGCCCGTGAACGCTGGATGGGACAAGTGGTAATAATCCTACTTGATCAAAGTCATTTTAATTATAAACAAACTCTCCGAAGCTACTTTTAATCGTAATCTTCTTTTGAGTTGATTTCTCTACCCGTCCCACAACTTTGGCATCGATGCCAAAATTTTTTGATGATCGAATAACCTGATCGGCAAATTTCTCGTCTAAATAAACTTCCATTCGATGGCCCATGTTGAACACTTTGTACATCTCCTCCCAGTCCGTGCCACTGCAATCATGGATGAGTTTGAAAAGAGGAGGAACATCAAACAAATTATCTTTAATCACATGCAAATTTTCAATAAAGTGAAGCACTTTGGTCTGTGCGCCTCCACTGCAATGCACCATGCCGTGAATGTGCGGCCTTAATTCTTTCAAAAATTCAATCACCACCGGGGCATATGTGCGCGTGGGCGAGAGCACCAGCTTACCAACGTTTATAGGCACTTCAGATAGGGTGTCTGTCACTTTGTATTTTCCGGAATAGGCTAAATCACCGGGAATGTTTCCATCGAATGACTCCGGATATTTGGAAGCATACTCTTTGTGAAACACATCATGACGAGCAGAGGTAAGCCCATTGCTGCCCATGCCTCCGTTGTATTCTTTTTCGTAACCAGCTTTTCCAAAAGAAGCTAATCCAACGATTACATCACCGCTCCGGATTTGGCTGTTGTCGATCACATCACTTCTCTTCAACCTTGCAGTTACGGTACTGTCAACAATGATTGTTCTCACCAAGTCCCCTACATCCGCTGTTTCTCCACCCGTGCTTTGTATTTCCATTCCAAACTTTCGGAGCATTGCCAAAACTTCTTCAGTTCCCTTAATGATGGTTGAGATTACTTCTCCCGGAATTAGATTTTTATTTCTTCCAATAGTAGATGAAAGCGCAATAGGGCCCGTAGCTCCAACGCAAAGAAGATCATCGATGTTCATGATGATGGCATCTTGCGCAATTCCTTTCCAAACATTTAAGTCCCCGGTTTCTTTCCAATAAATGTAGGCAAGCGAAGATTTTGTCCCTGCGCCATCGGCATGCATCACGTTGCAATAGTCATCATCATGGCCTAAAAGATCAGGAACGATTTTGCAAAACGCTTTTGGAAAAAGACCCTTGTCTAAATTCTTTATAGCCTGATGTACATCTTCTTTTGAAGCAGAGACACCTCGTTGCGTATAGCGATCTGTATTCAAGTGTTTGTTATTTCAACTTAACACCTACCCACAAATAGCCAGGTGATGAAAGTGCATTGTACTGATAATTGTTGGAGTAATAACGTGGTTGTTGCTGCGGTTGACCGTAACCTCTTGAGCTTGGACCATACCCGGTGTTGGGGTTTGGATTTTTATTTTGAATAACAAGTCGACCAGTTTCAAATTCAACACCCAAAAGGGACACCTCGCTTTTATTGATTCGAAAGGCTTTAAATGGAATTTTAGCTTCATAGATATAAGACCCATCTTCTTGTGCCACGATGATCGCTTCAATGCCATTCATCAAACCCAGCCGACTTGACACTATATTTTCCTTCGCCAACCCGATGAGTTCAACAACCTCAACATCACTCACCCATTGTTTTTTCATGGCAACACGTGAAGCAGCATCGTTGGAAGATTCTATAGCGGATGATTGCCCCTTTAATTCACTCTCATCCTTGGCTATCGGATACTTCAATCCAACTTTGCCTTTTCGTTTTCCATTTGGGTTCAATTTTACGGAAAGCCCAAACATCCCAATCTTTTGTTGGGTGAGGTCGTCCGAAATTTTCAAGCGGAAATACAAATTCGTAGAATCGTTACCAATATTCGATAAAAATTTTCCATCCGGATCAAGCCACCATTCCCCCGGCCAATCATCAACACGACCGTCAATTACCGGAGGCTTTTCGAATTGCACGCTTTCACGAACTCCTTTTTGAGCTGACGCGACAAAGGATAAGCAGCACAAAATAGGGAAATAAATTTTTTTCATCTGTTAATTTTTTTACTAATGGTCATATGGTCCCCAAAAGCTTTCGAGAGCCCACGCACGATTAATATTCTTTGGGTCTGGTTCGCTGATGGGCATTTCATGTCTATGATTTGAGCATCAAAATTAACGGAAAGACCGATAACTCATTTAGAAATATTATTCATCCTCCAAAAAACTTCCCACACCACAATGCCAAGGCAAACCGAAATGTTTAAGGAGTGCTTTGTCCCAGATTGTGGGACTTCAAGGGCCACATCCCCCAATTCGATGACTGTATTACCAAAAACTAGGCAATATTTTTTTCCTTTTTCAGGATTGAATTGCTGCAACGGGATACTTTCTGTGGTTTGCTCTATGACGATGATTTGATAGTTGTCCTCCTTTAACTTTTTGGCGGCTTCTTCAGGCCTTTCAAAATATTCCCAAGCTACCGAATCGGTAGAGCCAAGTGCAGTCTTATGGATTTCCCGATGAGGTGGAGTGCCCGTAATTCCTGTGAGATATATTTTTTCGATACGGAATGCATCTGCTGTGCGAAAGGCTGAGCCTACATTGTGAAGGCTGCGAATGTTATCCAACAAAATGGAGACGGGAAGTTTTTCAGCCTCTTTGAATTCATCTACTGTGATTCGACCGAGTTCATCAAGCTTGAGTTTTTTCATGAAATTTAATAATCAATCGTCACCTTCAATGCCAAGGCAGGTCACATTGGCATGAGGCCAACTCTCCACTCGTATTTTATCAAGATTAAAATGCCAGGCTTTTAATGCTTTCCATCTTTCTTGTTTGGATTGCTCAACTAACGCAACAATATTGGGATTGTCACTTTCTTCGCGGCATACTCCTATTTTTATCTCCTGGTTTTTCTGTACGTTGTTGGCCTCCACCACATCGAGTACGGTGATGCGGTTGTCAGTCATTACTTCAAACAATACAATTACGGTGCTTCCTTTGGCAAACAATGCGACAATCTTTTTTTCGGGGTCGTTTATGTCGGACAGCAACGTGCCGCCCAATGAAATAAATTCTTTGAGCTGTGAAAATTCGTTTTCGTTCTTGCACGTTTTGCCAATCAATGCTTTCCATTGTGAAGATGCAAAGTTTCCCTGGGCAAATAGGGGGGAGCTTACCAACCAGACAATTATTGGAACCACATGTTTCATACTCGAAAGATAACGCCAATGGCTTTTTCTGGCAAGCATTGGGTATCTCAAATCACTGAAGAAGACAGGTACCGTTGCTGCACCAGTTGAATCGCTTCTTTTGCTTCACGCACATCATGGACACGCAGGATGGATGTCCCCTTCAGCAATGCGATGGTGTTAAGTACGGTGGTACCATTTAACGCACCTTCGGGATTAGTTTGCAAGGTACGCCAGATCATGGATTTGCGCGAAAGTCCGACCAACATTGGCTTTTCAAGAATTTGAAAACGATCAAGTTTGTTTAATAACTCAAAATTTTGATCAACAGTTTTTGCAAAACCAAACCCAGGATCAATAACAACATCTTTAACTCCTAATTTTTGGAGCCTAAAAACCCTTTGGTGAAAATAGTCAATGATCTCTTTTAAAATATTTTCATAGGTAGTTTGCTTTGTCATAGTTTGTGGATCGCCTTTCATGTGCATCAAAATGTAAGGCACACCGAGGGAAGCGACTGTTTCAAACATCCGTGCATCCTGTTCACCACCGGAAATATCATTAATCATGGATGCTCCGGCCTCAATAGCCTGTCGGGCAACGCCAGACCGGAAAGTATCAACTGAGATAATCGTATCTGGGAAATTTTTTGCAATAATTGTGATGACAGGCAAAACCCTATTTAACTCTTCCTCTTCGGAAATTTCTTCTGCCCCCGGTCGCGTGGAATAGCCACCAACATCAATGAAGTCAGCGCCTTCTGATATCATTTTTTCCGCTTGCTTCAAAATGGACGCTTCATCGATGTACTTGAGTCCATCATAAAAGCTATCAGGCGTCACGTTGAGAATACCCATTATTTTCGGTTCGGAAAGGTCAATTAGCTTGCCGCGAACGTTCAGTGTTTTGTTGACCGAAAATATTTTACTTTGCATTCTTTATGAATGATAAAACTGCTCACGAATATAAAGAGGCGATCGCTGGGTGCAAAGCCTTGTTTGCTAAAAAGACCCACGATTACGGCACGGCCTGGCGTGTACTGCGCCTGCCTTCCATTACTGATCAGATTTTCATTAAGGCACAACGAATCCGAAGCATCCAGGAAAAAGGGTTGCAAAAAGTAGAAGACAGTATCAAAGATGAATTTATCGGCATTATCAATTATTGCTTAATCGCGATGATGCAAATCAATTTGTTCAATTCCGAAAAAATGGAAATGAGTTTTGATGAGTTGGAACCAATGTATGACAAGGTGGTAAAGGAAACTTTCGATTTACTTCAAGATAAAAACCACGACTACGATGAAGCCTGGCGCGATATGCGGGTAAGTTCGATGACCGACATTATTCTTATGAAGTTGTTAAGAGTGAAACAAATTGAAGACATCGATGGTAAAACGTTGGTGAGCGAAGGCATTAAGGCCAACTATCAGGATATGATTAACTATTCGGTGTTTTGTTTGATTAAACTGTCCACTGTCCATTGACCATAGCCGATGGCATTTATGTGAATTCTATGGACTATCAACCATTGACTATCGTGTAAAATATGCAAAAATTTTTCGATCAATTCTCTCGCTACTTCGTGAGCGCGCTTTTCATCTTCTCCGGCTTGATCAAGCTCAACGATCCGATTGGCACACAGATCAAAATGGAAGAGTACTTCGAGGTCTTTGCCGATGATTTTGGTTCTTTCTTTCATCGCTTTATTCCCTGGTCGCTTGAGATTGGGATGGTGATGATTGTATTAGAAGTATCTGTATTAGAAGTATCACTTGGAGTGGCCATTCTTATTTTCTGGCGCATGAAATGGACTGGATGGATACTTATTTTGCTGATGGTCTTCTTTACTTTTCTGACATTCTATTCTGCCTACTTCAATAAAGTCACTGACTGTGGTTGCTTTGGCGATGCGATCAAGCTAACACCCTGGCAGTCGTTCACAAAAGATGTGGTGCTTATTGGTTTTGTGTTTCACTTATTCTGGTACAAACACACATACTTACCTGCGTTGAGAACGCGGGAGGGCGATGGAGTGATTGTCGGAGTGACAGCATTGAGTTTGTTGGCTGGTATTTATGCTATCAACCATTTGCCATTTATCGATTTTCGTGCCTATAAAATTGGAAACAATATTCCACAACAAATGCAGCCGCAGGAGCAACCGGTGATTGAATATGTTTTTGAAAAGGATGGGAAAGAGGTTAAGTCGCAGAAATATTTATCGGAGGCGGGGTACAAATACATTTCGTCCAAAGTATTGAATGAGGATAAGATTAAACCGAAGATCACGGATTACAGTGTCACATCACCAGAAGGCGAAGACAAAACCGCTTATACTTTTGAGGGAAACAAACTGATCATTGTACTATTCAATATTGATAAGGCTTCAACAAAAAATATTTTATCCATTCGGGAGCTCACTCAAAAACTAGAAGGGAAGATTGATTGTTTTATTCTCACCGCCTCCAGCAATGAAACAATCGAAAAATTCCGCCATGAAAATCAATTGGCTGTTCCTTATTATTTCTCGGATGCTACTGTTTTAAAAACCATCATACGATCCAATCCTGGTATTGCCTTGTGGCAAAATGGAAATGTACTCGGCAACTGGCATCACAACGACACGCCTTCCGCAGAAGAAGTGCTGAAACTCATTTCACAAAAATGAAAATATTTCTGATCGGTATGCCGGGTTCGGGCAAAACAACTTTAGGAAAATTGCTGGCGGAAAAACTGGAGCTATCTTTTGTTGACTTGGATGCCGAAATTGAAAAATCAGAGAGGCAAACCATCAATCAAATTTTTGAAAATAGAAAGGAGAATTATTTCCGCGAAGTGGAATCAACCATGTTGAAAGAATTTTGCAATTCTTCTGAAAGTTTTGTGATGTCAACAGGAGGTGGTGCGCCTTGTTTTCACAATAACATGTCATTGATGAACAATTCGGGGAAAACAATCTTTCTTGATGTTCCTGCTAAAGAAATTGGGGATCGCCTAGAGCTGACCGGCTTAACCGAGCGTCCCTTGTTTGCTCGGCTGAGTCCCGATCAACTCAAAGATAAAATTGAATTCCTTCGCTCACAACGAATTGCTTTTTATAAACAAGCTAATTTTATTTTTGAAGGAGCAGATATTTCTGTAGAACAAATGATCTCAAAAATCAAAGGTTAAAGCCCACGGTGACCATAGCGGCCAAGTTTGAATTTTTTTGTGTCACAACAGGACTGTAAACTGAATTTGCTGTATAAGGCCTGTAGGAAGAGTTCCATTGAGTTTGCACCATTCCTAAATCCACAAAGAATTTGGGAGTCCGATAGCCAAACCCACCAGAAAAGCTGGTGATTGTGTTATCCGTTTTGTTTTGAATCGCCACATAGGGATCTGGCATATAACTGTAGCCTAGCCGCGCACGAAATTTTCCGAATCGATATTCACCACCTGTCCTGATGTTAAAAACATTGGCATATAAATTTTTTATTTCACTATTGTCTCCTGTGAAATCAAGCCCATCCGTTTGTGATGACAAGCTTGATTTACTATAATTTACTTTTTCTACTTCTGCTGTAATCAATCCGCGTTTTTGAATAAAGAAAGTCGCTCCTGCTTTGATTCTCCAGGGAGTAGTCAGTGTATAATTTGAAATAAGGTCAGTTAATGAATCTCTTACACCGTTCAGTATGGTGTTGTGACTCGAGTAAGTTGCATCAATGTAAGTATAATTATCCCAACCTGACGTAATCGTTGCGTTATAGTTGTCAGCAACAGAATAAAAGTAAGTTGGTGTTGCAACCGACAAGCCGAACTGAATAAAATCTTCCGGCCGAATGATTGCCCCGATTGTCGTGTTGATACCGGAGCCCTTAATCCTGTAATCCTCAGTTAGGTCAAACCCAATAAGTGGACCCGTCTGAAATGATTCTGAATATGTTTTTTGCGAATGATAATTAAAACTTGGAAATCCAACAGTAGCGCCTAGATAAAAGAAATCATTGAAGTTAAGGCCATAAGAGACGTTGAACTGGTTTTGAGCTCCACTAACTTGAACGCGTTCATGTTGGACAGGAATTTGGTCTGCATACGTATGATATTGTGAAGAGTCTCCGCCTTTATTTATTTCACTCATTGGCCCAATCAAATAATTATTGAAGGCAAGCCGTTGCAAGGTGTAATAAGAATAACCGTTCTGATTAAACTGGCTAGGATAATAATTAGGATCATAAGGATGTTTAGGATCTCCACTGCTTTGTTCAACAAAATAATCGATCAAGGAATTGTGAGGGTTTGTTCCTTGATAAGTAAAATTCTGGTTGAAATTATTAGTGCGAGTAAGTGATATGGCGAAATTACCACTTACCAGTTTGCCCTTGTTCTTATCATTATGGAACACAATACTGAATCCCGGAATATTGAAATTTGATTTTGAGTCGTTCGTTGAATTGCCTAAGTAATTTGAGGTTGAGTTATAAAAATTTGTACCCAGCGAAAACGTAGCCTCTGAACGATTGAAAAAACCTAAGCCTGCAGGATTTGAAAAGGCAGAGCTATAATCACCCCCCAGAGCAACTTGCGATCCGCCCATGGCTTGAATCCTGGCGCTGCCACCGGGATTGACTCGACTGAAGATTAAGGCTTCTTCCGCATACGTCTGTGCAACTGCATTGATTGAAGCGAGCGCAAAAAATCCACCTAGCGCAAGGCTAACTATTTTTTTCATAAGAAATTAAGTTGAGTAGAAAGACGATCGAATAATATTATCGTCTTCCGTGTCCGCCACCACCGCTGTGACCACCACCACTAAATCCGCCACCACCTGAGAATCCACCACTACTACGGGCACCGCCAAAGGATGAATTACCAAACGAAGAATTGGGATTGCTCCATGAACTTCTGGTGTTTGAATTATTCCAGGAGTTTGAGTTTGTGTTGGGATTGCTCCAATAGGAGCGTGTACTGGAATTGTTCGAATTGCTCCATGAACTCCTGCTGGAGGAACTACTAGAACTTTGTTTCCAAGCGTTGCTATAATAAGATGAAGGGGTGGAAGACACGCTCCGTGCACCAATTGAAGAACGAGCACCGCTGCCATTGTAGTAAGCAGTATTTCCGCGAGATGATCCGGTCGTTGAAGTATAGTGGCTGATATTCGAAGTACTGCTGCGAGATGGATGTCTGCCATAAACAGGGCCACCTGCTTCACTACCATTTACAACCACAACAGTTGAAGGATAACCGTATCCATATCCCATCCCATAGCTATACGGATTATATCCATACATTCCGTATCCCATTCCCATGTATGGAGAGCCATACATTCCATACATACTGCTGTAACCAAAGCCCATCCCATAACTCATCATCGGGTAGCCCATGCCGTATCCCATCCCATATCCATAACCCATGCCCATTCCATACATCGAATAGGGATTATATCCGTAACCCATTCCATACATGTTCGAGTAAGGGTTTCCGTAGCCATAATTATTGTAGCCATAAGGACTTCCGTAACCATAGCTACTGTACGCATTATTTCCGCAATTGCAAGTATTGCTGTACAGGCTTTGATTTAGATTGCCTTGGTAGTTTGGTGTGAAATAAGAGGAAGTTGTTGAAGCATTGGATCCAACCTTGGCACCCGCTATATAATCAGGATTTTCATTTCTTGCTGAATAACTGTCAGAAGCGTTGATAGTTTGAACTGAACTATTTCCTTTAGCAGAAGCTAAAACCACTTCTTCACGGCTTGACAGATTTATTTTTGCGCGATCTTTCGAACTGAAATACATGTCGTCATTTTCTTGCGCGAACGCACAAATCCCCGAAGTGATTGCTAACAGAGATAATAAAATGGATTTCGTTTTCATAGTCATGAGGATTACTCCTCCGGTTATAACGTAAATCTAATCAATTTGGATATTTTAATGAACTATTTTATGGAACAAGTTTCTTTAAACCTCACTCTAAATATATTTGCAGGCTTAATACACACAAATTCAATACCAAAAATGGGAAAAGAGATTACTAACCGTGCAGACGATTACTCGCAATGGTACATTGACTTAGTTAAGAAGGCCGATCTGGCGGAGAATTCGGATGTGCGCGGTTGCATGGTTATCAAACCTTATGGCTTTAGCATTTGGGAAAAAATGCAACAAGCGCTTGACAAAATGTTTAAAGACACTGGCCATTCGAATGCTTATTTTCCATTGTTTATTCCAAAATCGTTTCTCGCTAAGGAAGCAAGCCACGTAGAAGGTTTTGCTAAAGAGTGTGCCATTGTAACGCACTACCGTTTGAAGAATGCGCCTGATGGAAGTGGGATAATTGTTGACCCGGATGCAAAACTGGAAGAAGAACTTATTGTACGGCCCACTTCAGAGACAGTGATCTGGAATAGCTATAAAAAATGGATCCAATCCTATCGCGATCTTCCGATTTTAATTAACCAATGGTGCAATGTAGTGCGCTGGGAAATGCGCACGCGATTATTTTTACGTACCTCAGAATTTCTTTGGCAGGAAGGGCATACCGCTCATGCTACATCCGATGAAGCAATAAAAGAAACTCGCCAAATGCTTGATGTCTATGCCGATTTCGCTGAAAACTTTATGGCTGTGCCGGTGATCAAAGGAAAAAAAACGGAAGGCGAAAAATTCCCTGGTGCGGTAGATACTTATTGCATTGAAGCATTGATGCAAGACGGCAAAGCGTTGCAGTCCGGAACTTCGCATTTTCTAGG
>WNFL01176114.1_pt1 | contig 11445 bp, 7 predicted proteins | sample 5400361 | NCBI WGS metagenome assembly WNFL01 (sample SAMN13153351, study PRJNA577476) | soil metagenome | isolation source: 40 cm soil on Douglas fir-dominated hillslope | place: USA:California | collected 2013-09-17
AATACCTTCGGATCTTGCAGAGGATTCTTTTGTTACAAAAGTCCGGGAGGCAATTGAAGCACACCTGTCAGATTTTGATTTTACCGTTGAGCAATTGTGTAAATATATATTCATGAGCCATTCCCAAATGCATCGTAAATTAGAAGCCTTGACAGGTTGCAGTCCGAATAAGTTCATACGCATCATCCGTCTTAACAAAGCAAAGGAATTATTAAAGGATCCTCTGAATAGTGTCGCAAGTATTTCATTGGACTGCGGGTATAATGATCCCGGTTATTTTTCACGTGTATTTAAACAGGAAAACAATGTGACACCGCAGGAATGGCGCGCAAAATATAAAGAAGAGTCATTAAGCTGAAAATATCTTTCATTCAAGGGTGTTGTCTCAATTTGAATTACACGGAGGACCGCAGCGTATACAGAGAGGGCCACAGAGCATTATTTTCTGCCCTTCTACACGCTTCTTAGTCATTCTGTGTGGGCCGTTATTGCACTCCAATAATTGAAACTGCCACATCAACCATTCAAGTGCAGATCTAACTCCTCAAATCATTATTGATCGCCCGGTATTTTTTCGGTGACATTCCAATTACCGTTCGGAATCGCTTGGAAAAATAATACGGATCATCAAAGCCCATACTAAAGGCGATATCCTTTACCGACCGATTCGTGAAATTCAGCTGCTGGCAGGCTTTCTGCATTTTCATTTGTACAAAATAATCGATGGGTGCATACCCGGTCTTTTGTTTAAAAAGACTGGAAAACCGGGATACTGAATAATTATACTTGCCGCTTAATTCGCCGAGAGAGATATTGTCATTGATGTGCTCCTGCATAAACAGGATAGCGCTGTCAACACAATCATTCTTATCATTGACCGCAGGTTCATAATGCCGGGAGTTATAGATAAACAGGGTGAGAAATTCGGAAAGACACATGTTTGCAAACAAAAGATTATCGATGCTGTAACCCAGTTCAAGCGTTTTATACACTTTTGTAAAAAGGGAGACAATATCACCGTTATTCTTTACATAATGCGGTTTGAAATGATTTTGCACCACCTGCAGCTTATTCAGCTCCGGCAATGATTCACCTCCAAAATGTATCCAGTAAATACTCCAGGGATGATTGCCATTGCTACCATACGCATGTTCTATGTTTTGCGGTAAAATGAAAAACTCGTTGGGACCCACTTCAAAACGCTGGCCGCCGACCTGGTACCAGCCATGTCCATCCACACAATAAAAAAGAAAGTTTTCAGGCAATCCTTTCTTGCGGTAGGTATAATGATCTTTTGCCTTTGGATAATAACCGATGGAACAAATGTGAAGATGCTTCACCAGCTGGTTGCCCTGGACTCTTGATTTAAGGATGGTCTTTGGAATTTCAATCCGCTGACGGCCGACGCCGTACCACACGTTCTTATAAGAGCCTTCTTTATTATCTGTGTCCTTTGTCATTCCTGCAATCGTAAGGATCGGTAAATTACAGAAAAGTTTCATCCAAATAATACCCGGATGATTGGAGTGTACCAGCACCATTTTCCCGCGCGGCGCAACAACGTCACGTCGTGTTTGTCCTGGTGGTGTTTCGCTGCGGCATTGCGCCGCTGCGTGATTTTTTTCAAAGTGCGGCACTACCCGGACGATACAGGACAGCAAACAACACGGAATAGCTATTTTCGCTTCACCTTAAATAAATCATTTATGCAACGATTGACCGCCAGCCGTTATCACAGTATCCGGAATGTATCCGGACTATTCATCGTTTTATTACTTTGTCTAAGCCGGGCAAATGCAAAAATCTCTCTGCCTTCTTTCTTCAGCGACAATATGGTATTGCAACAAGAAACAGAAGCAGCGATCTGGGGATGGGCAAAACCGAATAGCAGCGTTCAATTAGTTTCTTCGTGGAATAAGAAAAAGTATACTACTCAATCCGATCACAGCGGGAAGTGGAAACTGAAGATCGCAACACCGGGCGCAGGCGGACCCTATGAATTAACGATAAGTGATGGCGAAACCGTCACTATCCATAATATACTGATTGGGGAAGTCTGGTTTTGCAGTGGTCAATCGAACATGGAAATGCCCATGAAAGGATTCAGGGATCAACCGGTCATAGGATCAAATGACGCCATAGTCAATTCAACGAATGACTGGATCCGTATTTATAACGTTCCGCGCGCCGTTGAAAAGTTTTTGAAGGACACAACGAAGACGTCGTGGTGGAAATCTGCTTCACCTGAAAACATCAGCAATTTCTCTGCAGCCGCTTATTATTTTGGAAAACTGCTGCAACAACAATTAAAAGTCCCCGTCGCACTTATCAATGATAGTTATGGTGGGTCACCGGCCGAAGCATTCATGAACATTGAAACGCTAAAAGCGTTTCCCGAAATAAAAGTTCATACCGCCACAGATACATTCCGGTTGAATAACAGAAGCCCGACAGCATTATATAACGGGATGATACACGGGATAGTTGGATTCACTATCAAAGGTTGCCTTTGGTACCAGGGGGAAGCGAACCAGGACCGGCCGGACCAATATGAAAAACTATTTCCTGCGATGGTAGCACAATGGCGCAGTGAATGGGGACAAGGAGATTTCCCGATTTATTTTGCGCAGATCGCACCTTATAATTACTATCAACTTCCTGTAACAGCCAGAACAGACAAAATGAATTCCGCTTACCTGAGAGACGCGCAACGTAAAGCGGTAAACAAGATCCCTAATAGTGGAATAGTTGTGTTAATGGATAACGGCCTGGAGCTTGGCATTCATCCTCCCGATAAAGAAACGGTGGGAAAACGTTTTGCTTACCTGGCATTGGCCAATGATTATGGATTGAAAGGATTTGCCTGTCAGAGTCCCACCTACGATTCATTGCTAATCAGCGGGAGTGTGGCAACGATCAAATTTAAGAATGTGCCTAATGGCTTAACAACTTTTGGGAAACCGCTAACTCAATTTGAGATTGCGGGTTCCGATAAGCGCTTTTACGCGGCGACAGCGGTCATACGAAATGGAATGGTTCAGCTCTCAAGCCCGTCGGTCTCAATACCGGTAGCAGTACGTTACGCTTTTAAAGACTTTATTGTTGGAGAGTTGTTTAGTAGCGAAGGGTTCCCGGTTTCTTCTTTCAGAACTGATGACTGGTGAGGGCAAGTGGAAGATGGTGGTATGATATCTTTCTAATAGAGCCCAACAGGTAAATTAATGAAGGGAATTCGGGTGTTACTGGCGAGTCCTTTTTTTCCGATTTTATTTCGTGTTCTCCCCATGGTTTCGGTTTTTTGTTAATCGATATTTGCGAACAGATACAACATTAAAGACGTGCGTTCAGATCTTGATATCTATCCGTATTCATAAGAATCTAATTCGATTAATTAGCCAAACAACAGGCAGGCTGCGATTGGGATGGAGTGACTCTTGATGCATCAAGGATGATTCCCTATTGCAGGGAGCGGGGATACAAATGGTAGGTTGGAAGGCGGGGGAGGGAGGGCCCCGCGAGGGCAGCAAGACACCAAATTATGCATTTGATCTCACCAATAATCTCGATTGAAAAATTGATCCCCGATAACAAGAATACAACGTACAGCGTTCATTTCTAGCGGATGAACTTGCCAAAAAAATTAATAGCGTGAACCTGTGCGCTGTATTTAAACCCATCTGAATGCATCGCTAAGATCAAATATTAAACGCGACAGTTTATTGATTAAGCATTACAATTACATCTTTCCTTCGTTCCGCTGGTAACACACTGATTGAAACGACCTTTCCTCCGTTCAACTCCGCTTCAACCGTAGTATTATAAGGTGCATGTAATTTGAAATGTACGTTGATGTTCTTTGGCCAGGAAGGAAATAATAATATTCTTTTATCATCGACCTGCATCAGCATCTCCTGCAAACCAATCATACCACTTCCACCCCAGTTATGATCGGGCACCCAGTCAAAGCCCGGTCCCCAGAAAGCGGGAAACCTTCGGCCGGAATTTTCCAGCTTCATCGAAGTAAGTTTCCATGCTTCTTCTGTTAATCCTAGCCGAGCCGCCCAGATATTATCCTGTTTCCATCCGACATGACTTCTGAATTTTATAACATTGGTATCATATTTCCATGTGTTGAGCGCTATATCAAGATCAGGTTTTCCTACTCCCAGCATTCCCCAGGGAAATACAGGATACAACTGAGGTGATTCCACATTATTGACTCGCTCCCATGTTTTCGCGGGTGCAATCGTCTTGTGACCATCAAATGCTTGTTCAGTAATAGAGGGAATGCGGTGTAACAATTCCACTAAATAAGAATACCGTTTTAGCACCGCTGACCGGGCTGCAGTGTCGAAATTCGGAACACTGTCCTTGCCAATAAGTTCCAGATTGACCTCGAGCAGCCGGGCAGTAACAGTCTGAAGCGCAGCAATGGTCGACGTAGAATTATACGCCATTTTATATGTCTCCGCTCCGCTTCCAGGGTATAAAATAAGTTCGCCGTGTTCATCCAGTGCTTTTATCCCGCGCTTTTTAGCGAGATATTGGTAATGTTCATCAAAAAACCGCAAACAGCTTTCAATAAACGGGACCCTGTCACTGATATCTTTGCCGGTATACCTGTTTTCTTCCAACATCATCAAACAAAACTCAAGCACCGTATCCCATATATATTCCAGCCATGCATTGTATTCAACGCCTTTGTCAAAATCATCCGGTCGCTTTTGACCGTATTCGGCGTAATCAGGCAATCCATAGTTTTCCATTTGTTCAGTGAAACTAGCACCTCCGTGATTCCAGTAAACTTTACTTCTTAACTCGGCATTTTTCAAAATGCGCAAATAAAAATCAAACTGCGGTTGCATCATATCCCAATCACCGTTCTTGATCATCGGGAAATAAACCAGGCGCTGGTTTTGCGCTGTATGTAAACCTCCACCCCAGTTTCGATAATCAGGCGTAAGTTTATTACTTGTGTCCGTATAAACGGGATCAACCGTCAGCAGACCTCCGTTGAATTTTGTCGGCCATGCACTATGCGCATTACAGGCAAGCATGTAACGGAATAATTGAAAGTTGCGGCCAACCCGCCATGCCGTTGAACTGGTATCGGATTCGTTTATCCGGATAAAACTTCTATTCCAGAATTGTTGCCACCATTGTTGCGTTTTTGAATGGGCAGTTTTGTAATCGGGGACCGTACTTTCCAACGAATCCAGAGATCGTCTCCATATTTTAATATCTTCCACCTGTTCAGTAAACAGGTATAAACTCAGATTATGTTGTTTTGTGGGCGTCTTGCTTTTCAATTTCCAGGCTCTATAGTCGGTATTTACATAAACTCCATCATACGTTCCGGCAGTTTTGAAATTCTTCCCGGAGAACAAGCCGCCCGACGCGAGATATTTTAATGGATTATATAATTGATCCTTCACTGCATCCATTCCCTGCTGTGCAACAGTAACATCAAAAATTGTTTCAGCTATATTATGATGATAGAATAAAACTTCGTTGTCATCAAAATCGATCACATCTTTTTTATATACATTATTTTTTGGTGCTGCCCATTTCCAGGAATTGGCAAAATTTTCTCTTGCTTTTATTATCCTGTCCTGGTAGCGCCAGCTTTCGTACGCTGCTTCAACGGCGATGTTTTTATTCGAATTGATGTCGACATGCGCAACGGGCCTGAATACATCAGCCCATATTTTCACCGTTGCTTTTACCCCATTACTTTCCCCATCAACTGTAACATATCCTTCCTGTAAATGCAATTCCTGTTTGACTATTTTTCCATCAAATGGACTGGGAAAAAGTTTAACCCGTATCCTTCCCGACTTCATCATTGCGTTGTCTTCATTAAAACTTCCGCTACGGGCAACATAAATCAGTATATCTCCATTTTCCATCCACACATTCATCCCAATGTCGCCGCCGCCGCAAGGCATGGATTCAGATGAATTTTTACTCGGGGTAGTCCAAACGATATTATAGTTGACAGGAACCTGGGCAGTAGCCGACACAGTTCCCATTTGAAAAAGCAACACGTATATTCCTATTTTCCCCATTGTGTAAAAATTTCGATCCGACCAATAATTCCGGCAGACAATAATGGTTTGCCTTTTAATTTATATGGCGAATTTAACCATGTTGTTCTCTTTTCGGGCATTAATTCATCACCAATCAACCTGTTTCGCCAGGTGTTGGTGACGTCAATTTCTATTTTATTTTCCCCGGGTTTGATGGCTTTTTTTATATCAACATGATAAGGAGGGGTCCATGCTGTTCCGCATTCTATGCCATTCACTTTTACAGAAGCAACATTCAGCACAGTCTGCATTTGTAGTTCTATTGCGTTTACTGTATCCGGGTTCTTATCAAAAGTATAAGTTGTACGATACACTGCTGTTCCTGAAAAATATTTAATTAAATCAGAAGTATCTTCCGTCCAGCTCTTTAAGTCATAGGCCTCGAGAATACGCTCATCATACTTTTTAGCTAATGCTGCCGTATCAAGCCTAAGCTTCCTGGTCATCTCCGTTTTTTCATTTTTAAAAATAATGTCCCAGCCATTCAACAACGGCTGTAGTCTTTTTGTGCCCCCGTACGATTTTCCACATTCTGGTTTAAAAGGTACGGGTATTCCTTTTTTTTGGAAGATGATAAACTTGGATTCAAAAGGTGCAAATGATTCAAAGAATTTGATCTTGCCTTCTGCAATATCCGGTGAAAATGGCCTGGTAATCTTGCCGGTTACCGGGTTATATATTTCCGGCAAAAGCCCGGAATTCTCAAACGAAAAAACAAATGTCTGATCCTGATTATTCTGGTTCGATATAAAATAAATTCTTTTTCCTTCCAACCGGCGCTCACAGAAAGCAACTTTCATCGGGAGTGCCCTTTCCTCCCAGGCCGTTCGCGGAAAGCTATCAATCATCATTTCTTTTTTCAAACCGATCCTTTCAAAATTACTTTCCGTAAAAGGCGCTTTGATAAAATTCCTGTTAGTTCCTAAGAATTTAATGTAGTCTTCATCAACGATGATCTTAGCCCCCGCCTCAGCCAGTTGTTTCAATTTATTTTTCACCGCATCACTCATGACGGCATCGGGGTTCATCGGGTGTCTGCCGGGTATAACCAGCACTGTATAACTGGCACCCCCGGGTGCAACCACTCTCCCATTTACCGCTTTCATGTGCATCAAGACGTCAGGGTTAAAACAGTCATAATTATAACCATTCAAAGGATTGATCCAGTCTCCGGGATCAGCCATATTTGCTGAGTGTGTTACTCCATCCGGATTTTGCCATAAAGGCTGACCACTATTTTGCAAACGCTTTCTTTCAGCGTCCAGTTTCTCTTTTCCAAAAATTCCGGGCAATGTTTTCACTAACCGTTCGGGTAAAATTGAACGACGCGGCACTTCTTCACCAATGAACACGCCAATTTCAACTACTGGTTTTCCCAACTGCAACAATGCCTGGCATCTTGTCAGGTAGTCAACCCAGGCTTTGCTTTGTTTGAACCATGTCTGGTCACGCTGATAAAACAAACCAATACCATCGAGTGTCATTCCCGGCTTTTTATCGAGCCATGGATTATGCATGAATACGTGTAGCGAAAATTTATTGATACCTGCGGCGAAAGCCCGGTCTCCCAATGCTTTTAGATTACCAGGATGTTCTCCCCAGTCACTGCGCAAAGTGGTAAATGCTTCGGCCTGTACAATATTTTTTCCATAGATATGTGCACCGCTGATAGCATCCAGCATATCATTTGGCTTGTCATGCGTGGGACTATTCAGCCAGAATTCTCCCATCGGTACGTCCACATTTTTATAATGAAGCAAACCATCGCTTACAAACGTCGGCGCAATGCTTTCAGCACTGAAGCTGCACCCTTTGGCTGCGGAAAGTTTTTTGAGTGTAACGTAGAACACATCATTCACTAATTCAGCTATAGTTGTTCTTACGTCACGTAACACTTTTTCAGAAGCCGCCGCACTTTCCACTGGAACCCCTGTCATCACTAATAAATAAGGCCGCAGGTCATAGCCTCTTCTTTTCTTAAACTCGCTTGCAAAATTTGAACTCCAATTCTGGCTGCCACATTCCCAGCTGTCCACGTGAAATATTTTTAAAACCGATTTTGCTAATGCCGGATCGGTTTTTTCAAATGCCTTTCCAAACCAGCTGTCGAACTGAAGCCTGACCGCTGCCGCATTGAACTTATCACACTCCAGGCCTTTGGCAGCACCCCCAGTTGAATTGGTCTGCCCGGTTGATGTATGGCCCATTCTTACAATGACCCAGCCCGCCTTGTCCGAAGGTGACGCCTAGTTTAAACTTCCATCATGCTCTAACTTTCCTGTAAGGTTGATAATACTCTTTAACGATACCGCATCTTTATCGGGTATCTGTTCTTTGGTAGTAGCTGATGCCACTCTCCATATACTCCCATTCTTTGCTTCGTATTGATCAATCACCGGTTCATCCGATAAATAAATACCCATCACTTTCAACGATGGTTTCCATTTGGCAGCATCGAGGTCTTCCGCACCGGGTTCACTTCCCTCCTTATCACTTACAAAACGAAAAAAACTTGCTTTCGTTTCAGGTATCGCATGCGTATAATCTTCTTCGGTATCCTGCCAGCCATGCCGCGGAGGCTCTAATCGTATGACCGTTTTAAAATTGATTCCATCATCACTGGTTTGAATAATCAATCGTTGCGCCTGGTAACTATTTGTGCCGGTATGTATACGGACAGAACGACAGGTAAAAGGTTTTGGATACTTATATTGTATCCAGCAAGTTGAATCGCTTTTAAAACTTTCCTTGTTGCCGGGATCAGGAAATGAAAGGAATTGCGCCCTTGTCCCCGTGCTGGTTGTAACAGTTGGTACCAACACTTCATCGCTGAATGCATAGAATGAGTTGGCCGGGTAAGCAAATACGGCTACATCTTCATAATACCCATTAAAAGATTCTGGTTGCCCTAAGGTTATTTTTCCATTATAATTGCCCGTGATATATGTTTTAGCCCACACTAATTTTTGCATGGAAAGTTGAGGTGTGATCCACGGGCCACCCGCCAGTGCAAAGCCATCGCTGACATGCATGCCCAATTGAAGACCGAGACGTTTTGCTTCTTTCATGGCAAACTTTATCATCGCCCACCATTGCGGAGTTAATTGCCTGACCGTTGGTTGAAAGGGAATCGCCGATGACGTATCTTTTATCGTCATCAGGTATGCACCGCCAATGCCCACGTCTTTCATTGCTTCCAAATCCGCAGTGATCCCTTCTTTTGAAACAGCCCCATGCATCCAATACCAGAATACCCAGGGTTTTGCCGATGGCGGAGGATTATGGAAGTTTCTTTCAATTAAATCAATACGTTCCTTTTGCTGCGTATGACCGATGAATGTTATCAACAGCAAGCAAATCGCCGGAATAAATTTCTTTTTGCCTATCAACATTATTTTATCTGGCTTTCTTGTGCCGAACAAGCCGATGTGAAATGGTAACTTTCCTCTTTGCGTGAAATCAAAAATGTAATTTGCTTTTTCCTTTATCAACAGAAGTAGCCACAGCAATTCCCCGCCTGTCTTTGTTATCTACGGCACAATAAAAATGATATACAACACCTTTATATTTTACTACGTAACTTTTATGTGCATACTTCGCATCGTAATCATCCGTGGATCTGACCAGCTCGTCACCATTCCAATCTGTCCAGTGCACCAGGTCATAGCTGCAGGCAAAGCGATTGAATGCCTCCTTGCTCCGTCCTTCCCAGAATGCACCAAAGTAAAACATCACCCACACATCCCCAATCTTTTGAATCACGCCATCACCTGTTATCCCGATCGTATGATGAACGACCGGATCAGTTAGATAACGCTGCCAGTTGATCATATCATCTGAAACTGCCATACCGATCCTTTCAAACCAACGCCACTTCGGCGTGTTATGACTTGTATCACCATTGGCATTGTAGTACATAACAAATGAATGCCCTAATGTTCTATCCTTATCCCAAATGACGCTGCTTTTAAAAAGTTTTCTATTCTCCCACCAGCGGACATCAGCATCCGTCATCGATAATACAGGGTCATTCATCCTGATCCATTCATGCGGTTTGGAAATATCGCCTGTCGTGTGGGCAATGCCAATACTCAATTTACCCGCTTCATAACCCTGTTCCTTTCCCCCGATATAACTCATCCAATATTTATTATTGAACTTTTGCAGTTCATAGCTTCCGTTCCATTTTACATCCTGCAAAGCAATATACCCGGCCCTTTGATTCACGTCCCATGCAGCATTGTCATTGTCTGTTGTGTCACCAAAACTCAGAATCCTTCCAAGGGTTTTCCAATCCAATAAGTTTTTACTCTTTGCCAGCCAGGTTTCATAGCCTCTTCCGTTAAACCGGATATAGGTCATGTACCAATTCTTTCCTTTGCGAAAAACAGAAGGGCAATCAATTTTAAAAGAATCATTTTTCGGTGAGACCACCAATCCATATTTATAGGGAGTTTTTATTTCTTCATAAATAGTTCGCATAACAGACTGCGGAACTTCTTTCTGGGATAATGCATGTACACAAAGATTGAGGGCTAAAGCCCATACAAGAAAGATCCTCATGAACCCCAGCCTTAAGGCTGCGGTTACAAAGGCTAAAGAACTCGGGGCTTTAGCCCCATCATTTATTTTGTTCATTAGTATTTTATTTCTTTGGCCCGTAATCCCGGAGTCTTCGTTTTCGAATTGAATGGCACAATATAAAAACTATAATGGTAGGGCTGTGCCTTTACCTGGTATTGTTCCAGTGGGGCCGCAACGTCACTCCAGCTATCATTTCCGCCGACGCCCATTTGCACCAAATCTATATTCAATGTAATATAATCAGCAACTTTTAACATGTTAGTATGTTTGGCCTCTTCAATATTCTTTTCTGTATAAGGCCAGGCACTCATGCTAAGCAAACTGTCAGCGACAATCAACAATCCATCTTTTGTCTTCGGATCACTTAAATACATCCATCTGACATCGGTACGATTTCCATTTTCCTGCGGTACCACGTAAGGCTCCATCAATTGATAGATATCCTGGCTATAGATGCCCACATCAGAACTATATCTCCGATCGATGTAATTTTCCAACGGGCCCCGGCCGAAATATTCAATTTGAGTATAGTTTTTATTGATGCCGGCTTGCATGCCGATCTTTGGGATATTTGGTAACGCTGCTTTCACGGCGAGCCAATAATCAACCTTTATTACACCTTCATCATTAATAGTATAAATTATTTTCACGTTGGCACTGTCATTAATCAAAGCAAACCCAGTGGTTATAATTGCACTTGTTACAGCAGTGCCCGACAACCCCCTTCTAACAGATGTCTCGGTTGGTTTTAATTCGTATTCATACCACTGCT
>WNFL01299562.1_pt1 | contig 11445 bp, 11 predicted proteins | sample 5400361 | NCBI WGS metagenome assembly WNFL01 (sample SAMN13153351, study PRJNA577476) | soil metagenome | isolation source: 40 cm soil on Douglas fir-dominated hillslope | place: USA:California | collected 2013-09-17
ATCGGCGAGCGCGCGCGGCTGAACGGCCGCCAGGGCGTGCGCTACCTCATGGAAGAAGGGCTCTCCGTCATGGATCCGGAAACCATGCAGCCGGTGCCCGCCGACGGCGAGACCATGGGCGAGATCATGTTCCGCGGCAACATCACGATGAAGGGCTATCTGAAGAATCCATCCGCCACGCAGAAGGCCTTCGCGGGCGGCTGGTTCCATTCGGGCGACCTCGCGGTGCGCCAGGAAGACGGCTACGTGAAGATCAAGGATCGCTCGAAGGACATCATCATCTCGGGCGGGGAGAATATTTCGTCCCTCGAGGTGGAGGACGTGCTCTACCGCCATCCAGCCGTGGTCGGCGCGGCCGTGGTGGCGATGCCCGATGCGAAATGGGGGGAGACGCCCTGTGCCTTTGTTGAACTGAAAAAGGATGCCGCCGTGACGGAACGGCAACTGATCGACTTCTGCCGCTCGCATATGGCGAAGTTCAAGGCGCCGCGCGCGGTGATCTTCGGCGAGCTGCGCGAGAAGGCCAAGTCGGCCTCCGCCATCGATGCCTGAGGAATTTTCCACGTGAGTGCACAAATCCAGTCGCAAGAGCCCGTCCTGCTGCGCGAAGACCGCGACGGCATCGCCACGCTGACCATGAACCGCCCGGCGCAGATGAACCTGCTCACGCGCGAAATGCTGGAGGCCTTGCAGGGCGCCTTCGACGACATCCGCAAGGACGACGGTGTCCGCGTCGTCATCCTCGGCGCGGCCGGCCGGGGCTTCTGCGGCGGGCACGACCTGAAGGAAATCCGCGAGCTGCGCGAGCAGCCGAAGATCGCCGAGCTGTTCGCCACCTGCAGCGCCATGATGATGTCGATCCAGGGCCTGCCGCAACCGGTCATCGCCAAGGTGCAGGGCGCCGCCGCCGCGGCCGGCGCGCAGCTGGTCGCCCAGTGCGACCTCGCGGTGGCCTCCGATGCCGCGAAATTCGTCACCTCCGGCGTCACCTGGGGATTCTTCTGCTCGACGCCGGGCGTCACCATCGGCCGGAACCTGCAGCGCAAGCGCGCGATGGAGATGCTGCTGACGGGCGAGCCGATCGACGCGCGCCGCGCGCTCGAATGGGGCCTGCTCAACAAGGTCGTTCCCGCCGACGCGCTCGAAGCCGAAACGCTGGCGCTCGCGAAAATCATCGCATCGAAGCCGCCCGCGACCACCGCCGCCGGCAAGCGCGCCTTCTACCTGCAGATGGACATGGACCTCACGCGCGCCTACGCGCTGGCCGGCGAAGTCATCGCCTCGAGCTTCGCGCACGAGGAGGGCCGGCAGGGCATGGCCGCGTTCATCGAGAAGCGTCCCCCGCCGGGGAAAAAGTAGCTGAAGCCCTGCCTGATCGTGCGCAATCCGGCCGCCGGCCGCGGCCGCGCCGCGAAGCAATGGCCCGCGGTGGCGCAGGACCTGAAGAACGCCGGGATCGCTTTCGATGAAGCCGTTACCGTTTCGCCCGGCGACGCGATCGGCATTGCCGAACAAGCTTCCTCTTCATACAGCGTAGTCATCGCCGCAGGCGGCGATGGCACGGTGCACGAGGTGGTCAACGGCCTGATGCGGGCGGGCAGGGGAACGACATTCGGCGTGATTCCGCTGGGCAGCGGGGATGATTTTGCGAAATTGCTCGGTCCGGGAAAAGAAAAGAAATATTTCGATGTGGGGCGCATTTCGTGCGAATCGGAAGTGCGCTTTTTTGTGAATGGCATGGACATCGGTTTCGGCGCGCACGCCGCGCGGAACGTAAAGCGCGTGCCGCGCTTCCTGACCGGCTTTGGCGCCTACCTCGGCGCGCTGGCGCTGACGATGCTGCGCTATCCGCTGCTGCGCGTGCGCGTCGCACTGGACGATGCGCCGCCTTTCGAGCTCACCACCGCGATGGCCGCGGCGATGAACGGCACCACCTTCGGCGGCAGCTTCCGCGTCTGCCCGGAGGCGCGGCCCGACGACGGCTTGCTCGATCTGATGCTCGTGGGCGCGGTCGGCAGGCTGGAAATCCTGCAGCTCGTGCCGAAGATCCTGCGCGGCACGCATACCGCAGACCCGCGCCTGCGCATGTTGCGGGCGAGGCGCATCACGATCGAATCGGAGCAGCCGCTGCTCGTCGAAACGGACGGTGAAATCGCGTTCCAGGATGCGCGCACGCTCCAAATCGAGGCGCTGCCGGGCGCGCTGGCGGTGCTCGCCTAGTAGAATTCGGGTCCATGGCCGGCGACGTCATCCTCGAAACACGCGGTTTGACCAAGGAGTTCAAGGGTTTCGTCGCGGTGCAGGACGTGTCCCTCAAGGTCCGGCGCGGCAGCATCCACGCGCTGATCGGGCCCAATGGCGCGGGCAAGACCACCTGCTTCAACCTGCTCACGCACTTCCTCGAGCCGACGCGCGGCCAGATCTTCTACAACGGCCGCGAAATCACCGGCTCCAGCCCGGCCAGCATCGCCCGCATGGGCCTGGTGCGTTCCTTCCAGATTTCCGCGGTGTTTCCGCACCTTTCGGTGCTGGAGAACGTGCGCATTGCGCTGCAGAGGAAACGCGGCACATCCTTCGATTTCTGGCGCGCCGAGCGCGTGCTCGACGACCTCAACGGACGCGCGCGCGAGCTCATCGAAGCAGTGGGCCTGACGGAATTCGAGTCGACGGCGGCGGTGGAGCTGCCGTACGGGCGCAAGCGCGCGCTGGAGATCGCCACCACGCTCGCGCTGGAACCGGAAATGATGCTGCTGGACGAGCCGACCGCCGGCATGGCGCACCAGGACGTCGATCGCATCTCGGCGCTGATCAAGAAGGCGGCGCAGAACCGCACGGTGCTGATGGTCGAGCACAACCTGTCGGTGGTGGAGCACCTCTCGGACCACATCACGGTGCTGCAGCGGGGCGAGGTCCTCGCCGAGGGCGACTACAAGACCGTCTCGGCCAATCCGGAAGTGATCCAGGCTTACCTCGGAGCGGGGCATGGCTGAGGCCTATACCTCGCTGCTGGCGACGCAGGACCTGAACGCCTGGTACGGCGAATCGCACATCCTGCACGGCGTGGAGTTCGAGGTGCGTGACGGCGAGGTGGTCACGCTGCTCGGGCGCAACGGCGCGGGCAAGACCACCACGCTGAAGTCGATCATGGGCATGGTGGAGCGGCGCGAAGGCTCCGTCCGCTTCAAGGGTTCCGAGCTGACCAGGCTGACGTCCAACCGGATCGCCAACCTCGGCATCGCCATCTGCCCGGAAGAGCGCGGCATCTTCGCCAGCCTGAACGTCGAGGAGAACCTGCTGCTGCCGCCTGAAGTGGCACCCGGCGGCCTGGGCCTGGAGCGCATCTACGAGCTGTTCCCGAACCTGAAGGAGCGGCTGAAGAGCCAGGGCACCAAGCTCTCCGGGGGCGAGCAGCAGATGCTCGCGATCGGGCGCATCCTGCGCACCGGCGCGAAATTCCTGCTGCTGGACGAGCCGACCGAAGGGCTCGCGCCGGTCATCGTGCAGCAGATCGGGCGCACCCTCGCGAAACTGAAGGACGAGGGCTTCACCATCCTGCTGGTCGAGCAGAACTTCCGCTTCGCCGCGACCGTCGCCGACCGTCACTACGTGATGGAGAACGGCCGGGTGGTGGACATGATTCCCAACGCGCAGCTCGAGGCGAACATGCCCAAGCTGCACGAGTATCTCGGGGTATGAGGTCAACGTTTTTCAACAGGAGAGAGAAGCAATGAAACTCAAGCGCACGCTCATCGCGGCGGCCATCGCCGCCACCTTCGGCCTGGCCGGCACCGCGCAGGCCCAGGTTTCCGACGGCGTCATCAAGATCGGCATCATGAACGACATGTCGAGCCTCTACTCGGACATCGCCGGACCGGGCTCGGTGGTCGCCGCGCGCATGGCGATCGAGGACTTCGGCGCGGCCAAGAAGGGCATGAAGGTGGAGGTCCTCTCGGCCGATCACCAGAACAAGCCCGACGTCGGCTCGCAGATCGCCAACCAGTGGTACGACGTCGACAAGGTGGACGCGATCTTCGACGTGCCGACCTCCTCGGTGGCGCTGGCGATCAACGAGATCACCAAGAAGAAAGGCAAGGCCTTCCTGGTCTCGGGCGCGGCGACCTCGGATCTCACCGGCAAGGCCTGCTCGCCCAACACCATCCACTGGACCTACGACACCTGGATGCTGGCCAACGGCACCGGCAGCGCGATCGTCAAGACCGGCGGCGATAGCTGGTTCTTCATCACCGCGGATTACGCCTTCGGCCACGCGCTCGAGCGCGACACGGAAGCGGTGGTGCTGAAGGGCGGCGGCAAGGTGCTCGGCAAGGTGCGCCATCCGCTCAACGCGCAGGACTTCTCGTCCTTCCTGCTGCAGGCGCAGTCCTCCAAGGCCAAGATCATCGGCCTGGCGAACGCCGGCGGCGACACCATCAACTCGATCAAGCAGGCGTCCGAGTTCGGCATCGTCAAGGACGGCCAGAGCCTGGCCGGCATGCTGGTGTTCATTTCGGACATCCACGGCCTGGGTCTGGACAAGCAGCTCGTTTTATTGGGATTCCAACGACGCGACCCGCGCGTGGTCGCGCAAGTTCATCGAGCGCCACGGCAAGAAATTCATGCCCAACGATATGCAGGCCGGCGTCTACGGCGCGCTGACGCATTATCTGAAAGCGGTCGACAAGGTCGGCGACGTCGCCGATGGCGCGGCGGTCGTCAAAGCCATGAAGGCGATGCCGACCGACGATCCGCTGTTCGGCAAGGGCAGCATCCGCAAGGACGGCCGCAAGCTCCACCCGGCCTACCTGGTCGAAGTGAAGAAGCCCTCGGAGTCGAAAGGGCCCTACGACTACTACAAGGTGCGCGCCACGATCCCGGCGGACCAGGCTTTCCGTCCGGAGAAGGACGGCGGCTGCACTCTGTAGCCATCGCAGTCTGTTGAGCACATGACCGAGATCTTCGGCGTCCCGACGCAAGCGCTGTTCGGGCAGCTGCTGATCGGCCTGATCAACGGGTCGTTCTACGCGCTGCTCTCGCTCGGGCTCGCCGTGATCTTCGGTCTGCTCAACATCATCAACTTCACGCACGGCGCCCAGTACATGATGGGCGCCTTCTGCGCCTACCTGCTCGCGAGCAAGCTGGGGCTGGGCTACTGGTGGTCGCTCGCGCTGGTGCCGATCATCGTCGGCGCCACCGGGGTCATCATCGAGCGCCTGATGCTCTCGAAGCTGTACCGCCTCGACCACCTCTACGGCCTGCTGCTCACCTTCGGCCTGGCGCTCATCATCCAGGGGCTGTTCCGCAACGAATACGGCACCTCGGGCCTGCCATATGCGATGCCCGAGGAGCTGCAGGGCGGGCGCAACCTCGGCTTCATGTTCCTGCCCAATTACCGCGCCTGGGTGATCCTCGCTTCGATCGTGGTCTGCCTCGGCTCCTGGTTCGTCATCGAGAAGACCAAGCTCGGCTCCTACCTGCGCGCGGCCACGGAAAACCCGGCGCTGGTGCAGGCCTTCGGCATCAACGTGCCGCGCATGGTGACGCTCACCTACGGCTTCGGTGTCGCGCTGGCGGCTTTCGCCGGCGTAATGGCGGCGCCGATCTACCAGGTCAGCCCGCAGATGGGCGCCGACCTCATCATCGTGGTGTTCGCGGTGGTAGTGATTGGCGGCATGGGCTCGATCCTTGGCTCGATCCTGACCGGCTTCGGCCTGGGCGTGATCGAGGGGCTGACCAAGGTGTTCTATCCCGAGGCCTCGAACACGGTGATCTTCATCATCATGGCGATCGTGCTGATGATCCGGCCGGCCGGCCTGTTCGGGGCGCAGAAGTAATGCCGCGTTCGCAGAAAATCGCCCTCGGGGTCCTGGCGGCATTCTTCCTGCTCGCGCCGCTCGTGCTCTATCCGATCTTCCTCATGAAGGCGATGTGCTTCGCGCTGTTCGCCTGCGCCTTCAACCTGCTGATCGGCTTCGGCGGGCTGCTGTCCTTCGGGCACGCCATGTTCCTCGGCACGGCGGGCTACGCCGCGGCGCACGCCGCCAAGGTCTGGGGATTTCCGCCGGAGTTCGCCATCCTGTTCGGCACGGCGATGGCCGCCTTGCTCGGCCTCGTGACCGGGTTGCTGGCGATCCGCCGCCAGGGCATCTACTTCGCGATGATCACGCTCGCGCTCGCGCAGATGGTCTATTTCTACTACCTGCAGGCGCTGTGGACGGGCGGCGAGGACGGCATCCAGGCCGTGCCGCGCGGCACCCTGTTCGGTTTTCTGGACCTGTCCGATGTCTGGGCCATGTACGGCATGGTGTTCGTGATCTTCATGGCGGGCTTCCTGCTGATCTACCGCGTGATCCATTCGCCCTTCGGCCAGGTGCTGAAAGCGATCCGCGAGAACGAGCCGCGCGCGCTCTCGCTTGGCTACGACGTGAACCGCTACAAGATGCTCGCCTACCTGCTGTCGGCGACGCTGGCCGGCCTCGCCGGCGCGACCAAGGCGCTCGTCTTCCAGCTCGCCTCTCTCACCGACGTGCACTGGAGCATGTCGGGGGAGGTGGTGCTGATGACGCTGCTCGGCGGGCTCGGCACCGTGTTCGGGCCGGTGGTCGGCGCCTTCATCATCATCACGATGGAGAACTACCTCGCGCAGTTGGGCGCGTGGGTGACGATCGTCGAAGGCGTGATTTTCGTGATCTGCGTACTGACTTTTCGCCGGGGCGTGATCGGCGAACTGGGCAACTGGCTCAAGAAGCCGCTCTAACCGGCCTTGCGGGCGCCGTTGGAGAGGCGCTTCTGCCAGGTGCGGCCTTGCGGGCCCCGTTGGAGAGGCGCTTCTGCCAGGTGGCGCGGCGGAATTCCCGCCGCCGGCTCGGAATCTCCCGCTCCCGGACGGCGAATTCCTGTATCCGGACGCCGACCGTCTGGCGAATCGCCTTCGGCAGGGTCGGCCCGACGGTCTCGAAGCGCTTGGCGATCTCCTGGATCGACTCGTCGCCCTCGATGCCGTCGTGGAAAAAGCCGCCCTGGCGGTGCCAGACCAGCGCCTGCTCGCTCGAGTGAATGCCGTAGCAGAGCTGGAAGTGGACGATTTCGCCGTCGCTGGTCTGCCAGACGAACAGGTCGAAATAGTCGTCGTGGAACCAGCGACGCTTGGCCGGGGGCTCGTCGGCAAGCCCTACGATTTCATGCAGCATGATGCCGGTTGGACAATCACCACGGCTGTCGGTTCTCACCGACGGCCCGTCGCCTCGGGGCGACGCTAGAAGGAGCGGGGCAGGCCGAGCACGTGCTCGGCCACGTAGGAGAGGATCAGGTTAGTCGAGATCGGCGCGACGAGGTAAAGGCGGTTTTCCCTGAACTTGCGCTCGACGTCGAATTCGGCGGCGAAGCCGAAGCCCCCGTAGGTCTGGATACAGACGTTGGCCGCTTCCCAGGATGCCTTGGCACACAGGTGCTTGGCCATGTTGGCTTCCGCGCCGCAGTGCTTCTTCTGGTCGAACAGCGCCGCCGCCTTGTAGCGCATCAGGTTGGCCGCCTCGATCTCCATGTAGGCCTCGGCGATCGGGAACTGGATACCCTGGTTCTGGCCGATCGGCCGGCCGAACACCACGCGCTCTTTGGAATAGGTCGATGCCTTGTCGACGAACCAATAGCCGTCGCCGACGCATTCCGAAGCGATGAGGATGCGCTCAGCGTTCATGCCGTCGAGGATGTACTTGAAGCCCTTGCCTTCCTCGCCGATCAGGTTGTCCGCCGGCACCTCGAGGTTGTCGATGAACACCTCGTTGGTCTCGTGGTTCACCATGTTGCGGATCGGCTTGACCGTCAGGCCCTTGCTCTTCGTGTCGACCAGGAAAATGGACATGCCCGCGGACTTCTTGGCCGAATCCGACAGGGGCGTCGTGCGCGCGAGCAGGATCATGAGCTCGGAGTGCTGCAGCCGCGAGGTCCAGACCTTCTGGCCGTTGACCACGTAGCGGTCGCCTTTCTTCACCGCGACCGTCTTGATGCTCGTGGTGTCGGTGCCGGCGGTGGGCTCGGTCACGCCCATGGATTGCAGGCGCAGCTCGCCCGAGGCGATCTTCGGCAGGTATTTCTTCTTCTGCGCGGCCGAGCCGTGGCGCAGCAGCGTGTTCATGTTGTACATCTGCCCGTGGCAGCAGCCGGCGTTGCCGCCGCTGCGGGTGATTTCCTCCATGATCACGGAGGCTTCGGTGAGCGACAGGCCGGAGCCGCCGAATTCTTCCGGGATCAGCGCCGACATCCAGCCAGCCTTGGTGAGCGCCTCGACGAAGGTCTCCGGATAGGCGCGCGCCTCGTCGATCTTCTGCCAGTAGGCGGAATCGAAGCCGCGGCAGAGCGCCCGGACGGCGTCGCGCAGCTCTGCGTGGGATTCTTCGGCTTTCATCTAATCGGCCTTGATGCCGGCATCGCGGATCACCTTGCCCCAGCGCGCGACTTCGCTCTTGATGAAGGCGCCGAACTCCTCCGGGGTCGTGGTGCGGACTTCGACGCCTTGCTTTGCAAAGCGTTCTTTCACCTCGGCCGTGTTCAGCAGTTTGGTGATTTCACCGTGCAATTTCAAAACGATTTCGCGCGGCGTGCCGGCCGGCGCCAGCACGCCGAACCAGGCCGTCTGCTCGTAGCCCGGCACGCCGGCCTCGGCGACGGTCGGAATGTCAGGCGCCTGCGAAGAGCGCTGCGCCGTGGTGACGGCGAGGGCCTTCATCTTCCCGGCGCGCACGTGGCCGATGACGTTCGGCATGTTGTCGAACATGACGTCCACCTGCCCGGCGAGCAGGTCGGTCACCACCGGCGCGCTGCCCTTGTAGGGGATGTGCAGCATGTAGGTCTTGGTCATGGACTTGAACAGCTCCATCGCCAGGTGCACGGAAGTGCCGTTGCCCGAGCTGCCGTAATTCACCTTGCCCGGGTTCGTCCTGGCGTACGCGATCAGCTCCTTGACGTTGCTCGGGGGGAAGGATGGATTGGCGACGAGGATGTTCGCCGAGAAGCCTGCGAGCGTGATCGGCGCGAAATCCTTCGTCACGTCGAACGAGGTCTTGTAGAGGCTCTGGATGGCGGAGAAGGGCAGCGCCGCGCCGAACAGCGTGTAGCCGTCGGGCGCCGACTTGGCCGCGGCCTCGGTGCCGATCACGCTGTTGCCGCCCGGGCGGTTGTCCACCACCATCGGCTGGCCGAGGCTCTTGGAGAGTTCGGTGGAGATGGTGCGCCCCAGCGTGTCGTTGAACGCCCCCGGCGGGAAAGGCACGATGTAGCGAATGGGTTTCGATGGCCACGCTTGTGCACTAACTAAAGTGGAAATGCAGAGAAGAGCGAGGCCTAAAACAGTTCTCATTGCTCCGCCTTCACGCCGGCGACGGTGATGACCTTGGCCCACTTGGCGATTTCGTCGGCGAGGAATTTCGAAGTCTGCTCGGGCGTGCCGCCGACCGGCTCGATGCCGATGTCGCTGAAGCGCGTCTTGATCTCGGGGTCGTTGACGGCCTTGTGCGCTTCCTGCGACAGCCGGTCGATGATCGGGCGGGGCGTGCCGGCCGGCGCGAGGAACATGACCCAGGTCGAGGACTCCAGCGGCGGGCCGCCGGCTTCCGCCATGGTCGGCACTTCCAGGGCGCCGGCGACGCGCTTGCCCGAGAACATGGCGAGCGCCTTGATCTTGCCGCCGCGCACGTGCGGCATCAGCGTGCTTGGCACGTCCACCAGCATCTGGATGTCGTTGGCCTGTACCGCCAGCAGCGCCGGCGCCGTGCCCTTGAAGGGCACATGCACCATGTCGATGCCCGCCGTCTGCTTGAGGAGTTCGGTTGTGAGATGCGCGGCTGCGCCGATGCCGGAGGAGCCGAAGTTCACCTTGCCGGGATTGGCCTTGGCGTAGGCGATCAGTTCCCTTACGTCCTTGGCCGGGAAATTGTTGTTCACCGTCAGGATGAGCGGCGCGATGGCGGCCAGCGAGAAGGGGATGAAGCTCTTCACCGGGTCGAAAGGCAGCTTGCCCTGGTAGAGCGTGGCGTTGGCCGCGTGCGCTGCGATCACGGTGACGATGTTGTAGCCATCCGGCGCTGACTTCGCCACCAGGTCGGCGCCGATGATGGAGTTGGCGCCGGGCTTGTTGTCGACCACGATCGGCTGGCCGAGCGCGGCCTGCATTCTCTGCGTGACGACGCGCGTCACGACATCGGTGATGCCGCCGCCGGTATAGGGCACGACCCAGCGGATGGGCTTCGACGGCCAATTCTGAGCGTTTGAATTTATTGATATAAGAACTAAAACTACTGCCAGCAGGATTCTCATATGTATCCAGGCCCCTCAATCGGAGGATGTTTCGCCAGAAACTCCTCGTTCACCTCCAGCCCGAGTCCGGGCTTGTCCAGCGGCCAGACGGCGCCGTTCCGGTCCACCTCATAGGGCTTTGAAACCAGATCATCGCGGAACTTGTTGGCTTTGGATACATCCCCTTCGAAATAGCCGCCGTTGTCGATGGCGGCGAGGAAATGAATCGAGGCCGCGTGGTTGAGGCCGGTCATCGAGCTGTGCGGGTGGATGGGCAGCTTGTAGGCCGAGGCCATGGCGGCGATGCGCAGCGCCTCGGTCAGGCCGCCGGTCTTCGACAGGTCGGGCTGCAGGATGCTGATGGCGCCGTCCTCGATCACGCGGTTGAATTCGAAGCGGGTGTAATGGTTCTCGCCGGCCGCGAGCGGCGTGCGGCCGAAGCCCCTGGCCATGCGATAGCTGCGGTAGTCGTGCGCGGGGAAGGGCTCCTCCAGCCAGGCGACATTGAGCTCGTCCATCCCCGGCATGACCTGGCGCACGTCCTCGACGCTGTAGCCGATGTTGGCGTCGGTCAGGATCACCAGGTCGTCGCCGCAGGCCTTGCGCACCGCGCGGATGCGCTCGAGGTCCTTCCTGGGCGAATCGCCGACGCGGAGCTTGATCGCTTTGTATCCGCTCTCCAGGATTTTCTGGATTTCATGCAAAAGCGTTTCAGGCGCCTGGTAACCCAGCGAAACCCCGCCCGCGTAGGCCGGAATAGCGCGCATCGAGCCGCCGAGCAGCTTGTAGAGGGGCATGCCGGCCGCCTTGCCGCGGATATCCCAGAGCGCGAGGTCGATGCCGCTCATCGCGAGGCAAGGCCCGGCCCCCATGCCGTGGCTGGCCAGCTGCTTGGCGTAGATTTTCTTCCACACGCCAACGACGTCCGCAGCATCCATGCCGAGCACGAGCTGGCGCAGCGTGGTTTCGATGAGCTTCGCCACCGCGGTGTGCGCGCGCCCGTGGTGCGATTCGCCCCAGCCGACCAGGCCGCCCGCCGTGGTGACCTTGACCACCACGGCGTCGCGCTTGATGGCGGTGCCGATGCCCAGCGCCACGCGGTTCTCCGGCAGCACCGGAAAGGACGTGGGGTAGGCCTTGATGTCAGCGATCTTGAGA
>WNFL01316403.1_pt2 | contig 11445 bp, 7 predicted proteins | sample 5400361 | NCBI WGS metagenome assembly WNFL01 (sample SAMN13153351, study PRJNA577476) | soil metagenome | isolation source: 40 cm soil on Douglas fir-dominated hillslope | place: USA:California | collected 2013-09-17
GCGCCTCCTATAAAGAGCAATACTATTGTACAACTGGCGCGTACCATTCCCGAACACACCTACAGCTTCGATCCCGATCCTGGCATCCAGGGCATTGCGCAGCTCTATGCCAACGCATTGGACAACGCGCAGCACTCCATCTACCTGGAGAATCAGTATTTCTGGCTGCGCGCGTATACCGGTCTCGATATTTCTTTTCTGGGCGTCGATAGCCCCGATATGGAGTGCAACATCGTGGAGATAGGTGCCGCATTGAGGCGCGGCGCCTATGTAACCATTATTCTACCGGATCATCCCAATCTCGGTCGCGCCTTTACGGATGCCGGTCTGGCACGCCTCCAATCAGAAGCGCCTGAAGCTGTAGCCCAGGGGCGATTGCAGGCCTTATGCCTGGGAACATGCTCACAAAAAAATAACGTCATACACTATCGGCCTATCTACGTTCATGCCAAAGTTGCTATTATCGATGACCTGTGGGCAACGGTTGGCTCCGCCAATTTGAACAATCGCGGCATGTGTGACGATACCGAAATGAATGTCGCGACCCTCGACCCGGATCTGGCTATTGGTTTTCGTATAATGCTGATGGCTGAACATCTCGGCCTGGTCAGCGACGACAATCTCTTTATCCTTTCTCGCCTCCTGGGTCATCAAAGTTTGCTGCCAGAAGAAGTTGAACAGGGGAAACGTCTATGGAACTATCTGTATGAAATACTCAGCGACCCTGTGGTAGGGATGCGTATGATGACCGAACGCGCCCATGATAACTTGCAGCTTTATAAAGCAAAACAGCCCCTGCAAGGTCATCTCCTCCCCTATTTATCGGCGGAAGAGGCGACGCAGCAGGGACTGAATTTCCGCGAAAAGCATGGCTGGCTGGAAGAGCCTTCAGCGGATTAAATCAGTTCCAGGTAGCGACGGCGATCCCAGTTAGTGACCGCCTTCTCGTATTCTTTGACTTCCCAGCGCCGTGTGGCTACAAAATGCTCGACGAATTCCTCTCCCAGAGCCTCCCGAGCAAACGCACTGTTCTCCAGCAGGTCTGTCGCGGTCGAAAGGTTGCGCGCCAGTGGTCGAATATGACCCTTCTCAATTGCCCTCGTAACGGTGGCCTCATCATAGGCATTACCATCGAGGCGCTCCGGCAACTCAAGCTGGCGCTCAATACCGTAGAGACCACTGGCCAGTGTCGCGGCGAAAACGAGGTAGAAGTTGGCGTCCGCACCCGGCACACGATTTTCGACACGGATAGGATGCGAGCCGTTGTTGATGATACGAATAGCACAGGTTCGATTGTCCATGCCCCACGTCGTATTCAACGGTGCCCAGGTACCTTCGACGTAGCGCTTATAGGAGTTGATCACCGGCGCGTAGAGAGCCATCAACTCCGGTAATTTCTCCAGCACACCGGCCAGGAACTGGCGCATGGTGGTAGACATATGCCCCTCAGCACCCTCGTCCCAGAAGAGGTTGCGTTCCAGGTCGCGATCCCACAGGCTCATATGCGAATGGCCGCTGCTGCCATCTTCCTGGTCATTCCACTTTGCCATAAAGGTAGCGCTGAAGCCCATCTGGTAGCAGATTTCCTTGACGCCTGTCTTGAAGAGCATCGTCCTATCGCCGGCGGTCAGAGCATTGGCATAGCGAATATTCATCTCATACATGCCAGGGCCATGCTCGCGGTTGTAGCCTTCAATTTCGACACCATGTAGGTTCATCATGCGTGCAATACGCCCCAGCAGTTGATCGTCGGCACTCGACTGGCTGATGGAGTAGCAATTGAAACCTGGATTCAGCGGGGTCAGATTTGGGCCGAAATCCTTTTCACGCAGCGACATCTGGTTTTCACGGAAGAAACGGAACTCCAATTCAGAAGCTGCCATGACTTCGTAGCCCATCAAACGGGCCCGTTCCAGCACATTATTGAGCACATAACGAGGAGAGACGGTTACAGGATCTCCATGCTCAGTCCATACATCACAAATACAGGAGGCAACGTTCTCTTCCCATGGCACGAGGGTAAAAGTGGAGAGATCAGGCTTCATGATAATGTCGGCAAATCCGCGTTCCCAGTTGCTCACCTTGAGGTTGGGTAGCACTGTTTCCGCGATATCCCAGCCGAAGATCACATCGCACTGCGCGAACCCTTCTTCCAGCGAGTTCAGGAAGTGCTTCGCCGCGACACGCTTCCCGCGGAAGACACCCTCGATGTCGGGCATACCAATTAATAAGACGTTTGATTTCAGCAATGTCCATGAGCGATGTTCATCCTTTCTCTTACTCAGGGCAACATGGGTGTCACCCCTTCGCTTACATTCACTACTGCTCCGACCGGATGAGCGCGAAGCGCTAGCTGCGGCCGAGCAGGGTTTCCGGTCGGAATAAGATCAGTTACCAGCGATAAGCTTCGGGTCTACGATTTTCCAGGCTTGGAATCTGTGCGCGAGCCTGATCAATTCTTGTCAGATCGAGATCGGCCACGATAACTCCAGGTATATCCTGAGCCTGTGCCAGAACTAATCCCCAGGGGTCCACAATCATCGAACGTCCAAAACACTGTTTGTTCGGTGGATACGTACCCACCTGCGCAGGAGCAACCACATAGCAGAGGTTCTCTATGGCTCGCGCTCGCAACAAGACCTCCCAGTGATCTCTCCCAGTATGCAAAGTAAACCCGGCGGGCATCATAAGAATTTGCGCTCCGCGCAGTGCCAGAAGGCGTGTGAGTTCGGGGAAACGCAGGTCGTAACAAATAGCAAGGCCAAAGGTGATATCATCGATTTTCGCGGTCACTACTTCGTTCCCCGGCACGATGCGCTCGGATTCATAATGCTTCTCGCCATTGGTCAGATTGACATCGAAGAGATGAATTTTGCGATAGCGGGCAGCAATTTCCCCATCGCGGTTGATCAACACCGATGTGTTGTAAAACTTCCCTGCTATCTCAGGATGACGCTCAACGATACTGCCACCATGCACAATCATCTTATGCTCGCGTGCCTTCTCCTGCAGGCGTTCGACAAATGGGCCGGGAATCGTTTGCGCGACACCATCAAAACCGGAGTAGGGACCCAGATAGATCCAGTATTCGGGGAGGCCGACGAATTGCGCGCCCATATCGGCAGCTTGATCTAGAAAACGCTCTACGCTGGCCAGGTTCTCAATAGGATTGTCCTGCGAGTTCACTTGAATAACTGCCGTTCTTAGATGCATGATGCAGGCTCCTTGCTCTCCACAATCTTGAGTTTAATCGATGTTGGCAGAGTAGCACGCGAGAAGCTTATCGTCAAGGGCAAAAGTCCTATAGAGCCTCATTTTCTATGGACAAATCACGCTGAAATGTCTCGACAGCGTGATTCGACTATGGTACACTGGCGTTATCATACATAGGACGCTGACATGGACACGTGAGCGATAGAGTATAATGTAGTTGCTTGTTGGCCAATCTCAGTCTCGCAAAAGTGGAGAGTCGGGAAGCACCAGGACAGAGAATGAAGCGCTACTATCCCCATCCTTAGAGGATTTGATCGTGACATATAAAACACCACTACCAGAACCGAACGACGAACGGCGCCAATACCGGGATTTTACCTACCCCGTACATAAACGCATACGTGCTTTTGTGCCTGAACAACCAGCAACAGACTATTATGCCGATGATCATCCCGAAGTTCCAAAAATCAGGCGTGCTTCACGGTACCTTGACCAGCAGCAGACTGATCAGCCTCCACAATCGGGAAAGGATAACGAAACCCGTAAAAGAAAACCTGAAGATGGTAGAAACATAGATGAACCATCTACGGAAGGATGTGTAGTAGCTTCAAGACGGAAGCCCCCCGCTGACCATGCATCCTCCCCGGTTCACCTGCCGCACCATTCGCTTACCACGCGCCCTACACACCCACATCCAGGTTCGCGCCAGGTGCGCTCTCAACGTTCGTACCTGGACCAGTTGCATGCACTGCGTCGTAACCCTGCTGTGATGATCATAGCAATACTGGCCTTAATCGTACTCATTATTACTCCGATCCTTGTCAATGCCAGCCGCTCTTCAACAAGCTATAACCAGAACGGCACACAGTCCGGCAATAGGCAGACCCAAACAGGCATTCAGCAGGCTCCACTGAATGCGCACGAACTTATCATTGTGCCGCAGGACACCGATCATCCCGCTCCACCTGTACTCGCCCAATCCGCCTACCTGCTTGACGCGGATACGGGCATCGCCCTTTATGCCTACAACCCTTTCATGCATTTGCCCATGCTCAGTACAACAAAATTGATGACGGCCTCGCTGGCTGTTGAGCAGGGCAATCTTGACCAGAAAATTACTATCAACGCGGCTATGGAACGTGATATCAGTCAACTGAGCGCCGATAGTGCCCTGTTTGGTGTAAAAAAAGGGGAAACCTATACGCTGCGTGATCTGCTTTACGGCCTTCTATTCGTCTCCGGCAATGATGCCGCCATCGTCATAGCGAACGCCCTGGCAGGCAATCTGAATAATTTTGTCGCCGAGATGAACCAGAAAGCTCGCCAGCTGGGTATGAACGATACCCACTTTATGAATCCACACGGTCTGTTACAGGCGGGCCAATATTCCAGCGCTCACGACCTTGCGCTCCTGGGTAGGTACAGCATGAGTATAGCAACCCTGCACAAGATTAGCGGTGAGACCGTGCATCAGATTCCTAAAGGCGGGAATCATCCACTGCGTGTCCTTCTCAATGAGAACCAGTTCCTCTGGTGGTACCCGGGCACCGATGGCGGTAAAACAGGCTATGATGGGCAATCCGATTTCATACAGGTTATGTCAACTACCCGCGACCATCACCATCTGATCGGTGTCGTTATGCATACCAATGACTGGTGGACCGACATGCGTGACCTGATGAATTGGGGCTTCGACTCTTTCAAGTGGATATCACCTCACGATCTGGACTCACCCTCTAATCCCATCCCCTATGACAGCTTGTGGAACTATTTTGCCCGTGACAAAAAGGGAAACACCATCTCCACTGCCGACAACGGCCGTTACTACATCTATACTGGCTTCAGCATCTCTGGCCAGATTATGGCCTATTTTGATGCACATGGAGGTTTAAAAACCTTTGGCTATCCCATAAAGCTTCCGACTGCCACAAATGGGCAGGGCATCAGTCAGCAATTCGAGCATACCACTATTCAATGCGACCTCACAAACAACTCCTGCCAGTCAATTTGACTCTGTGTCAAAAGAAAATGCCCGGAGCTTGAATACTCCGGGCATTTTCTTTTGACAGGTCAGGCTTGCAAACCTGACTTTTTGTTTTAATCAAGCTGCGGAGACATACAAGTTGCGAATAGACTGGTTTATCTCGTTGTCACACGTGTGACATCAGGGCTGGCACGTCCACTCTCGCCAGCTATAACCATCGCGCACAAAGATCTCGTGAGCCGCAACAATGTTGGACCAGGCACCATAAGGAGAATTTGCCGCTTCCGAAGTTCCTGCCCACGTACTGGGGTAGAGTATCTGGAAGACCCCGGCTGCATGACTGCCGCCAATTGACATTGGATTAGTAGCACCGGGATTTAGACCGGACTCACACGTTGCAACATTAATGGCTCCAGCCGCGTATGATCTAAAAACCTGGTTAATCATATCTACTACACTGCCTCCGCTCTCAGAAGCCTGCAGTGGCTGGGAACTGTTCGAAGTAGTAGCGCTACTCATCTGGGGTTGATTGACACTTCCAGACCCACTTCCAGGAATGCAGACCACCTGACCGGCATAGATCAGGTTGGGATTGGCAATGCCATTGTAGGAGGCAAGCGTCGACCAGCTTGTGCCGTAGCGACTTGCGATCCCACTCAGTGTATCCCCACTTGCAACATTATATGTCTGAGCACTTCCTGAGCAAGTAGCTTGTGCTTTTGCCTGCACACCTGGAATATTCATCCCAAATGCCGCACACAAGCAAAGCAATCCGAGAGCTACAATTGTAATTCTTCCTACGAAACGTCCTATGTTAAACTGTTGTACGAACCTACTTACGTTATGATGTAAATGCAACATTTCCTCTTTCGATAGGCAACTTGCAGGCTTCCGCCAGCGTTGCTCTCATTTACACAAATGTACACAAGCACAAGTATATACCTGTGTACAACTATTAAATGGGAGCAGCTACATCATACCATGATAAGTATTGAAATTACTCGAAACACAAAGAAATATAGCATGAAAGTACTAATTACAAATCTAGCAATGGTAGAGATAGGAGCAAAAAAATTAACTTGCCGCCTCTGATTCGTTTTGTTATACTGTATACCATACTGAAACGAGCAGATTTTATGAGGTTTTATGCTAAAAGAAAATATAAACAACAGCAAGAGCAATGCTGAGGAATCACCAGACTCTGGTAAAGCAACTTCCCGGACCCCTCTGTCAGCTGGAGGGAAAACTATTACACCTTTAGGCAGGGCGCGCCTTTCCCTGGCTATTTCAGCAGGCAAGCTGGCCGGAGCATCGGGGCGCTTGTTGCGGGTCGGCGGTGGAACCAGTCTGCCAGGCATGATCGCAAGACGTATCGATCCCGATATACTGAAATCGGTCATTGGTAGGAGCAAAGCAAAGAAAATTGTGATTACGGGCAGTAACGGCAAAACTACTACTTCACGTATGGCGGCGGCTATAGCGACTCACGATGGGAAACGTATCTCACATAACCGTACCGGCTCGAATTTGCTGCAAGGGGTAACATCGGTTGCCGTCAACTTCGCCAATATATTTGGCCAGTTGAATAGTGACGTACTCATTTTTGAAATCGACGAGGGCACCATGGCCCATGCGATACCTGAGATTCAGCCTGACGTAGTTGTAATTACCAATATCTTTCGAGATCAGCTGGACCGTTACGGCGAAATTTATTCAGTTGCCAGAGCGCTCGATAACGTGCTTGAGGATCTGCCCGAAACAGCCACCATCCTGCTGAACGGCAATGATCCGCAAGTTGCTAACTTCGGACAAAATGCGAAGGCAAAGCGCCTCTTTTTTGGATTGGAAACCACCGAAGTCGGAACTCCTGTGCCTGAACAATCCGCTGATGTCATTCGCTGCATCCATTGCCAGGAAGACCTGCTCTACGAGGTAGCCTACATGTCGCACCTCGGCATCTATCGCTGCCCCAACTGCGGCTATACACTACCTGCGTTGGATATCGCAGCCACATCCGTAAGTCTGGCCCCTGACGGACAGGGCCCCACCCACGTAGAATTGCGCACTCCCCAGGGCCCTATGAGCCTGGATATTCCTCTGCCCGGTCTGCACAACGTTTATAATGCCGCGGCAGCTATCGGCGCATCTCTGGCGGCAGGCTTTGACAAAGAGAAGATGCCGGCAGCGCTCGCCAGTATCCAGCCAGCTTTTGGACGCCTGGAAAAGATACAGGCCGGGGATCAGACGATCTACCTTTCCTTCGTGAAAAACCCAACATCGTTCAACCTCATGCTGCGCCTGATAGTCCAGCATCCAGGTCAGAAACATTTGCTACTGGCTGCAAGCCATACGCTCGTCGACGGTGAAGATTTTTCCTGGCTTTGGGATGTAGATATCGAAGCAATCACGCAGGATATCGTGGACGTGGTTTGCAGCGGTAACAAACCGGAGGAACTGGCAATGCGCCTGAAGTACGGGGACGTGCCGGTAGATAAGATTCAAATGATTGTTGACCGCGAAGCGGCCCTGGACACCGCCCTCAAGAATGCTGGCCCTGGCGGCACGCTCTATATGCTGTGCAGCTACACCCCTACTCATGAATTCCGTCGCATTATGCAGAAGCGTGGGTGGGTTAAGCACTTCTGGGAGGAATAAACCTGCATTCGCTCTGTCTCTGCAAGAGGCTTGAAGAGAAATAGCCCTAATAAAGTAAAGGGGAGAGAGCAGTTAACGCTGGTTTGGAGAGAGTGGGGAAATTTGTACGTTAACCGCTCCTTTGGTATTACGAATGGACTATCTATAAAGTTACTGATTGATCTATGGTTCAGCTTCTAGATTCCATTGATATGTTTACTGAGAGCTTGACTTGTTGAGATGAATAAGCCTTACTACGGGACGACGACAGCTTCCGTGATTAAATGCCACATTGTTTCGTTAAATAAAAGCGTGATATGACGAAACCTGGCGATTTTGAACTGCCTGACCAGAATTTCTAACGAATATTCACGAGAGGAATCATTTGTAATGAGCGCGAAAGTACAGGATACCGGCATGATTCTCAAGATCGGCCATCTTTATCCTACCCTGATGAGTGTAGCAGCGGATCGTGGCAACCTTTTCTCTATTGAGAAACGCTGCCAATGGCGTGGGATTGGTACCGAAGTTGAGCAGATTTATGTGAAACAGACGCCGGACTTTACTAAATATGACCTCATTCTCTTTCATGGGGGAGCCGACCGCGAAATGGAACTGGCCTCACGCGATATCCAGGCCAAGGCTCCTTCGTTGCGCGAGGCTGCGGAATCAAACACTGTTTTTCTGAGCGTGTGCGCTGGATTCCAGCTACTTGGGCATTACTACAAGCCATTTCAGGGACCAGAACTCAAGGGAGTAGGACTGCTCGATTTCTATACCGAAGCTGGAGATACTCGTTTTATGACCCACATGGCAATGGAGTGCGAACTGGGGCATACAGGCAAAAAGGTGCTAGTTGGCTATGAGAACCACAGCGGGCGCAGCTATCTCGGATCTAATGCCAAACCACTTGGGAAGGTGATCGTCGGTTGGGGCAACAACGGCAAGGATGGCTTCGAGGGTGCAACCTATAAAAATGTCTTTGGAACCTACCTCCATGGGCCTCTGTTGCCCAAAAATCCCTGGTTCACCGATTTCCTGATCGAGCTGGCACTTGAGCGTCGTTATGGCAAGGTCGAATTAGCTCCCCTGGATGATGAAGTAGAAAACACCGCCCACGATGCCGCTCTGAAACTGGCGATGCAGTTCAAAGGCACCATGTCAGCAATTGAAGCTACTCCATGGAAAAGGTGATGCCACTTAAGCGCCTGTTTAAATCGCAAGATTATTCCCAGGGTGAGAAAAAAGAACCGATGTCCCCCCATCCCATCCAGGGTGCCCGCAAAGGGCACTCTGGCTTGCGCGGATACGTTAAGCTATCTTTGCTTGTATGTCTCGTTCTTCTTCCCCTCGTCGCATGTGGCCTTCCATCCGTCACCGTTAACGGCACTCCGGTGACTTCATCGGCGCAGGCGACGGCTACGACATTGAACGTGTGGAACAATGCTGGAACTGGCGTCCAGGTGCGCAGTGAAGACTGGAAAAGTCCCACTGGTGATGATGATACTGTTACCATCGTGCGCTTCGACCCCCACCATATCACCTTAGGCGTCGGTTACCGACCCGATCAACCCATACTGTTGAGCGACTGGATGCAGCAGGAGAAGGCAACGGCTATCATCAATGGAGGCTACTTCGATGCTCAGGATAATGCAACAGCCCTGGTTGTTTCAAATGGGCACGTATTTGGGCAATCGTACCAGGGTTTCGGCGGCATGCTCTCCGTAAATGCCGGGGGAACTATCAGTCTGCGTTCGCTGCACCAGCACCCCTATGATCCGAATAGCGAACAATTGAAGCAAGCCACACAGTCATCTCCTATGCTTGTTCTGAACGGCAAACGCACGCAGTTTGATGCCGATGCTTCGATGACTCCGCGCAGTGTCGTCGCAATGGATAAGCAGGGACGCATGCTTTTCATCGTCAGTCCAGGCCAGGTGTTCACGCTGGATGAGCTTGCCGATCAGCTTGTCAAGTCAGATTTATCGATCAACAACGCTCTCAACCTTGATGGTGGCGCATCCACAGGATTGTATGTCAATGCAGGCAGCCAGCATATCACACTTGATTCGACATCAAAGCTGCCCATAGTGATCATTGTTAAGGCAAAGTAGAACCAGACCCGTCTGTGAAAAGTGATGAGGAATATCCGGCACTCGCAAGAAGTGCCGGATATTCCTCATCACTTTTCACACCCTACCATTTATAGCCGCTGTCCAGCGCCAGATCTCTTCTTTGATACCCAATACTGACTCTTCCAATGACACAATACGGGTCTCATCGAGCCAGCGCATCTTGATCTCGACACCGCCCTTCTTCAGTGAGCGGCTGCTGGCCACAACGCGAATAGGGATGCCGATCAGGTCGGCATCGTTAAACTTGACACCGGCAGTTTCAGCACGATCGTCATAGAGGATTTCGATACCCGCCGCCAGGGCATAACTATAGACATGCTCAGCGGCCATACGATTCTCTTCTTTGTCAAGATCAAGCCCAATCAACATTACCGAGTAAGGCGCGATGGTAATCGGCCACTGGATGCCTCGCTCATCGTGGTGCTGCTCTACCACTGCCGCCATGATGCGCCCGATACCCATGCCGTAGGTCCCCATCACGATTGGATGAGCCACTCCCTCTGCATCCAGGTAAGTAACATCGAACAGATCACTGTACTTCGTTCCTACCTTGAAGATGTGGCCCACTTCGCTGCCACGAATAGCCCGCAGCGTTCCACCACAGCGAACGCATGCTGCACCTGTATAAGCGGACGCAATATCATCCCACACATCCACGCGAAAATCTCGCGGATAGTTCACGTTTTTGACGTGATGATCCACACGGTTTGCCCCCGCGACAAAGTTGTTGCCCATCTTCAATGAGGGATCGGCGATGATGAACAAACGCTCGTCTTTACCCAAAGGAGAGGTATAGCCGGCGATAATTCCAGCTTTCTCAAGCTCTTCGGACGTTGCCAGGTGCAAATCTGAGGCATTGATGCCAGCGCGATAGAGCACATTGGTCAGCTTGACCTCGTTAATCTCCAGGTCACCGTGCACTACGGACAGAACGAACCTTCCATCCGCGATGTAGCAGACGGCCTTCATCGTCTTTGCTTCAGGAATTTGCAGGAAGTTGGCCAGGTCCGCAATAGACATGATGCCCGGTGTATATACCTCTTCGAGTGCTTCCTCTGGCTCCCTGGAAAGTTCAGTACGCACAAATTCGGCCTTCTCGCGGTTCGCAGCATATTCGCATTTGTCGCACACCATGGCATCATCTTCACCGGCCTCGGTGACGGCAATGAACTCCTGCGAGTCCTTGCCACCAATCGCGCCGCTATCGGCCTCTATGGAGATGAAATGCAGCCCACAGCGTGTAAACGTGCGCCGGTACGCTTCGGCCATCGCTGCATAACTGATATCCAATCCCTCTTGATTGGCATCGAAGCTATAAAGGTCATTCATAATAAATTCACGCGTCCGCAGCAGCCCTCCACGCGAGCGCGGCTCATCGCGCAGTTTAGTCTGAATCTGGTAGATGAGCTGAGGAAGATCGCGATAGCTGCGTACGAACTCGGATACCAGAGACGTGACGACCTCTTCGTGCGTGGGAGC
>WNFL01018257.1_pt2 | contig 11444 bp, 19 predicted proteins | sample 5400361 | NCBI WGS metagenome assembly WNFL01 (sample SAMN13153351, study PRJNA577476) | soil metagenome | isolation source: 40 cm soil on Douglas fir-dominated hillslope | place: USA:California | collected 2013-09-17
TACCGTCTGTGTGTTACAGACGGTATTGTTTATGAATGGATTCATTATGCCTGATCCAAAGATAGGCATTTAGCCGCCTACGAGTTGAGGCGTCATCAGATACTTACCAACAGTTGGATCGAATGTAGTGGCGCGGTCACCTTTTTGTTCTACTACCACGCCATTTTCCATAACCACATTCATCCTGAATGCCTGATATCCGTCACGCAAAAGCCGTGCAAACTCATTGCGGGCATCACGAACTGAACCAGCATCTTCAGGGTTCCAGGTCATAGTAGAGTGGCCTGTACGATCCATTATGACCATCTGGTGAGCGGGTTCTGTAACTGGCGTAATGGGTAACGCTTTTCCAACTAGGGCTCGCATATTCATATTTTACTGACTCCCGTTGAATTTTGTAGGCAACTTTATTTATACGGTGGCTAATTAGATTGTAAAAGCTATTCTTTAAAAAATTAATAATAACAAGCATAATCTACTTTGCAGCATTATACTGTATAAAATAACCCGCCAGTCACGGAGGTAATCTAGAAATGACAAGCTTAGATTTCTCAAAATTCAAACGTGCAATAGACCGTCAATTTGACAAGATATCTAAACATGACTTATTCAGAACTGATGTAGGCAAAGATCAACTGTGGGAAACCTACCTTTCAAGTTTCCCCACAGGCACCAATCCAACCTACAGGGAACGCAGTGAGCACGATTGCAGTTGCTGCCGACAATTTCGCAGTGAGCACGATTGCAGTTGCTGCCGACAATTTATCAAGGCGGTGGGGAATGTTGTGGCTATTATTGATGGTAAGGTTGTTTCTATTTGGGATATTGAAATTGACGAACCTGCTTATCAGCTCGTGGCTGATTCTATGGCACAGTTGGTCAAGGCACATAAAGTAACGGACGTGTTTTTGCACCCCGAAAAGACCGCAGGCACTGATAGGAACTTTGAGGATGATAATGGTAAGGTCATAACTTGGAACCACTTCCACGTAAATATACCATGGGGGCGTAATCAGGGTAAGAATTACTACCGTATCAAAAAGGAAATACCCACCCTGCTAGGTATCAGTCGTGATGTTCATGACGTACTTCTGCGTGGCTTGACTGAACTCACCCAAGATTCAGTTGATACGGTATTGGATATCATAAGGCAAAATTCCCTATACCGTGGCAATGAATATCAATCGAATGTCAAAGTCTTTGACAGGATGAAAAGGGCTTTTGATAAATTAGGAACTGAACAAGCCAAAGACCTATTTGTATGGGAAAACTTTGATAAGGTTTCGTCGGGTGCCGTATCAAAAATAAGGAATACAGCTATTGGTACGCTGCTAATAGACTTGTCAGCAGGTGAAGACCTTGAAGGGGCGGTGAGGAAGTTTGAAACTTCAATTATGGCACCTTCTAACTATAAACGGTCTACCGCTTTAGTTAGCCAAAAGATGGTTGATGCTGCTAAGGTAGCAGTTGAAGAACTAGGCCTGACTTCAGCCTTGGAACGGCGGTATGCCAAGCTGGCAGATGTCAGGGTCAACGACATCATTTTTGCCAACCGGGAAGCTAGGGGGGCAATGCTTGGGGGTGCTTTCGCTGGTATAGCCAATAAAGCTACCACCCCTAAAAACTTGGACAAAGTTGAAACCGTATCTATTGAAAAGTTCATCAATGATATAGTTCCCCAAGTAGACTCAATTGAGGTATTTGTAGAAAACAGATACATCAACAACCTTGTTTCCCTTGTGGCCCCAGCTTATAAAGGTGCCAAATCATTGTTTAAGTGGGACAATGATTTTTCATGGTCATATAACGGTGACTTTACCGACTCAATAAAGGAAAGGGTTAAAAGAGCAGGTGGGAATGTCACTGGTGATTTAGCTTGCAGGCTCGCATGGTCAAATTATGATGATCTTGACTTTCACATGAAAGAACCAGGCTTTGAAATTTTCTATGTTGCCAAACGTTCACCAGTTACAGGTGGGCAACTTGATGTAGACATGAATGCGGGCAGTGGGCATACCCGTGAGCCGGTTGAGAACATATTTTATGGTGACCAGCGCACAATGAAAGAAGGCAACTATGAACTCTTTGTTCATCAGTTTATGAAACGTGAAACAACCGATGTTGGGTTTGAAGCTGAGATTGACTACCTAGGTGACGTAAAACGATACACCTATGGTAAGCCACTCAGTCAGGGGGAAAAGGTTGTTGTAGCCAAGTTCAAGTATACCCATACGGGGGGAATAGAAATCACTGAGTCGTTGACTGAATCCAATGCCTCAAAAACAGTATGGAATATAAAAACTCAAGACTTTCACAAGGTGAATGTATTTATGCTGTCACCTAATTACTGGGAAGGGGAAGCAGTAGGTAACAAGCATTACTTCTTTATGTTAGAAGGTTGTGTGAATGACGGTCAGGCACGGGGGTTCTTCAATGAGTTCCTAAAGCCTGATTTAGATAAGCATAGAAAGGTATTGGAGATAGTTGGGTCAAAAATGAAAGTTGAAGAATCTAATGATCAGTTGAGTGGCCTTGGATTTTCTGACACAAAAAGGGCTGAAGTATTAGTGCGTGTGAAAGGCAGCTTTACAAGGCTATTAAAAGTCATGATCTAAGTCAATACAAGAACTAACCACGGAAGGAGTACAGTACCATGTCAATATTCGAAAGAGCGTCACGTTCCAAGTTGCGGTTTGCCAGCGTTAAGGGTGGTATTGGAATGACAATTGAAGACCTGTGGGATCTACCATTGCAAAGCCAGTCTGGCCGTGTCAATCTTGATGACATTGCCCGTGCTTTGAATCGTCAACTCAAGGCTGCTGACGGTGACGTGTCATTTGTAGACCCTGAACGCAAGTCAGATGAAAAGGGTTCAACTGGCATTTGACATAGTTAGACATGTCATTAATGTTAAAATGGCTGAGAATGCAGCACACAAAGTTGCACATGATAAGGCGGCTGAAAAGCAGAAAATCCTGGAAATCATTGCAGCGATTGATAATAAGGCCCTCATGGAAAAGCCACGTGAGGAACTGATGAAGCTGCTTGAAGGTTGAAATTAAGATTGAGTAGGGGCTGGTATTTCTACTAGCCCCTTTAAACTTCTTTAGTTAGCTGTAAGCAGCCTCACGAAGTTTAGCTACGGCTTCATCTTTAGACTTACATATGTCATTGTTCCAGTGTACTACGACAGACCGGTTCCGATCGGGGGAATGATCTGATCTGCCTGATATAACGCTGGCTAATTTGTCAATGGTTGGGTGGTTCTTATCACAACCATAAGGCCCCTCAAGGTAATTGATCTTCATTGCATCATCTATTGCACCTAATAAGCAATGCTCCCCCATTGCATTTGTGCGTGCACGCTTACACCATCCTGTAACTTGCAGGAGGTCAGCACAAGCCAACAAATCCAAGTCTGTTTGGGTTAGTTCTTTTCTAGCTAACATGGTACCTCCTTTGTTTGTAATCAATTATACAGTTATCAAATAGAACATAAAAGGCGTTCCTCACATAAGTTTAAGGGTCTCTTTTATTTGTGCAAGTTAATCCTCAATGAAAAGGGGGGCCAGATTGGCCCCCCTTTATTCTTAATCTATGACTTCAACAACTTGCCTAGTCCTTGGATCAACGATAACTGTTCTGTCGTTTATCACTGTATATCTATAACCCGGTGGGATACGGTATTCAGGTGGGACTGGGTAGAGTACAACACCTGCACGAGGTATAACCATCCCTACGCGGATATCCTCATGATATCTGAAGGAATGTCTGTGTTCTCGGACTACATATTCCCGGAAGCGTGGACGCTCCTCAACCCCTAGGATACCCCCTACAGTACCCGTTGCAGCGCCTACAGCGCCGTCTACGATGCCGCCAAGAGGCCCTGCTGCTTCATGACCTTGACGGGCACCTTCTTCCGCACCCCTTATGGTGCCTTGCCCATAGGCAGCTAATGGTAAACTCACAACAGCTATCGTAGCAATCTCTAAGAGGTAGCTCCTCATAAGCTGATCCTTCTAGGTTTTGTGATTTGTGTTTTGCCCCGCCGTATTAGTAATCATTTGAATGGGAAGGTTCAAGTCCTCCCTTTCCCACAAAAATGCCATAATATTTCATTAACTATCTTAAGTTAAGTACTGTGTTGAGTTCCAGAAGAGGGTTGCATAATGCAACCCTCTAACTTTGTCAGTAATGACGAGGAGAGGACTGATGCAATACGACGTAGAAAAAAGAGTAGCCTATTTCAGAGCACTTCTGATTGAAAGTTTCATGAAGGAAGATCATGCTCGCTATGAATACGCCTGCAAAGGTTTGAGGCAATTATTAGATAAACATTCACCGTTACCAGTGCAACATAAGAGGAAGTATAAAAAAGAGTTCAATCATCTAACCAAAAAAGGTAGACGGTATTTTTCTGAAGAGCTGAAAGCCTAAGTTTGAAGGGGGGGTCAAGTTGGACCCCCCCCTAATTTTTATGATCGCCACAGTGCTTGTTCAGCAATCTCAGCAGGCGTCAGGGGCTTATGAATGGTATACCCCAGTTCTTCAATGAAAGCGTAATGCTCAGCAGGACACACCGCGTCACTTGCCCTTATTACCTCATAGTCAAACGCTTCACCGCGCGTAGGGTAATAGGTAGCCCTTACTGTGACGCCCGTATACTTGCCCGTAGCCACTAGCCACGCGGGCAAAGCAGCCGTTGCTATGTCAATATCAGGGTAGACCTCATTGATAAATGAACGGTGCCAAGGTTCATCAGATTTACCCTTTAGCCGCATGGCAACGATCAACTTATCAGGTTGTAGATACTCAAGTGGTAGCGGTTCAACAGGGGGCGGCAAGTTAGATTTAGCAATGATATCTAATGCTTCAGTACCTGCGTTATCCCAGCCCCCCCTTAAGCAGCCTGCGCAACTTTTTTAGTGCTTCATGCTCACCGGGCGGGTAAGATATTTGCTGGCCCATAAACTCAACGATATGATCAGCCATTGCTTTTGCCCTTTCAACATAGGTTTACCTAAGCAATTATAGTTAAAACTAAAGGAAACTTCAAGGGGCATTGTAGAAACAGTGCCCCTTCCCTTTTATTAATTTAACTTGCGGTTGTGATTGGAATACTGTATAAGAATCACAGACAACAGGAGCTAACTTATGTTTGATGATCGTCATTATTTGTTCCGACATTACAATCGTCGCCATCATTGTCATTGCCCCCCCCACCGGGGCCTACCCCTCCACCTGCCCCTCCTCCAATTCCAAAACCTATTGAACCTGCATGGCCTACATTTCCTGGAGGTGCAAGTTTTGTTGGTACCTCAAAACGTGGCATATCTGTGTGGTATGATCCAATGCTGGGCAGTCAGGGACTTATGAATGCTCAGGCATTGTTAGCAGATGCAGACCGAGTTGCAGCGCTTAATGATTCGATCTTTGGTCTTTCAACAGATACCCCAGTTAATGTGGTCGTTCTTGCATTAGGTGGTGCTACCGATGGTACGGGTGGTGCCGATCATTTGGCGTGCGATTTTGTTGATGGTGGGAACATTGAGGTGTGTGCCAGCTTCGGTGCCCCTGAGCGCGTGTCCAGCCTGTTTGAAGCGGAACTGAGTGAATGCGCCATGGGTGGCAACCTATGCGGACTATCAACAGGTGAAGCCCTGTCGCGGTGGTGTGCCATGGTGACGGCTAACAATGCGTTGTTTGACTTTGAGACTGGGTCATTGTGGGATAAGGCTGGCAGACCTGATTATGTCAGCCGTATTGACCCAACTGATCAAGATGGTTTCTCGACAGGATGCGGCATGGTGTTCATTAGCTGGCTGTTGCAGAAATATACGCTGGTAGCAATAGCACAAGTGATGGTATCGCTTGGTAATAATGGAACGCTTGCTGATCTGTACGCCAGTCTGAGTGGTAAACCTGCATCACAGGCATTCCATACATTTTCAACGGTGCTGCCACCTAGGATTATAGATGATGACCCGTTCGGTTCGCTAGCGGCGGCAATTGCTACTGCTTAAAGCGACCTAAGGAAATCAATAAGGTGTTGTTTCAGATTAACAGGTAAACGATTAAATCCTGCTATGACACCGTTTGCTTCACTATCCTTGCTGGCATGGGCTTCAATGGCATGAAGTAGGTTATTAGTCCTACCATCATGCAGGAAAAACAGACGTTGTCCTAGACCCCATAATGGGGCAGTTCTGAACTCATCACCAGCAGCGTTACCTTGTGTAATATGGTCTGCTAACCGTTCACCCATTTTATGTACGGCAAAATCGCTGTAAGGATGATAAACTACATTAGACATACCATTGACTGCCAACTTACCAGTAATTTGAGTGGGAAGGTGACAACTGTCACAGCCAACATTAGAAAATATTTTCTTGCCAGTGATCGTACTTATAGTTGCAGGGGCTGGTTCTGGTGGTGCTAAGGAGCGGGCGAAGGCAGCAAAGTTAATGATATCGCCTACGGCGTCAATTGGGGACACTTGGTCAGTGTTCTGCTTACCAAAGTTTTCTGGTAGGTTATTGAACTGACATTGTGGTGTCTCTTCACGCTCATTGGGGAATATTTCATTTGTGATACCCATCTCTACATTATAGGCTTCACCAGAAAATAAAAGCAGGGATTTGTTCTGTGCTTTCCAGCCGAAGCGGGTAATCGTTCCATCATTTCCATTGGTATTAAAGTGCCCCTTTACGCCTGGGACTTTTTGCTGAGCTAAAGCCATTTCACGGAGGTTACTATCAGGGGTGCCTTCGACAAGTCCAAGGCCAAATAAAGGTGTTGGAATACGAAAGATTATATTATGTTGGGCTATTTGGGCAGCGAAGTTCGGCTGCGTAATATTACATCCTGGGGCATCATCACGCCCACTAATAACGAAGAGGTCATGGACACCACCATCGGGTTGCCCATTTGGTTGCTTGATGAAACGTGCCTCGCGTATTGGTGAAGTGCGTGAGATAAAGGGTGGTATGGTATTCTTAGCCCCTCTGAATGTTGCAAAGGCAATCTGTGGGTTGACGGCTGGCGATGAGCCACCAACTGCTGGGAATATATGACAACCACTGCATTGGTCTAGATTTAAGCGTGGCCCCACACCATCGGCGACACCTTCAACTTCAGAAAATTTATCACGGGTGGTGTTAAAGAAAGTTTGGTCAATATTGGGAAGTGATTGCCCAGCAGATGCAGGTCCACCACGGGGGCCAGGATCTGACTGCCCTAAGGCAGCAGTACTTAAGAATGACAATAAGACAGAACTTACTACTCTCATTTTAATTCATTCCTTATGCACCTCCGCCCAGCCTTTACCTTCTTAACTTGTATACTTTTTAGGTTCAAAGATCAAGTTGCCTTGTCTGTGGGTCAAGTGCAATATTTTAGGCTGTAATAAGGCAAATAAAACTACGGAGGCCATAATGAGTTCCCTTACAAAGGTGAGTATGGCTCTTATAGTTGGTATCGTTACAGTAGTGCCTGCTTACCCTGATACTTACAAGGAAGTATGCCTATCTTCATCTGATAAAGTTCTACGTCAATACCCTAACTCTCATGCATATTATACGTCTCATATGCGGGGGTATGAGGGAATGGTCTGTTGGCATCCAGGTACAAAAGGAATAAGGAAACCAGTTCAGACTAAACCTATAGTTCCTCAGGTTAGTCAGCCAACAACTAATCAGCCAGTAGTACCTACGTGCGATCTAAGATGTCAAGAAGAATTCCATAAATTCCTTGAGTGGCAGCATAATAGAGGTGGGTTTTAGATTAAAAAGGGGGCTATTTCTAGTCCCCTTATTTTTTATGCTATTTGTGGTGGATCAGGGATTGGCATCCAATGAGTTGGATTCCATTTTATTCCAAAGACGTCCGAAATGTCCCAGTATTTATGTTCACGTGTTTTCTTACCAAATTCATAGGTAGCACTATCATGCCACTTTCCTATATGTACCTTATGATTCCTTTCAGGCACCCATAATATAACTAAAGTCCCATCTTTAGGAGCAGTTTCTATTGTCTGCCATCCCGTTAGTTTTTCTTCTGCTTTGGCTGTGGTTGGTATTAAATAACCAATCCCAGCGCTAGCACCGCTGATGCCTACAAGCATATTACGTCTGTCGATCTCACTCATTTGCTTATTTACCTTTCAGTTGCTACTTTCTGTGTTATTTCAGCAAGTCTGCGCCAAGCATATGGTCCTAATGAAGTGCCATGGACGTAGTCTAAGATGACATTAGCTGCTCTTAATTTTGCACCATCAGATGCACTCGGATCATCCAAAATTTGTACAAATGTTTTAAGTACCTGATTAGTCCAATCCCGGCTAACTCTAAGTTCCTCTATATATCCTTCTATTGTTGTTAAAGTAGATGCCATTGGGCTCTTGCCTATGAAAGCAGAAGCCTTATAGCTTACTGGGACTGTTACAAAAGCAACAATCCATGTCATTATACTACGTCTATTCATCATTCTTTCCTTCTCAAGATGGTCTCCTAACTTTCCATATACCGTCTATATCACTGTTGATTTTGGGAAGCCACTCTATTTCTACTATTTCGTTAGGGGCTAGTGTGATAGGTGGCTCAGTATTCTTTAGCAAGGTAGGGTCTGCGGTTTGGTTAGCGAATGTTTGTGAAAACCTCTGTGCCCTGTAACGGCCAGGGGGTGGAGGTAGGAAGTACTCCATGTTCTTAGTCATGTGTAGTTCACCACAAATCTCACTATCCTTGACCTGACACCGGCTCTATGTCGCTCAATCATTTTCTTAGTCTCCTCAACTTTTTTACCAAAAGCCACTGAATATTGGGCTGGGGACAAAATAATAACATAACAATCATTTCCGTTCTGATCCTTAACCCAGCCCCTAGTGAACCTATCAAGATATTCTGGATTACTTTCCTTTGCTGCTGCTATACCTGACCAAGTTACGATAGGTAAGGCAAGAACCCAATTTAGAAGTCTACGTCTGTTCATCATATCTACTCCTTTTCTTTTGAAGACTCAGCTAACACTTTTGCCACTTTGCTGATCGCTAGGAGTTTTTGAGTGTGTGTATATCCTTTCATTATATTCATTAATTCAGCAACTTTTTCCTTTACATCTGCTTCTTCATCAGCAACTTTGATGTCGCGGGCATCATCAGGTGCAACTTTCAGAAGTTGTTTGAGTGGGTCAGTCATCTTTCCTTCCTTTCGATATAGTATCCTGATCCGTCATGATATACTTCCGCAGGCGGTTCAATACATTGTTCTGGTTTGTCTTTGTAGTACCGTGCAAAATGACGTAGAATTTCAGGCCGATCCTTTATATAATATGGACTAGCTGGGTGATCTTGCCGCCAGCTCCATGCTGGGTCACGCATTAGTTCATCCTCCTTCAATCGGTAGAATTTTAGTATTCTAAGGACTTGCCCCCATCTATGCGGACTTAGCCTTACTGTGCGGGACTTTTCTGCACATTTTTCTATGGCTGCTATAGCTTCGTCAATTTCAGATGTCATGGTCATGTCAGTCTCCATGTGTAGTTAAGAAGTGATTCCCAAGGCTTTTGCAAATAGTTTCTTTTCCTTAGACGGCAGTTCATTTCCTGTCTGTCCTGGCTTGAGCAGTTTAGCTGCTGCATGGAATCTGGTACCAAATGCAATAAGGTCTTCACGGGTAAGGTAGAATGCTTGGTTCAACCAATCTGTGTGCTTTTTCATCTCAGTACGCGCCAGCTTCTTAGCTGTTTTAGCAATCGTGTCCAGTGATCCATTGCGCACTACAGTAAAACGTCCTTTACGTGCGGTTTGCGTCAACCCGGACCAGCGAAGGTCTCCCCAAAAGCCCAATGCTTCATCAACAATGGCAGGAAACTTACGTCCTTCATTAATGAAAGTCTGGCGCAAGTCTTGCCATGATGCAGTTGGATTTTTAGCTTTTATCTCAAGCAGCAACGCGCTTGCGTTTAGGGGTCCGTTTGATCTCTGTGACTTTCTTGCTAGGGGTCCGTTTGATCTCTGTGACTTTCTTGCTGACTGTGCCATTACTTACTTCCTTCATCATAGATATTAATGATTCGTGACGTAGCCTTGCCTTGTTTAGTGCATTAGTTGCTAGTTTCAGCGCCTCCTTTAAGGTCGATTTTTCAAGCTTATCTTTATGCCATTTTTTACGGCTAGTTTCACGTTTCCTTATTATCCTATCGGCTGCACTATGTGGCAACTTCCAAACCATATTTCCAGGTAAATACATTCCTTTTACAGTACAATACAACTTATGTTCTTCGGTTGGTGGTAACCCTACATCAGCTAGGAAAGTTTCGAAACTTTCCCATTCTGGGCAAAGTTGTTGTTTTAACTTAGGGATACGATACCTAAGTCCTGCCCATATATTGTATACTTTAGATCCGGCTAAACCATGGGTTTTCATGCGTTCATACCATAAGCAACCACATGATCTAGAATAACCATTTACAAATTGACCAGCTAAAACAGGTTTTATAGTGCCTTTAGAACATTGGCATTCGCACAGATACATTATGTTGTTATGTTTATTTCGACCATATAGACCCAGTACTTTCCACCTTCCATATGTACGCCCAGTCAAATCCTTCCTTCTTGACATTCCGGTTATTACTGCCTGCTCACGCGACAAGCAACCACATGATTTTACGTTTCCCCTCTTAAGATTGGTACCAGCAACAACTTTCTTAGTCTTGCACAGACATTCGCACAGCCACTGTGATTCATAAGGCCTTGAATCATAACGCCCACCATAACTTGATAAGCTGAGCACTTTCAATCTACCAAATTGCTGCCCAGTCAAATCTTTTGTCCTTGGCCGCATCTGTTCCATTTATATTCACCCTTACAGTTGGCAACTGTAATGATTCTTATGCCCCCATAGGTATAAATTCATTATCTGCCAAAGGGGCTGTTTCGTTAAGAACTTCACCAAAGTCAGGCAATTTCCTACCCTCTTTATAAGCTTCTACTGCTGCATTGCACCAATCAGTAGCTTCATCACTCAATTCATTGTAATCTTCGTCAGCTACATTATCAGACACCGCCCGTATCAGCGATTGCAAATAATTCTGTCTTTTATAGATGCCCTGACCATGGCTCCATATTAGTTCTAACTTCTTACGACCAGTCGCGTCAAGTAATTCTTGTTCTATCTTAAATGTTTCACCTAATTCTACTTCAAGTTTAGCTTCATGAGCTATTTTCTTAATCAGTTTTTTGATTTCAACGTCCCGCTGCTTTTTAATTAAGTCCAATTCTATTTGTAGTTGTTTTTGCAGCCTCAGAATTAATTCCTCAGTTTCTTTTATTGTAAAACTTAAACCTATATCATATTTACCCTTTCTGGGGCCTACCACCCTTAAACTAAGCCCAATTGGGGTATCTTTATACTGGGCTTCTTTCCCTTGCCATATCTCTACTTTTG
>WNFL01370489.1_pt1 | contig 11444 bp, 10 predicted proteins | sample 5400361 | NCBI WGS metagenome assembly WNFL01 (sample SAMN13153351, study PRJNA577476) | soil metagenome | isolation source: 40 cm soil on Douglas fir-dominated hillslope | place: USA:California | collected 2013-09-17
ACAAAATAGCACAGCGCCCGACGCGGAGACCAGAGTCCTGGGTTTGGCCGCGTCCCGAGCGTCCGCTAGGCTGCGCCAGACGCGGCTGCGACCACTCCAGGGGACCTCCATGCGCATTCCGGAACGGACACCCGAATGGCTGCGCCGGATCCACTCCCTGACCGGTGTGATTCCGCTCGCGGTCTTCCTGGTCGAGCACATCACGCTCAACAGCGTCGCGCTCGCCGGGCCCGGGCCCTATCGCGAGGTGGTGGAGACAGTGCGCCGGCTCCCCGGCGTGGTGTGGATCGAAGCCCTGGGCATCGGCCTCCCTCTCCTTGTCCACATGACGATCGGCGTCCTGATCGCCACCGAGCTGCGCGAGGAGGGCAACGCCGACGCGTCGGGCTGGGTCGCCTGGAGCCAGCGGCTCACCGGCGTCTACCTCCTCAACTACGTCATCTTCCACACCTGGGGCACGCGTCTCTCGCCCGAGCTGCTGGGCAAGAAGAAGGACCTGTACACGATCATGCACGAGCAGGTGACCGGGGTCGGAGGGTTCGTCTGGAACGCGCTCGGCGTGCTGAGCGCCGCGTGGCACCTCGGCGTCGGCCTGCCACGCTTCGTCGCGCGCTGGTGGCCGCGCATCGCCCCCGGCACGCTGCGCGCCGCCGCCGGCGTCGGCTACGTCCTCTCGGCCGTCCTCGGCATCGCCGGCGTAGCCGCGCTCACCGCCTTCGCGCGAGGAACTCCATGAACCGTCTCGACACCGATCACACCTCCGGCTCGACCGGGGTCGCGCGCTCCTTCCTCGACCAGCTCGAGCGCTGGGCCGCGATGGACACGTCGACCAGCCCGCCGGCGTTGCGCGCCGCGCTGCTGCGCCACCTGCGCGAGGCTCAGGCCGCGCAGCCGGCGATGGCCTTGATCCACCAGCTCGCGGTCCGCGCGCTCGACGTCGCCTCGACCGGCGTGGCCCGCGGCGACGCCGTCCCCGACCTGCGCGCCAACATCGCCCAGTCCTGCGCCGCCGAGCGCGAGGACCTCGCCGCCCAGCAGGCCGCCGTGGCCCGCACCGCGGCCCAGCTCGCGACCATGCGCGAGCCGTGGATCGCGACGCTGTCCTCGAGCTCCGCGGTCCGCGATGCGCTGCTCGAGCTGCAGCGCAAGGGCAAGGGCCCGCGCGTGCTGGTGGCGGAGAGCCGCCCGCTGAACGAAGGCCGCGCGCTGGCCGCCGAGCTGGCGGAGGCCGGCATCCCGACCTGGCTGGTGGTGGACGCGGCGCTGCCGCTGCTGATCTCCCAGGCGGCGATGGTGTGGATCGGCGCCGACGCCGTGACCGACCGCGGCGTGCTCAACAAGGTCGGCTCCTACGGCGCTGGCGATGCGGCGCAAGTTCCTCCCCGCCTCCACCACCTCGCTGCAGATCCCCGAGATGCCCCCCGCCGAGGTGTGGGACTCCCCCGCCCCCGGCGTGCAGCCGCGCAACGTCTACTTCGAGCTGGTCCCGCTCGAGCTGCTGCGCGGCGTGGTGGTCGAGGACTCGGTTCTGGGCGTCACCGAGATCCAGGTCACCGCCAAGGACCGCGAGCTGCCCAAGGAGCTGGCCGGCGGCTCCGAGACCACCGCGGCCTAGGCTACCGGGTGCTTTCTCCCCGAGCCGTGCAAAGTGCATGACTCGTTTCCTCCGGAGCGATTGCTAGAATTGGTGCGCCCCAGGCCGCCCTCTCTCGCCTCGCCCCCGGAGGTTCCGAGTGATCCTGCACCGCGCGTTCCGTTCGCGCGGCCGAAACGCAGCATGCGTCGTCGCCCTGATGATGCTGCCGCTGTTCGCCGTTCCGTCCTCTCCCGCCACCGTTCCGTCCGGCCCGATTCGCTTGAAGGACGACCCGCGCATGGCCGCGCTCAAGACGCGCCTGGTGTTCGAGGAGATGCGGCTCGAGCGACGGGAGCGCCGCGAGCGGCGGCGCGAGGCGAAGGAAGCGCGTGAGGTAGCGCGCCGCGGCGGACTGCGGGCGGGCGACAAGCCGCGCCGCGACGTCGTCGACGAGGATTCGCCGGCTCGCCCGTCTGCCGCGGCGCAGAGCCCGGCACTGCCAGGCCGCGCGCGGCGCAACGGCGCGGCCTCCCTGCAGTCCGTGCAGGGGCTGCCGGTGAACCAGCTGGTGAACTCCAAGCCCGCGTTCCAGGACAGCGCGATGCAGGCGGAGGCGAGCATCGCGATGCTCGGCGCCAGCGGGCTGTGCTCCTGGAACGACGGCGAGGGATTCCGCACCGGCGGTGACGTCCAGACCTCGGCGTGGACCATCGACGCCGGCCTGACCTGGCACCCGCTCGCGTTGCCGCACCCGGGCGGCGCTCCGGCCCAATACTGGGTCGGCGATCCGGTGATCGCGGCCAACGAGAAGCTCGGCACCTTCTGCCTGGCCGGGCTCACCATGCCCTCGGCGCTCGGCAGCGGCGTGGCGGTGGCGCGCGGACACTTCAGCGGCGGAGCGTTCGCCTGGGACGGGGTCACCGTGGTGCGCAACGACCCGTCCGGCGCGCTGTTCTTCGACAAGGAATGGGTGGTCGCCGACTCCTCGAGCGGGAACCTCTACCTGGTCTACACCACCCTCACCGCGGCGGGCGCGGACAGCATCCTGTTCCAGCGCTCGTTCGACGGCGGACTCACCTGGACCTCCCCGGTGGCGGTCGCCTGGTACCAGGCCGGCGCCAACACCGGAGTCCAGGGCGCGCGGGTCGCGGTCGGCCCGGCCGGCGAGGTCACGCTGACGTGGATGGAGTTCGGCACCTCGGACGTGGACTTCATCCGCGTGCTGCGCTCGGTGAACCACGGCGTGTCGTTCGGGGTCGCGCGCACGGTGGCGGCGGAGCACAGCAACATCGGCAGCGGCGCGCCGGGATTCAACCGCAACCGCGGGATCACCTTCCCCGCGATCGCGGTGGACCGCTCGACCGGACCCCACCGCGGCCGCACCTACGTCACCTGGAACGAGACCATCAACTTCTACGACGACTACCTCGGGCCCTACGGGAACCGCGGCGAGATCGAGAACAACGGCACCTTCTCCAAGGCCTCCCCGTTCACGGCCGGCGAGGTGCTCCACGGTCGCTGCAGCAGCAGCACCGACGTGGACCACTGGGCCTTCGTCGGGCAGCAGGGCGTCACCTACGTGTTCTACCTCGACTCGCTGTCCGCGACCCTCAAGTACAGCCTGCGGGTGTTCTGCTCGGACACGCTCACCCGTCTCGCCTACTCGGGCGACCCGGTCTACCCGGGCCAGTCCGGGTTGATCGTGTGGACCGCGCCCGCGACCGCGATCTACGCGTTGCGCGTGTTCCCGGCCGGCGGCTCCGGCGGGTACCGGCGCCGGCGATCAGCGCGACGTGGTGCTGACCTGGTCCGACGACGCTTACGCCTGGAGCGCGCCCAAGGTGGTCAACGACGACGCGCCGTGGTTCGACAACTGGCTGCCCGAGGTGGCGGTCACCACCGAGGGCTTCCCCTACGTGATGTGGTTCGACTGGGGCGACGGGGTCTCCGACTGCGCCGGCTCCTCGCACATCTACACCACCCGCTCGCTCGACGGCGGGGTGACCTGGGCGGCGAACCAGCGCGTGACGACTCAGTCCTCGGCGTGGACCTCGGTGCTCAGCAACGCCGCGCCCAACCAGGGCGACTACAACGCGGTGTGGGGCGGATCCAACCTGGTCTACGCCTGGGCCGACGGACGTCTCGGCGACGCCGACGTATGGGCCGCGACCATCGGGTCCGGCCCGGTCGGAGGTCAGGTGGGCTGCCTGGGCGACAGCATCTGGGCGCGGCACTCGACCCACACCGTGGGCGTCAACGTCCAGAACAACAACCAGGTGTTCGACAACAACTACACCGTCCAGTTCTTCTGCAACCGGTCGTGGCCGGGGCTGCCGATGTCGCAGACCGTGGCCCAGACCGCGGCCACCACCGGCACCGCCTGGTACACCTTCGACGTGCCCGACACCACCGCGACCGGCAACCTCTCGCTGTGTTACCGGCTGCTCTCCGCCACCGGCGCGGCGCTCGACTCCTGCTGTTTCAACGTCTACATCGTGCCCAACGCCGGGGTGGAGTCCCTCCACGGCGGAGCACCGCTGGCGCTGCTCGGGGCGTGGCCCAATCCGGCGTCCTCGCGGCTCAACGTCTCGTTCGCGCTCCCGTTCACGATGCCGGCCCGCCTCGAGCTGCTCGACCTCGAAGGGCGCCGGATCGCGGAGGTGGATGCGGGCGCGCTCGGCGCCGGGCGCCACACGGTGGATCTCTCGCGCGAGGCGCGCGGGCTGCGGCCCGGGATCTACTCGGTGCGGCTCACCCAGGCGGGACGATCGGTATCGCGCAAGGTCGCGGTGGTGCGGTAGCGCCGGCTCACGCCGGCTGCAGCACCTCGCGCAGGAACTTCCCGGTCCACGAGTCGGCGGCCGCCGCGATGGTCTCGGGCGGCCCCTCGGCCACCACCCGTCCACCACCGGCGCCGCCCTCCGGGCCGAGGTCGATCACCCAGTCGGCGTTCCGGATCACGTCCAGGTTGTGCTCCACCAGCACCACGGTGTCGCCGCGCGCCACCAGCTCGTCCAGCACCTCGAGCAGGCGCTGCACGTCGGCGTAGTGGAGCCCGACGGTGGGCTCGTCGAGCAGGTAGAGCGTGGGGCCGGCGCCGCGCTCGGCCAGCTCGCGCGTGATCTTGAGGCGCTGCGCCTCGCCGCCGGAGAGCTGGTTCGCCGGCTGCCCGAGCCGCAGGTAGCCGAGCCCCACCCGGCGCATGAGGTGGAGCGCGCGGGTGAAGCGCGGCTCTGCGGCGAAGTGCGCGAAGGCCTCGTCGGCGGTCAGCTCGAGCGCCTGGCGGATGCTCACGCCGCGGTACTTCACGTCGAGGATCTCGCGCCGGAAGCGGTCGCCGTGGCACACCTCGCACGGCACCAGCAGGTCGGCGAGGAAGTACATCTCGACCGTGACCCAGCCGGCGCCCTCGCAGCGCTCGCAGCGTCCGCCGGCGGTGTTGAACGAGAACGCGCCGTCCTTGAGCCCGCGCGCCAGCGCGGCCGGCTGCCGGGCGTAGATCTCGCGCAGCGGCGCGTAGGCACCGATGTAGCTGACCGGACACGAACGCGGGGTGCGCCCGATCGGGGACTGGTCCACCAGCACCACGCGCTTGAGCGCCTCCAGCCCTTCGATGCGACGGTGCGCGCCGGCGGGCTCCTCCTCGCGCTGCTCGAGCGCGCGGCGGGCGGCGCGGTAGAGCACCTCCTCGACCAGGCTGCTCTTGCCCGAGCCGGAGACTCCGCTCACCGCGGTCATCCGCCCGAGCGGGAACCGGACGGTGACGTCGCGCAGGTTGTGATGGGTGGCGCCGACCACGGTGAGGGATCCCTTCGCCGCCGCTCCGCGGGCGCGCTCCGGACGCGGCTCGGGGCGCCGGCGCTGCACGCGCTTCTCCCCGCGCAGGTAGCGCGCCGTCTCGGTGTCCACGCCGCGGATCGCCTCGCCGCCGGGCCCGGCATAGAGCAGTTGCCCGCCGTGCTCGCCTGCGCCGGGGCCCAGGTCCACCACCTGGTCGGCGGCGGCCATCACCAGCGGCTCGTGCTCCACCACCACCACCGTGTTCCCGCGCGCCGCCAGGTCGCGCAGGATGGCGATCAGCTTGTCGGTGTCGCGCGGGTGGAGGCCGACGGTGGGCTCGTCGAGCACGTAGAGCGTGTCGGCCAGGTTGGCGCTGAGCGCGTTGGCCAGCTCGATGCGCTGCGCCTCGCCGCCCGACAGCGTGCGGGTCTGGCGGTCGAGGGTGAGGTAGCCGAGGTCCACGCGCTCGAGGAAGCGCAGGCGGGCCTCGAGCTCGGTCAGCGCCGGCCCGGCGATGGCCCGCTGCTCGTCACCGAACGAGAGCGCGGCGGTCCAGCGCGAGGCCTCGACCACCGTCATCGCGCTCACCTCGGCGATGGTGCGGCCGCCGAGCTGCACCGCTCGCGCCTCGGGACGCAGGCGCGTGCCGAGACAGGCCGGGCAGCGGCGGGCGGTCTGGTACTTCTTCACCATGAATTGGTTCCCGGCCTCGTAGGACTTCTCCTGGCGGCGCTTGAGGAAGGTCATGACGCCGCGGAACCCGTCCTTGCCGTTCAGGATCCAGTCGCGGTGCTGCGGATCGAGCTGCTTCCAGGGCACGCCCAAGGGGATGTCGTGGGCCTTGGCGAACGCCTCGAGCTTGGGCCACACCACGCGGCGCCACGAGCCGGCCCACGGCCGCACCGCGCCGTTGCGCAGGGTGACGGCCTCGTCGGGCACGATCAGCTCGGGTGAGAAGGTCAGCACGTCGCCGAAGCCGCGGCACTCCGGGCAGGCGCCGAGCGGGCTGTTGAAGGAGAACAGCACCGGCTCGGGCCGCATCGCGGCCTGCCCGCAGTGGGCGCACTCCCAGCGCTCGCTGCGGGCCTCGGGCGCGCGCGCGCCGAGCCGCAGCTCGAGCCGGCCCTCGCCGCGGCGGAAGGCCTGTTCGGCGGAGTCCGCCAGGCGCTGGCGCTCGGAGGCGCGCCAGGTGAAGCGGTCCACCACCACCGCCACCTGCTTCGTGCCCTTCTTGAGCTTGGGCAGCGGATCGAGCGGCACCACCTCCCCGTTCAGGACCGCCCGGGTGTAGCCCGCGCGCTGGAGATGCCCGGCCTGCTCTTCCCACGGCATCCGCTCCGCGAGCCGGACCGGCGCGGTCACCACCAGGACCTCGCCCTCCGGCCAGCCGTCGGCCTCGCGGGCGATGGACTGCGGGCTGTCGGCGCGCACCGGCCGGCCGCAGTTCAGGCAACGGACCTCGCCCAGGCGGGCGAACAGCAGCCGCAGGTAGTCGTAGGCCTCGGTGGCGGTGCCGACCGTGGAGCGCGCGCTGCGGGCGGCCGAGACCTGCTGGATCGCCACCGCCGGGGTGAGCCCGGTGATCGAGTCCACGTCGGGCCGCGCCAGGCGCTCGAGGAACTGCCGGGCATAGCTCGACACCGACTCGACGTAGCGGCGCTGGCCCTCGGCGTAGAGGGTGTCGAAGGCGAGCGACGACTTGCCCGACCCCGACACCCCGGTGATCACGGTCAGGGCGCCGCGGCGCAGGTCGAGATCGAGGTTCTTGAGGTTGTGCTGGCGGGCCCCGCGGATGCGGATGAACTCCGGGGCGTGGGACGGGGACACGGGATTCCTCGGGACTCGAAGCGCGGCCGGGAGCCTCGGAGTCTAGCATGCGTCGCGAACGGGCCCGGCGACCGCCCTTCGTGCCGCGATCGGGCTCCGCGCCCGCCGGGCCGCGTGGACCCGGCTGCGCGCGTGCGCTAGCCTTCGGCCATGGACTTCGTCCTCGAACAGGCGCTGCCCCAGCTCGAGCGCACCCCGGTGGTGATCGCCACCATGCTGCGTGGCCTGCCCGATCCGTGGCTCAAGGCCAACGAGGGCGGGGACACCTGGGCGCCGATCGAGGTGATCGGCCATTTGATCCATGGCGAGCGCACCGACTGGATTCCGCGGACCCGGATCATCCTCGAGCAGGGCGAGACCCGTCCGTTCGACCGCTACGATCGACTCGCCCAGCGCCAGTGGCTGGCCGGGATGACCGTGGAGGAGCTGCTCGGGATCTTCGCCACGCTGCGGACCGAGAACCTGGCCACGCTGCGCGACTGGAACCTGAGTGCGGCCGACCTGCAGCGCACCGGCATGCACCCGGCGCTCGGGCGGGTGACCCTGGGCCAGCTGCTGGCCGCGTGGGTGGTGCACGACCTGGATCACGTCACCCAGATCGCGCGCACCCAGGCCAAGCAGTACACGGTCGCGGTCGGCCCCTGGACCGCCTACATGGGCGTGCTCAGCGACCGCATCCGCCGGTCGGCGGAATGAACGAACGGCCCGCTCATCCCTGAGCGGGCCGTCGCGATGGACTGGAGGAAGACGGCCAGCCCTAGCGCGAAACCTCCAGCCCCATCGACCGCGCCACGTGCCAGCGGTCCTGAGCGACCGCGGCGCGGGACTGCCCGATGCTCTTGGGAAACTCACGGCCCCGATCCAACAGCTTCCACTCCATCCGCGTCGGGGAGAACATCTTCTTGAGCTCGGCGAGCACCTTCTGGACGTCGAAGGGCTCACACGAGAACACGTCGGCGTTCACGAACCGCTTGGATGGAAAGGTGTGAACGCTGATGTGGCTCTCGGCGATCAGGACGAATCCCGAGAGACCCTCATGGGCCGGATCGCGCTCAGCGTGCCGGAACACATAGGGGGGCATGATCTTGGTCATCCCGATGCGCTCGGGCAGGCGGTCGAGGAACTCCCAGGTGCGATCGAGGTCGGACAGCCGTGCCTCGGGGCAACGGTAGCCGTCGAACACCAGGTGGGGCCCGAAGCCGAGCTCGACGTCGCAACCGGCAACGCGAGGAGAGCGGGCCGCAACTCGGCGCGGCGCCGCCACGGCCGGGCGTCGTGCCGGCGTGATCTTCGAGGGAACAGGCTCAGGAGCGGACATGTCGATCGTTTGGTTTTCTCGCCGGCGGATCCCCGACGGAGGGATGAGAAATCGGGGATTGACCGACGGTTCGCTGCCAGTCAATCCCCCTAGGACGTGCCAGGTCCAAAAAGGCGTTGTTACTTCTTCTTCTTCGCAGCCTTCTTCGTGCCCTTCTTCTTGGCAGCCTTCTTCTTCGCCATCCCGAATCACCTCCTCGAGCTTTGGCAGACTTCGCTGAGGTCCCAGAACAGCGCGCGGGACGTGCGCGTGGGCCGATTCGGCCCTCGGAGGCTGCACGAGATTCCCGAGCTCCCGTGCCGCGTCGTCACTCACGCACATGCAGTCATCGTGCCATCACTGCGATCGAGCGGACTTCGCGGCGAGGCAATCGCTTGGAGCGTGCTTGATTCGCGGTCGAAACGAGTGAAGGAAGTTGCGCGAGGATTCGCGCGGTGTGTGCACGCGCGATGCGGCAACTGTCAACTTACTGGGGGACGCGCGCGCGCGAAGATCGCAACTCGTTGCGAAACTTTTTCTTGAGCACGCATGTCCACTTCCTTGTACGTGTCAAGATACTTGACGACTGGCGTCGTCTTCCATGCGCAGGCGTCGCACCTTCTCGATCAATCCCTGTCGTGAGATGCCGAGAATGCGCGCCGCGCGGCTCTTGTTGCCCGCGGTGAGTCGCAACACCTCGCCGATGTGGTCGGCTTCGATCTGCGCGAGCGTCGGCAACGAGAGCGGATCGGCCGCCGTCCTGGTCTCGGTGAGCGTGCGGGCCGACCGCGTCAGCTCCGCGGGCAGCAGCTCGGCGTCCAGGCGCTCGCCCTCCTCGAGCAGCACCACGCGCTCGATCAGGTTCCTCAGCTCGCGCACGTTTCCGGGCCAGGGATAGACCAGCAGCGCCTGCGCGCTCTCCGGCGTCAGGTCCATGAAGCCCTTCTGGAACTTGCGGGAGAACTCGCCCAGGAAGTGGCGAGCGAGCAGCAGGATGTCGTCGCCGCGGTCGCGCAGCGGCGGCAGCGGGATGCTCACCACCTTGAGGCGGAAGTAGAGGTCGCTGCGGAAGCGCTGCGCCCGGACCTCGGCCTCCAGGTCCTTGTTGGTCGCGGCCACGATCCGGATGTCCACCGCGATGTCCTGGGCCCCGCCGACCCGCTTGAAGTTCCGGTGGTCGATGAACCGCAGCAGCTTGGCCTGGGTCGGCATCGGCGTGTCCGCGACCTCGTCGAGGAACAGCGTGCCGCCGTCGCACAGCTCGACCAGCCCCTTCTTGGTGTCCGAAGCGTCGGTGAAGGCTCCCCGCTCGTGCCCGAACAGCTCGTTCTCGAGCAGGTTCTCGTGGAAGGAGGAGCAGTTCACCTCCATCAGGGGCGCTTCGGCGCGGTCGCTGCGGTAATGGATCGCGCGAGCGACCAATTCCTTGCCGGTTCCGCTCTCGCCGGTGATCAGGACCGAGGTGGCCTGGCTGCGCACCACCTTCTCGATCAGCTCGCGCACCTCGCGCATCGGCCCCGAGGTGCCGATGATCTCCTCCCCCGAGTAGTGCTTCCACGCCTGGCGCCGGTAGAGGTCCAGCTCGCTGGCCTGGCGGAAGGTCTTCCCGGCGGACTCGACCGCGAGGGTGATGTCCTCCATCTCGTAGGGCTTGCGCAGGAAGTCGCAGGCGCCGAGCTTCATCGCCTCGACGGCCGACTGCACGTCGCCGTAGGCGGTGATCACGATCACCTGGAGCAGCGGGTCCATCTGCCGGACCTGGCGCAGCACCGAGAGCCCGTCGGTGTCGGGCAGGCGCATGTCGAGGATCATGACCTGGGGGCGGTCGGCGGCCGCCTTCTCCAGCCCTTCGGCGCCGGTGCTGGCCGACTCGACCGCGAAGCCGCGCGCCCGGAGCACCTTGGAGAGCGACTTCCGGATCAGGATCTCGTCGTCCACGATCAGGACCGAGAGCTTCATCCGGACCTCACTCCTCGGGGCGGCCCGGCGGCTCGGCCGGAACCGGGAACGAGACGCGCAGGGTGGCACCGCCGCCCGAGTTGTTCTTGGCGGTGATCACGCCGCCGACCTCGCGCATGATCTGTACCGAGATCGGCAGCCCCAGGCCGGTGCCCATCGAGCGGGTGGTGAAGAACGGGTCGAAGATCTTCTCCATCAGCTCCTTCGGGATCCCCACCCCGGTGTCCCGGAACGAGACGTCCACCATCGAGCGCCGGGTGCGATAGCGGCGCACGTCGAATCCGACGTGGAGCTCCCCGCCCTCGGGCATCGCCTGGACCGCGTTCAGGCACAGGTTGAGGAACACCTGCTGGGTGAGGTCCGGGTCGGCGTAGACCGTCGGCACCTCCTCGGCGTACTCGGCGTACTCCTTGACTAGGCGCACCTGGGCGTCGCCGAGCTGGAGCTCGAGCATGTCGAGGGTCTTGTCCAGCACCTGGCGGATGTCGCAGGGCTGGGGTCGCGCCGCTGGCGGGCGCGCGAACATGAGCAGGCCGGTGATGATCTGCTCGATCCGATCCAGCTCCTTGATCACGTCCTCGAGGTCCTCGCGACGCGGGTCGGCGGACTTGAACTTGGAGCCCACGAACTGGACCGTGGTGCGGATCCCGGTGAGCGGGTTGCGGATCTCGTGGGCGACGTAGGCCGACAGCTCGCCCAGCGACACCAGGCGGTCGATCTTCTTCTGGAATTCGCCGTCCTCGCTCTCGGAGATCGCCTCGGCGATCACCACCGAGCCCATCACGCCGCCGTCCTCGTCGCGCACCGGCAGGGACTCGGCCTTGAGCGTGGTCTGGCGCCCCTCGGCCTCGTAGCGGAACTCGCGCGGCTCGCGCGACGAGCCGCGCAGCCAGCGGGCGTCCGCGCCCGGGAACACCTTGGCGCCCGGCATCCCCAGCAGCACGCCGGGCTCCATGCCGAGCAGCTCCTCGATGCGGCGGTTGTGCCAGGTGACGCGGCGCTCCC
>WNFL01176447.1_pt1 | contig 11443 bp, 12 predicted proteins | sample 5400361 | NCBI WGS metagenome assembly WNFL01 (sample SAMN13153351, study PRJNA577476) | soil metagenome | isolation source: 40 cm soil on Douglas fir-dominated hillslope | place: USA:California | collected 2013-09-17
GGTTGAGCTTGAGGTCTCCGAAATGGGGTTTATGGCTGGAAAGGAGAGACGCATCTTTGAATGGTCACAAGGCGCCAGAGGTCATTACGAGCGCAAACGGCGAGCGGAGTTGATCGAGAAGGCGCGATTTCTGGTCCTACAACCCTCAAGAGGAAGCGTCAAGATTGAAGTCGAAGTGGAGATCCAAGGGGCTGGAGTTGTAGATCTGACTGAGCAAACAGTCGATGTGAAGGCGCAGGAGAAACCCAAACCGGAACCCGAACTGGAGCTCGAAGTGGATACTACTGCATGGGCCTTTGACGAAGGTGAGGAGAAAAATGCAGAGACCAACGCCGAGCAGAATGAAGATGGGGACAAGGACGGATGGGGCTTCGAAGATGAGGGGGGAGTGGATGCAGCGCCTACATCTTCAACCGACGTCGACGACGACGACCCGTGGTCTCAGGGATGGAACGACCCTAATGAAGTTAAACCCCCTTCACCACCGCCACCTAAACAACTGGTCGCCTCAGCTTCGCAAAAGGGACAGCCCTCAGCGCCCATACACAAAAAGGCCAATTCATTGCGAAAGGAGAGCTATCTGGGTTCTCAAGTTGCTACAGCCCTGGTATCGATTGCCGAGGACGTCGTACATGAAGGTTCGCAGTCGCTGGATTCCAGGTGAGTCATCTTATTTTCCAACACAACACAGGGCTAACGTCTCCCATGCAGTGTGTTTGAAGACCATGGTCTACCCTCGACAAGCTCCACTCTCGTCCTTTCAACCGCCCCCGCAATTTTTGACCTCTTCCGCGCACTCTACCCGGTTTCTCGCGCCGCTGAGCTAGAGCAAAACATCAGTACCGCAGTGGAGTACTCAAACGATTGCTTATACTTGGCTGAACGCGCTCGGAAAATCGCGTTGTGCGTCCATATACGCAACGTGGAGGATGCGGAAACCTTGCGAGGCCAGCTCAAGGATGTCGCTGAGAAGCTAGAGTGCATTGGTGAGAGTTGGTTGCAGGAAGTCATTGTGAGTAGCTCCGACAATGTGAATAATGAAGTGTTTGTCTGACGTTGTTGCCGCTCCCGCTAGGATCGCGAAACTCGCGCACTCAAGGCATTGCTTGCCGAAGCGGACCGATTTGTGGGTATGAGCGTCGATATGCGGTTCCACCATGCACAAGACACCATGAAGAAGATACTAGAGAGAGTCCACCACACGAGTGCCGCACTTAGGGTGAACAGGTTTCGTTGTACTGCCCCAAACTAGTACTAACATGTTTTACGTTAGCCGCCTATGACCACGAATGCGTACTATGCGGCGTTGGGAGGCATCATCAACGGCGTCCTCGCGCGAGTACTGAAGGAGGTACTGGGTTTGCGTGACATCCCGGAAGTCGAGTCGCAACGGCTAGCTGCATTGTGCAGAATACTACATCCATTCGACGACCTTTTTGTTGAATCCGCAAACGAGGTAACTTTGCTTTCCTATTTCGTCGAAGCACTTGCTCACATTTGTTCCAGATTTCCAATGTTGCTGTGTATGTACCATCGTGGTTAAAGTTTACCTATCTCTCCGACATCTTGGTGCGCATTTTTTCATTCTTTCCGAGCAACAGGAATAGAAGCCCTAACTACGCTTGACAACCCCAGGAGGGTACTCTAGCAGAAATATCTGCGTGGTTTGATGCTGGACATCTGGTCGACTATGATGTTCACGAGCTGAATTCATTGTTGGTGGCGTTGTTCTCTGCAACGCCTGTGCGAGCAGAAACAATTGCCAAATTCTCTCGCGGGCATCCTCGATCTGGGTATTAGGGAACACCCCTCAGGCTGGTTTATCTCGTGTATGCTTAGCTAGTTCATCGATGGGACTCCGAGACCCCGCTCGGGTTAGTGTATGGTGTCTCATGGGTAGTCAAGTGGGCAGATGCAGAGCGCAAATAATACCGTATCTTGGATAGGGCGAGAAGATGACACGAATCTAGTTTGGGCTGAAGAATTTTGTTCCTCGGTGATTAAAGCTAGCGAAGGAAAGACGAGAGTCCATCTCGTCAATGTTCCTGTGGAAGAAATATAAGAAGGGCGGTCTTAAGGGAGGAATTTATTTCAAGCTTTGCGGACCTCTTCTTCATCTCGCTCGCCCAGCTAATCTCTGCCAGCGAAGGGGCGTTCAATACAGTTGAAATCAAGAAGATCCCAAGCGAGAGTATGCATTCGATGATAATCTTGGAGATAAACAGATGAATGGCTGCGCTTTAACGATGATACGGCAGAGAAAACGAGACGTACGGCTTGTGGGACACGGTCCTGTGGCTTTCCTATTGCTTTTAGTTGCGAGAGGTCTGTACACGTAATCGTCAATGCTAGTCCTGAGAGGTGCTTGCATGGCGAGTCGGGATCCTCACGTTCATAGACGGAATAGGCACCTAGGAGAGCAAATATTCAGTCTAATGCCACATCAGCGTAGTGGAGGTAGTATACAGTGCAACAACAGGATGCAGGCCAACCACTGTAATCCCCTTGCAGTGGACATGTCGAGGTGTGAAACACAAAGAATGACTCTTGGGAGGCCCCGCCAATCGCCTGTGGCCCGCTCGACGTGAAGTAGGTTATATCTTCTAGAATGTATACGGTCCAAGATGAGGTACGGCCATCTCCTGTGTTGGCTCGCAAGCCCATAGTCAACATAGCGTCTTCGTAATCCAGTCATCTGCAGGCTTGTTTCCATTACAACAAAAATGAAGCACTCTTCTAAAGAGAATGAGAGCTGGGAACAACAAGGCAACTTAAGAAGACCGCCCACTATTCCTTCGAGATCGCAGAACAAAAATTAATATTGTCATATCGTCACTTCTGGAGAGGGATATCATAAACACTGGGCAGAACCGCATTCCCCTCTTGCTGCCGACTGGGTCTGCAGGGTCACATGTTCAGGCAGCCAACTAGTGTGCACTACCCCCGCGAAATTTTTGTGGAGCTCGTTGGATCCATTGCATAGAGGTTATAAGGCGATCAAGCACAATTTTGTTCTGAGGACCTTCAACCCGTTGAGCAGAAGTTCATCGACACAATAGCTTACGGTTAGGAGGTTAATATTAAGAATTGGATGGTCGTGAACATTATGGGTGGTGTCTGCCATTGGTGGCGTGGAAGACATAGTGCCATTACCACCCGTCCCTATTTTCATTTTACATATTGAGAAATAATTCGCACTGATGTACAGGATGGCAGATATCTAGAGGTGCGATTAAGCGATGCATCAAGTCGCTCAGTTCTCTTCTCTGGCCTGATTGAGCATATCTATCCAACCCGGGTTCATGCCTCCATCCTTGTGACTCCAACGGAGCTGGAATTTCATCAGCTCGACCCCTCGTTTTCTTCTGTCCCGAACTAGCCGTAACATGGTTTCCTCCACAGCTCCCCTCCGCAACACCTCTTGTTCAATAAGCTCCACCGTTAGACACCTAAGTCTCGGGCAGACTACGTTCTCGACAGGATTTCTCCTTGTCACAAGGAATGGGATATAGAATTCCTGTTCTTTCGATGCGAGTACAGACGCGAGCTCCATCTCCTCTATCGCTGGCATGTGTCGAAGGGCTGGCACTAATTTGCAAGAGCGAACGTGTAAATTGTTGATGCTCAAGCTTCGAGGGTTTAAGCGGTTGGATGATTGAGCATCGTTGCCCCATATCCGACAGAACTCTTCTTCCATATTGTGGTCTGGATCTACATGGAACTTGTAACCAACAAGCTCTAGCCGCTCCAAAGCTGGAGCAATCAATTGTCCAAGAGCGGGCAACGAGCAGAACTCTTCGAAAGTGTAGCGCAAGTGCTTCAGGCAGGGAAATGAAAACGTCCCTTCTAAGTGATCGACATGATTATCAATTGTGAGGTGTGTTAGAGTCGATGGAAACCCATGGTTGTGGAAATTGATCTCTGTTTCGAAACCGGTCAGAGAGAGGAGTTTAGAAGGCGCACTCCATGAAGCTGTAGGAAGTGGTACGTGAGAGAGGAGTAACTCCTCCAGGTTGCTGCAGGATGAAATGATCGTCCCATACTGCTCGTGGCGTTGCTTGTTGTCTAATATGGCCTCCCATTCATCCATCCAATGGACTTTGACTTCGAGTTTCCGCAGTCGTTTCCACCAGTCTCCTTTCGGGAAGTCGGCAAGGTGACATCCCGTCTCCACACGGAGGCTGCGCAGCCTGGTGGCGGTTCGTGCAATGGCATCAAAGAGGATGGGAACCGCTCCGAAAAAATCCGCTTCTTCAAGACCAAAAAGATTTCCACTGAGAGGAGACAGCTCATGGGAATAGGACTCATGGTCGTTATACGGTACCAACGAGTCAGCAAGGTAAATTTTCCGCCATTGTGACATGCGACCATCTTCGGTTAACAGAGTCAACCCATCTTGAAATGCTTCCGCATCAACATATGCGTCAATGGCGAGATCCAGGGGCGCAGCCTTCGCGCGACTGAGGGTACGACGTAAATCTTCGAGCGTCCGACATACAATCAACCGTTCTGAGCGTGCCCACTCCTGCCGCCAGGATGAAGGATTTGAGGTCACCCAAAGAATTCTAGACCAGAGACGAGGAGTGGCGAATGCCAAGTCTCTCCAAGTGCGGCACACCGGGACCAGATCCCGTGGCGATCCACCACGGTCCAGGTGGTATTGAAATATATCACAGAGTAGGTCGTCTGGAATGCGGTGGATCGAGTTAGACGAGCAGAGTTGCTTTTGTGCAGGGAACCCCGGATGTGCGGAATCAGCAATCCGAGGGTGAGACATGGCTTCGTCGTTCACGGTAACTATTTTCGTGCTTCGGGGATAGTCGTTTAGAACGTATCTAACTCCTCGAAAGATGGGTAAGAGGATACTCTGGGTATGGTCAAGTCGAAAATACCAGACCAATAGTCACCAAGGTTTATTCACGGCTCCTCGGTCACGCGCTGCCACTTGGACAAACAATCCGTTCAGGCTGGTCGACGGTCGTGGTCAAGCAAGTCGATATGGGTTGCGTGGGCCCCATAGTCCAAATCCCTTGTGCCTCCTCAATACTTCAGTTTGTAAATTTGAATTTAAATTTGAAATTCAATTCATCGTGCTAAGGTGATTATCTATGCTACACGTTCTAATGGATGCATGGATTTATGATCGGGCCTGATTCTTGCTGGGACTCCAGCCACTCTGCTCTCGGACTTTGTGTTAATGTGGTGGGAATTACCGACAACTACTCTATGTAGAGAGTGATGCTCCATTGTCTCCGCGCTTGTATCACCGTAGGTGTGTTTGAATCTTCCGATGTCGTTGATATAGTTGGGGTGTGTCGGATGGCTGACGGGTCGGAGAGGATGTTCTTTTTTTGGAAAAACTTTGCGCTTGCAGGTTTGTGTCTTTGTGTACCGTATTTGAATGCGAGATGGGTTGTGTTCTCCGTGATGCTTGGACAATGTGGGCAGTAGGGTGTCTCTGCCTTTTTGATTCGAAAGAGGTGATCGTTGAGAGGGCGGTGATTGGGGTATTTGCAGCCTACCCAAGTCGAGACGGGTGGGAAGGACGAGTGAGTGAGCGGACCGAGATCGGGTAGGATGAGGCTGCTGCGCACGTTAGAGGAAAGAGGAGAGGAGGGAGAAGTGGGCTGAAAACTGCGTGGAGGATTCGTGGTACAGGGGCGCGTGGTGGCGGCTGGGCTGGGCGAAGCAGTGGCGGGGTCCAGGGAACTCCTCAATACTCGAAATTCCTTTTGTGTATGTCCCAGTGATCTGAGGCATCCATTTTCCCATACATTAGCCTTCAGAAGAGGAGCTTGATGAACACTTTCGGTCAGAAGATGACTCCCATCCGCTGAAGGCAACCTGGGCTAGTTCGGGCCTTTTCTTGCCTCAAGATATCCCTGGGGCTGGGCTCCCGAGTACACGGATCCTGATGGGAACTGGGAGAAGTGGCCGTTGTAGAGTGCTATAAAGGTGCCCTTGTATTATAGAGGGCAAAAGAGTGTACAAATTCGGGCTGAGTGTTGATGTACTGCTTGAGACCGTATCCTTTGAGCCACCAGCAGGCGGTCTCGGGGCGGCCGGGGGAGAGGTTGGGAGCGGTCTTGCGCAGGGTAGCTAAACTGCCGTGAGATGTAAAAAAAGGGCTTGCGATCGTGGCCGCGAGAGGGGAAACGCACCTACTCTGTCAATGCCCCGTCAGCGTAGTTACAGGAGTATTGACGCATTCCTGCCAGTTCTAACACATATTTGAACACCACTCCGCTACGGACCTGTCTTATGCCTGGATCAGCTAATATTTCGCCGTCCTTATTGTATATAAGCGCGGTGTCTGGCTGCAAGTATCGATTGTGGAGTTTTCGGGCTGTCTCGAATTCTGTCACCCTAATTACCATGTCTGTTCCCTCCACACCAGTTGAGTTCATCGTCCTCCATACAAGATTTGCTTCCTTGTCATTTCTGTTGACGGCAATATCAATATTGAGACTTGTGATGAAAATGAAAGCCTCTTGTGTATTACGTTCTATAGTGGGTTATTTATATGGTAAACGATACGCGAGCCACATATGAATCGGCAAGGAAGAACAATAATACGGAGGACCGAGTCTCGGTTGCCAAGCCGACGAGAGTCCAAATACGTTCAAGAATGAGAGACCGAACCCATCGAACTGTAACAATTAGGACGAACACTAACACTATAGCCATCTGGCGAACGCAGCCATCCGGCGAACATAACCAGGGCAAGGGCCGGGACATGCGCGAGCATGGAAGACAAACGGACGCTTACCGAAAGCCCCAAATTGCGACAATCTGCGTAATGGCATACTACAGCTGTGATACAATCAGTAACAAACAAATAGAGACATTCAGCAGGGGAGCTCACGCTCAGCGCAATATTAAATTGTCAAAAAACGGCTTTCCACAAACACGCGCTCAGCGTCGCCCATAGTGCACCGGACGATGCGCACAGGGCCGAATGTAAATATAGAAAGCAGCTAGTAGTGAGGACATACAGCAGTAAACTAAATAGGGAAAAACACAAATTCTGACAAATATATATAATCGATGACTTCCCCATACAGTTAGGATTAAATAGGCACAGCCTTCTAGCCAGCACATGCAATAAATTGGTGGGTGAGGCACCGCCATGTGGCGTTCATATTGGTGCAATGGATCATTCCATTGAGCCTGGGGTCTGCAGTGTGCGTCTTCTTTCCCTTAGATCACCTTCCGATGGCGCGCCCTGACAAGATGGGGTTCACGGGCTATTATAAGTCTCGATCCGCGCACTGTCGCGTTACACATTACACATGGTCGACGCGGACGAGGCGCACTGCACCATCACGGTATTCAACTTGACAGCCTATGCAGCATTTCTGGGATTGAAAGGAGGTGAATACCAGTTCAACTTTTGGCCAAGCAAGTGTTGGCCATTACAATATTACTGGAGGCAGAGGGCACGTAAACAGCCCGTATAGCACTGACTTGGCCACAATGCAGGGCTTTCCATATGCATTTGGATCAGAGTGCCGATGAGTCAAATACCCATTACTCATGACACCCCTTTGCGCCACTATATCCAGCAGTTGGATTACCCAACTTAATTTTACATCCTCGCTCACTGCGTGTCGTTGCATCAAACGAGGGTGTATCATTGGATTCCTCTTTCCAGGCCAGATACAAATACGTATCGCCTGATAGGGCTTCCATTCTGATATAAATCCGCATTGGGTTGGTATTGTCTTGCCTTCCTGACCTTCACTATGAAGGCGGCGCTCTGCCAAACTTCGTGGTACGACTCAAGTCAGGTGGTGCACAAAGCACGACCAACGCCGCTAGCCAACCGGCACGTCATATGAACCGACATCATGCGGTCCAGCAATGCCCATAACCCTCACCGCTCCAGTGCCATGAGGGTCCTTTCTCCCTGCTGCACTTTCAGCACTTCTAGCCTCCGGCTCCTCTTGCACCCTCCGACCGACCTTCACGCAGTCACGGACCCTTACCCACATTCGGATCGATCTATATTTAGTAGCATTTTGTGCCCCATTTCTTCGTCCCGAGTTTCGACGACTTTTACGAGATGTACGATTTGCACGGTCGATCCTTTCACGTCACGTACCACACGGTCCACTTTTATGTGGGTTTCTTTAAAGTCATGTAGCATTAGGTACACGATCATCAATCCGAATCTCGTCTTGGACTAGTCGCGTCCAATTTCCTCTCCTTCCCACTTCTCCATGCTCACCTTTCTCACCTCGTACTCGACCCTACCCTGTCCCACTTCGATATCATCAAGAATAGCGACCCGCAGTGGAACTACCGGAAAGTTCCTGTCTCGTTAGGTCGTGATCCTAACAAGCAATCGGGGATCGACCCTGAAGGCCTGTTATCGATGCCTCCAAATTGACATCCATTAGTACGATGTACCTTGACTCTGCCACATATTCTCACTGCTTCGACCTCATCCTTAATCAGATCAGTGGCCTCTTTTCGAGGATGGAGGCGAGGCCATATCTGATCCTCATACACAAGGTGCGTACATGTCTGCTTCTTCCTTATGAGTGTTAGAATGTCGGCGCAGCCAAGTGTATGAGGAAAAAACTCGCTTCTGTTGGGTACCCTACAAACATGTAATAATATATCCGAGCACAGGCTGTGTGATATCACGGTCCAGTGATCCCCTAACAGTTGGAGCCCTGTGTCTCGAACACTGCATCCTAAATGCCGACGAGGAGGGGTATGTGGCTACTGCTTTGTCCGAAGTTGGCATGGCCCTATATAACCTCAGAGAATCCACTTCCACTTCCTCTTTACAGGATCCGTGTGTCATTCAGGTAAGATATCCTTACCGATGATCGTTCGACAGCGTTTCCACCTGTCTTCGAGGGCTCCCTGTAGTTTGGGCTCACACTTTTCCGGGATAATGAATATTACTCCCTTGGTTCAGCTTTCAGACTCTCCTCGTTCTAGACATACGGTTCTCAAGTTCCTCCAAATGCTTCACCCTGTGGCGGGCTCCCTCGCAATTGCCCTAGTAGAGGGACAGGTTTCTGTTATCCAAGGTAATCGATGGGCTATCTCCGTTTGACAGGAGGAAACTGACGATGTGGATTTAGTGCTGAGTATCAGCTCAGACTCCCCACAAGAGGTCGAGGTCATCACATTTCACCCAGCTGGCGATTTTAGTTTCCTCGCTGATCTCAAAGAATGCCCTCCGATTCCGATCAAGGACATTCTATATTCGCTGCCCTCGGGCCTAGGTTATAGCGAAGGGACAATTCTAGACCTCCCAGATGAACAATACTCCATGTACCTTGAGTTGAAGGAGAAGAACCAACAACGCCTGGAGGAGATTTATGCCAAGGCGATGCAAGACGGTCACTGCACTTTCGCGAGAGATTGACAAAGCTAGACCAGTGCGACAACTCCAATTAACAGGGTAGTCTCTCTACTCGCCATGTGTGGGTCTGAGCCACCATGCCCATTCGTCCCCTATATATGTTGCTTGTCCTTATTTATCTATTTGTTACCCACACATCCCTTGTCCTGCTTTGTTCACCCGGTACATCCCATGGAATAGCACGCCTTGAATAATATTGTCCTTGAAATCACGAAACAACAACCAGTGGGTGTCAGATGTGACATGTGACATTTGACATCTGTCAGCTTTTTTCCGAACAGCCAGGCTGAGAATAAAGGAACAATCCTTCGACCGACCTCATTTTCGTCTCGACCACAGCCCAAAGGCATTTCCACCCTCATACACCTCCGAAGAACCACAGGTTCCATCCACATAGCTACTAGGAGTTCAATCGCGCTCGCCAGTCCATTTAATACCTCCACGCCTTCGACACGTTTCTCACGACATATGGCAAATGCACTCTGCGGTCTTTGTGAGTATTGTAGTATCTTTCATCTGTAGGAATATTCTCAATGAAATCAGTTGCAATGATAGCAATCCACGGCCAAAGGGTCATAATTTATCCGGGCTCCGTTATACAACGCCCAGACCCAGGTCCGTTTTTCCATGAAACTTTTTGGAATTTACTCATTCCACCTTGTCAGTATCCACTCCGGCTGAAGTAGGGCTGCCCTATGAGGAAATAAATCTCACAACAAGTGATGGTGTTAAGCTTCGCGCTTATGTGCTGGTCCAGAAGCGTGATCTAAAGGGAGCGAGGACAATGCGGACGTCCGTCTCCACGGACGCGGAGGTCAGTGCCTATCTTCTGGCTTCTTCGCTGAAGTACCTAACAACATCCACCGTTGTTTAGTTTGCCAGACGGCGGCCGACCGTGTTCATATTCCACGGAAACGCAGAGAACTTTGGCGATGGCGTAGAATTTGCGAAGATTTTCTATTTAAAGATGAGGTCGAACGTGGTCATGGTTTCTTATCGGGGGTGCGTTCAATTTTCTGTCGCATAAAGTCACCCAAATTTATCACGTTTCTAATATAGGTATGGAGGGTGCTCTGGTAAGCCTACCCAGAGGGGCATTAGCATCGATTCACAAGTACGTTTGCGCTATTTCCCGGCTATTTCCAGTAACGGAAGCTGAAGTCCCTTGCAGACGGTGCTCAACTATGTCCTTCAGCACGATATACTCAGTAATACCTCTATAGTATGTACAAAATAAGGCTTGCGTCTTCCACCCTCATTCCATCCCCCAGATCTTGTATGGTCTCTCCATCGGCGGTGCCGTGGCAATTGACTTAGCAAGTCGTAACCCCACTGCTGTGAGACTCTTCTTTGAATCCGTCCTAGCTGTTGCTAAGGGACCTCCAGATTCACGGTTTGGTAGTGGAGAACACGTTCCTCTCCCTTGTAAGTGGGCGAGCACAATCAAAACGCCTCATCTTACCAGGTTGCTAGACCAAGATGGTCCCCACTGTTTTACCGGTACTGGCGCCGTTCAAATCCTTTGTGCGTGACAAGTGGAGAAGGTTGGCCGGCGATTACTTTGTTGAATGTCAACCCACTCAAGCTCCATTATTCTAGTCATAGAGCAATACGGGTGGTCCCAGTGACGACTCCTATCCTCTTCCTAAGCGGTGCCAAGGACGAAGTCGTCCCCCCTTCACACATGAAAACCCTCTATGAACTCTCGTGTCATGGGGAAGATACCAAACCAACACGAACCTTCGTAGTATTCGAGAATGGAACTCATAGTACGTGACTGAAATCGGATGCTGTCCGTCTAGTTGACACCAACGGGTCGCACCCATCTTTTGTACATGACAGATGATACATGGGACCAACCTACGTACTGGCGGACATTCCGTGCTTTCGTCGATCGTGTAGTAGCGACACGAAACGAGCAGGAAGCTCAAAGCTTACCAAGTACCGCCAGTACGCCCACTACAGTGTGTACGCACTCACCGGACGACATACAGAAATTGACTCGTTGGCAGTGTATATGGCCCTCGGAATTCTTGTATAACAATGTACTGAGTATAA
>WNFL01416252.1_pt1 | contig 11442 bp, 9 predicted proteins | sample 5400361 | NCBI WGS metagenome assembly WNFL01 (sample SAMN13153351, study PRJNA577476) | soil metagenome | isolation source: 40 cm soil on Douglas fir-dominated hillslope | place: USA:California | collected 2013-09-17
GAGGAAGACTACGCGTGGGCTCGCCGGGCGCTCGGAGTCGAGTGACCAGCGCGATCACCTTCGATGCCGGCGCTCTCATCGCGATCGAGCGCCGCAGCAGGCGGATGCAGGCTCTGCTTGAGGAGATCGACCGGCGCGACTGGCAAGTCGCGGCGCCCACGGCTGCCATTGCTCAGGCGTGGCGCGGCGTGCCCGCCTCTGGCTATTCCCTGTGATTCCCGGACTGTGGCGGCTGTCTGCGAAACCACGGCGAAACACGTTTCAGCCGGTTGCGCCATCGAGGAGCGCCTCGTCTATCCGGTTGTTCCAGATCTGCTCGTGGCCGTCGATGCATCCGGCGTAGACCCGCAGCAGCACCGCCACGCCGTGACCGGCCCGCTGGGCTACTTCAGGAGCGGGGACACCGGCGTTGGCTGAGGGTGATGCCGCTGTGCCGCAGATCGTATGGACGAGCTGCCAGAGGTGACGCCGCTTGTGTCTTGGTGAGCGCGCCGGCCCGGGCCCGTTGCCAGGTCCGGGAGCAGATGCTCTCGCTGACCATCGCGCCGTGGCGGCCGTGGAACGGGCGCCCGTCCGGGGCCGTGCCGTACTTGTTGAGATGCTCGCGGGGCAGGGTGACCAGCTCGGGCCGGGATCGGCACCGGCCGGGTGATCTTCTTGGCCCGGTGTTTGAGGTGCCGCTCGTCGTGGGCGGTGCCGGAATCTGTCCAGGCCGAGCCCGCCCGCGGGGCGTTGCCGGTCAATAGCAACGGGCCACAACCTGACTCAGGCAGGTTCACGCAGTCGGCCTGCCGGAGCGCGACGGCTTCGCCGGGCGCATGGTGGCGTAATACAGGCAGCCGAAGAACGCGGTCAGATCGGACCGGATGCTGCTGACTGCGGCCAGGACCTGGAGGACCTGCCTTGGGCTCGCGACGACGCGGCGGTCGATTTCCTCTGCGACCTCGGGTGCCTTCCAGGTGACCTTGCTGATCGGATTCGCCGGCAGGATGTCCAGCTCGACGGCGTAGTTCAGGACGCCGTGAAACACCGCGCGCTTGCCGGCGATAGTGGTCGCAGCCGCGGGCCGCCCGTCGAGCGTCAGCGCGAGGGCGGCTCAGAGCCTGGCGATCGCGCAGCGCGAGACTGGTCAAGACAGCTCACAAGTTGGGTCTCCGGCCCAGCATGATCGCTATGCGATTACGTGCAATTGGCGAGGGCGGCCAGAGGTCAACTGCGGGGCACCGCGGATACGCAAACTCTCTGGTCAGGCCGGATACTCCGTCCAACTCGACAACTTCCCAAGCTGACAGTGCGACCAGGGGGTCGGCAAAGTCGTGCTGGGCTGAGGACTGGCGACACGCCGGTGTGAGCGGGCCGAGATCGGCCTGTAGCCACACGTGCCGCCGGGCCAGTGAGGGCAGCCCCTGTAACTGCATAGGCAACGCTGGCCGCACGGTGCGTGGCGGCGGCGCCCTGCCTGCCGCGCAACTCAGGTGCCTCGGTGTCACGCACGAGATGCTCGTCGCGCCCGCAGAGCAGGTCTGGGATGACCCGGTCTTCCGTTCTCATCGCGACTGATCGAGCGCAGCTGATTCACGCCTGAAGCAGCAATCAGCCGGCCGGCTGGCTGGTGCCGCTTTGGTGGCCGAGCAGAAGAGCGCCGATCGCAGCTGCGAGCTTCTGCGATTCGTGCAAGCGGGCTCGGGGTCGGCTGCCACGGTGGCTCCCGTTCGCCGGTGGGGGAAGCGCGCGCCACCGGCGCTCCCTCTGCGAGTTAGCGGTCGCGAGATGAGCGAGGCCCCAGCTTTACAGTACGTACAGTTAATGTAAACTAGTGCTATGTCGTCAATATCGTCGCCCTCGGTCAGCGCGCGGGAGGAGCGAATTCTCGCCGCGGCTCTGCCAGTGTTCGGGCGCTACGGGTTTCGCAAGGCCTCGATGGACGAGATTGCACGGTCTGCGGACATTTCCCGGCAGGGCCTCTACTTGCGCTTCGCCAGCAAGGACGCGTTGTTCCGTGCCGCGGTCCGCCACGAACTCGACACCGCGCTCGGCGAGGTTTCCCGCTGCTTGGACGAGGAAGGCGTTGGGCTGGAGCGACGTGTCGTCGCCGCGCTCGACGCTTGGCTGGGGCGTTACGTGGGGTCGATGCTGACCCTCGATCTCGGGAGCCTGCTCCAGAACCCGGCCATGCGGCTCGGCGACGTGGTCAACCCGGCCGTCGGCAGCTTCGACGACCGGCTCGCTGCGGCGATCGCCGCAGCGATGTCAGAGAACGACGTCAAGCGGCTTGGTGTGACCCCGGAGGAGATCGGGGCGGCGCTGCTTACGGTGGCTCAAGGCGCCAGGTACCTATCGAACGCCCTGGCGGAGTCCCGGGAGGAGTTCGTCGGCCGGTTGACCGCCGCCGTCCACGTGCTCCTCGCAGGCCTTGGTAACGCCGCGAAGGCAAAGAGATGACCACCACCCGGGACCGCGAGCGGCCCGGCGCGGACGCCATGAACACGCAACGCATGGACAACGCAGTCGCACCGGTCACCGGCGCCAGCCGCGACGGCGGCGCTGCCGGTCGAGTGTTCCTCGCCACCGACGACGCCCGCTACATCACCGGCCAGACCCTCGGCGTGGACGGAGGGAGCTTTCTACACGCCTGACGAGGCGTCCACTGAGAGCAACGTCCGTATCCGTCAACAACGGAAAACAGCGAGAGAGAGAGGATTGAGGTCCATGAAGCTACTTGGGTTGGATCACATCGGAATCGTCGTGCGCGATATCAACGAAACCATCGCTCGGGCGGGCGACACCGTTGATGGCAGAGCTCTTGGCGAGCGTATTCTCGCCGGCGACATCGACCTGCAATTTCTGCTATGCGGTGAAACGCGCTTGGAGTTGATTGAGGTCCGCGCTGCCGGTTTCGGCATGCCAAAGCTCAAGGATGGCGAGACTGCGGTCATCGGCCATCTCGGATATGAAGTTGACGACCTCGAAGACACCAAAGCCGAACTGACACGCCGAGGGGTCGTCTTGCAGGGCGAATTCAAGACCGACGAGGTCCACATGATCTTCACGGCGCCGCAGACGACGTTCGGGGTGACCCTGCAGCTCATGGAGCACAAGGGCCGCGGGAAGGGCGCGTAAGCGCCGATGGGTCTAACGCCGGCGGGCGTCAGCGCGGACGTCGGCCTCACGGACAGACGATCCTGCGCGGCCGCTACGACGGCGAGTTTGACAGGACCAACCTGCCAGGGGGCGGCAAAGTCGTGCTGGGCTGAGGACTGGCGACACGCCGGTGTGAGCGGGTAGTGGTACGGGCATGGCCCAGGAGCTGATCATGGCGGTTCTCACACCTGCCTGATCACTTCGAGGGACCACGCCCGGTTCGCTGCCGCGGATGGTCTGGACGGGGACCGGGCCACGGTTCTGTCGGTGCTGGCTGCGGTGGCGGATCCGCGGGCGCGGCGTGGGGTGCGGCATCGCCTGGCGGTGATCCTGGCGCTGGCGGTGTGCGCGGTGCTAGCGGGAGCCCGGTCGTTCACGGCGATCGCGGAGTGGGCTGCCGATACCGATGAGGCGACCCGGGCCGGCCTCGGGATCGGAGGTGCGGTGCCGTGTGAGTCCACGATCCGGCGGACCTTGCAGCGCCTGGATGCTGATGCCTTTGATGATCTGGCGGGCGCATCTGCTCAGCAGCGCACTGCGCCGTCGGCGGGCCGGCGCCGGGTGGTCGCGGTGGACGGCAAGACGTTACGCGGGTCAGCCACCGGCACACGTCCCGGCCGGCACCCGCTGGCCGCCCTCGATCACGACCGCGGCGTGGTCCTGGGCCAGGTCGATGTCGAGGTGAAGACGAACGAGATCCCGATGCTGCCCGTGCTCCTGGACAAGATCAGCCTCCGTGGCGCCATCGTGACCGCAGATGCGATGCATGCTCAGCGCGAGCACGCCCGCTATCTGGTGGATCAGCGCGGCGCGCACTACATCCTGACCGTGAAGGACAACCAGCCGAAGCTGCGCGCCCAGCTCGCGGCCCTGCCCTGGCGCGACGTCCCGGCCACAGCCGACACCCGCGAGCGCGGTCACGGCCGGCACGAGCGGCGCATCCTCAAGGTCACTGCCGTGGCCGCCGGGCTGCGCTTCCCGCACGCCGCCCAGGCCATCCAGATCGTGCGCCGTCGCAAGCCCCTCGGCAGCAGGAAATGGTCAACCGAGACGGTCTATGCCGTCACCTCGCTGACCGCCGCGCAGGCCCGGCCAGATCAGCTGGCCGCCGCGCTACGCGGCCACTGGGCAATCGAGGATCGTCTGCACTGGGTCCGCGACGTCACCTACGGCGAAGACCTTTCCCAGGTTCGGACCGGCAGCGGTCCCCGCGTCATGGCCACATTGCGTAATCTCGCCCTGGCCATCCTGCGTCTCGCCGGAGCCACCAGCATCGCCGCCGCCCTGCGCCACCACAGCCGACGACCCGACCGGCCCCTTCAGACCCTCATATCCGCCTGATCGATGAAGGCCGGACTTTGCCGGGGCCCTGACAGTGCGACCTCGATGGCGGCGGCAGGAATATGCCGGCGCTACCCGTTCGTCCATCCGAGGGGGGCGCCGTCGATGTTGTGCCAGGCCTGGACCTGGCCAGCGTGGGTTAGTACGTCGGTGAGCCAGTAGGTCTGATCGGGATTCCATCCGGCGAGCATGGTGCGCGCTGTCCCGACAGGCAGCGGAGAGCCAGCGGTGGAGAGGTAGCCGGCGATGGTGAGGTGAACCCCGTCCCAGTCCCGGGCGACCGCAGACCAGCGGGGCGCGAGCCAGTCTCCGTTCCAGCCGGTCCACGCCCACGTGTGCCGGTAACTGGCCGTCGCAGGCCGGGGGTAAGCCGAGACGAGCTCCTGCCAGGCGCGGGGACTATCGACCTCGAAGATCCGGGCTGTGTCCGCAACCGCGAGTGGCCACACGACAGCCTCGGTGTCGCCGAAGCCGTCTTCCTGCCCGGCCAGTAGCAGCGCGCCCAGGCGGCCGACCCGCCGGGTGGTCGAGATCGCGCCGGGAAATGGATGAGTCCACCATTCGCCATGCGGACCTTTGCCGGCCGGCCGGCGCAGGTACTTGTTCATGCGCTTCTGGCGCTCGTCGTCCTCCAGTCCGACGTTCCGCAGCGTGTCAGCTGCCTGGCCCAGGACCGGGGCTGGCTCATCGCGCGCGGTCCACTGCACATATTTCTGAGCGGGCCGGTCAATGTCTGACCACCACCAGCGGCACCCCTCAGCCCGGGCCAGCCGGGCAGCCATCGCGCGTATCGCCGGTCTCAGCACCGGATCGTCCAGCGGATCAGCACCTGCCGGGAAGCCGCCCCAGTAGCCGGCGCCTTGGGCAACCTCGGCGAGTTCCCTGACGCCGAACAGCTCATCGCCGGGATCCACAGCGACGACGGCTGGCTCATCGCTCTCGCTGACAGGTTCCTCCTCGGCGGCAGGCCCCTGGCTGGCAGCAGCCGGATCAGCGACAAGCGCCGCCCAAGACTGCGGCGGCCCGGGCTGCTCGTAAAGTGCTTCGACGTCAATCCCTGCCAGCCTGGCGCACAACTCGCGGCCACGAAGACCGGCAAGCAGATCAGCCTCCCGGATATCCTGCTCAGCCATCCGCTCATACTGGCCCATCCCGCCGGGCCGCGTCGACGCCCAGACCCCGCGTCCACCCAGCCACGCCATACCAGCCAGCTACCTGCGGGATATATGCGGGAGGGCACGCCATCGGGCGAAGCCTCAGCGGATTCCGGCCGAGGTCAATGCCACCCCGACGGCGACGGTAGCGATCGTGTTGAGCAACGCCGCTGACTTCACAAGCTGACAGTTCGGGCTCAGTATGAGTGCTGCGCTATTGATGTTGTCAGGGCATACCAGGCCGCTGCCAGGGGAACTAGGATTCCCGCCGAGAGCGTCGCAGCTCGGCGCCACGCGGGATTGCGCAGACCCAGAACCAAAATCGCCACTGCCGCTGCGAGCAGGAACCACTGCCCGATCCCGCCTGTCCAGACCCACAAGTGCGCAGCAGCACACGGGCTACAGGACCCTGATCCGCAACTGAACTTGTCCGTACAGTCCGACCCGATCCCGAACGCGTTAAGGAACCAACCAAACGTGCCGAGTGCAGACACTACAGCGAGCGCTACCGAGCTGGCGACGACCAGAACCCACCGGGGCCAGTCTCTTCGCCCCGAGACCGATGCCGCGCTCATGCAGTCCACTATCACAGGTCCGCAGCCACTGCGAAACAGTCGCAGTGTCGGAGGACAGCCCGAACTTTGACGACGGCCCTGGTCAGGAATAGGTACACGCAGAGTCGGGGCCATTTCGCTCCGCCATGTCGTCACCTCCGCCGCTCGCATGACCAGGGCCAGCCGTTAGCGCAGGCAGTCAAGTGCCAGGCACTGGGGGCACCGACTCGCCGAGGCAACAGAATATTCTCTTCGATACGGAACGGTCGGCCGCGCCGACCAGGCGGCGCCATATCGAGTCGTACGGGTGCCTGGCCTGCCGGACAGGTGAGCAGGAGGTTACTGGAAACCGAGCGGAGTGCTGCCCAGCGGTCCGGTAACCACAGTTCGCCAAGTGCCCTGGGCCGCCTGGCTACGGGTTGGTCCACCATGCGTCGATGATCACCTCGTGGGCGAGTCGTCAGTGATGTGGTGGCGCAGGCTGAGGCTGACGATGCGGTCATCGTGCGGATGGAATGGCTGTGTTGCGTCTTCGCACAGGACCCGGCCGAAGGCGTCGATGAGCGGCTTCCAAAGGTTCGCCCAGTTGCGGCCAGGGCCGGTGCGGGTCGCGATCTCCATCGCGACCCGACCTGGCTCCGCCGCGTCGACGCGTGACTGCAGCAGCTGGCCGCGCAGTAGCCGCTTCCAGGCCGGCCGTTCGTACGACCCGGACAGCCGGGCCGAGAACCGCGGCGCCGTGGGCAGCGCCGGGCCCCACCGCCAGCGTCGACGGCCCGCCACCTTGCGGCCGAACATCGCCGCGACCAGCCCGGGTCCCAGCCGCTGCGCAACGGGGAACAAGTAGTTGTCCTTGCAGGTCCAAGCATGCCCGGAGGCCGCGAACCGATCACGCTGGTGTGGCGCGCTGCTCGGCGATCGAGTTGCCGCCGTCCACGACCAGGTATTGCCCGGTGATGTAGGACGCACCGGGGCTGGCTAGCCAGGCAACGGCGGCGGCGACCTCGTCGGGTGAGCCGCTCCGGCCGGCCGGGGTGGCCTGCCCTTCGCCGTGCTCTTCCGGGATCTGGGATCCGGTCGCTATCCAGCCTGGGGCGACGGCATTGACGGTGATTCCGTGCCCTGCGGCGTCGACCGCGGCCGCGCGGGTGAGGCCGATCATGCCCGCCTTGGCGGCGGCGTAACCGACGTCTGCGCGGATTGCCATCACCGGGCCGGTCACGCTGGCCACCATGATGATCCGCCCCCAGCCGCGGCTGGTCATGGCCGGCAGCGCCGCCTGGGTGACCAGGAACGCGGTGGTCAGATTGCGGGCGAGCGCAGCCTGCCAGGTTGCCAGGTCCGTGGATTCCACCGTGCCGGACTCGGGCACGGGGTCAGCGGCGGAGATCATGCCGGCGTTGTTGACCAGGATGTCCAGCCGCCTCCATTGCTCCAGCGCAGTCGACACAAGCTTGGACGCGGCGCGGGCATCGGTGAGATCGCCGGCGATCCCGGCCGCGTCGAAGCCAGCGGTGCGCAGTTCGGTGACCCTGTCCTGGATCCGGGCCGTGGTGGCGCTGATCATCACGGCGGCACCGAGTCCGGCGAGCAGCCTGGCGGTGGCGAAACCGATGCCGTCGGGACTGCCCGCCCCGGTGACTATCGCCACCCTGCCGGACAGGTCAAAGGCCGCTGGGATGGGCATTGTCTGATCCTAGTAGAGCTGGATACCAGATTCCTCGGCCCGCGGGGATGCGGCAGCGCGGCCGGGCGGTGGCCGGCCGGTGGGCCGCAAGATAGCCTTCGGGCCTATGGTGAAGCGCCCTGACCCCTTGGAGAGCACGCCGCCTGCCTTCGGCGAGGAGGCAGCCCGGCAGATCCTGCGGGAAGGCTTCGGCGTCGAATCGTCGTCCATCAAGCCCCTCGCGGGCGAACGGGACCAGAACTTCCGGGTGGATACGGCGGGCGGCCAGCGCTTCTTGTTCAAGATCTCTAATCCGGTAGATGACCGGCCCGTCCTGGCGATGCAGGCCGCCGCTCTTCGCCACGTCGAGCGGGTGGATCCGGGCCTGCCGGTGATGCGTGCCCTGCCGACCGCGGCGGGGGAATCGTGGGTCGAGGTGCCGGGGCCCGACAGCCGGACCTACCCCGCTCGGCTTTTCACGTTCCTGCCCGGGCAGGTGACCGCGAACACGGCGCTCACCAGCGATGCGATCTGGGCCCATGGGCAGATCACGGCCCGGCTGGGGCGAGCGTTGCGTGGCTTTTTCCACCCCGCGGCCGACTACGAGATCCTGTGGGATATCACCCGCTTGCGCAAGCTCCGCCCGCTGCTCACCTATGTCTCCGACGGCCAGCGCCGGGCTCAGGTGGAATGGGTTCTGGACCGGTTCGAGACCCGGGTCGCGCCGGCGTTGCCCGGGTTGCGCGCACAGGTGATCCACGGCGACATGAGCCTGGACAACGTGCTGTTCGACGACGACCGTCGGGTCAGCGGGATCGTGGACTTCGGGGACATGACCCATGCGCCGCTGGTCTGCGATCTCGCTATCGCCGTCGCCGATGTGCTCCACGGCCGTGACGATGCCATCGATGCCGGCGACGCGATAATCGGCGGCTACGTCTCGGTGACGCCACTCGAGGACGAGGAGGCCGAGCTGCTAGCGGATCTGGTGGCGGCCAGGCTTGCCACTGAGGTCACGGTCACCGCCTGGCGGCGGGGGCTCTACCCGGACAACGCCGCGTACGCCGCGAGCGGCGAGCCGGGGGCCCGCGCCTTCCTCGATGCCATCGAGGCGATGGGGATAGACGCTGTCACGCGGCGTTTCCGCGAGGCCTGCCGTCGGCTGCCCTACCGAAGGTCTGCCACCAGTGGTCTGCTGGAGCGCCGCCGTCGGGTGCTGCCCCGCTCGCCGCTGTTCTACTCCCGCCCGGTGCACCTGGTCCGCGGCGAGGGTGTCTGGCTGTTCGACCCCGACGACCGGCGGTACCTCGACTGCTACAACAACGTGCCCGTGGTCGGGCACAGCCACCCACGGGTTGTGCAGGCGGTGGCGCAGCAGCAGCGGCTGCTGGCGACCCACAGCCGCTATCTGCACGAAGCGATCGTCGAACTCGCCGAGCGGCTCCAAGCCACCCTGCCGCCGGAGCTGAACGCCGTCATGGTCGTGAACTCCGGCAGCGAGGCCAACGACCTCGCCTGGCGGATCGCCCGCGCGGCCACCGGGCGGGACGGCGCGGTCGTGACCGCCTGCGCCTACCACGGGCTGACCGAGGCCACCCATGCCCTGTCCCCCGAGGAGTGGGCCAAAGGGGAGCAGCCTGCCCACGTCGCCACGATCCCCGCGCCTGACGGGTACCGCGGCCCGTACCGGCGGGAAGAGGACAGGTGGGTGCAGCGGTACGCCGCCCACATCGATGACGCCGCCCGAGGGCTCGGCGAGCGCGGCTTCGCCGCCATATACCTGGATCCGGCCTTCACCGCCGATGGCATCCTGTGGCCCCCTTCCACCTACCTGCGGGAAGCAGCCCGGCGGGCGCTGGCGCTGGGAGGGCTCGTGGTGGCCGACGAAGTGCAAGCCGGTCACGGCCGGTCCGGGACGCACCTGTGGAGCTTCCAGGCCTCAGGAATCGCGCCCGACATGGTGGTGATGGGCAAGCCGATGGGCAACGGCTTCCCGGTCGCCGCCCTGGTAGTGAGGTCCCAGCTGCTCGCAGCCGTTCCCGAAGAGGTCGAGCTGTTCAGCACCTTCGGCGGTAACCCGGTAGCCTGCGCGGCCGCGCTCGCGGTCCTGGCGGTCATAGAGGATGAGGGCCTGGTGGCCAACGCCGCGAAAGTCGGCTCCTACCTCCGGCAGGGCCTGCTGACACTCGCCGAACGCCACCCCCTGATCGGGGACGTCCGCGGCGAAGGCCTCCTGCTCGGCGTCGAACTGGTCGATGAGGCGCGCGGGCCAGCGGCCGGGAACGCCCGCAAAGTGACCGAGGCAATGCGCGAGCGGGGGATACTGCTCAGCGCAACCGGCCCGGCCGGGAACGTGCTCAAGATCCGGCCGCCCCTGGTATTCCAGCACGAACACGCCGACCTCCTCCTCCAAGCCCTCGACGAGGTTCTCGCGTCTTCATGACCCTGGCGTGCCTGTGGGCGCGGGACCGCTTCAGCCAGGGTGGCTGTGTTCTATCGCGAGAGCCGAATGGGGCACAGAGGTGCTGAGTCCATTGCTCGAGTTGCCGTGTATCGCAATGGCCGACGGGTACCTCAAGCGAGTGAAGCCCAGCGTTCGAACGCGGCGTGCGGCGAGGAGACCGGGACTCAGCTAGCACACACCCGGCAAGGAGGCACCTATGGCAGGGAGGCCCGAGCCGGTCGCGGTGCTAGGCATCGGGGCGATGGGGCACGGGATGGCGGCTAGTGCTTTGCGCGCGGGCATCCCGACGATCGTCTGGGACCGCAGAATGGAGGCGGCCAGGGACCTGGCCGAGGGCGGGGCGGAGGTCGCCGAGACCGCCGCCGACGCGGCGCGGCGGGCGGCGGTCGTGGTCACGATGGTGACCGACGCCGATGCGGTCATGTCGGTCGCCCGGGATCAGGGCATGCTCGCTGCTCTGGCGCCGGGCGCGATCTGGGTCCAGATGAGCACGATCGGCGTGGCGGGGACCGGCCGGGTCGTGGCCATGGCCGGTACCGAGCGCCCGGACGTGACGCTGGTTGACGCGCCGGTGTCGGGCAGCAAGGACCCGGCCGAACGCGGCCAGCTGACGATCTTCGCCTCCGGGCCCGGCGACGCGCGTCCGCGGGTCGCTCCGCTTTTCGACGCCCTCGGCCAGCACACGATCTGGGTCGGCGAGGCCGGGGCCGGGACGCGGCTAAAGCTGGTGAACAACACCTGGCTGGCGTTCGCGACCGAAGCGGTCGCCGCGTCCGTGGCCCTGGCACGCCAGCTAGGCCTGGACACCGCGACGGTGGCGGACGCGCTGGCCGGCAGCCCGCTCGTGTCGGCCTGGCAGGAAGCCAAGCTGCAGCGCATCGCCGGCGGCGAGTTCTCGGCCCAGTTCGCGCTCTCGCTCGCGGTCAAGGACGTGCACCTCGCCCTGGAAGCGGCCGGCGCCGACCGGTTCGCCGTCCTTGCCTGCCTGGCCGACGAATGGCAACAGGCCGTCGACCAGGGCCTCGGTGACCAGGACCTGACCATCGTCACCCGCGCGCTCGAACAGCAGGCAGGATCGCCGCACCCGAGCTAGGCAGTGCGCAAAGCTAGCACCAGGACTTC
>WNFL01176669.1_pt1 | contig 11441 bp, 16 predicted proteins | sample 5400361 | NCBI WGS metagenome assembly WNFL01 (sample SAMN13153351, study PRJNA577476) | soil metagenome | isolation source: 40 cm soil on Douglas fir-dominated hillslope | place: USA:California | collected 2013-09-17
GCGTAGTTACGCCAGCCCCGACCCAACCTGGAACTGGACCGACGGACTCCGAGAGGCGGTGATGGCGCTGGCCACAGGGACCCCGCCCGCCATCAACCTCGACCATGACATCCACATTGTCGATGTGCTGCGCGCCGCCGCCCGGTCGGCGGCGGACGACGGCCGGCCGGTACCGGTTTCCACCGAGTTCGGCCCCCTCGATCTCACCTACACGTTCGACCCCGACGTCGCCCTGATCCACGACCACACGCGCCCCGTGCAGGAGCAATAGGGTGCAGGAGCAGTAGGCAGTCGCCAATGAGCCGCGCCGGGAGCGAGCGCAAAGGGCCGATCGTCGTCGGCGTCGACATCGGAGGCACCAAGACCGCTGTCGTCGCGGTAGCGCTGCCGGACGCGGACGTCATGTTCCGGGAAGTCATCGCGACGCAAGCGGCGCACGGCGCCGGCCGCCTGCGCGGCGAACTCGGCACGGTTCTGGCCCGCCTCCAGTCCGAGCTCCGCCTGCGCGAACGCCCGCCGGTCGGCGTGAGCGTGCCGGAACTGGTTGACCTCGATGGCGTGGTCACCACCGACGTCGTCGTCCCGGGGCTTGCCGGTGACCTCACGGAGTGGGCCAAACTCGGCGTGGTGCGCGTCGAGTCCGACGTCCGAGCCGCCGCCTCCGCGGAGGCTCAGGTGGGCGCCGGCCGGGGATTCCCGTCTATCGCCTACGTGTCGATCGGCACCGGGATCAGCTCAACCTTCGTCCTGAACGGGGTTGCCTGGCCAGGCGCCCACGGCGCGGCGATCCTCCTCGGCAGCGGATCACTGGGCTCACGACGGGGCTCAGACAGCCGCCCTTACATCCTCGAGGAGCTAGCGTCAGGAACGGCCATAGTCGAGGCCTACCAATCCCTCGGCGGACATGCCGGAGGCGCGCGCGAGGTCCTTGACCTGTACTCATCGGACCCGCGCGCAGCACAGGTCGTTGACCAGGCCGGACATGCCGCCGGGCACGGACTCGCCCTTCTCGTTAACCTGCTGGACCCGCATGCCGTCATCGTCGGCGGCGGCCTCGGATCCGCCGGCGGGCCTTACTGGCGCAAACTTGAGGCATCGGCCCGCGCGCACATCTGGGCCGCCGCGGCGCGCGACGTCCCGCTGCTCCGCTCCGGCCTCGGCCCGGACGCTGCGGCGATCGGCGCCGCGCTAGCAGCCGGGGCTGACACCGCGTAAGGGCTTGGGCATGACCCCCGATAACCGGGCAGCGCGCCAACTCTGGAAGTAGCAAGAAATGCACGGGCGGATTCAACTGGTGCTCGCGACGTTCCGTCCGGGGGAGGATCGTTGCGTGAAGGGCGGGAGCCCGCAATTGCCGCGGGCGGTTCGGGTTATTTCTGGGAGGCGGTCCGGTCTGGCTGCTCGGTTGTGGAGGCTAAGTCGGATGAACACAATGGCGGCGGCTTTATGTGCTGTCACCTCACTCGCCACGATTTGAACTTTGATAGGCGCCTGGCGCCGCTGGTTACAGCCGGACACCCCGGACACCCGGTCAAGATCCCACGCCCAGGTACCGCGGCCATGCCCCTGGAAACACCGATATCGTTTAGGTCATGGAAAACGGTGAGCCGGATTTCGGCCGCCCTTCCTGGATGCCACCAGACGACGTGCTTCCTGCCATCGTGCCAGTAGAGCGATTCCTCATCCGCACCGAGCGCGTGATCGTCGCTCTTTCGCATCTGAGCGTCTACCCGAATGGGTGCATGCTCGAAGTGCGGGCGAGTGCCCGCGGTCGCGATGCGACGTCCGATGTCTTCGAGCGCATCGTGTTCGCAGTCCAGTTCGGGACCGGAAGTACCGCCCTCATGTGGGACAAGACGGCTCCCCGCCGGCGGCCTGATGGCACGCCGGCGCTCGTGCTTGAGCAGTACGGCCTGCAAGGCAACTTCACGGCGGCAAACGAAGAGGACCGCAGGGCGGATGGCACGCTGAGGCTGTGGCTGTATCCGCTGCCCCCTCCAGAGCCAGGAACGCTGTCCATCGTCTCGCCCAACCTTGGCAAGGGCCCCGCCAGCTGCCCGCTGGATGGCGCGGCCATGGTTGCGGCGGCCACAAAAGCGCGGCCCTACTGGCGCTGACCTCCTAATCGAGGCCCGCTGCGTCGCAGACGGACCCGTTATTCTCAGAAGCAGCTCCATTTGTCCAGGGCGTGTCAAGGATCACCCGACGCCGATCCGTCAAGGATCAAGAGGAGCCAGGCATCCAACGAATCACCCATCGGCTACCGCTGCCGTGGCACTCGGCGAGAATGGCAGTCGTGGTCCCTGCGATCCCGCTTCCAGGCAGCGACGACGTGCAGGAGCTAGCACCGAGATTCGATGGCCTCGGCTATAGGGCGAGCATCACGAGGAGATGCCGCAACGGGGTCCGCGGCCTGGACGGCAATGCCACCGCACGTCGAAGAGCAAGATTCGTGGACAGCCGTCCGGGTGGAAGGGCAGCATGTGATCGCGAACTTCTGGTCATGCTCGCAGGTTCACCTCAATCTGGACACAGGCAGGGAGATTGCCCGGCAGTTCACCAAGTAGCAAACCGTAGAGACCGTACAAGGCCTCTAACTACGACTGATGCCGGTGGCTGCTCCAGGCGCGTTAATCCGCTCCTTTGGCAGGGCAACGACATGAAGATCTGCAGATGAACACCGGTACTGACATGGAAACGGTCATTGCTCTGGCGCCCTGCTGGGCCGAAGGAGCTTGCGCTGGTCGAGGCATCAGGCTGGCGGGAATGGCCGCCCCGGCTGCTAGAGCAGCCGATCTTCTATCCGGTGCTCAACCAGGAGTACGCGACGCTGATCGCCCGCGACTGGAACGTTAAGCAGTCGGGCAGCGGCTACGTGACCCGCTTCCGCGTCCGCCAATCGTTCCTGGACCGTTACGAGATCCACCAAGTCGGCGGGCGCACCATCTTGGAGTACTGGATCCCAGCTGAGGACCTGGCCGAGCTCAACGCCAACATCGTCGGCCTCATCGAGGTTGTCGCCGAATACCATCAGGACACCCGACCATGAACAGCCAATCCCAGCTCGACCTGGATCAGGTGGCCCGCAAGCTCAGCCGGCTTCGGCACGGCTGGTCCGAACGCGGGATCACAGCCGGACAGCTCACCTGGCGCGACGCCCGAGCATGCTGGCCAAAGCCCATCGTCACCGATCGGAGCACGGTCACGGAGACCGAATCCGTCGGGATCACTCTGACGGCAGCCAACGGCGAGGCGCTCCTGGTCCTTTGGCGCGGCGGGTGGGCGGACGTTGACCTGCTCCTCGGCAGCGACGTCGTCTCCCGCAACCCTGACCTCCACGATGTTGCAGGCTGCGTCGCCTTGGCCGACTCCGTAGCGGACCAGCTGACCGTAAACGCCATCATCGGAACCAGAAAAGGAAACCTAGGGTACGTCGCTTATCAAGCGGAGCCGATCCGTCGCACATCAGGAGCTAGGCAGATGCAGCGATACCCGGTGCACCGGATGCGACATGCCCGGACGACGTCACGCTCGGCATCGACGGCGAGACCGTCACCACTGTGACCCGGACCACCACCGAGTTTGCCGACGCAAGGCCTACGCCACCCGGCGTGCGACCGGAGCTGGTATCAGCGATCCTTAACGCATGACCAGCCCACCTACCGAGGAGGAGGAACGAGCAGTGCCGAAGGTGAACTCTACCGTGAGGGCGATTGGTTCGCGGTGCCGTTACGCGACGGCGGTTACGCGGTCGGCTTGATAGCACGCGCCAATCCGCGGGGAGCGCTGCTCGGCTACTTCTTCGGCCCGCGGCGCTCCGAATTCCCGCAGCTGGAGGCTATCGCCAGTCTGCGGACCAATGATGCTGTGCTCGTGGGGAGGTTCGGTCACCTCGGGATTGTCCAGGGCAAGTGGCCGGTGCTGGGCCGGCTCGATGGCTGGCAGCGGCGGCACTGGCCAACCCCGGTGTTCGTCCGCTATGAGGAACTAACAGGGCGCTCGTTCCACGTCTTCTACGACGACGATGACCCCAACAGGGTCGTCCGAGAGGCCCAGGTTCCTCCCGGCGAAGCGGAGCAAGCACCTAAAGACGGCCTAATGGGCGCGGGCTTCGCAGAGGCGGCCCTCGGCTCCTAGCCTTACCAACCTCCCCTCCAATGAGCGTGGCCGAAGACAGTGCCTGCACGCTCGTCTCTGCCGCCAAAGACAAACGAGCGTGACTGACTCCGGGTTTTCGCGGTGCGCCGATGGGGTAGTTCCTGCGACGATTCTGCCGTAGCGGCCCTCCCCCGGTCGCTCGGCGTCGTCTTGACGGATGCTGGCGCGCTGAGTGCGAAGGGGGAACACCAGATGAACCGTCGAGAAGCCGAAAAGTTCATGGGCCCGATACGTAACCATGACCTCTTCTTCTGCGGCTTCCACGTTGCCAAGAAGAACCCCGAGTTCCAGGTGACCACCATGCACTACTGCGGGATGCGGGGCGAGGGCGATCACGAGATGCACCAGTGCCTGCTGTACGACTCGGTAAACCCGGGGGCGAAGTTGATCGGCGTCGAGTACATCGTGACCGACAAGCTCTTCCGATCCTTCCCGGACGAGGAGAAGAAGTACTGGCACCCGCACAGCTACGAGGTGCTGGGCGGTGGGCTGGTCGCCCCGGTCATGGGCGAGCAGGCAGAGATTGACTTCATGAAGTACCTGCTCACCACCTGGGGCAAGTCATGGCATACCTGGCCCGACCCGACGACCCCCGTGCCGCTGGGCGAGCCGGTACTGATGTGGTCGCTGACCGGCGACGGCCAGGCGGACAACGAGATGATCGCCGAACGGGATAAGCGGTTCGGGGTGTCCACGGCGAAGGTCCAGGCGGAGCGGGTCGCGGCCATCAGGTACGAGGTGCCGCAAGTGCCACCGCCCAGGTCCGTTTCCACCATCGGCCGGCAATGGACGGCCGCGGGCGAGGACAGGCCTTCACCCCGAAAGCAGCCCTCTCGCTGAGCCTCGTCGTCGTGGAAACTCGTGCACCTTCCCATGTACTTCCGGTTCGTCCTCTGCCCTATGAGCGGATGCGTGTCCGGAAGGCCCCGTCATAGTGGTGTTATGTCCGGCGCCCGTGCTGGCCGCGCTCGCTCCACCGGACCGCCCAGTCGTTCAGCGGCGTCAGCGCGGCGAGCAATGCCTGTCCTTCTTGCGTGAGCTGGTAGCCGGCGCGGTCGCGCTGCACGACGATGCCGGCCGCGCGGAGCTCTCGCAACCGCTGGTTCAGCACGCTCGATGACATTCCCTCGCACCGCGCCTGCAAGTCGCGGAAGGTCAGCGCATCCGCGCGCAGCTCCCACAGGACGCGCAGCGCCCAGCGCCGCCCGAGGAGGTCGAGCAGGGCCATGATCGGCCGCCCGGTGCTCGACCCGCGGACCGGCCTGCCGGGCTCGGGTATGCCGTCCGGCACCACGTCCGTGGCACCTGCAGATCCGGGACTCCTTGATTGCTTCGGAAACAGAAGCTACACTCCCTCTGATGCTTCGACTATCGAAGCGCAGGCCATTGGAAGAGGATACCCTCATGGCCCAGGCGCGCATCGCTCCGCTGCAACCCCCGTACCAGCCCGAGACCGCGGCGATGCTGGCCAAGTGGATGCCGCCGGGCGCTGCCGTCGAGCCCCTCGCGCTGTTCCGCACGCTCGCCGTCCACGATGAGCTCTTCGCCCGGATGCGGCCGCTCGGAGCCGGGATTCTCGGCCATCCGCGGCTCGAACCACGGGACCGGGAGATCCTCATCCTGCGCACCTGCGCGCGAGCCGGTGCCGAGTACGAGTGGGGAGTGCACGCCGAAACCTTCGGCAAGCCGCTAGGCCTGACCGACCAGCAGATCGCCGCCACCGCAGCTGGCCCGGCCGACGACCCCGCGTGGCCGGCCGCGGATGCGCAGCTGGTAGCCGCAGCCGACGCCCTCTACGACACCGACACGCTGCCCGACCAGCTATGGGAAGCGCTTGCCGCCCGGCTCCGCGATGATCAGCTGATCGAACTGGTGATCGTCGTCGGCTGGTACCGGCTGCTGTCCGGCGTCATCAATGCGACCCGGATCGAGCTCGAGCCGTGGGCAGCCCGCTTTCCGCGAAGCGAACATAACTAAGGCCGACGGCCTAAGTAGCCGGGCTCCCCGTTGTCAGACCCGCCGTGAGCCTGGTAGCGCGCCCGTGCCAGAGCGTGGGCGGCGTGCATGAGGTCAGCCAGGCTCGCCCGGCTCCGCTCGCCCAGGTTGACAACGCACTTCCAGTGCATCGGCGCATAGAACGGATGCGGCATGACCCGGTCCGGCGAGGAGTAGTCGAAGCCCGTTTCTATTACCTCATGCCCGGCTGCCTGGCGGGCGCCGGGCCGAACAGTGCCTCGTAGGTCGCGGTCGACGCCAAGGTTGACACGGAAGCTGGCGGCGTCACTGTCGAGGCGGGAGGCGGCGTCATGGTGCTCGCCGGTCACCACCGCGATGAAGGGGAAACGGCTGGTGGCAGCGGGCCGTCCTGGCACACGCTGGTGAGCAATATCGACATGACATGAAACGGCTGTATGGCATTGAGCTTGCTCTCTGTTGATACCTTGCCGCAGAAGGCACCGGAGCGGGTGCTGGCCGCTTGCCCTTCTGAAGGGTAAGGCCCACACTGGCGCAAGATGCACTTGAGCACGTAGTCGAGCGGCACTGGGTCGGCAACCAGTGACGCCGCGAACGCGCAAGTTTGCGGTCTGGACCACGGCTCAGTCGCGAAGGTCAATGATTGAAGAGACCGTCTCGAACGGCGACTTCCGACCGAACACACTGAACCTGACTTGGGCCACGTTTTGATGCTGACGACTTCGGCAGATCCCGGATGGATCGCGCGGGGATCGGTTGGTCACCCGATGCTGGAAGGAATCGATTACTGGGAAGCTGTGCGAGAATCACCTTCCCAGCTGGAAACTTGCTTCGCCATCTTCGCCAACGTTCTCGAGCTCGACGACCGGGGAGAGCCGGTCAACGAGAAGCACGCCGAGCGCCGCGCCGTCACCTGGCTCTACCTGTACTGCGCGGGTGAACTACCGCCCGGCGAAGCCGATCTAAAGCCTTGGGAGTGCGCGCTGTATTGACCTGGAGCTGGCCAGCGCAGCTTAGGGCAAGAACGACATCAGAACGGCCCGAGATCCAGACCGGCTCCGCAACGCCACCAACTCATGCCCGACGACCTTCGACGGGCCGTCGACGACGTCCGCGGCCTATCCAGTGCGCACTAAATTGGCCCAAGTCAGGTAACGAATGCACGTGGTTCTCAACCCGGAGGATGCGTGTCCAAGAAGCAGGGTTCCGGCCGCACTGGCCCCCTCGGCTTCATCGCCAAGATGGGGTCCAAGCTCGCCGGTTTCGCCCCCAAGGTCTTCAAGGTGCTGAAGCTGGGCAAGGTCGCGCTGGCCGGCGCATCACTGGCCAGCTACACGCTCATTTTCAGCTGGCAGTTCGCCGTCGTCATCGTTGCCGTGATCTTCGTCCACGAGTACACGCACGTGCTGGCCATGAAACGGTTCCGGATGCGGGTGAGGGGCATGTACTTCATCCCGTTTCTCGGAGCCGCCGCCGTACCAGAGGACGACTTCCCCGACCGCAAGGTCGAAGCTGTCACCGCATACGCTGGTCCGCTGACTGGGCTGGTCCTCGGCCTCATCGGCCTGGGCCTGTTCGCGTTCACGCACAACGGGTACGTGGCAGCCATTACCGGCTTCACCGCCTTCATCAACCTGTTCAACCTGCTGCCGATCAGTCCGCTGGACGGCGGGCGTGTCATCAAGTCGGTAGCCATGTCGATCGGCACCCGGTTTGGGCTCGGTTTCATGATCGCGGGCCTGCTCTTTCTGATGCTCGCGGCGTATGAGACCAAGGTGCTCATCTTCGTCATCCTGATTCCGCTGGGGCTGATCGATTTCCTCTACGAGCGCCGTGGGGAGCGGAAGAGGCTCGCAGACGAGCGGCAGCACGATGAGGGGATGAAGGCAGAGCCCGGGCATGAGCTGTTCGATCACAAGCGGCCCACGGTACGAACGAACCTCAGCCGCCGCGCCATGCTGACCGTCTTCGGCGCTTACGCCGGATTGGCAATCGCGCTGTTCGCGATCATGCTCGCGATGCAGCATGAGCCCGGCGCGGCTGCTGCCTTGCACGTTCTTCAGGGCTGAACGCGGCCGCCACCAGTCCCGGCGGCTGCACACCCCTGACAGCGCACACCCGATGTTCGTTGTCGGGGGTATTTGGGCATCGCGAGCGATTGCCCAGCTTCGTAGGGCGGCACCTAGCCTGGACCGAAACCCTAACTTTCAACGCTTGGCCGAGGAGGTAAACGCCCTCTGTCGCGTAGCATGCGCAGCTGCGGCGGCCCCGAGATTTATAGCGAACAGCGCCAGTGACGTGCTCGATACTTCGCGGTAACTGGATAGGTGTTGGCTCGTGCTGATCTTGTGACCCCGCGCGGCGCGTTGATTACTGTGCGCCGGCAATGATCAAGTATGGTTCGTGCCTGATGTCCGGCCTGCCCAGGGTGAAGCCGGGGCGCTCCGCGCGGCCAACGCCCGGTTGCGTCAGGTGATCGAGGCCAAGGACACCGAGATCGTGGCGTGTGTCCACCGCCGCCAAGCACGACATCGGCTGGCTGGACGCCCTCACCCGGGCCGCAGCCGGAGCCCCCCGGATCCCCGGCACGGCATGACCTTCGCCGGCCCGGCAACCACAGCCATACGGCGCCACGCCGCCCCGGCTGCCGGTTACCCTGGCCGCATGCCCCCGCGGCCGTCTGGCATCCAGCTCGGCCTGTTCGACAACCCGGTCCGCGCCTTCAGCCTGGACCAGCTCGCCGAGACCGTACGCAAACTCGAACGCGAGCAGCCCGGCCAGACCGTCGACGAGATCTCCCGCGCCGTGTTCGCCGAGCTTGCCATGAAACGAACCCGCCGAGCCGCCGACCTCGTCAACGAGGCCATCCGGATCGCCAGGCCACGCCGGCCACGCACCGAGATCACCGGCTCGCGGTGCCAGGCAAGCACATCCGAAGTCAGGACATGGGCCGCCAGCAGCGGCTTCCACATCGGCACCGACGAAACCATCCCCGAGCAAGCCATCACCGCCTACAACCAGACACACCCAGACCGGCCATACTGACCAAGCCACCCCAGCCGCGCCATACCCAGTAAACCCGTGCCGAAAGGCGCTCAGGACACCTATCTAGTTACGCTTCGCGGATCACGATTCCGGAGATAGTGATGGCTGAGACAATGCCAGGCGCGCAGCAGATGCTGACGGCATCGGGTGCGACGGCGGTGCAGATCGTCTATTCGTCACGGGCCGCCGTCGATGACGGCGAGCACGGATGACCGGGTCGGTTGCATTCCGAAGTTGGTGACCGCCCAGGTCGCTCCCGCTCGCTCCCACGGTCCGGTGTCCTCGTCCGGGGAGATCTCCACGATCACGTCGAATGGGTCATCGACCGACCGCGCCTGGCGGATCTCAGCGGTGAGCTCGGCGAGGGCGTCAGGACCTGGCAGCCCGGTCGGGAAATAGCCGTCCCAGCGCAGGGCCCGCCGCACCGGACGGCGGTGCGGCCATTCGCCGGCGACCCAAATGGGGATCCTGGGTCGCTGGACCGGGGCCGGGTCGAAGTCACCCGACCAATACCTGGCCAGATCCGCCAGGCCCTCGTCCAGCAGCCTGGCGCGCTCGCGCGGATCGGCGACCTCGCCGAACGGCTCCAGCTCACCGTTGCGCGCGCTGCCAAGTCCGACGCCGAGGGTGAGCCGACCGGAGCTGAGGATGTCGAGCGTGACCGTTTCCCTGGCCAGCTTGTGCACCCGCCGCCGCGACAAGGGCGTGATCATCGGTCCGACCCGCAGCGTCCTCGTAGCGCACGCAATAGCGGCCAGCGTGACCCATGGATCCGCGACGGCCCGGACGGGCGCCCGGTACACGACGTGATCCCAGACGAAAAACCCGGCCCAGCCTCGATCCTCCGCTGTGGCGGCCAGCTCGGCCAGCACGCGCGGATCGGCCAGCTCGCCGAATGGCGCGACATCTATCGCACGTTTCATCCGCGCGGAGCCTATCGGACGCGGCCCCGCTGGCCGGCCCGACCCGATCTCGATCCCAGCACATACAGGGGACGCGGCCTCACTCTACGAACCCGCATTGAGTGCGCAGATTCGCTCGCCACAATCCAAGAACCCGCAGGTCAGGCGTCTGTGTCCGCCGTGACTCCGTGATCGTGACCCAAGTCGGGTTCAACGGGCAGGGCGCCCACGGTGCCACGCTCCTCGGCTGAGCCCTGATCATTCCGTCGGGCCGGAAGCGCGAAGGTAAGGCTATTTACTGCTGCCGCCGATGCCGGAAGCAATGTTGACGGTGCGACTACGCACCCCGCCGCGGCTGCTGGCCCATCATCAGGCGGACCGCTGCCCCGGCAGAAATTGTCGCAGACCAGACGGGTCAGCGCAGGTCCAGCCGCATCACCACGCGCGGGAAGCCTCCTGAGACCGAGTCGGTGTCCGCAGCTTTGGTGAAGCCGGCATCCTCGAAGAGCTTGCGGGTACCCACGTAGGCCATTGTGACGTCGACCTTCTTGCCTTGGTTGTCCACGGGGTAGCCTTCGATCGCCGGCGAACCCTGAGCCCGCGCGTAGGCCACGGCACCGTCGAGCAGGGCATGTGAGATGCCCCTGCCGCGGTAGCCGGGGCGTACGCGGATGCACCACGCCGACCAGACCGGGAGGTCGTCGACGTGGGGGATTTTGGTAGACCGCGCGAAAGGCAGTTCCGATCGGGGTGCGACAGCGGCCCACCCGACGACCTCGGCATCGGAGTAGGCGAGGACGCCAAGCGCGACCCCACGGCTGCACAACTTCCTGACGTACTCGCCCCGCGCGCGCCCGACGAGCCCGCGGTTTGTCTTCCAATCCAGCCGGTGGCTGAGACACCAGCACACCGAGGAATTGGGATTCTTCGGCCCGAGCATGGTCGCTACGTCGTCGAACCGAGCCATTGTGGCGGGCCTGACCACAATGCTCACTGGCCCAGGCTACCCGGGTTGGGCCACATCAGTGCGCAGGTCAGCCGCCGGCGGCATTGGGTGCGCTTGTAACAAAGGCTCTGGTGGCGAGCGCGGAGATCCAGCCCATGCCTAGACCCAGGAGAACTCGTTCGCTCAGGCCGTACACCTGGGTGCCCCACGTGAGGCTGAAGATGCCTGCGGCCAACCCGGTGAGCAGAGCCATCGCAACTGCCGCGCGCCGGGCAGTTCGAGTCACGCCGCACCTGGATACCAGCGTCATGGCGCCAAGGAGCAACGCGCCAGCGAGGACTGCGGCCGCCACGTGAACCTGACTCACGAAAGTGGGCGCCGCCCCGGGCTGGTCCTTCGGTGCCACACCCGCAACG
>WNFL01402806.1_pt2 | contig 11441 bp, 9 predicted proteins | sample 5400361 | NCBI WGS metagenome assembly WNFL01 (sample SAMN13153351, study PRJNA577476) | soil metagenome | isolation source: 40 cm soil on Douglas fir-dominated hillslope | place: USA:California | collected 2013-09-17
CCCGCCTGCAATTCGACATTGGCCGGATCGATTCCCAGCCCTACGACATGGATCGTATGCCCTCGCCAAGTCACGGAAATTTCCACGCCGTTGACCAGCGTAAGGCCGACGCTTTGGGCCGCGTTGCGCGCGGCCGCTAGGCCGCCGGTATCGTCGTGATCCGTCAATGCGAGCACGGCTAGGCCGCGTTCGGTCGCGCGCGCGACCAGCTCCTCAGGCGTCAGGGTGCCGTCGGAATACGTCGAATGGCTGTGCAAGTCTGGACTGTGCAAGGGAAATCTGCCCGCCGGTATTAAAAGACACGGCAAGGGTTTGTAATAAAAAAGAAATTTTACCACACTGAGGTGCACAGGACGGCGCCGCTGTAATGCAGCGCCTCCACCCGCGACTAAGCCTCAGCATGAAACCAACTTATGAACGCCGCTCGCGGGTGGCCGCGGGGATGATGGCAATCGGCATGACCATCCTGGCACCGAGTTCAAACGGCGCCGCTGACTGCCCGGCGGCAAGCGGGCCCCAGCGCGTCGCGGTGCTCGAACTCTATACGTCGGAAGGCTGCGACAGCTGCCCGCCGGCGGATAAGTGGGTCAGCGAATTGCCCGCGCAGAAATTCTCGGGCGACCGCGTGCTGCCGCTCGCGTTTCATGTCGATTACTGGAACCACCTCGGCTGGACAGATCCCTTTGCGCAGGCCGCGTTCAGCGCACGCCAGCGCCAGCAAAGCAATCGGCGTGGCGTGAATTTCGTGGTGACACCGCAGCTGCTGCTCAACGGTCAGGACTATCGCCGTGGCGTCGTCTTCGACGATTTCGAAGCGAAAATCAAGGCGATCACTGCAACCCGGGCACAGGCCGATATCCGCCTCACGATCAGCCGCGCCGGTTCTGTGCTGAACAGCGCCGTTGAAGTCAGGGTCGCCGGCGAGGCCGCCAGGCGGGCTGCCCAAGTTTATCTTGCCCTGTACGAAATGAACCTGGCCACCGCGGTGGGTGCCGGGGAAAACAAGGGAAAAACTCTCAGGCACGATTTCGTCGTGCGCAGCCTGATCGGCCCGCTGGGACTTGATGACAACGGCAATCTCAACCGCGCGCAGCGCTTCGAACTCGACCCGCGGTGCAAACCGCAAGATATTAATTTGGCGGTCTTTGTGCAGCACCCGCAGACCGGTGACATATTGCAGGCACTGTCCGCCCGCTGCAGCTAGCCGGTTTTACCCGCAATATGTCGGGTAAATGGTGATCGAACGGGCCGTATCGCCTATAATCATCCCAGATGCCCGGCGAACCTGCATAGACCCGGGCACATAGACTCGAGGCGCTCGGGGATGAATCGAAACCAGGCGATCGCACTGGCTGTCGCGGCGGCGAATGTCGCATTAATCCTTTTGTTTCCACCATTCGACACGTATTCACTCGGCAAAGACCAGCTGCCCGTCTTCGGCGGGTTTTACTTCTATCCGGTCCGCAACGCGTCGATGGTCATCAATTCGAGCCTGCTGTTTCTCGAACTCTTCGTAATCCTGATCAACACCGCCATCTCCGCTCTGTTGCTTAACATCAGGAAACCGCGGGTCACGCAGCACCGCCTGAGCCTGCAGAATGCGACGCTCATCATCGTCGCTGTCAACCTCGTCGTGATCCTGCTGTTCCCGCCTTTCGAATCGGTCTTCGCGATGTCGCGGGCGGCACTCCCGACATTCGAAGGCTTCTATTTCGTATTCGCGCGGCAGCAGCACCACGTAATCGTCACGGCGGTGCTTTATCTCGAAGTGTTCTTCGTGCTCATCAATGGCGCGATCTTCTGGCTCATATTCCGCGACAAGTCGGGAACGGCGCCGACGGCCGAAGAAACGCTGAAGCTGATGATGGAAATGCGCAAACGCAGCAGTTGAGGCCGCCGCCGCGAGCCGGTCAGACGGTCTGGTGCAACCGGCTTTGCGCCGGCACGTGCTGGGCGAGAAACTCCATCTGGTCCGCAAGGATGCGCCGGTTGGTCAGTATCAGGTACTCGGCGCGATTGGGCACATAGGGCAGGTACAGCAACTCCATGTGCGCGAGTTCGGGCGTGCGGTCGCTCTTGCGCTCGTTGCAGGACCGGCAGGCCGTCACCACGTTCATCCATGTATCCCGGCCGCCCCGCGAAAAAGGTATCACGTGGTCGCGCGTGAGCTTGGCCGCCTGCAGAATATGTCCGCAATACGCGCACAGGTAGCGATCGCGGTGGAATAACTCGCGATTGTTGAGCGGCGGCACTTGGCTGAACGCACGCATCGCCATTGCCTTGCCGCGAATCGCGATGATGCTGCTCGCGACTATGTGCGAGCGCTCGCCGGATATTCGGTTGTAGCCGCCCAGCACGGTGAACGCGTGTTCGCCTGCCGTCCATGCGATCTGGTCCTTGGCATAATAAAAGCACGCGTGCTGCCACGTTATCCAGCGATGCGGAATCCCGTTCGTATCCAGTGTCAGGATCAACGGAAAAACGCCCGGTTTTGGCGTCGGCGCGGTGGGGTCTGGGCGGAGCATGCTTAAGCGCAGGTTATCGATTAATTCCGGTGCGAGTCATCATAATCCTACATAATCTACCAGATTTTGTTGATTTTTTTGTGATTTTTCAATGCCCAACCGCACGAACCTGCTTTAATTTCGCCGTTTCCGCGACTTTTTGCGTGCGAACGATGCCGCGCGTTTTTCCAGCACCCGCGTGAAACCCCTCATCGGCACACGTTGCGCAACTCGCTGACTGCACGGCGCCACGCTTCGGGCTGGCGGTTTAGTCGCAACAAGCTTATAATTTCAAAACAAGTGCTTAGTAACACCTTAGGCGCGTATTTTAGGTGTGTAATCCGCACCATTATTCCCAGCCCGGACGCCACAGCGAGCGGCATCCCAAAATCAGTTTCGCGCTGTGGCTGGCAGATTCCAGGAGTTTTCGCTGATGTCGTTTGAGTCCCTCGGCTTATTGCCGGAGTTGTTGCGCGCAATTACAGATGAAGGCTATACAGAGCCCTCCCCGATCCAGTTAAAAGCTATTCCTCCCGTCCTCGCACGCCACGACATCATGGGCTGCGCGCAAACGGGCACCGGCAAGACTGCCGGCTTCGCGCTGCCGATTTTGCACATGCTGGCGCCGCATCAAAACACCAGCCCGTCCCCCGCCCGCCATTCGATCCGCGCGCTCATCCTCACGCCGACGCGCGAACTTGCGGCGCAGGTGGAAGAAAGCGTCCGCACCTACGGCAAGTACCTGTCGCTGCGCTCGACCGTCGTGTATGGCGGCGTCGACATCAACCCGCAGATCAAGGCATTGCGCGAAGGCGTCGAAATCCTGGTCGCGACACCGGGGCGCCTGCTCGATCACGTACAACAAAAGACCGTCAACCTGACGCGCGTGGAAATCCTCGTGCTCGACGAAGCCGACCGCATGCTGGACATGGGCTTTATGCCCGACATCAAACGCATCATCGCGCTGCTGCCGGCCCAGCGGCAGAACCTGATGTTCTCCGCGACGTTCTCGGAAGAGATCAAGCGGCTCACGAACCAGATTCTGCGCTCCCCTATATCGGTCGAGGTCGCCCGCCGCAATGCGCCGACCGATCTCGTCACGCATCAGATGTATGAAGTCGATGCCGACCGCAAACGCGCGCTGCTCACGCACTTGATCAAAACCCGCGACATGAAACAGGTCCTCGTATTCGTGCGCACCAAGCGCGATGCCAACCGGTTGATGCGCGAACTCGTGCGCGACGACGTCGCAGCCACAGCAATCCACAGCGATCGCACGCAGGGCGAGCGCACGCAGGCGCTGGAAGACTTCAAGCAGGGCAAGGTGAATATCCTGGTCGCCACCGATATCGCAGCACGCGGGCTCGACATCGAACTGCTGCCCTACGTGATCAACTATGAATTGCCGTATGCGGCGGAAGATTACATCCACCGCATCGGCCGCACCGGCCGCGCCGGCAGCACCGGCGAGGCGATTTCGCTCGTGTGCGCCGAGGAACACCGCATGCTCGACGACATCGAGCGCGAATTGAAACGCAAACTGGAACGGCTGCCATTGCCGGAGCTGCCCGCCGGCGCCAGGAAATCTAGCCATGGCGGCGAAGCGCGTCACGCCGCTCCGCGCCATTCATCCGGCCACTCGTCGAGCCGCATCCGCGGCCCGCGGCCGCGCCCCTGCCCGGCGGCTTCGATTTCAGCAAGCCCTACGAGGTCAAGCCGGCCACCGACTCGACCACCGCAGCCACCGGCGCAACTCATGCCAGGCATGCCGGCGCGCGCGCCAAGCGTCCGACCGCGGCGTTGCTTGGCGGGATGGCGAAGAAGTCTTAACCGCGGCGCGGCGCGTTCCTAGGAACCGCTGAACCAGTTGTACCCCTGGTCCTCCCAGTAGCCGCCCGGATAGTCGTTGGTGACGAAGATCGCCGCGATGTGCTTCGGGTTCTTGAAGCCGAGTTTGGTCGGGATGCGCAGCTTCATCGGGAATCCATACGCGGCCGGCAGCAATTCATCCGCAAATTTGAACGTCAGCAGGGTCTGCGGATGCAGCGCGGTCGGCATGTCGATGCTGGTGTAATAATCGTCCGCGCACTTGAAGCCGACGTATTTGGCAGTCATATTCGCACCGACGCGCTCGAGGAAAGTCTTGAAAGTGACCCCGCCCCATTTGCCGATTGCGCTCCAGCCCTCGACGCAAATGTGGCGCGTGACCTGGCTCGTCTGCGGCAGCGCATAAAGTTTATCCAACGTCCACGCCGCCTTTTCGCGGATCAATCCAGAGAGTTCCAGCTTATACGCCGCGGGATCGACGCGCGGCGCTTCGGATTCCGCGTAAAACGCATTGAACGGGAACGGCTTCGTGATCGCACTCTCCGGATATTCCTGCGCGAGCTTGTTCTGATCAAATATCGCCGCCTGCACGCCGTCGTTCCAGCGCGACATCTGCGACAGCACTTTCTGCACCGCGTCGGCATCCGTCACGTCGCAGCCTGACAGCAGGCTGAGCGCTCCCAGGCTCAAGCCCTGTTTGAGAAACAAACGGCGCTCGAGCTTGACGATTTCGCGCGTGGGCGCCACCAGACTTCGATCGAACTTTTTCAGCGGATTTTTCATCTCAGCCTCCATGTCCGTGCGAGGATGCTTTGGCATGTCCAGTCAGCATGGGCATGAAAGTCCGCGGCACCAGCGCGACCATCACCACGTGCACGAGGACGAACAGCACAACGAGCGCCATCGCGAAAAAATGCAAAATGCGCGCGCCCTCGAATCCGCCCATCACGGCGCCCAGTTCCTGAAACTGCACCGGCTTCCAGATGACCAGCCCGGACAGCACGAGCACGACGATCACGCCTATGACGCCGACGTAGGCGGCGCGTTGGACCGCGTTATAGACACCAAGTTGATGCAAAATTTTCCCGCGCAGGGCATTCCTGAATTCGTTGAATACCGCGCGCGGCGTAAGCGGCAGGAAATTTGCCTTAAAATGGCCCGCGAAGAGGCCGTAGAGCAGATAAGCAAGCCCGTTGAGCGCCAACACCCACATAGCCGCAAAATGCCATTGCAAAGCCCCACCGAGCCATCCGCCAAGCGTCAGGTCCACCGGGAATTTGAACGGGAATATCGGCGACGCATTGTAGATGCGCCAGCCGCTGAAAATCATGATGAGCATCGCAATCACGTTAATCCAGTGAGTGATTCTGACCACCAATGGATGAACGAGTATCTTTCCGGCTGGCGCCAGACCTGCGTCCGTTTGGGTCTGCATACTGCTCCCTCCATCTATTGTTTCCGGAACGGGCACCTCCCGCCCCGGGCTGGTTTGGCACAGGTTAGTCGTGGCACGCGCCGGCGCCTTACAGGCCGTGCGCGAATTGTGCGCCGACCTCATCGCCGCGACAATCGCGGGCAAAACCGCGCAATCCCGTCATTTTTGAGGAAATAACATGAAGGCAAAACCCGCCAACCGCAAGATTCGCGCTATTGCCGCGACGCAATTGAAAAAGCTGCTGCACGACGGCGACGAGATCGCGGTATTGGACGTGCGTGAGGAAGGTGTGTTCGCCAAGCGCCACCTGCTGCTTGCCGCATCGGCGCCGCTCTCGCGCCTGGAAATACGCGTGCCGCTGCTCGTGCCGCGCCGCTCGACGCGCGTCGTGCTCTGCGACGGTAACGAAGGCCTGGCGCAACGCGCCGCTGCGACGCTAGCGCGCAATGGCTACACGGATGTCACGGTGTTGGACGGCGGCGTCGACGCGTGGGCGGCCGCAGGTTACGAGGTCTACAGCGGCATCAACGTGCCCAGCAAAGCGTTCGGCGAATTCGTCGAGCATCACGAGAATACGCCGCGCATGCCGGCGCAGGAAATCAAGGCGCGCGTCGACGCCGGCGAGTCCGTAGTGATACTCGACAGCCGGCCGCTGGCGGAATACACGAAAATGAGCATACCCGGCGGCATCGACTGCCCCGGCGCCGAGCTCGCGTTTCGCGCGCACGACCTGATTGCCTCGCCCGACACACTGGTCGTGGTCAATTGCGCCGGGCGCACGCGCAGCATCATCGGCGCGCAATCGTTGATCAACGCGGGAATCGCGAACCGCGTCGTCGCGCTGAAAGACGGCACGATGGGCTGGCATCTGGCCGGGTTCGAGCTGGCACGCGGCCAGGCTCATTGTGCCCCGCCGCCGACGTCCGCCGGGCTCGCCGCCGCGCGCGCATCCGCCGCCCGCGTCGCCAAACGCTTTGGCGTGCGCTACATCGACGTCGCCAAAGTCGCGCAATTCGCACGCGAAATGGACTGCCGCACGCTGTATCTCTTCGACGTGCGCTCGCCCGAAGAATTCGCGGCAGGACATCTCCACAGTACGGTCAACGCCCCGGGCGGACAACTCGTGCAGGGGACAGACGCCTTCGCCGCTACGCGCAATGCGCGCATCGTGCTGATCGACGAGCATGGCGTGCGCGCGACCATGACTGCATCGTGGCTGATCCAGATGGGGTGGCAGGATGTTTACGTGGTAGAGCATGCCCTCGAGTCGGGGCCACAGTATAAAGGCGAGCCGCCCGTCGAAGTGCTGGGTCTCGCGCACCTCCAGCCGGATTTCATGACGCCGCATGAACTCGAGCAAGCCGTCGCGGCCGGCCACGCAGCAGTCGTCGATTTCGATACCAGCCTGCGTTACCGGGATGCCCACATCCCCGGCGCCTGGCTCGGGATCCGCGCCAACGTCGCCGCCAATCTGCAACGGGTGCCTCCCGCCAGGCTGCTTGTATTGACGTCGGCCGACGGCATCCTCGCGCAGCTCGCCGCGCCCGAAGTCGCGCGGTGCACCAACGTACCGGTCAAAGTGTTGCAGGGTGGCACGGCCGCCTGGCGCAACGCGGGTCTGCCGCTGGAGAGCGGCTTGACGCGGCTTGCCGACCAGACGGAGGACGTGTGGTACCGCCCGTACGACCGCACGGCGAACGTCGAGGAAGCGATGAAAGATTATCTGACGTGGGAGGTGAATCTCGTGAAGCAGATCGAGCGCGACGACGACGTGGCGTTCCGCACTTTCACGCGTCCGGCCACCGCGGGCTAAATCAATTCACCTGGGCGTCGACGGCATTGATCACCTTTGCCCACTGATCATCGCGAACTCCCGCATAAAACCCGATCACATCGAACACGGTGCCGCTAATTAACGGTAGCGCCCGATTCCTTGACCATGCGCGCCCATTTCGCCGCCTCGGTCTTGAGCATCTCGCCAAATTGTTCGGGGGTCTCCTGCCATGCGACTTCCTGTCCGGCATTGAGCAATAATTTCTGCACTTCCGGATTCTTGAGGATGCGCAGCAATTCCGTATGCAGTTTCAGCACGATGTCGCGCGGCATGCCTTTCGGTCCGGCGACGCCGAACCAGGCGGTAACGTCATAGCCTTTGACGCCGGCTTCGGCGACGGTCGGGGTGTCCGGCAGTTCGGGAGAGCGCTTGACGCTGGTGACCGCGAGCGCGCGCAATTTGCCGGCCTTGATTTGCGGCAGCATGCCGGCGATGCCGGGGAAACCCACCGTTACCTGTCCGCTCAGGAGATCGGCGGTCGCCGGGCCGCTGCCGCGATATGGAATGTGCGTCATCTCGATTCCGGCCATTTTCGTGAACAAGGCGCCCGTCAGGTGTTGCGTGCTGCCGTTGCCTGACGACGCGTAGTCGATTTTGCCCGGCTTGGCTTTTGCCAGCGCGATCAGCTCCTTGACCGTTTTGGCCGGCAGCGACGGATGAACCACGATCACGTTGGGCGCGCTCGTGACCTGCGTAACGGGCGCAAAGTCCGTCACCGAATCGTAGGGCAGCTTTTTGTAGAGCGCCGCGCTGACGAAATGCGTATTGCTAATCGTGAGCAGCGTATAACCGTCCGGCGGCGCCTTCGCGACCTGGTCCGCGCCGATGGTCGAGCCCGCGCCCGGCCGGTTGTCGACGACGACCTGATGACCGAGCGCCTCGGTCAGCTTCTGCGTAAGGATGCGGCCCGGCACGTCCGCCGCGCCGCCTGGCGAAAAAGGCACGACGAAACGAATCGGGCGGTTCGGATAATTCTGCGCGCATACCGGTTGCGCCAGCGCCGTCATGGCGGCGGTCGCAGCCAATACGGCGCGCATGGTGAAAAATACCGTGCTCATTATTTCCCCGGGGTAAAAACGCCGATCGCTGACACGATCCGAACGCGGATTATAGCGTGCGGCCCCGTGAGTTCTAAGAATTCGTAATGTCGACGGCGAGTTCCGACACCGACCGTTCGCCATACGACGCGCATAACTGGCGCAGCAACGAAAAATCTTCGCCGCCGGCGCTTTCGCGCTCGAGCAGGAGCACAAATTCCTCGGCCGCCAGCGGACGGCTGAACAGGTAACCCTGCATCGCGTCGCAGCCGTTCTCGACCAGGAACGACATCTGCTTTTCGGTCTCGACGCCTTCGGCGATCACCTTCATGTCGAGGCTGTGGCCGATCGAAATGACCGCCTTGACGATGGCCGAGGCATTCGTGTCCTGGTCCTGATCCAGTTCGCACACGAACGACTGGTCGATCTTCAGGCTGGTGACCGGAAACCGCTTGAGATAACTCAGGCTCGAATAGCCGGTGCCGAAATCGTCGATGCTGAGCTGGATACCCAGCGCCTGCAGCTGCTCGAGGATGGCGATGACGCTTTCCGGGTCATCCATCACCATGCTTTCAGTGAGCTCCAGTTCAAGGCAGTGCGCCGGCAGCTTCGCCGCGTTCAGTGCCTGCTCGACCGCGCGCACGAGGTCGTAACGCGTCAACTGCCGGACCGACAGGTTGATCGCGACGCGCATCGGTGCAAATCCGCGGTCCTGCAGCGATTTATTGAAAGCGCAGGCCTCGCGCATCACCCATTCGCCGATGCGCACGATCAGGCCGGTCTCCTCGGCGAGCTGGATAAAGTTCTCCGGCAGCGACAGCCCGCCCTGCTCGTCCTTCACGCGCAGCAGCGCTTCCATGCCCGCGATCTGCCCCGTCACGAGGTCTACTTTCGGCTGATAGAGCAGCACGAATTGTTCGTGCTCGACCGCGCCGCGCAGCGCCGACTGCATCTCCAGCCGCTCGGCGATCGCCGTGTTCATCTCCGGCGAATAGAACTGAAAGTTGTTGCGCCCGTATTCCTTGGCCTTGTACATCGCCGTGTCGGCATTGCGCAGCAGCGTCTGCACGTCGCGGCCGTCGCGCGGGAATATGCTGACGCCGACACTGCACGACACGGAAAGTTCGCGCCCTTCGATCCGCGAGGGCCGCGCGATCGCGTGCAGCACGCGCTGGACGACCTGCGATACCGCTTCACCGCGCTCGGTCCCCGACAGCAGCAGCACGAATTCGTCGCCGCCGAGCCGCACGACGGTATCGGTTTCGCGCACGCACGCCAGCATGCGATGCGACATGGTCTGCAGCAGTTGATCGCCGCGATTGTGGCCGAAAGTGTCGTTGATGAGCTTGAAATGATCGAGATCGACCAGCGCGACTGCCACGATGCTGAGGGTGCGCTGTGCGTACAGCATCATCTGGCGCAGGCGGTCGTTCATCAGCAGCCGGTTGGGCAGGTTCGTCACCGGATCGTGGTTCGCGAGATGGCGGAGCTTTTCCTGGTCGAGCTTGCTTTGCGTGACGTCTTCGACCGTGCCTTCGAAAAACAGCAAATTACCGTTCTCGTCGAGCACCGCGCGCGCGTTTTCAGAAATCCAGATGCGGGCGCCGTCTTTGCGCCGGATCTCCGACACGAAATTCGTCACCGCGCCGGCGTCCTGCATCAACCGCATGAACTCGGTCCGCCGCGCGGGATCGGTATAAATCTGGTGCTGGATGTCGCCGATAGTGGTAATCAGCTCATCGGGCGTCGCGTAGCCGTAGATGCCGGCGAGTGCCGGATTGACGTTCAGAAAGCGGCCGTCGGGCGATGTCTGAAAGATCCCCTCGGTCGCGTTTTCGAAGATGCTGCGAAAGCTGCGTTCGGCCTGCTGCAGCGCCTGCGTCGCGACCTTGCGCTCGGTAACGTTTTCGATAAACCCCTCGATCGTTACGACCGCCCCGCGCTTGTTGTAAATGCCTACGCCGCGTTCCCACACCCATCTGATTTCGCCGTCCCGGCACTGGATACGGTATTCGATGAAAAAGCGGCGCCTTTCCCGGAGCGCCGCCTCGATCTCTTCACGCACGCGCGCGCGGTCCTCCGGATGCTCGATCTGCTCGAAAGAAATGAACTTGTTGTGGAGCAGCTCTTCGGGCCGGTAGCCGGTGAGGTCGAAACACCCCTCGCTGACGAATTCCATGGTCCACTGCGCATCGTTGCGGCGGCGGTAGACCATTCCGTCGAGGTTGCTCATCAGCGTCGCGAACATGCGCTCTTTTTCGCGCAGCGCGCGGCGCGATACGACGATCTCGTGCTCGCGCTTTTCAAGCACGGCTGATATCTTCGCTGACAATTTTGGTGTGGCTTGCTTTTTCACGGGCCCTGTCGCGCCATTTCTGGCTATTTTAAGTGGCGGCCGGGATTATGCTCCGGGTCCGCATACGAGAGCCTATAGCAAAATCCATTCCCTTTGAAGCGTCACAATGTCACGAACGGGTCGGCGGCGGCGTGAAACCGTGAAAAGCCACGGCCTTGCCGGCACGCGAAGCGGCGAACCGCCCCGCGTGCGGAGGACCCACCGTCAGTGACCGCTAAGCGATGGCGCGCGGCGACTGGTCCGACGACGCGGTTTTTTCGAATACGATCCTGCCCTTGACCGCATCGACCGTGATCACGTCCTTGGCGGCGAATTCGCCCTCGAGGATGTGTTTGGCAAGCGGATTCTCGATTTCGGACTGGATCGCGCGCCGCAGCGGCCGCGCGCCATATACCGGATCGAATCCGCTGGCGGCGATCTGCTTCAAGGCAGCGTCGCGGACCTCGAG
>WNFL01012841.1_pt1 | contig 11440 bp, 10 predicted proteins | sample 5400361 | NCBI WGS metagenome assembly WNFL01 (sample SAMN13153351, study PRJNA577476) | soil metagenome | isolation source: 40 cm soil on Douglas fir-dominated hillslope | place: USA:California | collected 2013-09-17
CGCCCGCGCGGGAGGGGGGAGCAACACCGTCATCGCCGCGAGACACACGAACACCGTCGCGCACCGGAACATGGGCACCCCTGAGTTGGTCGTGGAAGAGCGGTTACTTTAACATGGTCAGCGGCCGATGTCCGCCGTATAGAACGCGGACACGGCGGTCTGGCCGTCGCGCAGGCCGTGCGCCAAATCGAGACGAATTGCGCCGGCGCGTCCCGGATACGCGCCGCGGAGGCCGATCCCCAGATCGACGTCGCTGAATGGGTCGCCCCGCAGACGCCTGGCGGTGCGTCCCGTGTCCACAAACGAGGCAACCGCCGCGCGGAACGGGCCGATCGACCACCAGCGTTGCACTTCGGTCGACTCATGGACGAACAACCGGCCGAGACGTTCGGTGCGGAACGCCTCGCCCTCGCCGAGGATGGGATGAGCGCGCAGCAAGAACGGGCGCGCGCGCCCCGTATCTCCCGCGACCCACAGGTCGGGAGGGGCGGAGGCGTTCACCGCGGCGGCCCCGGCGTCCACGACGAGCACCACGCCTGTCATCTGCGCGGACGAACGCGCAGCCACGCGCAGCTCTGCGCGCTCGAACTCGTCGCCGCCGCCAAACCATGTGCGGACCTGTGCACCCGCGGCCAGCCGGCTGCCCGATGACACCAGTCGCACGCCAGCCACGGCGCTGCCGAACGTGCGGCCGCGGTTCCACCGGTCGAGGCCGGCGCCCGCATTCCATCGCGTGTTGCCGCTCGCCCAGTCGGCGACGTCGAGCTGAAGCGAGTCGTGGAGCGTCGGGGCGTAGATGGCGGTGAACGGCTGCCGCTCGCGCGAGACGCCAACTCTCCAGACGCCGCGCCACGGCGCGGGCGCCGCGACGGAGAGCTGATACAGCGGGCGATGCGCCCAGAATCGCCAGTCGACGCCTACCTGCTCGCCTCCGCCGGTCGGCGACGACACGGCGGCGGCCAGTTCGCGCGTGATGGACGTCGCCAGCGCCAGCACGCCGAGGTCGAAGACGCCATGCGGAACGAGCGGCCGTTCCGCCACGGTCGCGCGCACCTCCGCGAGGCCGGAGGGCACCGGCGAGTAATCGAGCGTGCCGGGAGTCGCGGGCAGCTCGTTCAGGCGCCGCCGGCCGCGCAGCAGCGCGCCGCGCGTCAGCGTCTCGCCGGCGTTCAGCCCGATGGCGTGCTCGACGACCTCCTGGCGCGTTCGCGTCAAGCCGCTCACGCGAACGAGATCGATCCGTGGTTCGCGCGCCTGGTTCCACGCGTCGAGCGCGCCAAGCGGGTCGTCGCCGACGAAGCGCGCGGTCGCGAGCAGCTTCGAGGCGTACTCGTCGGACGGATCGCGCGCGAGCGCCGCCGCCGCCAGGTCGGCGGCCTCCGGCCATCGGCGCTGGAGAACACGAACGCCGGCCAGTTCGCGGAAGGCGGCATCCCCGGGGCACGAGATGGCGGACGCGAGCGTCCGCTCGGCTGCATCGAGATCGTTCTGCTCTGCCTGCCGGACACCCTGGGCGACCTGCTGCTCGCACGGCGTCGACGGCGCTGCCGCCGGCGGCGGCGGCTGCGCTGCTGGCGTGTTGCCCGCCGCCGGCGTCACGACGAGCATCCAGTGGCCGCTCGCCGACCATCGCTTGTCGAAATTCGCCGCGCTCGCCACGCGGAACGGTGCCCGCGCGGGGTCGTGAAAGACGACGCCGTCGCCGCTCTCCGCGACAACGACAACGTAGTGGTAGGTGCCGGGACGATCCTCGAGCAGCGCGATGACGGGGCGCCCCTGCTGCAGCTGCCGGGCAAGGGCATCGGCCGAGCCTTCCACTTCGATCGTGTTCCAGTTCCGTGCGCGCAGGGCGGCCGCCAGCGCATCGGTCCGGATGCCGCCGGCCCTGGCGTCGACGAGCGGCTGAAACGCCTCCGCATCGATGCCGCGTTCGCCCCAGTAGCGCATCACCATCGCCGCCGCCGCGCCACCGCACAGCAACTCGGTCTGCGCGACGAATGGGACGTCGAGGATGGTGAGCGGTTGGGAACGGGCCTGAGAAGGGAGGATGCTGAACGCGAGCGCGAGCAGCGCGGCCTGCCTCGTTCGCAGTCGAGGGGCCGCGCGTAGCTCGCGTGTCACGGTTACCGGAGGGCCACGATCAGCAGGATCAGAACGAGCAGCGCGATGATGATCGTGGTGGTCGAGATGGTGACCCTCGACTGGCCGCCGGCAAGCGCCTCGTCAGCCTGGCGCGCCTGCGCCGCGACCGAGGCGAGGTCCGCGGCATTCATCGTTGCCACGGCGCTCTCCGCGCGGCGGACGTCCACGCCGTACTTGCCCGCAATGGCCCTGACCTCGCTGCGCTGGAGGAACAGGCGGACCGTTTCCCGGTCCTGATCGGTGGCGCTGACATGCTGCTGCACCGCCGCATCGAGCGCCTGCTGCCCGGCTACATGAACTTGCGCAGAAACACGCGGGACAGCAACCAGGATGGCTAAAACAACTGTTAGAAGCGAACGTGTCGATCGCATCGGCGATCCTCCTCGCCGCCTATTCTAGCCAACACGGCCAATTGATGAGGTGCTGACTACGGCGCTATACTCAGCGTGGCTGATGCCCCTTTCAGTTCGGACGGCAGGTGCGATCGCGTTGGTCGCCGGACTCGGTGTGCTCGACGCGGTCGTGAGCCCGCGGCTGCCGTTCTCGATCCTCTATTTCCTTCCGGTGATGGCCGCGGCGTGGTTCGGCAACCGCGCGCATGGCTTCGTCGTCGCCGTCGCCGCCATCGGGGCGCGCGCGGGCGCCGACGTTGGCTGGAACGGCTTCGATCAGCTCACCGCGATGCAGCTCGTGACGTGGGGCGCGGCGCTCGTGGTGGCGTCCGCGCTGACGGCGTGGGCCCACTCGCGGCGCGAGGACGTGAACGCCCTCAAGGATCGCATCAACGAGCTGCTGCAGATCGAGCGCAGCTTCGCGCGCACCGACCCGTTGACCTCGCTCTGCAACCGACGGGCGTTCGTGGACGCGCTGCAGGGAGCGGAAGCGCGGGGCCGCCGCACCGGCGAGCGCCTCGCGGTCGCGCGGCTCGACATCGACGGCTTCAAGACGCTCAACGACGCGTACTCGCGCAACGAGGGCGACCAGCTGCTGCGCGCCGTCGCCACGTCGCTGTCGCTCACGACGCGGATGGGCGACCTCGCCGCGCGCCTGGAGAACGACGAGTTCGCGCTGCTGCTGTACAGCTGCTCGCCCGACAACGCGCAGAAGATCGGGCGGCGCGTGGTAGACGAGGTCGCGGAGCTCGGACGCGCGTATCCGAACGCGCGGGTCACGGCCAGCGTCGGCCTGGCGTGCTTCACCGCCCCGGGTCCCGATCCAGACGAGATGATGCGGCTGGCCGGCGGCGCGCTCCGGCAAGCGCGACAAACCGGCGGCAACGCGGTGATCGTCGAAATGGCCGAAGCCGCGCGGGCGGTCTCGGCCGTCTCCGAGCCGCGCCACCTGTAGGCCGGGTTCCACGTCGCGGAACGTGCGAGCGCGACGTGGACCCGGCGGATCCCGCCCTACATGGGTTCCACGTCGAACGTCCGGTCCACCTCGTTCACCCTCACCGAAAACAGACGATCGAACCCTTCCGCCATCGTGGGCGGCTCGAGCCGCTTTCGCACGGTGAAGATGGCGACGTCGGGGACCCGCTCGCGGCCCTCGCGCGCGCGGTTGCGCCGCTGCGCGTCGCCGGCCTCGGTGACGAAGAAATAGCCGGTCACCTCGGCGCCATGCTTCCGCGCGAGCGCGATGAGCGGCGCGCGCACCGCGGCACTCGGGTTCGTGTTGTCGACGACGACCGAGCGGCCGGACGCCAGGGACGCCGCGATCAGCTGATCCTGGCGGCGCTGCGGCTGCCGGGTGTTCCGAAGCAGGTCCTTGCTGACGTGATCGTGCGTGCCGGCAAACCGCTCGCGGAAGAACGTGGACTTGCCGGAGGCCGGCAGCCCGATCAGGATCACGCACTCCATGGTCAAATCGCTATTTGAGCATGCGATTCGACGACTGGGTTGCCGCGCTCGAGAAGCGTCACCTGGCTGATTTTCGCGTCGCTGAAATAACGCGTGCGTTGCGGGCGCTGTCATCCGCCTATGTCGAGCGGCGCCACTCCCGCCTGCGCTCGTCGAGCGTGGGCGGGCAGGCCGTGGCACGGGGCCCGCTCGACAGTGCCGGCAAGCGCGCCGCGTTCGCGCTCTTTTACGCGCCGCTCCATTTTCTGGCCGCCTCGCGCGTCATCGAGTCGCTGCCGGGCGCGACACAGCCGCCACCCACCGCGATCCTCGACATCGGCTGCGGGACCGGCGCCGCCGGCGCCGCGTGGGCCGTTGCCGCGGGCGGCTCGCCTCTCGTCTCGGGGATCGATCGTCACCCGTGGGCCGTTGACGAAGCACGCTGGACCTACCGCACGCTCGACGTGCGGGGCACGGCGCGTCAGGCAGATGCTGCACGCCTCCCGCATATCGCGCAAGGCGCCGCCGCGATCGCCGCCTACGTGCTCAACGAGCTTCCCGGCGAGGTTCGCGCGCGAGCGGAAGATCAGCTGTTCGGCGCCGCCGCGCGCGGCGCCCGCGTGCTGATTCTCGAACCGATCGCGCGGGGCGTGGCGCCGTGGTGGGATGAGGCCGCCGAACGCGCGCGTCAGGCAGGCGGTCGCGCGGACGAATGGCGATTTGCGGTGGACCTTCCGCCCCTGCTGCGGACGCTGGACAAGGCGGCCGGGCTGAACCATCGCGAGCTGACGGTGCGCTCGCTCTGGCTGCCCGGCGCGCGATGAGGCCGGCTTCGGCCCGGCCGGCGGTCAATACTTCGTCGTGCCCTGGGTCGTGCCCGTGCCCGACGTGCCGCGCGTGCTCCGCGTGTTGCGGTCGAGGTTGTCCTTGATCTGCTTCGCGCGATCGAGATGACGCTCGACCGTCGGCAGAACGTCGGCCGCCCACTGGTTGACGCTCGTCGTCACGTGGTTGTCGCTCGCCTCCGGCTTGACGGTCGCCGGGTTCTCGGGGTTCTTCCCCTGGACGCGGTCGCCGAGGCTGCGGTTCTCGTCGACGCGCGACCGGAGATCGCGCACCGCGTCCTCATGGCCGTCAACCATGGCGCTCATGTACTGCCTGTCGAAGTCGGCGCCCCTCAGGTTCATCAGCTTGTCCATGAGCTCCCTGTGCTTGTCGTCGACCTTCGCGTCCTGCGGGATCGCGGCGGTCGAGGCAACCTGCTTCAGCTGATCGCCGGCCTTGGTGTGGTCGTCGATCATCATCTGCGCGAATTGTTTGACCTCGGGGCTCGCCGCGCGATCCTTCGCCAGCCGCGCCAGATCCACTTCAGCCATGCCGTCGGAGAGCATATGGTTGACGAAGTTCTTGTCGCTCGTGCTGACGCCCGCGCCCGCAGTTCCCGTGGTGCCCGGTTCGTTGCTCGTGGCAATCGTGTTCGACGTCCGGCTGTTGCAACCCACCATCAGTCCGGCCGCGCACGCCACTACCAGGAGACCCTTGAATTTCATAGGCCCTTTCCTCCCATAGCTGAACGGTGTCCAAAACAAACCACCGTTCCGGCGTTGCAAACCCGCTGACGTCAACGGACCTCGAACTCATGCGTGTTATTCTCGGTGTTTTGTGACGGCATCATGACGGCAGCCCGATCCGGCGCGGCCGGGTCCCCGCGACTGTTTCCGCTCACGCTGACCGCGATCGGCGTCGTCTACGGCGACATCGGTACGAGCCCGCTCTATACGATCCGTGAGTGCTTCTACGGGCCGCATGGCTTCGCGCCGACGCAGGAGAACGTCCTCGGCGTCCTGTCGCTCGTCGTCTATTCGCTCGTCCTGATCATTTCGATCAAGTACATCGCCATCGTGATGCGCGCGGACAACCAGGGGGAAGGCGGCATCCTCGCCCTCACCTCGCTCATTCCCTCGCGCACGGTCGTCGCCGGCGCGGCGCCGGTGCTCGTGCTGCTCGGCGTGTTCGGGGCGTCGATGCTGTACGGCGAGGGCATCATCACGCCCGCCATCAGCGTCCTCTCCGCGGTGGAGGGCCTGCAGGCCGAGACGCCGCTCTTCGAACCCTATCTGGTCCCGATTGCCGTCGTCATTCTCGTGGTGCTGTTCGTGTTCCAGCAGTTCGGCACCCATCGCGTCGGCCTGGTTCGTGACGATTGGCGTCCTCGGCATCGTCTGGATCGTTCGCGCGCCGGTCGTGCTCACCGCGCTGAACCCGCTGCACGCGGTGACGTTCTTCCGCGTGCACGGCGGTCCGGGGGTCCTCGTCCTCGGCGCCGTCGTGCTCGCGGTCACGGGAGCGGAAGCCCTGTACGTGGACATGGGCCACTTCGGCAAGCGGCCCATCCGCCTCGCGTGGTTCACGATCGTGTTCCCGGCGCTCGTGCTGAACTACTTCGGGCAGGGCGCCCTGCTGCTGATCGACGGCGCGGCCGCGCGGCAGCCGTTCTTCCTCCTCGTTCCGGCGTGGGGCCTGCTGCCGCTGGTCGCGATCGCGACGGCGGCGGCCATCATCGCGTCGCAGGCGCTCATCTCCGGCGCCTTCTCGCTGACGCAGCAGGCGATCCAGCTCGGGTACGCGCCGCGCCTCGACATCGAGCACACCTCGTCATCCGCGATGGGCCAGGTGTACGTCCCGCAGGTGAACTGGGCGCTGATGATCGCGACGATCGTGATCGTGATCGGCTTCGAGTCGTCGAGCGCGCTCGCGGCCGCCTACGGCATCGCCGTCACGATGACGATGGTCATCACGACGATCCTGCTGTGCGTCGTCGCGACCGAACGGTGGCACTGGGCGAGGCCGCTCGTGTTCGGCGGCGCCGCGATCTTTCTCGCCGTCGATCTCACCTTCTTCGGCGCCAACCTCGTGAAGGTGCTGCAGGGCGGCTGGCTGCCGCTCATCATCGGCACCTGCACCTTCACGATCATGACGACGTGGAAGACTGGGCGCCGCATCGTCGCCGAGCGGCTGACCGCCCGCGCGATCCCGATCGACCACTTCATGGACGTCATCGTCGCGTCGCCCCCGGTTCGCGTCCCGGGCACGGCGGTCTTCATGACGGCGCAGCCGCGCGGCACCCCGCCGGCGCTCGCGCACAACCTGCGGCACAACAAGGTCATGCACGAATACGTCGTGATCCTCACCGTGTCGACCGCGCCGGTGCCGCACGTCGCCCCCGACGAGCAGCTGACGTGCGACGCGCTCGGCCAGGGCGTGTTCACGATGCGCGCCGTGTACGGGTTCATGGAGGACCCCAACGTCCCCGACGCGCTGAGGGCGGCGCAGAACCGCGGCCTCGAGATCGACGCGGATGACGTGACCTATTTCCTGGGACGTGAGACGATCCTCGTGACCCATCGCCGCGGCATGGCGATGTGGCGCGAAAAGCTCTTCGTCCTCATGACGCGCAACGCGGTCCGCGCGACCGCGTTCTTTCGACTCCCCCCCGAACGCGTCGTGGAGCTCGGCGTGCAGGTTGAGATCTGAACGATGACCACGACGGCGACGATGACCCGCGTTGCGGTGCCTTCCGCCCGCGTCGTCCCGCTCACGCTCACCGCCCTCGGCGTCGTCTACGGCGACATCGGCACGAGTCCTCTCTACACGATCCGCGAGTGTTTCTACGGCACCCACGCGGTGGCCGTCACGCCCGAGAACGTCCTCGGCGTGCTGTCGATGGTGCTCTACGCCCTCTTCATCGTCATCTCGATCAAGTACATCGCGATCGTGATGCGCGCGGACAACCAGGGGGAAGGGGGCATCCTCGCGCTCACGGCGCTGGTGCCGGCGCGCGGCATGGCGGCCGCGCGCAGGGCGAGGCCGATCCTCATCGGCCTCGGCATCTTCGGCGCCGCGCTGCTCTACGGCGACGGCATGATCACGCCCGCGATCAGCGTGCTCGGCGCCGTCGAGGGCCTGCAGGTCGAGACCCCCCTCTTCGCGCCGTACGTCGTCCCGATGTCGGTGGCGATCCTCGTGGTCCTCTTCCTGTTCCAGAAGTACGGCACGCACAGGGTGGGACGCCTGTTCGGACCCATCATGGTGGTCTGGTTCGTGACGATCGCCGGCCTCGGCGCCAGCTGGATCGCGCGCGAGCCGGGCGTGATCGCGGCGATCAACCCGATTCACGCGGCCAGGTACTTCCAGGCGCACGGCATTCCCGGCATCGCCGTCCTGGGCGCCGTGTTCCTCGCGGTCACGGGCGGCGAAGCGCTGTACGCCGACATGGGGCACTTCGGAAAGACGCCCATCCGCATCGCGTGGTTCGCGCTCGTGCTCCCGGCGCTGATGTTGAACTATTTCGGCCAGGGGGCCCTGCTGCTGCTCAACGGCGAGGCCGCGCGGCAGCCGTTCTTCCTGCTCGCGCCGTCGTGGGCGCTCTTCCCGCTGGTCGGCATCGCGACCGCCGCCGCCATCATCGCGTCGCAGGCGCTCATCTCCGGCGCGTTCTCGCTGACGCAGCAGGCGATTCAGCTCGGGTACGCGCCGCGCCTCGACATCGAGCACACCTCGTCGCACGAGATGGGGCAGGTGTACGTGCCGCAGGTGAACTGGGCGCTGATGATCTCCACGATTCTCATCGTCATCGGCTTCGGCTCGTCGAGCGCGCTGGCCGCCGCCTATGGCATCGCCGTCACGATGACGATGGTGATCACGGCGCTGCTGCTCCATGTCATCGCGGTGGAACGGTGGAAGTGGCCGAAGCCGCTGGCGCTCGCGATCACCTTCGTCTTCCTGACGATCGACCTCACCTTCTTCGGCGCCAACCTGCTGAAGCTGTTCCAGGGCGGCTGGCTGCCGATCCTGATCGGCGCCTGCATCTTCACGGTCATGACGACGTGGAAGACCGGCCGCCGCGTGGTCGCCGAGCGCCTCGTCGCCCGCGCAATTCCCATCGATCATTTCCTCGAGGTGATCACGGCGGCGCCGCCGATTCGCGTGCCCGGCACCGCGGTCTTCATGACCGCGCAGCCGCGAGGCATTCCGCCGGCGCTGGCGCACAACCTCCGCCACAACAAGATGCTGCACGAGCGCGTCGTCCTGCTGACCGTCAGCACCGCGCCGGTCCCCCACGTGGCGGACGACGAGCGCATCACGGTCGATTCGCTCGGCTTCGGCATCTTCAGCGTCCGGCTGGTGTACGGGTTCATGGAAGACCCGCACGTGCCCAACGCCCTGCACGCGGCGCGCGCGCTCGGCCTGGACATCGACCCGACCGACATCACCTACTTCCTCGGACGCGAGACGATCCTCGTCACGGGCCGCCGGGGGATGGCGAGATGGCGGGAGAAGCTCTTCGTCGTGATGACGCGCAACGCCGTCCGCGCGACGGCGTTCTTCCGCCTGCCGCCCGAGCGCGTGGTCGAGTTGGGCGTGCAGGTCGAGATCTGAGTGCGCGCGGTCAGACCGCTGCGCCCGCACCAATCTGCGACGTGCAGTTCGGGCAGCGAGTCGCCTTCACCGGTATCGCCGACACGCAGTACGGGCATTCCTTCGTGGGAGGCGGCGCGGCCTCTTCCGCGGTCTTCATCCGGTTCACCTGCTTGACGAGCAGGAACACCGCGAACGCGACGATCACGAAGCTGATGATGTCGTTGATGAACTGGCCGTAGGCGACGACCGGAATGCCCTTCGCCTTCGCGTCGGCGAGCGAGGCCGGCACGCCCTTGGCGGAGTCGAGCACGAAGAAGAGGCTGGAGAAATCGATCCGGCCGAGGACCAGCCCGATGGGCGGCATGATGACGTTCTCGACGAGCGTCGTCACGATCTTGCCGAACGCGGCGCCGATGATCACGCCGACCGCGAGGTCGATCACGCTGCCGCGGTTGATGAAGTCGCGGAACTCTTTCGCTACAGCCATGGGGCGCATTATGCCCAATCTCGTCGTTCGTGGGGCGCCCCTTAACGGGGTGCCGTTCGCGGGCGCCGTCCTTACCGCAGCGTGACCGCCGCCTTCGCCACGACCACCCAGGACGTCGACGCAGCCGCGTTGTAGTAGTTGACGAACCGTTTCGGCTCGGGCGCATCGTACGTCTCGAGGTTGTGCGCCCAGCGGAAGCCGATCGACTGGTAGAGCAGCTCGACCTCCACCTGGAAGGGGCCTCCGCCAGCCGGGGCGTCGACCGAGTACCGGACGCGATCGCCGCCGCCCGTGAAGTTCCCGTCCTGCGCGGCCGCGCCGTAGACGCCGATGTCCCTGTCCGCGGTCGCCTTGTCGAAGCCGCGCGGCAGCAGCCGGTTGTCCTTCAGGTAATGCGTCGCGGACAGCAGGCCGGTCGTCGGCTGGTTGCCGGCGTCGCCGAGGATCGGCTCGTAGATCTGCACCTGGTCGGCCGCGGTGATCTGGTCGTAGTGCGGTTCGTACTTCAGCGGATCGGCGTCGTTGTCGTTGCCCGCGATCGAGCCTGCGGGGCTGACCGCGCCCGACTCGAACACCGGCCGCCCGTCGCCATCGCGAACCGTGAAGTGGAGCCACGTGCGGCGGGCGGGGTACCCGGTCGGGAACTTGTGGCCCGCGAGGTTCTTCACGTCCACATCGACGTTCAGCGTGCCGCCGGCGAGCTCCGTTCGAGCGATCGAGATCGACGCCGTCTCCTCCTGCAGCTGGCGGATCGTCGCCTTGGCGGTCGCCTCGAGCTCCGACGGGAGCGCGGTGACGCCGAGCTCCTCGCGATAGCGGTTCAGCATCCGGACGACGAAGGCGTTGCCTCCGACGAAGAGGTGCCGGTGCAGACCCTCGCGGTAGTCGCCGAAGACCGACGAGATGCGCGCCTTCTCCTTCACTTCGGGCATGTGACACGACTGGCACGCCTGCGCGGCCTGCCCCTGGCTGTACGAACTGTGCTGCCACTCCTGGAAATTCATCTGCTCGGGGAAGGCGCCGACCACCTGTCCCGCCGGCGTGCGAACTTCGGTATACAGCGTGTGGCACGTGGCGCAGAGCTCGGACTGCTGGACGTGGGTGGCCTGCATCTGCTGGAAGCCGGTCACCGATCGCATGATGGTCTTGCGCCCGGCGTCAACCAGGAACGGTCCGAAGATGACGCGGTTGCCGTCGGCGGGCGTTGGCCGCATCGTGAAATTCGCGTTGAAGTTGTCGCGCGTGCCGAGGCCTTCGTCGGAGATCTGGTGACAGACCGTGCAGGACACCCCGTCGGCGGCGAGCTTGTGGAGCTCCGAACCGTCCTTCCTGTTGATCGGCAGCTGCGCGAACACCTCGGTCTTGCGGCCGGCCGCCTTCGACACCTTCTGCAGCATCGGCATGTGGCACGCCGCGCATTCGGCCTGGATCTCGTCCGCCTGCATCGGGTGGTCGATCGTTTCGCGCCTCACGCCGGCCTGCCAGTAGGGGTCGCGTCCGGAGTTGGCCATCATCGTCGATCGCCACGTGGCGCCGATCGAGACGTCCTCGCCGG
>WNFL01253603.1_pt3 | contig 11440 bp, 17 predicted proteins | sample 5400361 | NCBI WGS metagenome assembly WNFL01 (sample SAMN13153351, study PRJNA577476) | soil metagenome | isolation source: 40 cm soil on Douglas fir-dominated hillslope | place: USA:California | collected 2013-09-17
ACCAAAGGCGGTTCTAGCGGCCTAATCAAAACATCCATAACATACGTTCTAGCGACCTTCTTAGCTCTGTTGGCCTCAGTTTGCATATTGATTGCAGCCGTACTTTGGACAGTGATGGTCAACAAGGCATCCACCATCAACGGAGTTGCGAGCGTGTGTCTTGACTTTCCGTCTTGGCCCCTTTAACGATTCATACAGAGTCAGGGTGTCCCACTTGAAATATATGTTTCTGGAGGTGCTGCGAGATTGCTTTTATGGGCCGCCTTCGCTCTTCTCGCTGTTTCAACAATTCCATACCTGATTAGGTGCGCCACACATGTCAGAACGCGTGGTCAAACTGCTTCCTCTAACCGAGTTCACAGTTGTTCCACCTACCGCAAAGTCCATTACCACTAATGGACACGACTTTCTGGGCTCAGATGATGGAAATTTGCGCAATCCAACTATATAATCTATTCAAAACAGGTGCAAAAGTCCATTCAAATCTGTGCGCACAAACTGCATGTGAACTTGATCATGTCACGGAAGAAGATAGCTGTGAAAGAGTCAGGTGTACTCAATCAATAGATTAAAGAATACGCACGTAGGACGATGAGCGCGCCAAACGCGCCAACGACGCAAGTGTAAACGAAGCCGTACTTTATCACCATCCAGCGGCGTTGCTTCTTGACCTTCATCGAGTATAATGGCGCGCGAATTTGCTTTGATGGCCGGAGCCAGACTGCCCAAAGACCTGTAAGTTCGGGTAATAGACTTCGCGGGCATCACTTACAAAGGAGGGTGGCATGTATGGTGTCCGCATACGGGATGAGACACGCAGGAGTGAGCATGAACAAGAGGAAGTGGGCGATCAAGAAGTCAGATGTCCAGAGTGACAGTTCAACAATCTTGACAATGAATTCTCGGGCTGGTTGTGATATCACATGGTTGCCCAGCCCGCGGCCATACCACTTTCCGGTCCACCATGCTCGGTTCGTCTCATCATGCTTGAACTCACGAGAGAGGAATACCGATATAAGGACCTTGGTTAACGCCCTTTGGATCGCAATCATCGCAATAAGTCCAAGGAACCACTGGAACAAAGGTCAATATGCATATGAGGCGAGAGATACGCAAAAAAGACTGACCAGAAATTCAACGAAGGCAATCAGCCCGATCAGGGAGAGTGTATGGGCGATCACGGCCATTGATGAGCCGAACTTGGAGCAACATGTGTTAAGCATCGGACCGAGGAAGATCGATACTACGAATAGGACGATGAGGACGGCCGCATTCCAGACGACGGGGCCGAGGGAGATGACCCCGATACGGAGAAGAGGTGAAGGCCAAATCTTGCCGGTGACGGGATCAGGGAACGACTTGACGAACATGTACGCGATGACATAGACCACAGCCATGAAAATGGGGAAGAGGATCTCGCTGAATAGTACATTACGCCATTTGGCTCTGGGCACGTCTCCTGATAGTTTTTCGGACGGGTGGCCGAGTTTCTTCTTCTTGTAGCCAGTGATCATTGTCCTGGACATGCGGCAGTAGCCAATCCAAGAGTTGACATGAGAGAGCGAATTGCCGCGCGACATCCAGCGCAGGAACTCCCGATAATCGATGATGAAATCAGCGAACGAGAATTGATGAGGATTGAAAAGGAATGGGGCGATGCAAAGAGCGAGGACGGTGATCCAGAAGTAGATAAGGTGGGGCATCCACAATGACAGGGATACATAAAGCAACAGGCAGAGCGTGCGCATACCGAGGTAAATACTAGGTCCGGCAAAACGAGAGTACAGCTTGCTGAACGGCTCGCGAACCGTAGCGAACCCTCGTCCTGTGGCGATGTATCGGGCACCGCCAAATGTAAGATTACTGATGATGGAGTGTGTGTAGATTTGCGTGGAGAAGACCTCAAACATCGGGGACCAGGACAAGAAATGTTTTCCGAGACGCATCAGAGCCTTTCCGGTACCCCTCTCGGTGAGTTCTGGTTATAAAGGTTGAGTAATAAGAAAGGAAATGGACGGTGTAAACGTACCCTGCAGGAACAGAGGCAAGAAGGCAATAAAGAAAACCAGGAAGATGGAAATGATGCAGCGTCGAATCCACTCGAAGACAGGAACGAGGTTATAGCAGCCATTCTGACCACCAATCAGCTGTCCAGCGTCCGTGTATTTGCAGATGAATAATTGCTTGTTGAGAGTACCCAGGAACACCACTAGGGCGTGCATTAGTGGCGGCATGACTATTCAAGTGTACACTTACTCGCGAGCATGAAGACCTGGATCGACAGGATGACAATGATGTTGTTGATGTGGAAACCCGGATGGCCATAGTAGAACGTGAGGAAGCGATCGACGGGAAGCTGGGTACCGAGATAATAGTATTCTCGACTGAGCATCTGCTCGCCCATACCAGAGCCGATCTTCGTCTGGAAGTTCAGGATGGTACCAAAGCCGAGATCTCGTCCTTTACCGCACTGATAGTACTCGATATGCTTGATACTTCCGCCGCGACCGAAGGCGTTCATTCCGGCGTAGATATCCTCGTTCAAATGAAGTCCCTTTTGTGCTTTGGACACACCTCCACGGGTATTCATGAAGAGAGCATTGAGGAAATCTGGATGCCCGTAGTGCAGCTTGCCTCCGATCCATGACAACGAACGAGCAGTGAGAGTACCGAATGTCTGCTCTTTGCCAGCGGCGACGTCTCCAAGAATGCCGATGTTTTCAGAAAAGATGTACTCTCGCGCGCCAATGATGGCAATAGGACTCTTGGTGAACTCCTTGCTACCCCACTGTGCGTAGGGACTCTGATTGGACGTATTTAACTCTTCAAACTCGCCAAGTACGTTACGGATCTTCAGGCATTCTTCGAGATAGTTATCTTGGTTCGCATCGATAAGCTGGAGGTATTCACCACGGTAGAAGATGATGGCGTGGTTTTGGTTATCCGACTTGCCGTCGCCTAAGATGGGGTTGCCGGGGAGCTCGATGCGGAACTTGGGTCGTCGTTTGCCAGTTTCGGGGATGACCTCGGAGTGCCCGTCGATGAGAGTAGAGAAAAGGCGCAGTTCGCCACCTTCCTTCCTGGGCGGTTCTTCATCGAGATAGGCGATCTGCAGGTCTGGATAGGCGCGCAGAAGGAACTCTGCGTTCTCGATCTCCTCCTTGTTGAACTTAGAGTACCGTTGCATGGAGACCACAAACTTGAACTTGCGACGTGCCATCCTCTCCAGCTCGCGCTCCAGCTTGTCCGTGTTTCCTCCAAACAATTGCACAACTTCTGGGTTTTCCACGCGGTACAGGAGCTTGATCGCCTTGGAATAGTTCATCATACCTGAGACCGTCCTGTATAAGGTTTGAGCTCGCAGTGAGGCCCAGATACGAGTACGCTAACGAGGGATGTCACCAATGAAGCCGCAGAAGCTGTGCAAGTAACTAACGTACCAGCGTATACTCCGGAGCTGCCGATTTGAACCCGATGCAATAGAACGGTAAGTCGTCTGCCTTGCTTGTTCCCTTTTCGTCAATGCCGCCGAAAGGACTCGGACCGCCAAACGAGGTTGACTCTTCTGCAAGAATCTTGGTGTCTTTAACAAAGTTATCCCACTCGATCGGGTGTAGCTGCTTCAGATACTCGAGCAAAGTGACTCGCGACTGCGGTTCCTCTCGAATGATTTCGCGCAAAGACAAAAGGATCTTCTCGGAGTAGTGGGGTGTCAGCACCGTGAATGTGGGCATGGCATCAATTGGGAGCGGTTCTGGGATAATGGTGGTCAGTGACTGGGCGAAGAAGGAGATGCGGCGTTCGGCCTCAGAGCCTTGGGGGAAGAACTGTCCCTCGAAGGCCTTGTCTGCTTGCGAAATGAAGAACGGTGGTGCGCGCAACGTCCTGCGTCCATCTTGATCGGACTGGACTTGGTGATACAGAAGCTTCTGGACATGCTCAATGGACAATAGGTGTTCCCGATACATAGATATGATGATAGCGTTCCAGATTTGAGACACCAAAACCTATAATTTTGTGTTAAATGAAGAGCCTCCAGAAAAGTGGGCATGCGCACCTTTGGCTTGTATTTCACCTCCATATCACTAGTAGCGAGGAGCTTGGCATAGATACGCTTAGGAAGGCGAGTGTAGATGTCCTTCCAAGGGGTCCAGATGGAGAGTCCGAGCGCGAAGGAGCGGGCAACGCTGTACACCGTGTTCCAAATGACGTACCAGAGGTACGTGTCAAGGAAGAAGAGAGTGAGGTCCATGATATACATGATGGAGAGAGTAAAGGTGGCTTGGTACTTGCAAAGGTTATTTCCGAACCACTGATCGTTACAATTCTGGACGGTCATGCCGACCATGACTCGAATGGGATCGCGAAAGGAGAGTGTCAGGAAGAAATACGATTCCACGAATTTGCAGCCGAAAATAAGGACCCAATGCATGATCGATGCGATACGAGCTCCACGCTCAAGCTCTGGGTAGGCTGCGGTGAACGTTTGGCTGGCCAGGTACTTCCTTGCCTTGCCCGCGACACGATCTCCGAACATACGGCCAGATGGGATGATGGCGAATACAAAGGTGAGCACGACGGATACGAAGAATTGCACGACGCCAATGATTAAGGGTATCTGGGATTTATTCTTCGGGGAATCGGTAATGGCGATATAGAAGGTAGGACCGGCGGTGGCGGCAAGACAAACAAGCAGGAAGAGGAGCCTACGAGTCAGGTGGGAGGTATTGTTCCAAGTCGTGGGAAGGTACGAGAACTCGGCAAGAGTAGCAGCGATCATGATCAACGTCGCAACAGCCCCTCCAAGGGCTGTTGCTGACCATGTCATAGCCGTAGTGGGCTCGGACGTGGGATTGGGTCGGTAGATGGTGGGAGAGTTGAACGCAGTATAAAACCAGAAGAGGGCGACATGCAGGATCCAGACACGGTTGAAGTTGACGATGAGGTGCGCGGCTGAACGTTTCTCGTAGTATGTCTTGAAAAAGACGCGGGTCCAATCGATCTTGTCAAACTTCATGAACCGCTGGGCGGGAGGGATGTCGACCAAACGCGTCTATAGTATAAGAGAGGGTAAGAATGGTAAAAGAAGATACTTTAGGGTTGGAACTCGCCTTGTCTGATAAAACGATTCTGCTGATGCCCTCTGGGTACCAGAAGAGTTGGTTGACATCGTCGTACCCAATGATCTCGTTGTGGTCCTTTTCGCGTCTGACAAATTTGCCATCTTGCACCTCGTAACCTTGATCGCGAATATAGCGATAGAGGGGCTTGATAACTGCTCGGAGATAAAGACCTTCTGGTACTGGTTCGACGCGGTTTTGGCATTCAGGAGATCTATAATAGTCGTCTGCGCACTTGAAAATGAAGCAGAGGCACTCCGGAACAAAGCGAACTTGGGCGGCTTCTCCCCAGCACAACAAGTAAAGCGCAATTTGGCGGAGGCGGTCATACTGAGACATGTTGTTCATGGCTTGCCTCCACCGGTTGAGAGCACTGTCGAGAGTCTTTTCGGGACCCGACTTCCCAGTTTTTTTGACAGAATTAAGGCGCTGGAGTCCGGGATTCTGGGACTGGCCGATGGCATCATCGAGGTCAAGTTGGGCAGCAAAGTACCATTTGCGATAGTTTGCATGCCGACCACCGATGTAGTCCGCATGGAGTGTGAGAAGGGCTTGATTGGGGGACATTCGCGAGGCCCGCGAGTCAAGGAGCTGCATCAGGAAGTCGAACATGTTCCGCATTGAGTCGCGCTGGAAGCCAAACTTCTGGGTCAGGTCGAGAAAAATATCTTCGATCTCTCTGGGGAAGCAGGTCAGCAAACACGAGACGAAGGTCAGGGGCAAGTGATGGACGAACTCTTTCGAGAGAGGGATCTGGCGTTCTGAAGTCCATGCTGGATAGGGTTCCCTAGGGCTCCCGTGGCCAAAGTCAAAGGTAGGGGCCGAGATATCGGACATGCGCATGCCTGGGTTGAGCGACTCTGCCGAGGGAGCGTAGCGCTGGCCGTAAACGTCCAGCTCCGACTCTGTGTCTGTGTCGCGGTGGCGCTGACCACCTTAAGGTGGAGAAGAGGTGAGCTCCCGCAGAAAAAGATGGCGGGTAGCTTACCATATGGATCAAAGGGCTGGTCATAGTCGTTTGTGTTGCCGACGCCCGAGGCCTCTGACTGGAAAGTGTCACGTTTGTCATAATGGTCCATATCCGACTCTGAGGGCCGGCGGGTGTGTACAACGGAGGGGGTTGGTGAACCGAAGGGGTCTCTGGCGTCTTGGGGGCGGAAGAGATTGGGATTAGGTTGTTGCGGGTTGCGAGACATGTACTACGCTAATATTCGAGTTTGCTTGCGTTGCTACGTGTCTAAGGGGGAGAACGAGCAAGGAGCGTCGGCGAAAGGAGCACAGCAACGACAACGGCAACGGCGGCAACGGCTGGGACGGCTGGGACGGGGTGCGGAAGAGAGCGAGAGGACGTTGGTGTAAGTAGAAACGACGTCGGCTCGGTCGACGAGGAACTGCGAGGTGAGCAACGAAGCCCAAGTTGGGGCTGGGTCAAAGGGATGAGCTACAACCTAGCCGCTCAACCAACAACCGCTCCACCGCCACCGCTCCACAACCCACTTCACACCGTTTCACCGTTTCACCGCTTCACCGTTCCACCGTTCCACCGTTCGTTCCACCGTTCGTTCCACCGTTCGTTTCACCTTTCATTCCACCGGCTTTACGGCTTTCCGGGACGGCCTGGCCTGGCATAATGATCGTACACGAAATGGAAAACGAACTCATCAAGATATGGAACCTCACCATAGCCCTCTCAGAGCAGCTCCAGGAAAATAGAGCCATCACCGGCCAGCTCCGCGCTCAGGCAGATATCCTCAAGGTTCCCTACCTCGTTCTCTACCACCTACAGCCCTCTCACTCGATCGTTCGTTCTACAGACCAAGGCCCTCCATTCCGGCACAGGTCTCCCCTTGCGCCGTTTCAATCTCGAACTCTCTCAAGGCAAGTGCGTTTTCAGCTCCAGCTCCAGCTCTTCACACCCTCCATCCGTCTCACATCCCATTGCAGAAGCATACAATGCAGAACTCGAAAAAACCAACGCCTCTGTCCTCGCAGAAAACCAGAACCTCCTCAATGAGAACAAGCAGCTTAATGCGCTTGTTCGCGAGTACGAACAGACGCTCGAAACTATTATGAGCAAGTTCAGGACGCATGCTGTATGTTTCACACTGAGGCTCTACAATCAATCTCATCTTATCTTCACTTCAGCACGCTTCCCAAGAGCACGAGCTCTCCCTCACTCGCCAGTACGAACGTCAACTTCTCAATCACGAGACTACGGTGATGCAGCAGGAACTTTCACAAACGATGGTCATGTCTGTCGCACTCGGCAATATATCCAATCTTCTCCGCCAAACACTTCGTGCCACCGGAGGTGAGGAGCCCTCTTCGGGTAGTAGCGACGACGAAGACTACCTCTTCCCCGGAAAACAAAGTCAGGAAGCATGGTCCCTCGAACGGGATTGCGAACTAGTCCGGCTGCAACACGAAAATGAACAGCTACAAGCCCTCATAGCCGTTGAGCAGTCGGACACAAGCACAATCGACTCAGAGCTCGCCGCGATAGCAGAAGCTGTGAGGCTCAAGTGGACGCAAAATACCTCCGCTCATGTCGAGGACATGGAGGATGGGCAGTCGCACGGTCAGGCATATGGCAGTTTGCTGCAGCTAGGCGGCCCACGACGAGCGATGGGACTAGGACGAGGAAAGCCAAAGACTTTTGGAATGGGTAATACAAATCCATGGTGACCACGTTCATTGCGCTAGTTGTATTTTTTATGATCATGGCAATGATCAGTTTGTTTTGCCTCTTCTATCCTTTCTGCCCAGACACCCTCGCCCAACATCGATGATTGCCAAATCAGAAGGTCCAACGACGACCGAAGTACTATTTATGGGTACTGGGACTAGTTCGGGACTGCCGCTCGTAGAGTGCCTCACACGCCCTCCAACTGAACCTCAATGCGCATGCTGCACAGCAACGAGAACGCTGAACGGCGGAAAAAATGTTAGAGGTAATACTGGGATCGTGACTCGGTGTCGAAACGGACAGGACGAAGTGTAAGTTTCTTTCATGATTGTTCGCGCTGAGTGGTAAGTGACACCATCTTCTGCACAGTACTATCGTGGTCGACGTAGGCAAGACATGGAACCAGAAAGCACTCGAATTATTCCCCAAGCACGGCCTGCGGAAAATTGACGCCGTGCTCATAACTCACGCGCATGCAGATGGTTAGTTTTCTCGGTCGTTGAAACACGCTTGACCAGCAACCTAACTTCAGCCCTCGTAGCTGTAAACGGTCTCGATGACCTTAGAAGCTGGACCCTAGAGGGGGCGATTCAGCCTTCGATAGACATCTACTTAACTCAGCAGACCCTCACCGACATAAGTCGAGCCTTCCCCTACCTAGTATCCAAAGAACACGCATCAGGCGGAGGCGATGTACGTTATCCGCCATTCGATGCTACGTCTACGCCTTAGCCTCTTCGCTCCTATCAGGTCCCTGCTTTCGTCTACCACATCATTCATCCCGGGCAGGTATTCACCATTTCAAGGGGCAGCTGCAACGTAGGTGTATTGCCAATTACAGGTACGGCAATCACGTTGACTCCGGTCCATGTCGAACGTCCATCAGTGCACCACGGCCAATTCTTCGGAGAACAAGCAGGAGCGCCATATTTATCAATGGGATTATCTATAGACCGTCTACTATACATACCAGACGCGTCAGGGATCCCAGAGGACTCTTACAAGGTCATCAGTGAACTGAAGCTTGAAGTTCTGATCATCGATTGTTTGCGACCAAGAGAGCACAAGTCACACTTCGGCCTTGCGCAATCAATAGAAGCAACTAGACGCATTGATGCTCCAAAGACATATTTTATTGGGTTTGCACACGATATCACTCATAACGACTGGGAGAAAATCGGTGATGTACTTGAAACCGGGAACTGGGAAGAGGGAGGTCTTCCAAAGGCCGTAATGGACGCAATGGAACACGTTCCGCGAGAACCGCGTATGTGGGTCCGTCCCTCATACGATGGCCTACTGCTGCGAGTCGAAGCATAGACGAACCCGTAGAGCGATGATGACTAGATTATTAGGCACAAATATAGGGACAAACGAGCGATATTTGTAAGGGAATGTATACATGCGAGAGTCCGAAAACTGTCCTGGTGGGAATACGGCGATCCGAGCGAGCGGCAAACAAGAGTCGGAGAAAACATTACATGACTACGAATGCGCCCAGTGCACTGACAAATCCAGTAGCCGCAATAGCAATAGCCTGACCACGGGAGAGGAGGTTGGCTGCACCACCAGTCTTTTGGGTGGCGGTCGTGGTTCCACTAGTGGTTACGGGAGTGGGTGTCGTGGTTGGGCCGGATGGGGTAAAGACAGCCGGGTTGTTGAAACAATTAGTAATTGTTGACTGGATAGTGGCCGTGTCGGTTGGTGCAGAACCTTGAACAGTGGCGTTACCCGCAAAATTGCAGCTTTGAGCATTCGCCTTGGTAGCCAGATAGAACTCCGAGAAGACGTGTGTCAACTTGGTCGCTATGCGAGCAAGAAGTCAATACTTGAGTCAGCGCACAAAGATATATGAGCTAACCGCTGTCACAGGAAGAGAACTGCCCATAGACGCCAGTAGCACCATTGGCGTTAATATCGTCGCAGCTGCCACCAGACTGGGCCAGGAGGGTACACGCTGATGCGAAGAGCGGAGAGAAAAGAGCATTCTGGTTGGTAGTTTGAGGTGAGAAGATGCATGGCGCGACCTTCCATGTGCAATCACATGCCGCTTGGTTGGGGGTGGGAGGGAGCTAAACGCAAAGATGGTCAGACACAACATCTGAAAAGGGGAAGATAATCACATTGGGAGAAGCTGTCCAAGAAACACTTGCCGCTGGGCACGTAGAGAATGCTGGTTGAGTGGCTGCCGACTTTGCGGGTGTTTTGATGAATGTGGTGATATTGGTCAGTTCGGCCGCCAAGGTATCGAATTCGGCCGTGGTAGTAATAGTATCACCGCTCAGCGTGGTGAGACCAAAGTCTTTGGGGTCGTTGGTGGGGAAATACGAGAACGCGACGCCACCACTATAAACCTGGGCAACCGTGCTATCGCCATATATGGCCGCGACTTCAGTCCAGGTACGGGGAGATTCAGTGTTGCAGCCATATTCAGAAAAGTAGGCGGCAACGGGAAGGTTGGCGAAGGAGGTCAAGGACTCCTGGTAAGAGGACGAGACGGAGCCTGATGCACCACACCAGCGACTGCACAAAAGAGGTTACCTAAAACGAATCCAGGACCAGAAGTCGTTTTCAACTCACTAATCGTTGAGGCCCCACAAATCGATTGAGGTGTCCGCGGAGTCGCAGGTCAAGTAGGCGGCGAGAGGGTCCCTCCATCCAGAACCGTCAGTGGAAGCATAGCCGACGAGAGCAGAGGAGCTCTTGCTCTTCAGATACGCTTTGACATCGCGAGCTGCCGCCTTGATGAAGGGGGCGGACACCGTCGAGTTGGTGTCAATGACGACCTCGTTACCGATGTTAAAGGCAAGAACATTATCGTATTTGAGAAAAGCGTCAATGCTGGAGAGATAGACGTTCAAAAGATTTGAGGTCCAAGTAGGAGTGGCGCGGCCTGGAAATAGGCGTCAAAAATACAATAGGAGAGTAAGAAAAGTCGAGCTTACTGATAGAACCATTAACGGGCAGGGACAAGTCGACGCTAGAAGAGACCCTCAGTCGTCAAGCGACAGATGGAACGGTGGAACAGCCCGCAGGGACGAACATGGTGTAAATTCCAGCTGCGCTGAGCTGGCTCATGCAATCGTCGTGGTTTAGAGCTGCGTCGACGGAATAGACACGAATGGCGTTGACGGCGAGCTTCTGGAGGTTCGGGATGTCGCGCTTGCATGCTGTGGGATCTGCAAGGCTGGGTGGGGGTCAGGGACAGCCAGGGTGTTGTGTGGATACCTACCCGTCCTGTGGGAGGGAGTGAGCCAAGCAAGGAAGCAGAAGGAGGCAAGGCACGTAGCACGTACGACAAAGTTGATGGGCTCGGGGAAACCCCCGTCGGTGACAGGGCCGAGCGTTCCCGCCTTCTGGTATGCGATACCCTAGGTATGTATGGTGAGGATGAGCGTGAGCGTGAGCGTCGGGGACGGAGGGGATGATATACCTTGATGAAGAAACGATTACCGGACTCGTCGTAGAGATATTTTCCAGTGCGGGTGATTGTGGGAAGGGCGAGTGTGGCACCAGCGAAGAAGAGAGAAAAGAGAGATGCCCTCATATCGTCGTCGTCGTCGTCGTCGTTGTCGTCGTCGGAATGGTGGGGTTCAAGGTATTGGGTATTGGGGGCGAGGCTTGTTTGGTATTG
>WNFL01068093.1_pt3 | contig 11438 bp, 11 predicted proteins | sample 5400361 | NCBI WGS metagenome assembly WNFL01 (sample SAMN13153351, study PRJNA577476) | soil metagenome | isolation source: 40 cm soil on Douglas fir-dominated hillslope | place: USA:California | collected 2013-09-17
CCAAGTCCGCGAAGCTGACGAATGAGATTAGCCCAGCGATTCATCGCTGGGATTAGAACCGTGAAAGAAAACGCAGTCCGTGAAGCGGACGGTTGAGGTTACAGAATGCCGAGCGGTAGCAAGGGGATGCGACCACACATGTTGAGCCTGGGACCCGGTCGCTACCGCTCCCGGTTCTGACTCGGTTGCCCGTTTCACGGGCTCTGGTTGTTTATTTTGCAGTGATCCCAGCACTGAAGTGCTGGGATACTTTCGAGCGTCCGCTCACGCGGACTCGCCATCGATGATCTGCCCAGGCAGCCTCAAGGTCCTACTGAATTATCTCTTCCCTAGAGACACCGCGCCCTGACTTCACTTATAATACCCAGGCACCCGAACAATTGATTTCACGGCAGGAGGCACGGCGATGTTTATTCGAGATGTCATCCGCAATCGCGAGCCCTATTCTTTGCGCGCTTCGGCGAGCGTGTTGGAGGCGGCCGAGTTCATGGCGCAAAGAAAAATTGGCGCGGTGTGTGTGCTCGACGAAGAAGGGAAGTTGATTGGCGTCTTCTCTGAACGTGACCTGCTGAACAGGGTAGTCGTGCCGCGCCTCGATCCTGCCGCCATGCGCCTTGGCGAAGTGATCAGTCCGCTGCGGGCGGTGATTCGTTGCGACGAGACGCCGCAGCAGGCGCTCGAACGCATGGAACAAATCGGCAGTCGTCATCTGCCGGTGGTTGATGATGAGAAGTGGGTCGGGATGCTTTCGATGCGGGACCTGCTGCGGGTTGAGTTGAGCGACCGGGGAGATGAGATTAAGTTGCTGCATGAATACATACAGCAGTGAGCAGTGGGCAGTGAGCAGTGAAAGCGCTGGGCAGTTGGAACCATTTTCCATTTATTATTTTTCATTTCATATTTGCCAATTCCGGCCAGCGCAATGACCACGGAGTAAGTGGAGAAATGACAAATGGAAAACGATGAATGAGAAATGGAAAATAGCGCAGTTGCACCGCAATAGAGAGAGCAGATCATTAGCGTTCATGGCGACTTGCCTGGCCACGCTCGGAACCATTTTCCGTTTATTATTTTTCATTTCATATTTGCCATTTCCGGCCAGCGCAATGACCACGGAGTAAGTGGAGAAATGACAAATGGAAAATGATGAATGAGAAATGGAAAATAGCGCAGTTGCACCGCAATAGAGAGAGCAGATCATTAGCGTTCATGGCGACTTGCCTGGCCACGCTCGTCGCGTTGGCGTGTGGACATCCGCCGCCGGGGCGGGGCGCGGGGGAAATTGAAACCTCTCCGCAATCGCAAACCAGCTTCAAAGTTGAAACCGTCATTCCCAATCTGGAGATAGTTTGGTCGATTGTCTGGGCGCCGGACGGCCGAATGATCTTCACCGAGCGGCCGGGACGCGTGCGGGTCTATGAAAATGGCAAGCTGCGCCCGGAGCCTCTCTTCACTGTTCCCGATGTCGAGCCAAAAGGTGAAAGCGGACTGATGAGTGTCGCGCTTCATCCGCAGTTTGCTGCAAATCATTTCCTCTATCTTTCTTATGCCTACAATACCGGCGGCCAACTCGTGCGCGTGGCGCGTTATCGCGAGACGGCGGCCGGCTTAACGGATCGCAAAGTCATTATCGAGAATATTCCCGCGGCGCAGTTTCATGCTGGATGCCGTCTGCGATTTGGACCCGACGGCAAGCTTTATATAACCACGGGTGACGCAACGCAGCGCGACCTGGCCCAACAACTGAGCTCACTGGCAGGAAAGATTCTGCGTTTGAATGACGACGGTACAGTGCCGGCTGATAATCCCTTTGTGGGCCAGCAGAATGCCCGTCCGGAGATTTGGACCTACGGGCATCGTAACCCACAGGGCATCGACTGGCAGCCATCCACCAGCCTTTTATGGGAAACCGAGCACGGGCCGAGCGGATTCGATGGACCGGGCGGCGGCGACGAAGTCAACATCGTCGAACGTGGAAAGAATTATGGTTGGCCGGTGGTTCATCATCGGGCGACTCATGAAGGCATGGAGTCGCCGGTGCTGGAATACACGCCGGCCTGCGCGCCCGCGAGCGGCATGTTCTATCGTGGATCAGCATTCCCGCAGTTCAAGGGCAACTTCTTCTTTGGCTGTTTAGTTGGTCAACGAATTATCCGCGTTGTGACGAATGGCCGGGCCGTCGTCAGTCAGGAGAATCTATTGGAAGGGAAGTATGGCCGCATCCGGGATATTGCTGAAGGGCCGGATGGATTGATCTACTTCTCGACTTCGAATCGTGACGGGCGTGGCCGACCGGCGCCGGATGATGATCGGATTTTGAGGTTGGTGCCGGTGAAGTGAGGAGTGTTTAGCGGAGCGCGGACATCCTGTCCGCCTGAGCGCGTAGCGCGAACACGCCGAGGCGATTCTTTCGCACCACCTGAGCGTGCTGCGCACGCTGGCGGACAGGATGTCCGCGCTCCTTGAAAAACGTCTTAAACTTTTTGGGCCAGAACTGCGGACTTGCTCCAGCTTATGGCTTGAAATCTGGGGAAGCGATAGTGACTGACAACCTGAAAATACCGGTCGGTCGTCTCGGCAACTTCATGCGGCGGGTGGGTCTTGAACCGGAAAAGCATTTCGAGGAGTGATGTGATCGGGGTCGGACGCATCGGCAGATGGAGCAAATGTCCACCAGGTGCAATCACCCTCGCCAGTTCGCCCAGGCCTTCTTCGAGCGGCAGATATTCCAAAACTCCGCTGGTTAAAACCAGATCGAAAGCCTCATCGGCAAACGGGAGGGCGAGCACGTTGCCCTGCGCGAATCGCACCGGTTGCGGACTCGAGTTGTTCTTGTCGACGTACTTTTTCGCCGTGGCCATCGACGAGGCGGAAAGATCCAAGGCCGTGAGTTTCACCGGAACCTTTAGATTCCTTAGCAAAGCCAGCGTCAGGGTTCCGGTGCCACAGCCGGCGTCAAGCACGCTGGCGCCCGGGAATACCGGCAAATGATGAGCCTCGAAATATTGGTCGAGTGAACGTCCATAGCCGTTCAGCTTGAACGTAAGGTCATAAAAGCCCTCGATCCGATCATAGAACGAGCCCGCGCGAGCATTGTTCTTGGTAGTGGTCAGTACGTATTCGGCCATCTTATGATTGCTGGTTAGTTAGAATGTACGGGCCATTGAAACCTAGTCGGGCTTACTCGTCAAGGAATAACGAACGAAAAAACGTCTCGCCATTCTAGCCCGGCGGCTATTCATTACTCAAACCAGCCCTCGGCCTGAGGAAAATTGCCATGAACCAGGACTGATCTCTCAATCCCGGCGCAAGAAATGTCGATTCGCGGCGTTCTGGAAGCGACATTGGTCAGTCTCGCCAGGAAGGGGAAATAAAAGGATGCGGAAAAGAATGTTGACGGTACTTGGTTTGACCATGGCCCTCGTGGTTTTTGCAGGTCTGGCTCTCAGATATGGTTCGCGTGGCGCACAGGCAAACGCCGGTGAAGCAAACCTGGCCAGGGAAGAGTCATATACAGAACCGGTAGTAACGGAAAACGGCTTCACCATAGACGTGTTAGTCGACGGGCGTCCGTTGACAGAGTATGCAGCGCGCGGCCGCCATTACGTTGAAGCGCTCGAGAACGCCGAGTACGAGGTGCGCGTTCACAATCCGACGGGTTCGCGAGTGGCGGTGGCGCTGGCGGTCGATGGTTTGAACTCGATCGATGCGCGCCACACCAGTGCCTGGGACGCGCATAAGTGGGTCATCGAACCTTACGGAACGATTCAGGTACGCGGCTGGCAAATGAGCGGAGAAAGCGCGCGGCGCTTTTATTTCACAACAGAGCGGGATTCGTACGCCGCAAAACTGGGCCAGGCAGCGAATGTTGGTTTAATAACGGCGGTCTTTTTTCGCGAGCGCCGGCCCGTTACGATCACCCGAGTGACTCCGCCGTACAAGGAAGAAGATCGGATACGTGATCAGCGATCAGCGCCGGAACCCAACACCGCAGGAGAATCGTCTGCGGGGACCGAGGGCGGCCGCGATGCGGCCAAAGCGCGCAGCGCACCGGCCTATCCGCCTCCGGATGATGAATCAGCAGCTACCGGTATTGGTCGTTCGGTCCGCAACGACGTGCAGTGGATCAAGATGGATTTGGATGCGCGGCCAGCAGGCGAGATCATTATTCGCTATGAATACCGGGCGGCGCTGGTGCGTTTGGGAATTATTCCCCGTGATTATCCGCGGCCGGAGGTGTTGGATCGGCGCGAACGCGCGCGGGGGTTCGAGCCGAAGTATTGTCCACAGCCTTAGGTACAGAGCGACCGGGTCGACGTAGGGCTCACCATATGAGCGCGCTGTGCGCGCTGGCGGACAAGGATGTCCGCGCTCCATCTTCAGCGCCTCTTCAGGTTCGAGTCGTACAGTTGCCGGTAGGCCCGGTAGTAGGACATCACTTTGAACACGTAGTTCTTCGATTCAGAGAATCCAACCTCGGCGGCAAAGATGCCTTCGTCGTTTTGATTTGAGCGCCCTAACCAGCGCGCCACGTTGTCTTCACCGCCGTTATAAGAAGCTGCGATTGCTTCCGGCAACCCGGCGAATATTCGTGACAGCTCGCTCAGATATTCACTACCGACAGCTATGTTTGTCGCGGGCTGAAAGAGCGAGTCGTCGGTGACTTGATTGAGGCCGGCGCGTTTCGCATATTTCTGCGCGGCGTCGATTGTGAGTTGCAAGAGGCCACGAGCCGCCGAAGGCGATTTGGCATTAGGCTTGAACGCGCTCTCCTGCTTCATGATTGCCAGTATCAGACGAGGATCCAGGCCGCGCTTCTTCGCTTCAGTAACAACCTGCAGACGATAAGGCGCGGGATAGTCCGCCGCCACCGCGTTCAACGCGGCCTGAACTGACTGCGAGCGGCCGGCTGCTTTCTGCCGCGCGGTTGGATCAGCAATCGATGCCAACCTGTTCGTTGCTAACCCTCCGTAATAAGAATTGATGTTGTCAGGAATCATCGAGTAAGTGCGAACAGCATCCTGAGTTCTCCCCGCGCGCTCGAGCGAATGAGCTTTCAGGTAGAGCAGTTCGTCGACATTCGTGTTGCTACTGCTCGGAAGGGGCTTTTGCAGCAGTTCATCGGCCGTCTGTACGGCGTGCGGCCAGTCCGCCAGGGCAATGTCCAGCCGGAGACGCGCGAAGACGGCATTGGTCTCGACGACATTTCCGGCAAGCCTCTCGCGAGTGCGATTGATCCAGATAATGGCGTCTTGCGGCTGTCCGGCTTCACGATAACCGTCGATGATATTCAGGTGGGCCGTGTCGAGACGTTCGCCGTTGGGATACTTTTCGATGTACTCGGCATAGCGCGCGGCGGCTTCGGCGCCGCGTCCCATTCGCAAAAGCGAGGACGCGGCGAAATTCGAACCCTCACGTCCTTCTTTGGTTTGCGGATAATCGTGCGCCAGGCTTTCGTAAACCTGCCGGGCGTCTTCGTAACGTCGCTCAACATAGTATGAGCGCGCCATCCCGAACAGCGCGGCCGGAACGCTAATGTCGTTCGGGTAATTGTCGAGGACTGCTTGCCAGTGTTCGCGCGCCGGAGCGAACGCGCGGTTCGCCAGATAGATTCCCGCGCGGCGCATATGCTCAGCAGCCGTAATCTGTGGGGGGAACGTTCCGTTGGCGGCGCGATCGGCGCGATCACTGATGCGCACGGCGTTAAGTGACGCATCGGTCGCGCTTTGAGAATAAGCCAGGGGCACCAGGGCGAGGACCAGGCAGAGGCCGAATAGTTTTTGCAAAAGTGAATAGAAAGATTGCTCAGGCCGGCCCATTTTCTTGATCCTCTTCCACGATCTCGTGACTCGTAATAATCTCTGCGCCGCCGCGCAGGGTCGCGGCCACGCTGCAGTACTTTGTCTCTGAAAGCTCAATGGCGCTGGCGACTGCCTGCTCGGAAAGGCCACGACCGCGCAGAATGTGTCTGACGTACAGACGCGTATAGCTTTTCGGAAATTCCTCGCGCCGTTCGCCGCTTACTTCGATGCGATAGTCGGTAATGTGTTGCCGTTTCTTTTTCAGAATCGAAATCACATCGACCCCGGTGCAACTGCCCAGGGCGACGAGCAGGAGTTCCATCGGCGTCGCCGCGGCGGCCCTGTCCGAATCCGTCTCGATCGCCTGTGCATGTCCGGATGGGGTAATGCCTATGAAAAAATCGTTCCCAGCGAAATGAATCGTGGCTTTTGTGTCTTTGTTGGGCATTTGGATGACCGCAGCCTGGAAAATTCAAGAAAAGAATAACATGCTCGTTTTCAAAACGCAGATGAATGGGGTTGATACTCTACTTTGTAATCAATTCGCTAAAAAGCAGAATTAGTATACTGATCTTAAGCGGCAACTTCGCGCTTCCTTAACGAATCCCAAGGACATCCGTCCGTGACTGATTCGGCTCCGCTGGGCTTACTCTCCCAGTTCCCTCAAATTTGGCATGGCCCGATGTTTGATACGGAACGTTATAGCGAAGAATTGTGTACGAGGAAATGCCAACGAACGGAGGAAGGAAACAATGAGCAGACGTTTTTTTGCAGCAGCATTGTCGATTATGTGCCTGACAATGATCAGCCTGCTGGCTCAGGCACAACAGAGTGTCTACCAGGGCCCAAGTCAATCGACGCGGCAGGCGATTTTGCGGCTCGAGAATCGCGCGAATCTCTTTCGCAACGGCGTCCAGGCTTGGAGCCAGGAAAACGCAACCGGGACCTATGGCAACAGCGAGGACATCAACGTTCTGGTGCGCGATTTGAACAATAGCATGCGCCGGCTCCGCGATCGGTTCGATAGGCGTCAGGCGACATCGTCCGACGTGCAAACAGTCCTCAGTCTGGCTTCACAGATCGATGACTTTCTGAGGCGTAACCCGATGGACGCGCGGGCAATGAATTTCTGGTCGAGCATGCGGGTCGATTTCAACCAACTGGCACGGGCTTACAACCTTAACTGGCAGCAATCGACCGTGATCAATCCGCCGTACGGCAACCCGAACTATGGTAACTCTCCATATGGCAATCCGAACTACGGTGATCGATATGGCAGCCGGATCCTGACGGGAACCTATCAAATCGACTCTTCACGCAGCGAGGATGCACGCCTGGCGGCCGAGCGAGCTACACGATATCTGTCACCCAGCGAACGGCGGAGGGTGCTGGATTCTCTAAATCAACGTTTGAACCCACCCGAGCAAATCGCCATTGATGTGCAAGGACGAACAGTCATGTTGGCATCCACCAGGGCGCCACGAATCACGTTTGACGCCGACGGCGTCGAGCGCATGGAAACAACTCCCAGCGGGCGAACAGTTCGCGCGCGGGCGACACTCAGTGCCAACCAGTTGACCGTCAGTTCAACCGGCGACAGTGGGAATGATTTCACGGTTACTTTTCAACCGATCGATAACCAGAATTTGAGAGTTACTCGACAGGTGTACGTTCCGGGACTCTCGCAGCCGATTGTGGTGCAAAGCACTTACCAGAAGACTGCCGATGTAGCGCGGTTCGACATTTACAATCAGCAGAGCTATCCGAACTATCCCAACTCGACGGGTGGGTTCGTGGTGCCGGACGGAGCTCGCGTCGTCGGTAGGCTGGACGATACTCTCTCGACCCGCACGGCGGCGGTCGGTGATCGGTTTATGCTGAGAGTGACTGATCCTCTTGAATTCGAAGGCGCTACGATCGAAGGCCATGTTTCGCAGCTTCAGCGCAGCGGACGTCTTACCGGACGATCGACGATGACTCTGGATTTTGACAACATCCGTTTGCGCGATGGTCGTACTTATCGCTTTGCGGGACTGCTTGAAAGTGTGAATACGACCAACGGAGAAATCGTGCGCGTGGATACCGAAGGCGCGGTCCGTGACGAAAGCCAAACTACCAGAACCGAACAACGCGCGGCGATGGGCACGGCAGTCGGCGCGATCATTGGAGCGATCGCCGGCGGCGGAAAAGGTGCAGCCATTGGCGCGATTCTGGGCGCGGGCGGTGGCGCCGGGTCTGTCTATGTGGAGGGCCGAAATGATCTGGAGCTTGGCAGAGGCTCTGAGATCATTATTCGCGCGGGAGCGCCGCTGAATACGCCGCGATAGGCAAACTTATCAACAGCACTCGAATGCTGCGGCGAATTGCGACCAACTGGTCGCAGACTCGCCGCAGCTCTTTTTCAGCAATAGACGTGGGACGGGCGGCACAGGATCCTATTTTTGAGAGATTGGCCGTGCCCGGCAAACAATCCAGGCGGAGCGTGTCCTACTCTCTCGCGGCAAGTTCCCTCCGGAGTTCTCGTGCCGTGTCTTCACGCAGTTGTTGCTCGACGCGCTCGTTTTCCAACGCCAAAGGCAATTGCTTGCGCCCTTCATTCAGACGCTGCAACATGTAATTCGTTTCGGCCCAGCTCGCGCCGCGACTGGAGGCAGCCTCGATCATCTGCAGACGAGCTTCGGCCTCGGCGCGTCGCGATGCGCCCTCCTGCTTGAGCGCATCCAGCCGGGCCCGATCGCGGGCCAACTCTTCAAGCAGGACTGCGGTGTCAGGCGCGTTCAAATAACGCGCCCGGCTGATGCGCCTTTCTACCAGCAGCAAGTCCCGGCGCGCCCTCGACGTCAGTCGCGACGCATTCAGGCGCAACGCCAGCGTTTCGCGATAGGCATCGGCCAGCAAGGGCTGCTTTTTCTCCATCTCTTTCAGGGCCCTTTTTTCGCCGCTGGTAAGTTCAGAAAGAAAATATCCAACTTCGTCAGCGGTAATACCATCAGAGGCAAGGTGGTCGCGGAGCTGTCGCGCCCATCTGCGTCTAAAAAACAAGAGCACAACCGTGATCATGATTGCTGCGATCAGGGCAAATGGGATCGAGGTAAGCGCCAGCACCAGGTACACGGTGGCTGCCCCGGTCAACAAATAGGCAACGAGAAAGAGGGCGGGTGGGCCGAGAGTCACGCCAAAGAGAGCTACCCATGGCGCCATTTGCCAAAGGCGAGCCGCTTTTCTCTCGCGAATAGCAAGTTTGCCTGATTGATCAGTTTCGTTCATAAAATCGGGAGCGGCTTCATCCCGGCACATACCAGCCAGGAGGAATCTCATACTCAGTAAATCTCATTATCAGTATCAGGAATCATACTAGGGTGCCGGACGACAGGCCAGCTCGCGGGGACCAGGGCCCGCTTCCCCACCTGCTGGCCTTGTAATATGATTGGCCAAGGTAGTATTAGAGGACGACAATGATCAAACCGGGAAAAACTATAGCGATTCTAATCGCAGCGGCAGCTTCTCTACTATTGGTTGGACAATTGGTCCAAGGCCAGGGTAGTCAACGCGACGGAAAAAAGATCGGGGGAGCAAATCCCGTTACTTTTCCGGTGACGATTCGACTTCGCGAGCCGAAACGTGAAGTTGAAATGCGGTTTGTGGATCTCGTAGTCAAGGAAGACGGCGACGTGCAGACTACTCTTTCGATTCGCAAGCCCTCAGAAAACCCGATTACACTGGCGATCCTGTTACAGGACGACCTGGTTTCCTCGATCTCAACTGAGACGAAAGGGATCGCGAACTTTGTGCGACGTCTGCCCCCGGGCTCGCGAGTGATGGTCGGGTATATTCGGACCGGAACTCTCGACGTGCGGCGCAAGTTCACGTCCGATCTTGAAAAGGCGGCTGCGGGCCTACGGCCTCCGATGGGCTTGGCCAGCGCCAGTCCGTTCAATCCGTTCGTCGAGATTATCGAGGCCCTCAAGCGCTTTGATTCGCAGCCGTTGGGGCGCCGTACGATTGTAGTCGTTTCCGACGGAGTCGATACTTCCCGCGGACTCGATAGTTCCTCGCCCGGACAGAGTTTCGATCTGCAGCGGGCCATCAATGAAGCCCAACGCCGCAGCGTAGCGATCTATTCGATCTATGCACCGTCGGCCGGGTCCACGGAAGCAGCGTTGGGACTTAACGGACAAGGTTGCCTGGAAAGACTTTCGAAAGAAACGGGTGGTCGCGCTTTCTTCGAGGGTACCGGAGCGCCCGTGAGCTTTGATCCTTTTATCAGAGAGATCGACGCTTCAGTTTCGATGCAGATCGCTTTGACCTATCTATCGACTCACCCGGAAAAAGGTTTTCATCGACTGGAGATCAAACCGCTGGAGCGCGAGGCGGAAATCCGTCATCCGGCGGGCTATCCAAAGTAAGCCGCGCGATATTCCTTTGAATGGCAGCTTGCCTGCGCCGCATCTCCTTTATCTGCATCTGCAAGTCTAAAAGGTGTAGATCCAGCATTAACCGCAGATCGTTGTTTAGCTTCAGCCCGCGCTCAAAATCCTTCTGGGCTTCGCCGGCTTGCCCCTGGGTTTGATGGGCCAGACCGCGTTCGGCATAAACGAGTGGATTACGATCGTCAAGCGAGATGCTCTTGTCAAAATCCGCAATCGCGAATTTTGGGTTGCCCTCGATCAGGAAGGCCCGGCCGCGTTTGAAATAAGCTTCAGCGTCGTTCGGACTGAGCGTAATAGCGCGGTCAAAGTCGGTGAGGGCGCCATCAAGATCCAGCCGGTTCGATCTTATGTAACCGCGATTCAAGTAGGCCTCAGTGATATCGTGGTTGTTCACCGCCGACTGAGGATCCAATTCACAGGCGGTTTCGTAGTCGGTAATAGCACCGTCCAGATCGCCACCGGCGCGCTTGGCTTTGCCCCGGTTTAGATACGCGTCCGCCAGCTTTGAATCAATTGTAATCGCGCGATTATATTCCACAATCGCACCTGCGATGTCGCCTTTGCTAAAGAGTTCGACACCACGTTTGACGCATTTTTTCGCGGATTGTTGCGCAGAGGTATTTGGTGGGCAAGCCAAGAGACCAAGAATCGCGATGAACAAGAGGCGCTTCATGGTTACCTCCATAGCGAGAAGGATAAAAACCTTTCGAAAACAACCCGTGACAGTGCGTTACCGTAACCTTTACTGCACCGTGGCGGGTAAGAGAGACCCGCGTGGGTCCGACGCGATGGCCATGCCATCACCCATCCGTCCGATCATTCCATGAAAGTGAATCTCGCTGCCAGACAAAACCAAAAGTACATCGCCAGCATGATATCGTGGGTCGTCAAGTCCGAAACGAATTACTGTCGCCTGGCCGTTCTCGTGTTCGAGGGTTTCAAATGAAAAGCTCTCGGCTTCTACCACGTAAGTCTGTGCGTGCTGTGCTGTCTTTTGCGAATCAGGCATTAAGATATTTCCTTTTGAATCTGTTGTTAAGTAATGGGGCGGCTAGTCGGGTTCGAACCGACGACCTCCTGAGCCACAGTCAGGCGTTCTAACCAACTGAACTATAGCCGCCAGATATAGCATTCAAATACTCTAAATCAAAGAGTCATCTAACTGATGTTTACACCAGTCATTCGATTTGTTCAAGTATGAGCTGGG
>WNFL01000638.1_pt1 | contig 11436 bp, 5 predicted proteins | sample 5400361 | NCBI WGS metagenome assembly WNFL01 (sample SAMN13153351, study PRJNA577476) | soil metagenome | isolation source: 40 cm soil on Douglas fir-dominated hillslope | place: USA:California | collected 2013-09-17
GACGGCGCCGCGCCGAAGCGCGTCTCCGGCTCGGAGAACGTGCGGCCGAGGACCGCGCGCGCGCCGAGCACGTCGAAGAGGCCGGCCGTCACGAGCGTCCCGCGGCGCTGCACCGGCTCTTCGCCGCCAGTCAGATCGAGCGCCTGCGGGCCCGCGGCGCCGCCCCACGCCTCGAAGGAGCGGCTCGCAGCGGTGAGGTCGTCGAGGTCCGGGACCGACTGGTTCTGCCGCAGCACGACGAGGCGCTCCGGGTGCGGAAACGGAAGCGAGCGGAGGAGCACAGCGTGGACGACGCTGAAGATCGCGCTGTTGGCGCCGATGCCGAGCGCGAGCGTCAGCACCGCGACCGTGGTGAATCCCGGCGAGGCGCGGAAGCTGCGGAGCGCGTACCGGACGTCCTTCGCGAGGTCCATTTCTTCACCTTCTATTCCGCCCTGAGGGCGACGACGGGATCGACGCGCGCAGCGCGAAGCGCCGGCAGCGCGCAGGCGAGTACGGCCACCACGGCGAGGACCGACACGAGAGGCGCCGCTGCGAGCGCCGCCGCGAGCCCCGTCCCGGCGCCGACACCGACGAGCGAGAGGCCGCCCCGGAGGACGAATGCGGCGACGTTTCCGGGCGAGGCTCCGAGCGCGAGCCTCACGCCGACCTCGGGGGTCCTCTGGGTGACGAGATACGACACGACGCCGAAGAGCCCGACGGCCGTCAGGAGGAGCGCCGCCGCGGCGAAGCCGCCCACGAGGAGCGCGAGGGAGCGGTGGGCCGCGACCGAGTCGCCGACGAGCTCGCTCATCCGGCGCGCGGAGACCGCGACGTCCGGGTCGAGCGTGCGGACCGACGCGAGGAGCCGGGGAGCGAGGGCGGACGGGTCGCCGGAGGCGCGCGCGACGAGACTGAAGGCGCTGGTCGGGAAGCTGCGCGCGTCCCAGTAGATCGTCGCCCGCGGCTCGGTGTCGAGACCCATTTGGCGGACGTCACCCACGACGCCGACGACCTCGCCCGCGATGTCGTCGTCCATCTCCACCGTGAGGAACGCGCCGAGCGCGTTCCCGGCTGGGAAGAGCTGCCGCGCGAGGGTCCGATTCACGACGAGCGGCACGGGCGCGCCTTTCGGGACCCGCGCGGCGGGGAGCGCCCGACCGGCAACGAGCGGGATCCCCATCGCCGCGAAGTACGCGCCGCTCGCCGCGCGTACGTCCGCGACCGGCTTCTGCCCGGGCGCCGGCGGCGGCGCGCCGCGGACGGTGAACGTCGTCGCCGAACCGAGCCCGTCGAGCGGGAGCGTGCTCACCGTGCCCGCGGCGACGACGCCCGGGAGCGCGGCAGCGCGCTCGAGCGCCGCGTTCAGAAACGCGGCTCGCTTCTCGTCGTTGTCGTAGCGCACGCGGGGGAGAGTGAGCGTCAGCGTGACGGCGCGCTCCGGCTCGAAGCCCGGGTCGACCGCGAGGAGATGCAGGACGCTCCGCGTGAGGAGCCCGGCTCCGACGAGGAGCACGACCGAGAGCGCCATCTCGCCGACCACGAGGGCGCTTCGCGTCCGGGCGTGCGCCGGCGACGCCGTGCCCCTCTTCAGGAGACGCACGACGTCCTTCTCCCTCGCCGCGAGGACAGCCGCGAGAGAGGTCACCAGCGCCGCCGCGAGCGCGGAGGCGAGCGCGACGAGGACGACGCGCGGTGAGAGACGCGCCGACAGCGCGAACGAGGGCGCGACGCGGGGCGCGGCCGCGCTCGCGACGTCGAGCGCCAGGCGCGCGAGGAAGAGGCCGGCGGCCCCGCCGGCGAGCGCCACGAGGACGCTCTCGGCCGCGAGCTGCGTGAAAAGACGGCCCCCGCTCGCGCCGAGCGCGAGCCTCACGCCGAGCTCGTGCCGCCGCGCGGCCGTGCGCGCGAGAACCAGGTTCGCGACGTTCGTGCACGCGATCAGGAGGACGAGACCGACCGCGCCGAAGAGCACCAGGAGCGCGGGGCGGAGCTCGCCCGTGAGCTGCTCCTTCAGCGAGACGAGATTGACGGTCCAGCCCGTGTCGCCCTCCGGGTATTCCGTCGCGAGGCGGGCGGCGATAGCCGTCATCTCTCCCTGCGCGCGCTCCTGCGTCGCGCCGGGCGCGAGCCGCCCGATCACGACTATCGAGCGGCCCTGCCACGTGCGGTCGGCGGGATCGAGCGTCAGCGGCACGAGGACGTCAGCCGGCGCGAAGAGTCGGAAGCCCGCCGGCAGCACTCCCGCGATCTCGTGCTTCACGCCGTCGAGCTCGATCGAGCCTCCGACCGCCGCGGGGTCGCCACCGAAGCGGCGCACGAAGAGCTCGTGGGAGAGGACAGCGACGCGTCCCCGCCCCGGCAGCCCCTCTTCCGGCCGGAGCTGACGGCCGAGCACCGGCGCGACGCCGAGCGACGGCAGGAGTCCGGGCGTCACGCGAGTGGCCCTCACGCGCTCCGGCTCGCCGCCGCCCAGCGTCGGCATGATGCCGATGTAGAGCGCCTCGAGCGACGCGAAGGAGAGGCTCCGCTCTCTCCACGCGAGCAGGTTCGACGGGCCTGCCGGGTTCCGCATCCGGTGGCGGGCGGCGTTCTTCTCCCATACGACGAGGAGCCGATCCGCGTCGCGGAACGGCAACGGGCGCAGTAGCACCGCGTCTACGAGCCCGAAGACGGCCGCGGTCGCGCCGATCGCGATCGCGAGGACGAGGACCGCGGAGACGAAGAAGCCGCGCGCTCGCGCGAGGCTCCGCGCGGAAAGGCGGAGCTGTTGGACGAGCTGCTCCATCGGATCCTCCTAATCGGTCCGCAGGGCCACCACGGGATCGACGCGCGAGGCGCGAAGCGCCGGCAGCGCGCACGCGAGGAGCGCGACGGCGGCCAGGAGCGCGGAGACGCCGGCGAGGCTCGCGGGATCGCTCGGGGAGACTCCGAAGAGCAGGCCGCGAAGGAGGCGCGTCGCGGCGAGGGCGAGCGCGAGGCCGATGAGGAGCCCGGCGCCGAGGAGCCGCGCGCCGTCGCCGACGACGAGCGCGAGGACGTCCTTCGGCCGGGCGCCGAGCGCGACTCGGACGCCGATCTCTCGCGTGCGCCGCGCCACGCCGTACGCGATGACGCCGTAGAGGCCGACCGCGGCGAGGAGAAGCGCGACCGCCGCGAAGGCGGCGAGGAGCGTCGCGTAGAACCGGGGCTTGGCGACCGAGCGCGAGACCACGTCCTCGAGCGTCGTCATGCTCGCGACGGGGAGGGACGGGTCGAGCGCGCGCACCTCGCGGCGGGCCGCCGCCATGTCGGTCGACGGGACCTGGTCGGCGAGGACGTAGAAGAGCGCCGGCGCGTCCTCGTCGAGCGCTGCGCTCTTCACGTCGCCGACGATCCCGACGATCTCGCCCTCCGTCTTGTCCGGGCCCCATTGCGCTCCGAAATGGAGACGCTTGCCGAGGGCGTCGCCGCTCGGAAAGAGCCGCCGCGCCGCGGTCGCGCTGGCGAGGAGCACCGGCGGCGAGCCGCGGCGGTCGGTGTCCGCGAAGAGGCGCCCCGACTTCAGCGGGATGGCGAGCGAGGCCAGGTATCTCCGCGTCACGCCCCGGACCTGTCCGGAGGGCTCGTCCTCGGGCTTCATCGGAGCACCGTCGACGGTGAACGAGCTCGAGAAGCCGAAGCCGGAGAGCGGGAGCCCGAGGACGCCCGAGGCGGAACGCACACCCGGCAGCGTCTCCAGACGCGTCAGGAGCTCCGAGTAGAAGCGCGCCTGCGCGGCGCCGTCCGGATAGCGCGCGCTCGGGAGGGAGAGGTCGAACGTCAGTGCCCCGCCGGCGTCGAAGCCCGGGTCCACGTTCACGAGGAGGTGGAAGCTCTTCAAGAGGAGGACCGCTCCGACGAGGAGCGTGAGAGTCAGCGCGATCTCGGAGACGACGAGCCCGGCGCGCAGCCGCCCGTCGCGCGGGCCACCGCCGGCGCGCTCACGGCTCTTCAGGCGCTCGATCAGGTCGGGCCGCGTCGCGCGGAGAGCCGGGACGAGGCCGAAGACGAGGCAGGTCGCCGCGGCGAGCGCGCCCGTGAAGAGGAGCACGCTTCCATCGGCGCGCACGTCCGCGAGGCGCGGCAGGTCCTTCGGGCCGAGGCTCCTCAGCGCGTCCACGCTCCAGTTCGCGAAGAGGAACGCGGCCGCCCCGCCGGCGGCCGCGAGGAGCGCGCTCTCTGTGAGGAGCTGGCGCACGAGACGCCCGCGCCCCGCGCCGAGGGCCACCTGCACGGCCACGCCCCCCTCGCGCGCCGCGGCGCGGGCCAGGAGCAGGTTCGCCACGTTCGCGCACGCGACGAGGACGACGAGAGCGACCGCGCCGAGGAGAACGAGGAGCGCGGTCCTCACCTTTCCGATCACGCGCTCCTTCAGCGGCATCACGGCCGCGCTCCAGCCTCGGGCCTTGTCGGGGTGCGCCGCGGCGATCTTCCGAGACGTATCCGAGGCGCGCCGCGCGAGAGCGCCCGCCGTCACGCCTTCGCGCAGCCGTCCGACGGCGCGGAGATAGTGCGCGCCGCGCTGCTGCTCGAGGTTCTTCGGCCACGTGAAGGGGACGAGCACGTCCGAGCCGTCGACCGGGAACCGGAACGAGGGCGGCATCACGCCGACGACCTCGTAGGACTCGCCGTCGAGGGCGATGCTCTTGCCGACGACTTCGGCCGACCCGCCGAATGCGGCGGTGACGAGCCGATGCGTCAACACCGCCACCTTGCCGCGCCCCTCCGCGGTCTCCTCCTGCAGGAAGCCGCGGCCGAGGCGGGGAGCGATCCCGAGCACCGCGAAGAGCTCCGGCGTCGCGCTCACCACTTCCACGCGGCGCGCTTCGCCCGAGCCGGACAGCGCGAGCGTGTACGTGTCGTACGCGGCGAGAGTGGCCAGTTCCTTCGCGGCAGCCTGCTGGTCGAGGAAGTTCGTCGGCGAGAACGTCCCGAACTTCCACCCCTTCTCCAGATTCGTCTCGCCGAGCGCCACGAGTTGGTCGGCGTCCGGATACGGGAGCGGCGCGAGGACCACGCGATTCACGACGCTGAAGATCGCCGTGTTCGCGCCGATGCCGAGCGCGAGGGTCAAGACGGTCACGAGCGTGAAGCCGGGCGTCCTGGCGAGCGAGCGGAAGGCGCGGCGGAGGTCGAGGAGGAGAGTGTCCATGTCTAATCCGTCCTGAGGGCCTCGATCGGATCGAGGCGCGAGGGATCCTGCGGCGAGACGCCGAAGAGGAGGTGCGTCAGGAGCCGCGAAAGGAGGAGCGAGGCCGCCCCGCCGATCGCGAGGCCCGAGGCGGCGAGGCGCGCACCCTGTCCCGTGACGAGGCGGAGGATGTCCTTCGCCTCGGCGCCGAGCGCCATCCGCACGCCGATCTCGCGCCGGCGGGCCTCGGCCGCGTAGGAGAGGACGCCGAAGAGGCCGAACGCGGCGAGGAGGAGCGCGAGAGCGCCGAAGCCGGAGAGGAGGCCGGCGAGGAGGCGCTCCTTGCCGAGCATCGCGCCGACGTGCTCGCGGAGGGAGCGCGGCGCGAAGAGCGGGAGGTCCTTGTCGACGCTCACGACGGCGGCGCGGAGCGCGGGCAGGATCGACGCGCCGCCCGCGGTCCGGACAACGAGCGACACGCCGGGGAAGTAGAGCTGCGCGTGCGGGACGAGGAGGAGCGGCGACGGCGCCTCGCGCAGGCTGCGCGTCTTCACGTCCTTGACGACGCCGACGATGCGCACGCCACGACCCTGCGCCGCCTTGTCGAGGAGCCTCCCGAGCGCGTCCTGGCCCGGCCAGTAACGGCGCGCGCAGGCCTCGTTCACGATCGCGACCGGAGGCGCCTTAGCGTCGTCGCCAGCCGTGAAGTCCCGCCCGCGGAGGATCGGGACGCCGACCGCTCCGAGCGCGCCGGGCGTCGCGACGTCGAAGTCGACGGAGGGCGAGGCGCCGGTCGGAGGCACGAATCCCGCGACCTCGACCGTGGCGCGCATGCCGCGGCGTTGCACGGGCACGCTGCGCATGTATCCCGCCGCGACGACCCCGGGGATCTCCCGCACGCGGGCGAGGAGCGAATCGAGCCGGCGCGCGCCTTCCTCCTTCGTCGCGCCGGCGCGCGCGACGTCGAGGTCCGCCACGAGCGCGCCGTCGACCGGGAATCCGGGGTCGACGGTCGTCATCCGCTGGAGCGTGCGCAGGAGGAGACCCGCGCCCGCGAGGAGGACGGCGGCGAGCGCGACCTGGAAGACGACGAACGCTCCGCCGAGCGAGAGACCGCCGCGGCTCGTCGTGGTGCGCGCGTCTCCCTTCAGCCCCGGTGTCAGCTCCTGCCGCGACGCGCGGAGCGCCGGGAGGAGGCCGAAGAGCGCGCTCAGGAGGAACGAGACGGCCGTGATCGTCCCCGCCACGCGCCAGGCGAGGACCGGCGTGGCCGCGGCGAGCGGGAGCTGCACGTCTGCCGCCGCCGCCGAGCGCACGAGGCCGGCGGTGAGGTACGCGGCCGCGAGCCCGAGCGCCGCGGCGGGCAGCGCCACGACGACGCTCTCGGCCAGCAGCTGGCGCACGAGCGCCGATCGCGAGGCGCCGATCGCGAGGCGCACGGCGATCTCCGCGCGCCGCCTCTCCGCGCGCACCGCCAGGAGTCCCGCGACGACGGCGCCGGCGAGAAGCACGACGAGAACGCCCGCGCCGAGCAGCAGCCAAGACAGGCGCGTCGTCGACGCGGCGGGGGAGGACGGCTCGACGTCGCCCGCGACGAGCGCGCGCGCCGCCGGGACCACGAACGCGTACGGGTCTCGCTCGCTCTCCGGCTGCGCGGCGGCGCGCCTCTTCGCGATCGCGTCGAGCTCGGCCTGGGCCTGCCGCAACGACACGCCGGGCGCGAGGCGCGCCACGAGGTCGGTCCAGCCCACGGATCGCGAGTTGAGGAGCGAGAGGCCGGCCAGGCCCGGCATCGCCTGCTCCGCCATCGACGCCGGGATGTAGAGATCGGGCGAGCTCTCGAGGTCGACGCCGGTGAACGAGCGCGGGACGACGCCGACCACGGTGTAGACGTGCGCGTTGACGCGGAGCGCCGCGCCGACCGCGGCCTCGGGCGCGCCGAACCGCCTCCGCGCGGCGTCCTCGCTCAGCATCGCCACCGCGGAGCCGCCTGCGGCGCGGTCGTCCTCGACCGTCAGGGGACGGCCCGCGAGCGCCCGCACGCCGACGGTCGCGAAGTAGCCGCCGCTCACGACGGCAGCCCGCGCGAGCTCGGGCGTCTCGGCGCCGATCGACACGTTGACCGGCACGTTCGAGGCGTACGCCGCGATCCCGCGGAACGAGCGCGCCTGCTCCGCGTAGTCGCGGAAGACGGGGTACGACGTGTTCGCGAGGTCCCGGTGCTCCTCGCTCGACGCGAAGAGGCGGACGAGGCGTTCCGGCTCCGGCACCGGCAGCGGCCGGAAGAGCACCGCGTCGACGGCGCTGAAGACCGTCGCGCCCGCGCCGAGCCCGAGGCCGAGCACGAGGACCGCCGCGGCGGAGAAGCCGGGCATGCGCGACAGCGTGCGTGCGGCGAGGCGGAGGTCGGCGAGGAACGCGCGCATCGTGGTCATTCGCCCCGTTTGCTTCACCGCCCCCCGGCGCGCGCCGGCGCGAGCGCGGGGTCCGTGACGATCCAGCCGTCGTGAAGGCGCACGACGCGGTTCCCGAACGACGCGTTCTCCTCCGAGTGCGTCACCTGCACGATGGTCGTGCCCTTCGCGTTCAGCTCGCGGAAGAGCCGCATGATCTCGCGCCCCTGCTCGCTGTGCAGGTTGCCCGTCGGCTCGTCGGCGAGGATCACGGAAGGGTTCGCGATCACCGCGCGCGCGACGCCCACGAGCTGCTGCTGCCCGCCCGACAGCTGCGTCGGGTAGAGGTCCTTCTTGCCGACGATCTGGAAGCGGTCGAGGACGTCGGCAACCTTCGCCTGCCGCTCCTTCCTCGGGACGTTCCGGTACGAGAGCGGCACGTCGAGGTTCTCGGCGACGGTCAGGTCGTCGAGGAGGTGATAACGCTGGAAGACGAAGCCGACGGCCGCGCGCTGCAGGTCGAGGCGCTTCTTCGGCGGGAGCGCGCCGACGTCGGTACCGCGGAAGAGGTACGTCCCGCCGAATGCCGTGTCGTGCATGCCGAGGATGTGGAGGAGCGTCGACTTTCCGGCGCCCGACGGGCCCATGACCGAGACGAACTCCCCTTCCTCGATCTTCAGGTCGATCTGCCGGAGGACCCATGTCCTCTGCGGACCCTGCGCGAACGACTTCTCGAGGCCCTTCAGCGAGACGAGCTCGCTCACGCTCCTCGCGTCCTCTCGACGCGGACGACGAGGAGGAGTCCGCCCGAGGCGTCCGGCCCGGCCGTGGCGGTGCCCATCCACGCGGCTCCCTTCTCGTCGTGGAAGGTCCAGGTCGAGGCCGACGTCCCCGGCCCGCCCTTGGCGTCGCGGGCCGTCACGCCGAGCGCGCTCGCGACACCGCCGAGCATCTGCGCCGGCGATTCCGACGTCCGCACGCGCCAGCGGTTCTCCCAGGAATCCGCGCTCCCCTCGTGGCTCAGGATGTCGCGGTCCCAGTCGTTCGCCGCGCTGTACAGGCCGCGCAGGAACCGGTCGGCGAGCTGCGCGCGCACCCATCGCCCCTCGCGGTCCCAGTTGTACTCGAGGGTGACCGCGACCTTCTGCGCGGCGCCCTTGCCGTAGAGCTTCTCCACGACGTGGAGCGCGCCGTCGATGCCTGAGGAGAGGCCGGCGGACGTCACGATCTTCCCGTTGTCGACCCACCTCTTGTCGGAGACGACCGTCGTCTTCGGCGCGGCGGCGCGGAGCCCCTCGATGAGGGATGCGAACGTGGTCGCGGACTTGCCGTCGAGAAGGCCCGCCTTCGCGAGGATGAAGGCCCCGTTGCAGACCGAGAGCACGACCTCTGCGCTCTCGGCGCGGCTCCTCAGCCAGGCCTGCACGGCCGGACTCTGCTGCGTCGCGAGCACGTTCCCGCCCGGCACCACGATGACGTTCGCCGGCGGCGCGTTCGCGAGCGTGAAGTCGGGGGTGATCTTCAGGCCCATGGCCGTCGCGATCGGCTCGGGCTTCTCCGCGACGGTCGCGACCTCCAGGCCCGCCTGCCCGAGGATCTCGTACGGCGCGCCGAAGTCGATGATCTCGACCCCGGGGAAGACCAGGATCTCGGCGCGCCTGCGGGGCGTCTGCCCGCCCGAACCGCGCGCCATCTGCGCGGCCATCCTGGCCTCTTCCTTCGCGGCCTCCGACTTCTCGATGAGCGCCATCCCGCAGACGGGGCACGAGCCGGGCTTGTCGTACTCGACCTTGTCGTGGTCGTCGTGGCACGGAGGGCAGACGTAGACCTTCTTCGCCTCCGTTGGCGAGTCGCCGTCCGCGGACGGGAAGACGCCGCGAGCGCGCGTCGCGAGCAGCACGACGGCGAGGACCGTGAGAACGGCGGCGAGGCGGAGGCGGGTGACTCTCATGTCTTCTCCTTCAGCCTTCAAGTGGTGCGCAGCGCCAGCAGAGGCTCGATGGACGTCGCGCGGCGCGCGGGGACGAAGCTGGCGGTCAGGGCGACGGCGGAGAGGACCAGAGCCACGGAGACGAACGTCATCGGGTCGGTCGGCCCGATGCCGAAGAGGAGCGCGGAGAGGAAGCGCGTCAGCGCGAGCGCCCCGGCGACGCCGAGCGTGAGTCCGAGCGCGACGAGCGAGAGCGACGGCTTCAGGACCATGGCCAGGACGTCGCCCCGCTCGGCGCCGAGCGCCATCCGGATGCCGATCTCCTGCGTCCTCTCCGTCACCGAGTAGGCGACGACGCCGCCGATCCCGGTCGCCGTGATGAGGAGCGCGACGGCCGCGAAGAGCCCGAGGAGGAGCACGGTCAGGCGCCGGGGCGCGAGCGTCTCGCTCCGCGCCTCGTCGATCGTGCGGATCGCGTCGACCGGCTGCTCCGGGTCGATCGCCCAGACCGCCTCGCGCAGCCCGCGGACGGCGAGGCGCGGGTCGATCGACGTGCGGACGATGGCGTTGAACTGGAGCGGCGCGGCCTGGAGCGTCGGGAGGTAGATCTCGTCCTTCGGCTCCTGGTCGAGCTGCTGCCTCACGTCGGCGGCGACGCCGACGATCGTCGTCCAGTGGTCGCCGGCGTCGCCCGTGACGCGGCGCCCCACCGGGTCGTCCTTGCCCCAGTAGCGGCGCGCCATCGCGTTCGAGACGATCCCCACGTTCGGCGCGTCGGGGCCGTCGCTCTGCCGGAAGTTGCGGCCCGCGAGGAGGCGCACCTTCATCGTGTCGAAGTACTCGGGGCTGACGAAGCGGACCAGGATCTGGGGCAGCGGCTGCCCCTTCTCGACGTGCCGCCCCTCGATCTCGAGGCCGGTCGGGAAAGGGCCCTGCGCGCTGAACGGGAACGTGCCGCCGAGCGCCGCCGACACGACGCCGGGGCGTGTCTTCAGCGACTCGCGGAGGCTCTCCTCGAAGCCGCGCCGCTGCTCAGGCGTCGAGTACTTCGTGAAGTTGAGCCCGATGCGCATCGTCAGGACGCGCTCCGCGTCAATTCCGGGGTCGACCTCCTGGAGCTTCAGGAGGCTCCGGACGAGGAGCCCCGCGCCGATCAGGAGGACGAAGGAGATCGCGACCTGCGCGACGATCAGGAGCGAGCGCGTCCGGAGACCCCCGCCTCCGGCGGTCATCCGTCCGCCGGCGGCGAAGAGCGCGGGGGTGAGAGTCTCGCGGCGCGGAAGCGCCGGCACCAGCCCGAAGACGATCCCGGAGACGAGCGAGATGCCGAGGGCGAAGAGGAGGACGGCGGTGTCGATCGTCGCGCTCTCGGCTCGCGGCGTGAAGCGCGACGCGTAGCGGACGAGGAGCTCGCGTCCCCACGTCGCGAGGAGGAGCCCGAGCGCGCCGCCCACGAGCGAGACGAGCGTCGACTCCGTGACGAGCTGCCGGATGAGCCGCGCGCGCCCGGCTCCGAGCGCGGAGCGCACCGCGAGCTCCGGGCCGCGGCGCATGAGCTGCGCGAGCGTCAGGTTCGCGACGTTCGCGCAGGCGATCAGGAGGACGAGCCCCGTGGTCGCCAGAAGGAGCAGCAGCGTCGGCTTCGCGTCGCTCGTCATCTCCTGCTGCACCGGCGTCGCGCCGATCACGAGCGGGCCGCCGACGTACGCCTCGGGGTGCGCCGCGGCGACGCGGCGGGAGATCGTCTCGAGCTCGGCGGCGACCGCGGCCGGGGTCGCGCCCGGCTTCAGGCGCGCGTAGAGCGCGAGCATCCGCGCGCGGGGGTTGTCGACCGTCCGCGGCGCGGAGCGGAACGGGCAGGCGGGCCACGGCATGTAGACGTCGTTGTCGTCCGGGTACGCGGGGAGCGGCGGCAGGATGCCGACGACGGTGTGCGCGTGGTCGTTCATCGAGAACGTCTTCCCGACGATGTCGGCGGGGCC
>WNFL01431540.1_pt2 | contig 11436 bp, 14 predicted proteins | sample 5400361 | NCBI WGS metagenome assembly WNFL01 (sample SAMN13153351, study PRJNA577476) | soil metagenome | isolation source: 40 cm soil on Douglas fir-dominated hillslope | place: USA:California | collected 2013-09-17
TCCGTCGGCGCCGCCGCCGATCAGAGTCACGGTCTGGCCGGAAATGCCGGTCAAGCCATCGTCCTGCTGGCCGTTGGCGTTGGTGTCGACCCAGAGCCGATCGCCGAGCGACGCGGTCTGGGGCGGCAAATTGCCGATCGAAAAGTCTTGTTGGAGACTACTGAATGTAACCGTACCGCTCTGGTACGTTATATTGACGACGCTGTGGACGTGGACCGTGTGAACCGCTTGGGCAAAGACCAGGCTGTCCCCAACCTCGGTCGGCGGGTCCTGCATATCCTGCAAGGTGAGGTTGCTGTCCCCGAGAACATTGTTCGCCGGATCGGTTACGGTCTCGACCACGGTCAGAGTTGATCCGCTATTGTTGCCGATGATGTTGTCGTGGGAAATCCCGCTGATTCCCGCCGTCGCGCTAATCACCGTCACGTCGTAGTCGAATGTGAGCTGCAGCGTCCCTCCGGCGCTTACTCCGGCGGTGAACCCTCCCCACCGCAAACCCGCATTGGGTCCGGTGTCGACCGGCTGAAAGACAGCAACGCCGGCGACGGTAGGGAAATCCGCAACGAAGGAATCGTAAGTCCCGGTCCCGGTCTCGGTGACCGTGATGTTGGTGAAATTGATCCCGCCGTCAGTTTGATTCGCGAAAACGAGGGTGCTCACGGTTGCGTTCCTCTCAATGTCAGAAAATCAGCGACGTCGTTACCGACGTCGCTGATCGCGATTTCGCAGTTTACGGGGGCAGCTCTAGCCGCCGGCACTAATGCCTTGGCTGCGGGTTTTTGTACCGCGACGGCGCCTTGCGAGCCCCATGGCGCCAGCCAATAAGAGAACACTAAGACCGGACGGCTCCGGCACCGACTGGGTCACAAAGGAGATGCTGTTGGGAGCGCCCGTCGGGCTGCCCGCCAGCGTGATATCCTTGTCGATGATAAGGGCTGATTGGGTGGCAAAGGACACTGCATCCGTCAGCTTGCTTTGGTCCGTGTGCAGCGAGACGGAAATATTGGGAATCGGGTCACTGACATTCTCATCTACGGCAAAAGCAAATCCGGTCCCACCCATCGTCAACAGAACGTGATTCATAGCAACGCCAGTGACGTAGAATTGCAGCGTAAGGTCCTGGGTCGAACTGGAAGTCGACAGAAGGTTGCCGCCGCCGGCGCCGGTGATCTTGATGGATCCGCCGCCCGAAACGGTGAACTGGCCCGTCGAGGCAGAGCATGACCCGCCGTTGATGGCGCAAAACGACAGCGAGTAGACCGCGCCACCTGCGCTGACAGATGAGCCGGTCGTCAGCGGCACCGCATTTGCGGGCGCTGCGAAGAAGCCAAGTAAAGCAACGGAGACCAGAGCCGCCGGCGCGAAACGGCCGCGGCGAATTGATTGCCAACTCAAAACACACCCCCCAAATGAATACTTCGGCGCTGGTGTGCAACAAACGTGCCGCGGCTGGGACAATAATGTGATTTTTTTTCACTGCCAAATCAAGTGGTTGCACCCGATGCGCGATCGATTCCGTTCGACCTGTAAGAAAATCTGACAATTGCACGATTGCGAACCCTTGGTTAATTCAAGGACATACGCGCGGAGAAGCACGAACTCATACCTCTACGATGCGGTTCGGCAGTTCGTTGCGGTCACCCTTCGCGCGGGGGAAATGCTCCGCGAGGAGCACGCCCAGCCCGCGGATCGTGTTCGCAAGGGCGTCGGTGAGGCGCCCTGTGCGGGCCTCCGCGGCAAGCTGGGCGACGGCTTTGTCCCATACGTCCTGACGGACTTTCGCGTGGATGCCCGTATCCGCCAGAATCTCAATGCGGCGGGGGAGGAGGGATATATAGATGAGCACACCCGTACGTGCTGACGTCAGATGCACGCCATGCGCCATGAACTGGGCGAGCGCTGCCCGGTGCGCCGCATCCTCTGCGATGGCCGCCGGGACTATCCGGTACCGAAGGTAAGGGACGGAAAGCACGATGGCCGCCGCGACGAATGCCAGCGCCTGCAAAGACAGGATCAGCGAAAGGGAAAGCCCCGTTCCAAGATCGAGGGCCCAGGCGAGCAGGAGCGCAAGCAGTGCGGCCCACAGGATCGGCACCAGACGAAACGCGTCGGGAGAATGCGCCATCACGACATAGATCTCCCCCGATGTGGCCGCTTCCGCATCGCGGATCTCGCGGGATAGGTTCGCGTGCTCTTCTTCGGTGAGTGCGGTTTGGTTCACCATCGGCCCGAAGCGCCGCCGCCGCCGAAAGAGCCACCGCCGCCTGAGAACCCGCCGCCGCCAAAGCCACCACCACCCGAAAACCCTCCGCCGCCCCATCCCCGGGGTGATCCCATTCCGCCCATGGGGATGATCCACGGCATGGCGGAGCGTCGGCGTCCGCTTCTGAGAGAGCGCAGAGCAAAGAACAGCCATAGACCCAGGATGATGGCGACCCAGACGAATTGCCCCAGATCCTGCGGCCCGGCCGGCGCGCGATTCTGTGCATTGGCACGCCGTTTGAAATCCTCGGCGTCCCCCGACAGCACTTGAAGGATGTCGTCCACGCCGCGCTGGGTGCCGCCGACAAAATCGCCAACGCGAAAGCGCGGGAGAATGCCGTTTTCGATGATGAGCCGCGACACCGCGTCGGTGAGCGTCCCTTCCAGGCCATAGCCCACTTCGATGCGGACGCGGCGCTCATTCGGTGCGACGATGAGAAGGGCGCCATTGTTGCTGCCCTTCTGACCAATTCCCCATTGGCGTCCGAGCCGGTAGCCGTAATCCTCGATCTCATAGCCCTGCAATGAGGCAAGCGTGACGACGACGACTTGCCGTCCGCTCTTGGTTTCGAAATCCGCCAGCTTGCGTTCGATACCGGCGCGCGCGCTCCCATCCAGCAGATGCGCCTCGTCCACGACGCGCCCGGTAAGGGCGGGGAAGGTCGGCTCGGCGGCGAAGGCGGCGTCGATGCGCAGGCCGACGCACAGCAGCAACGACAAGAAGAGAAGCGCACGCACCATGGGCCTGCTTAAAACTGCACGCGGGGTGCCTGCTGGTTTTCCTCGGTCGTCGTGAATGTCGCCATGGGTTTGGCGCCGTAGACGCCGGCCCATAAGCGTCCAGGAAAGGTGCGAACCTCGGTATTGTAGGACTGCACGGCTCCGATGTAGTCGCGCCGGGCCACGGCTATGCGATTTTCGGTGCCTTCCAATTGCGATTGCAGCGCCAGGAAGTTCTGATTGGACTTGAGGTCCGGGTAGCGTTCGCTGACGGCGAGAAGCCGGCCGAGCGCGCCCGAGAGCTGACCCTGCGCCTCCTGGAATCGCCGGATGGCTTCCGGGTCGGTGAGCTGATTGGCATTGACCTGGACCTGAGTGGCTTTCGCCCGCGCTTCCGTCACTTGGGTCAGCACCTGGCGTTCCTGTGTGGCGTAGCCCTTCACGGTTTCAACCAGGTTTGGGATCAGTTCGGAGCGGCGCTGATATTGGTTTTGTACCTCGCTCCAAGCCGCCTTGGCCTGTTCTTCCTTGGTCGGAATCGTGTTGACGCCGCAGCCCGTGAGAAGAACCGCAAAAAGAAGCACAACCGCCGCACCAAACTGCGTGGCTCTCCGCTGCGCCACCCTTTGCTGACCCATCGTGACACTCCTCTATCGATTGCCGCAGCGAATCGCGGCTCGGTTCCGTGGCTCTATATAGGCAGGGAAACTAGCATTTCAGTCCGCGCGGCAAAAATCGATCGCGGACGAGCGGGCTATTTCAGGACCGACGCCTTTTGGATGACCGCCGGCGTCAACGGCGCGGCCCCGGGAAAAGGTCCGACGCCGCCCAGAGGAAGCGCCGCGATCGCGTCCACGACATCCATCCCGGCCGCGACATGGCCGAAGGCGGCAAAACCGGTCTTGTTGTCCATATCGTCGGGCTGACGGTCGAGCGCCTTGTTGTCGGCGAGATTGATGAAAAACTCCGCCCGCGCGGAATTGGGATCATCGCCATGTCCCATCGCCATGGTTCCACGCGCATTGCTGGGTGTGGTCGCGCTTTCCAACGGAATGGGATCATGAACGCCGCGCGGCTTGCCCTCGGCATCGAAGCTTCCGGCCTGGATCACGAACCCGGGCACGACGCGGTAGAACACGGTGCCGTCGAAATGGCCTTCGCTCACGTAGCGCAGGAAATTCGCCACCGTCGCGGGAGCATGCTCGCGGTCGAGCTCGAAGATGATTTCGCCGAGCGAAGTTTGGAACGAGACTTTCGGCGCCGCATCCTCAGCCGCCAATGCGCCGTTCGCCGCGAATATCGCTGCGGCAATGGCGAACAGCTTCCCAATCCGCTGCAGGGTTCGAATCGGCGAGATGTTCATGGCTAGCGTTCCAGTTTGCTGCCCAGCCGCTTGACCACCCGTTGGCGCGCGGCCACGCGGTCGGCATCCGAAACATAGATTAGACCGGCCACACGCCGGAGCAAGGCATCTTCTTCCGGATCCAGCACACCATCGGCATAGGCGATTTCCCAAAGCATCTCGATAAGACGGATCCGCTGCTGGGGATCCATGCGTTGGACGGCAAGCCGCGTGAAGGGATGAAGCTGATTGGATTTTTCCGCCGTGGATTCGGCGAGCGCCAGCAACTCCCGCGTTGCGGCCGGGGTGAGCTCGAATTTCTCCGCCAGCAGGCGTTCGATGACGGTGCGTTCCGCCGCGTCGAAATTGTCGTCCATCCGCGCCGCCTCCACCAGCAGAACGGCGACGGCGATCTGCAATTGGTCGGCAGGGGCAGCAGAGGATTCGGGAGCAGCCAAAAGCTTGCGAATCTGAGCGAGCATGAAATTCCCAGACGCGAGTCGTCGCGCCCCTCAGTGGCATGGATGGGATCGGCCTGGCAACCGTCGCGGAAATCAAAAATCCAGAACGGATTCAGGTTCCGGCTCGCCTGCGTTTAGCCGTACATCGCAACGAGGATCCACAGGACGGCGATGATGGATAAGAGAATGATGGCGAGCCGAGTCAGCATTGCAGTTCTGTAACAGTTTTTTTGCTGTTATCAGCCGGATAATGAATAATTGGTTAACCGGAGCGTGGCGGACGATGATCCAAGGTCGACGGCAAACCGCCTCTTTCTCGTTAATGTTCTGCAATGTTAGAGGGATCTGGGTTCCATGAGCGCAGCGGTCGCCGATCTTCTGGTCTTCATCGATGTGATTTGCCCGTGGTGCTTGGTCGGCAAACGCCGGCTCGAACGGGCGCTGACCATGATCGATTCTGAATCTCTCCGCGTCACCTGGCTGCCTTTTGAGCTCAATCCGGAGATGCCGAAAGACGGAATGGAACGCCGCGACTATCGGACACGCAAATTCGGTTCCTGGGAGCGCTCGTCACAGCTCGATCGCCAGATGACGGAAATGGGCGCGGGCGAGGGCATCGATTTTCATTTTGACCGGATCGTGCGCACGCCCAATACCCTCAACGCCCATCGCTTGATCTGGCTGGCGCGCCAAACGGGCGGCCAGGATGCGCTCGTCGAACGGCTCTTCCGCGCCTATTTTTCCGAGGGACGCGACATCGGCTCGCAGGATGTATTGCGGGATGTTGCCGTCGAGGCCGGCATGGAACGCGCGCGGGTTTCATCACTCCTTGAAGGCGATGAAGGCGCCTTGCAGGTTTCGCAAGAAGAAGAGACAGCGCGACGCGCGGGGCTCTCGGGTGTGCCTGCCTTCATCCTGAACCGGCGCCCGCTGCTCGTCGGTGCGCATCCGCCCGACATTATCGCATCAGCGCTGCGCCGCGCGATGGATGCGCCCGCGAACGCACAGGCCTAGGGTTCTTTTTCGGGCTTGCCCTTCTCCAGCACGTCCTCGATCCACGTCATGGCGGCGACGGCCTTTGCGAGGCCGATGGACGGAATTGCGAGCAGTGACACGTGAAGACATTCTTCTTTGGTCAATCCCTCTTCGGCGCCTCGCCGCGTGTGGGAATGCACCGCCCCTTCGCTTTGTGATGCCACTGCGAGCGCGAGCTTCACCAGGCGACGCGTACGCGCATCCAGAGGGCCGGCATCCGCACAAGCGGCGCCGAGCTCCTCATAGGCGCTCCAAATTTTGGGATGTCGCCTCGCGATTTGCGCGGCCCCCGCAGGAAGCTTCACCCGCATGGCTCGTCAAGCATTCGCGGACGGAGGTGCGCGTCTGGTTCTCTTGGTTTTTGGCTTCGCGGCGGAGCCCGCGCCGTTCGTTTTGGGCATGGCCCGCATAGCCTGCTTGGCGCGCGAACGCACCGGCAATGTTTTGCGTGACGACCGGGTTTTGACCGCTCCGCGTTGCCAGAGCGCATAAAGCCCGCCCATGAACGCGCCGAGCCCGAGCGACGCCGCGCCGAACATGAAGGGCTTGGCCTTCACCGCGTCGCGTGCCGAGCCGTAGCCGTCCTTCGCCCAACCTTCCAATTGCCCGGTCGTGTCCTTCGCGGCCTGCGCCGCGCTATTGGCCGCCTTCTTGACGCGATCCACGGCCATTCCTCCCGCATTCTCGATTCCCGGAAGCGGATTGCGCAGATTGTTGAACATCATCGGTCCTCCCTGGTCGTCTCGCCAAAACAACGTGCGGCAAGCGGCGTCAGTTCCTCTTTTTCGGCTCGTAATCGTGGCCTTCGCCGTGATCACAAGAAATTTCCAATGGATCGAGATCTCGGTACGCTGGTGGTTGCCCGGGTGCCGGACGGCGAGAGCGCGTGCTACGAAACCATCCTCGACCGCGCGGCGGTGAACATCCGCGATCGGCGCGAAGCATATTTTGGGCGGCGGTTTCCGTTAAGCCTGTCGGAGATTTGCCCATTTCCCGGCTTGGCGGCGCGATGCCGATTGCGTAATGATCCGAGCATGAGCCTATCGGTGCAACCTGCCCATCTCGCGGGAAAGTTTTATCCCGCCGATCCAGGCCAACTTGCCGCGGGAGTGGACGGAAGCCTCGCGCGCGCTGCACCGCCGCCTCTTGCGCCCAAGGCCGTCATCGCGCCCCACGCCGGGCATATCTATTCGGGTGACGTTGCCGCCGCCGCCTATCGCCTGCTCGCGCAGCGCAAAGGCGTCATCAAGCGCGTGGTTCTGCTCGGCCCGAACCACAGGCAGCCGGTGCGCGGCATGGCGATGTCGCCGGCCGATGCTTGGGCTACGCCGTTTGGTGCTTTGCCCGTCGATCAACCCACGCGCGCTATGCTGGCGCGGCAATTCGAAGTCGCGGTCACGCCGGACCCGTTTGTGAACGAGCACAGCCTCGAGGTGCATCTGCCCTTTATTCATCGGGCGCTGGGCGAGGTCGAGATCCTGCCGATTCTGGTGGGCCACACGCCACGCGAGCACGTCTCAAAGATCCTCGAGGCGCTATGGGGCGGACCGGAAACGGCGATCATCGTTTCCTCCGATCTCAGCCATTTCCACGATTACGCGACATGCCAGGCGAAGGATGCCGAGACGACGGCCGCGATCGAGCGCTTGCAGCCCGCCGGTTGCGATGGCGATCGGGCCTGCGGGCGTTTTGCGATTCACGGTCTGCTCGATCAGGCCCAGCGGCGAGACTTACGCGTCACCGCGCTCGATGTGCGCAATTCCGGCGATACGCAGGGATTGCGCGAGCGTGTTGTCGGCTACGGCTCGTTTGCCTTCGAATACGCCCACACCGCGCAGCTTCCTCAAGTGACACGCAGTTTGCTGCTCGACCTGGCGCGTCACACGGTTCGCCACGGGGCCCACAATGGCGGCGCGCCGACGAAAGTGAAATATGAGGGCGCTGTCCCTGCGATGTTGCGAGCGCAACGCGCGAGTTTCGTCACGATCAAGATCGGCGAGTCCTTGCGCGGTTGCCGGGGCTCGCTTCTCCCGCATCGCTCGCTGCTCGACGATGTGGTGGACAATGCCCACAAATCGGCATTCGACGACCCGCGCTTTCCGCCCCTGACGCCGGCGGAGTTGGAACAGATCCATCTGCATATTTCGATTTTGTCGAGTCCGCGGCACATCCCCTGCGAGAACGAGGCCGAGCTCGCGCGCGTGCTGCGCCCCGATGTCGACGGGCTGATCATTCGCGACGGCGAGCGCCGCGCCATCTTCCTGCCCAGCGTTTGGAGCGGAATTCCCAATCCGGTGAATTTCATCCAGAGCCTGAAACGCAAGGCGGGATTGGCGCCCGAGCATTGGTCGCCGAGTTTTCGGGCCTTTCGCTTCGGCACCGAAAGTTTCGGCGATCCGCAGCCCCCGCTGTAAGCAGCGCGGGCAGGTTATAGTTCCGCCCGTGGCGGCCAAAGGCCGGGGAGCGGACCCTGGAGACTATGGCGCATCAAAGCCGAGAAGCAGTGCACGTGCATGTTTCCTCCCCCGTTCACGGGGGAGGTCCGGCCAAAGGCCGGGTGGGGGCACGAATCGCACGATTCCCTCGAGCACAGAATCCAGATTTTTATAGATGTCTTCGTTGGTCACCCTGAACACATACCAGCCCCGCACTTTTAGGTAGGTGTCGCGCCTATGATCGTGCCCAAGCTCAGCAACTTTGGAATGGGTTTCTCCGTCCACCTCCACGACGAGGCGTGCGGCCACGCAAGCGAAATCGGCAATGTAGGGGCCGATAGGATGCTGCCTTCGAAAGCGTTTCGCGTGAACCGCATCATGACGCAACCGCGACCACAGAATGATTTCCGCATCCGTCATCCGGCGCCGCAGACGTTTGGCCAAAACTTGGGATCTTCGCTCAGCCGCCCGCATCCCTTCGCCCCCTCCGCCTCGCGCGAAATATCGCGCTCGGCACCTCCCCCGTAACAACAGGGGAGGAAAATCCGTACACCCGCTGATGCAAAATCCCCTTTACGGGGTATGGGCCAAAGGCCGCCGCAGAGGTCGACTGAAACTTTGTCTCAATGCCGCTTACATAAATAACGAGTTAGGGCTGTGCCGGCGCCGACATGGCCTCATGGAACCGCGACAATTTCACCGGAAGCCGCTTCTGGCCCCATTGGCCCGGCGGTCCGTCAAACACACCGGCGCATTGTGTCCCGCAAGAGAGGCACTTGCCCTCGCCGGTCAATCGCCAGCGGCCGAGCGCGTACCAATCGCGTTCAATGAGGCAAGCGCCGCATTGATGACAAAACGTGCTCTGGCGTCCGACATCGTGAACATTGCCGACATAGGCGTAGCGAACACCTTGCTCCATGGCGATGCGGCGCGCCATGGACAACGTCGCCTGCGGCGTGCGTGGCTTATCGAGCATGCGATAATCGGGATGGAAGGCCGAGAAATGCAGCGGCACGTCCGGACCTAGCTTTTCCACCACCCAACGCGACAGGCGCTCGATCTCGCCCGGCGAATCATTCTCGCCCGGTATCACCAATGTGGTGATCTCGAGCCAGGTCTTGGTCTCGTGCTTGATGTATTGCAGCGTGTCCAGCACCGGCTGAAGATGCGACTTGGTGATCTTGAAGTAGAACTCCTCGGTGAAGGCCTTCAGATCGACATTCGCCGCATCGACGTGGCGGTAGAATTCCGCGCGCGGGGCGGCGCTCATATAGCCGGCCGTCACCGCGACGCTCTTGACGCCAACGGCCCGGCACGCCTCGGCGACGTCGATCGCGTATTCGAAGAAGATCGTGGGATCGTTGTAGGTGAACGCGACCGAACGGCAGCCGAGTTTCACGGCGGCGGCGGCGATCAGGTCCGGTGTCGCGCGGTCCGCCAGCGTGTCCGTCTCGCGGCTCTTGGAGATGTCCCAGTTCTGGCAGAAGGCGCAGGAGAGATTGCAGCCCGCCGTGCCGAAGGAGAGCACGGGCGTCCCCGGCAGGAAGTGGTTCAGCGGCTTCTTTTCGATCGGATCGACGCAGAACCCCGAAGAGCGGCCCCATGTGGTGAGCACGATCTCACCGCCTTGCGCCGCGCGGACGAAACAGAGCCCGCGCTGGCCTTCATGCAGCTTGCATTCGCGCGGACAAACATCGCAGCGAACGCGGCCATCGGGAAGCTTCGTCCAGTGGCGCGTCGCAACGATGTCCGAAGCCAGGGCGTCGGTGATGCTCATGGCATCAGTCTAACATGCAACGCCGGCGCTCTAGGTCATCACAACGGCGCGGGGTCTTGTATTCAGCGCCCCGGAACCATGCCTCTTTCTTTGTAGACCTTTGCCGCGTCGACCGAAGAGAGATAGTTCACAAGCTCCTTCGCGGCCGCCGGTTCCTTGGAATGGGAGCCGACGAAGCCCACCAGCCGGGTCGGCGTCGAGATCGACGCGGGCAGGGGCCCCACGACTTCGACACCCGGCTCGGTGATGATTTCGCTGACGAAGGTCAGCCCGATATCGACATCGCCCTTGGCCAGCGCCGCCATGGCGCCCGCGCCGCCCTGAGCAAGCTTGATCTTGGGTTTCATTGCGTCGGTGATGCCGAGCTTCTTCAGCGTCTCATCGAAGCTTACGCCCGCCGCCGCGCCGCCCTTTGGGTCGGGATAGGAAATCGATTTCGCCGAGAGCAGCATCTTCTTCACCGCCTCCGGCGAGGAAATGTCGGGGTGGGGCGTGCCGGGCCGCACCGCGACGCCGACCGCGACATGCGCCAGCGGAGTCTCGCTCGCTGCGACCACATTGCCCGACGCCAGCACTTCGGGATAAGGCGGCTGCACGATGGGCACGTCGAACGCATCGCCCTTGGCGATTTGCGCCTTGGTGCCGTTGCCCGAGCCGAAGGTCGCCTTCACCTTGTGGCCGGTCTTCTTTTCGAAAGCCGGGATCATCTGCTCGACGGCGGCCCTTATGCCGCCCGGAGCAATAAGCGTGACTTCGGCGGCGCTCGCGCCCTGAACATTTGCCATGACGAGCCCCGCGATCACGGCCGACGAAAGCAGATATTTCATGACGTCCTCCCGATTCGGTGCGCGGGATTGGATCGCACCGCCAAATGTCAGTCCATTCTAGCCAGGAGTGCCACCGATGAACATCGGTACGCCTAACAATTTTGTAAGGCGAGGCCTAACATCGCCTTGAGGCATGCCGAAAATCTCCATCTCCAAAATTTGCGCAAAATTCATTCATATTGCGGTTACATTGGGGTCCAACAACGGGAGGCCGCGGGTTGAAAGGCGCTGTTGTGTTCAATCCAGCCAGATTGATGACATGGCCCGAACACCGGTCCCGCGAGGGCACCGCGCTGATCTCGTCGGCCATCGTGGCTTTCATTGGGCTGCTCGATTATCTGCTTAGCTGGCAAATATCCTTGTCGGTGGTCTATGTTTATCCGATCGCGATAGCCGCCTGGTATATCGGCCCCGGCTTTGCCTATCTGCTTTCGATCTTCAGCGTTGTGTTGTTTACCGCCGGAGACGTGGCATCCGATTTCCCGTTTTCAAGTTGGCTGATTCCGGTCTGGAACGGGGTGGTGCGACTCGTTTTTTACGCCGTCCTGATCCACATGCTCGATTACATCCGGTCGCT
>WNFL01035215.1_pt1 | contig 11434 bp, 14 predicted proteins | sample 5400361 | NCBI WGS metagenome assembly WNFL01 (sample SAMN13153351, study PRJNA577476) | soil metagenome | isolation source: 40 cm soil on Douglas fir-dominated hillslope | place: USA:California | collected 2013-09-17
TACGAGTTGTTGACCTTGTGCCCCCAACATTGTGCAGGTCCCTAGTCGTAAGTCATGTAATAGCTGCTCACGAATCCTCCGGCCTTATTAGAAAGCTCTGATCATCCATTACCACCGCAGCTCCGCAGGCAATCCTCGGTGTAAGTGGTATATATATGTATCTACAGCATGTATGCGAGTGGTGACCCTGTTGTTAGTTTAAAGGAGAGGGTTCAGACCATTTGGAGCCTGATACCCCAACCAAGCGAGCGAAAATAGCCCCACCCCTAACCGGTCCCGACGATCCCATTTTCGCTAGCAAGTTCCTGGTAACGCACCGCATTGCAGCTTACTCTGAATATTGGGGGAAAGGCAAGGATAACGTAGTTAAAAACAATAATGAATTCCGCCCTCAGTCCCCTGGCCTGTTCCCCCTCTATCTCTTCGGCCAGTATAATTACATACTGAATCGAATCGAATCCTTCCGCTCGCTGTCCCAGAAAGCCAAAACCCCACCTGGGGTCGCGATCATCGGTACACCTGGCATTGGTGAGCCCCTCTGCTCTCTCCCGTGAAGGTCTGACAGCCCTTTAAAGGTAAATCATGCTTCCTAGATTATTATCTTGCGTATGAGCTCGCCCAGAGCAAACCAGCGGTTTACTATAAGGAGGGACGAATCTATATCTTCGTTGGTGACGGCGATGGTTGTTATGTCTATTCACCCGACTCACTACCCATTTTTGACGAGAGATTTCGTGATATTCTGTGTCTTGTCGATGCGGATGCGTCAAATCCTGCATCGGACGACCTCCTGCGCAGTTCGCCCTTGTTCGTGGTGATGGCTGCATCGCCAAGGAAGGTTCACACTCATCATTGGATGAAGCAAAGAGCGGGTGGGGATAGTCGCAAGTTCGTTTTGAATCCACCTACAGAGGACGAACTCGTCCACGCGTCAGTCTAGCCATTAGCATTACTACCTCACTGGCTCACTCTCCTACAGACTTAGGATTCAGGATCGGGTTGGTCCCACTACCACAGATGATGAAATCCGTGCGGCATTCCGATTATACGGGCCCAACATGTGGACTCTGGTCCGTCTTCTTAAGGGCCATACACACGAAGAGACGATCAAACTTGAAATCACCAAGGCAGTCAATAGACTCACGAGCCCCACGCTGAACGCGGTCTTCACCTTCCAGCCGGAGTCTTTCGAGGATCTTGCAACGACTATATGCCTCAGGCACCCCGAACCACACGAGGATGGGTACCTTACCAATGACGTGCCCGAAGTGACGTTTTCAGGCCCAATCGTTTGGAATGCGCTCTTCCGCGCCCACAAGGCGTCCCTCTACGCGGAGCTCACCCACCTGCTCTCCATCTTTTCCTTAATACCTCAGTCACATGGCTACGGAGGATGGCTGTGGGAGCAGTGGGTGCATACCGAGATGGTCAAAGGTGGAACTTTCACCCTTAGTCGGATGTACTCCCAAGGGCCCACAAGACCAACGAGGCAAATGAGCAACGTGGATGAAGTTGAAGAGCCATCGTCCCCCTTCACAATTTCCATCGAACCCCCGGAACCCTATTTACTTCAATGACACGGAGCAGCTTTCGCGCGACACCTTGGAATACTTCATCCCAAATAAAAAAAACAATGCCACGTTTGACTCCTACCTATTCCACGACGGTCAGGGTATTGGGCTTCAAGTAACCATCGCGCCCACCCACTCCCTCAATTCGGAGGGGCTACGCAATTTGCGACAGCGCCTTGGCGATCCAAACAACAATGCAACCAAACCATGGCTTGTCGCTGTGGTTCCTAAGGGCCAAATCCTTACCTATGCTCCCCCGCCAAGTCCCGCAAATCTGAAACAGCTCTCCTTCTTCAAAATAGAGATTGAACTGCCCGACGGTGTGTTACTTTCCCTTACATGGCCATTAACATTGATAGTTTCATAGGAATACCCCCCGAAACCTTCAAAGAGGTCGAGATAACCAATCAATTCCAGATGAGCATTTACTCTCGGGACGAGATGACCACCGAGCAACCTCTGGATAGTGAAATGCCGGACAATGAGGATTGACAGACAACTTTGACTTGTTGGGATTTCTCTCTTCCCATACTGAATAGTGACACACCTGAATCTATCCATTGGTATCGTCTCAGTTTCAACGAGATCATGGCGAGTATTGCAGTACGGGCACCAACTATCGATTCAAACCCCTCGCATCCTCTACAACGACCTCTCATATATCACTGTTGTCTATCACACACACGTATCGGACTGATTGATCAACCTGAAGCTAATCACCCCACACGACTGACACATGTTTTCAGGACTTCTCTGCCGTCAACAGGCCGATGGGGCCACCCTTCTGCTCCCGCAAAGGTAACACTGATGTACATTCTATATGAATTTACTATATTTATGGCTTATCTGGTAAGGGAGTGGTAAAGTCCAAGGAGTGGTGAATGAATGTGAACGTCCGCTACCGGCCATCAAGAACATCACCGTCACTGGAAAACCACCTGGAAGTTTTGACTGTGGTTGGAAGAGTTTGTGGATGTGAGGAGCTTGGGACCAGCTTAGCGGCCGACGACCCACTCGCCGATCTCGACGTCGACATCTGCGATACCGTTTCTACAAGGACTTCCCGGCACTTGGAGGTCACAACGATGCTATGTCGCCCCCGTCTCTCTTATTTTGACCTCGGACAACGCCCGGAACCCTTACCCCCGCCGCCTGTGGTAAAAACTCCTGTGCCTTCGCGGTACTGCAAACGGGAAAGGTGAATGTGGTTAGAAAGTCGATATAAGTAATCGCGGTGGGGAACACGTGGGAAACAGGGGCCTACTGTCACACCCTTTGATGTTTGGGGCGCACTCCAAGTGGATCACTGACTGGTCCATCAATAGCGGTGTGCTTCCGCTCACTCTAAGGCTGTTGCCTCAGATAGCGATAGCAGCCACATTCAGGTTGATATATTGTATTCTGGATCGTTTCACAAGAGCGTACGAAAGAGGCACTCTCCGAGATTGGCTTTAATGCATCCAAATGAAGGTCACACTGGATTGAGCAGAGGATCAAAATGATGGTGGAGTTGTACATGTGGGCATTCAAAACTGTAGGGTCTGCTGACCACGCTCTACAAAGGATAAGCCAATGAACTTCACCCTGGATGGAAGGTATCGGGTAGTACATACCTGGATCGTTCATTTTGTGCACACGAACTTCAGGTCCGAGTTGAACATTCGCCATATCCTGAGACCATATCTCTTTAGTATGATAGTTCATAAACCGTGTCTAAACGGCCTACCTGAGGGGTAATTAGAAGAAATTGTCTATCAGAGCTCTTGGCCGCGTCGAGCTGCAGCTAGGATCAGCACCGTTTGCGGATGCAGACGCACAACCAACCATCATTTTCATGGAGATACGGCGATTGATGGAGTCCATGAATACATCAAACTCATCGAGAGCTGATGGAGGTGTAAATCGACTACTTCATAGAACCACTTTAGCGACTAACCGCGAATGGGTGAGCCGATGGCCTGCCATAGAGACAGGAGTAGGCATATTGTTGCGTATGATTTTTCCCCTCCAGACATCTGGAGGACTGTTCAATGACTTAGCATACTTGGGTTAATCCAATGCTCACACTCTGCAGCACTGTCAGCTACAATCCGGTCGCATGAAATTTGGAGCATACCTTAGCATCCTTCTCTCGACCTTGCTTCCCAACTAAATCGTCCGTTTGCACTTTGAGCTCGAGCTTTTCGTTCTGGTGATCGAATACGACTTGTCCAAAGAAACCTCGAATGGATAGGTAATACGAGAATCTAGAACAGACCGTGCTCAGAAAATGCAAACACGCGCGCCGTACATGGACCCACTGCAGCTTGCACCGCAGGGCAATATGCCGACGGAACTCTTGCCAGCGTTCTGTTCGTAGCTTCCAAGCGCTTCTCAGCAGCTGGGATGTGCATCAGTAAGTGTCATTAAGACGGATATTTGAATACCTTGAGAAGTTTCCGCATTTCTTTGAAGTCGGCTTTGGCTTTCTCGACCGCTGCCTTCGTGCGTGCGCATTCATCGGTCATGTCCTCAAGGGTCTGCCCTTGCCTACCACCGAGCTGTTAATAGTACTGCGGTGATGACTCTCCAGCTACTCACTCTGCCTCCCTCGCCTGAAGTGCTCGCTCCATACCCTTAATTTCCTTCCGGATGGTGGCAGGACGTCTCTTGGTCTCAATCTTGTCACAATAATCCTGTGCTTTCGCAATCCAGGTCTAGAAGACCGTTAGTTAGATATATCTCGATGTGGCCGTACGAACCTGATACTGGGCTTCGAGCTCCTGGCACTCAGCGCGAAGCTGACGGGTCTCGTCCTCCAGCTTGCGGCATTTTCCCTCCCAATGCTTCTTTTCACCATCGGCCTTGAGCCTTGATTTTACTGCTTCCTTGCTCTTCAACTATTGGGTGGTATGAGCAACCAACTGTGTAGCATTCAAAACATTCCGACAAACCTGCAGTTGGTTCTTTTGCGCTTCATACGTCTCAATCTTTCGTCGAACACTGTCGAGCTTCTTTACCAATGGCTCCGCCTGCCCCTTCAATCTCAGATGTCGGGCCTGAGCATCAGTGAGTTGATCGTGCAACCCATTGAGTTCTCTTTGAGCATCCTGAAAGGTAACGGTAAATACCAGAAAGTGTGTAGAATGAAGTACACCGACATCGACATTCTCTTGGAAAGTCGCAATATTGAGGGGCTGCTCTTCTTGCAATTCAGCGTCGAGTCGGGTGACTGCTTGATGTGCAGCCTGCGCTTCCGCCAAAAGCCGTTTCTCTAGATCCTGCGAGAGTCCATTAGCGACCGCCTTTCCTTCCGCATGACGATGTGACATGCTTTCGCACTCCGGACTGATCGCTTTGCGGCTTCAAACTCGGCTGTTACATCCTTGTGTTGCTGGTTGAGTGTGTAGTATTCGCGCGCGAGCATCTCCTTTTCAGTATTAGCCGTGCTAAAAGCTCATTGTGAGAAACAGAAAAGGAGAAGAGGATAGAAAAGATTTTACGCCAAGCGTTGGCTCGCGTCGTTTGTCACAAATAGCTGTTGACGAGAGTCGCCCCTATGAGGTAGCCTGTGGCAGAGTTAGAAGAAACGGGTTCGGATAACCTGTCGTCGAGTGTACGCACCCCATTGGGTTGCTCGAGCGGCCACCGTCCCTACAGCCATTGTTAGTGGGTCTGCATCTGATCATCTCAGCACTCACGCATATCGACGAACAACGAAACCGTCAGCGGACCATACAGGGTACTGCGGAGTATGATCTAGAACATGCTCCGCTTCTTGCCGGCTCTGAGCGAGTAGAGTCCTCTCAATTGAGTGATTGTTAACTAGCAAGCGAACGATCCAGGGATGACTAATCTGCAGAGAAATTAATTCGTGTTGTCGGTAAAGAGCAGGCCGCAAACCTCAAGAACGCGAAGGACAGTTGTACACTGCTGTGGAGCCTCCCCTTGAGAAAAGTCGAACATGTCAACCCGAGACACAATGATCTGCGCCTGACTGGTGGAGAGATGAGCTGAGACCATAGTTACATGAGACGCAATACGCACATTCCGTTCTCCTTGAACATCCGCTGTAATTGCGTTCGATCTCTTTCGGCTGTGACGGCCCACGCATGCATTGTCCAGCCGATCATGGCCCGAAGAGCAGGAGCCCAAACGGGGTTCTTGAGCTTTACATACTGACCCAGAGGGCCAACGGGCTTCTCTCCATACCAATGTGCCACTTCTACTTGTTGCACAAGCCTCGGCATGTTGCGATGATAAATCGCCAGACCGCCTTTCTCTGCGATCTGCTTGAGCTGGTCGATTTGATCGTCAATCCCTTGAAGTTTGTCCCTATTTCTTCTCATCGGCTCTTGCAAACCCTGCAGTTTCATCTGAGCAGCAGTTTCGGCCTTCCTGTAGTCATCGAAGTCCGCTACAGCTCGCTTGTGTTCCCGTATTTTCGCTTCCTTGTCTTGCATCGCTCTCTCGAGTTGCCCCTGGACCTCTTCACGCTTGGCATCGCGCCCCAGTTTGCCCTGTTCGACTGCAAGTTGCCTTTCAAACTCCTCGATCTGGTGCTTCTTGTGCTTGAGGTCCATTCCGAGTTGCTTGCAGTCTGACTAGAGAATCACCCATAAGAACAGCATGTGAAACGGGAGAAGAGATTACTTACTTGTGTTTCGGCAAGCTCATTCCTACCCTCTCGAATCTGCGCAGAGAGATTGGCTTTCTCCTGTTCAAGATCACCCACGTTTCCAAGACCCTGCACCTCCAACTCAATTTTGGCAATACGGTTGTTCGCATTTTGGTATCTCTCTTCTGCTTGGCGAATATTCTCATCGAGTGTGGGTCCTCTCCTCTCGGTAACTTCAATCTTTTCCATCGTATCTGCGAGCTCAGTCTCCTTCTCGTGAATGTAGGCCCACGCAAGCTCCTCTTTGAGCTCTTGCACCTTGCTGTGCTGGTCGCGCAGTGCCTGTGCCTCATTGAGCCGGACCATAGCGACTTTCCAGACGTCTTCGAGATCCGGGATGACCTTTTGCTTTTGCGCGCACACGCGCTCCGTCGTTGTGAGGTTCTCGCGGATCGCGTCGTACTCCTCTTGAAGTTGCTTCAGTTGTGTGCCTCTGAGGAAGAGCTAGATTGGAGATCAATAAAGGAAATAGGACTGGAAAAAGAAGGGGATACCCTATACTTCTCAGTGGAGTTGGCCGCGCTCAGGAATTGACGAGCAGCATCTGGGGAATGTAAGCCGATGCCGAAGGGGGTTCTCGGGGCCTTACCTTGCGTCAAGATGTTCATTGGGTTGTCCACGTCAATTCCGAAATGATCCGTGATCGCGTCCAACTCTCCCTTTTCAGCGGAAACTACCTTTCTATCTGCATTCTTGATCTTATAGCTTCCGCCATTCTCCTGGAAACGGCGAGTGATAGTAATGCTGTCGCCGTATGTGTGGGACTTGTGGGGCTCGTGACCTCCATTCTTGAGAGTGATCGAGACCTCCGCCGTCCTGGACACTTGCATAAATCTTTTTCTACAAGCCGAAACCATACGTATGATGCTTACGTTTCTCCGGACTTTATGAATGACTTCAAACCAGTACCACGACCAGTGGAACCCGCTTTTCCACCTAGGGCGAGGGTAATTGCAGAGAGGACGGCACTTTTGCCACCTGCACCGTTTTAAGCGCATTTAAGTCATGAGAACAGAGACAAACTTACTTCCATTATTGCCGATAATAAAGTTTACTTGTGGTCCAAAGTCAAATGTGAGATACCTTGTGAACGTCTAAGGCATTTGATCGAGAGCTCGAGATGATCTGGGACAAACTTGTGGCACATAAAGTTATGGAGTTCGAGGTGAGTAATTACGCCCATCTTGGCAGCCTAACAAGAGTGTGAAGCAGTGAAGACGAGAGTCGGGCATGGACGTACGCCCTTATTTGCACTCTTGCGTTCGATGGAAGCTTTGACACGATCCATATTTCTTCGTTCGAACTCCGCATCGTCCATCTGGGCTCCTTTCACCACTCGAGGATGGGTTTCGGCCACTGATTCAGACGCGGACTCAAACTCAACTCCGTCATCTTCATCCTCTTCGCCTCTGACGGGTCGTTTCTCTTGTCTGTTTTTGGACCTCTGTGAGCTTTCTGGAGAGGAACGACGAGCGCGTTTCTGAAAGCCGAAAGCAAATACCCAACACATATTAGCACGTGGTGGCGATCACACGCGCAGGGCGCGCAGAAAGGTTTTCAACACGTACAGGCGACGTCTCTCCTTCGATATCCGTGTCTGCGGCGCGCTTTGCAGCCATTGCGAGATATCCGTCGGGGATCGAGGGATTGCTTTGTGACCACTTGACCCCAATCTGAATGAAAGTCTCGATTAAATTTAAAGGTGCGTTTTCGGGAAGAACAAGATGTAGGAAGACGCGATTGAGAGATAATGACGTTCTCTTTAGTCTCAACACCATTCTGATGCGTGAGCCGTTGTGCCTCATCACCCCATATTTGGGCATTATCTGATGTCATTGAATCCTTCCGTGGGGAGCCCAATACCTCACCCAGCTCCCGCGCACATTCGCGGCTTTTGGGGGGCTGTCGTCTATAAACAACAAACAAAATCTGATCACACTTCATCTTCATTGTATCAAACACTCGACAACCGCTCAAAAGCTCCGTCCCTTTGTATGTCTTGCCATTTGGCCATTACCAGCTTCGCCCTCTGCCCACTGTCAATTGAATGTTCCCCTCACTGGGTACTAGATCAGCGCCACGCTAGACTTTCTGTGACAGGATCAACTACACGGACGTATGCTAGTTCAATCGACCCTTCACTGGAGTTCGGTCATTCGATTCGACCCCCGACGTCCATTTGGATCCACCAGGAAATGACTCTTTAGTTGATTTTTACATGCAATGGATAGTTGAATCTAGACCTTTGGCTTATGGATTAATAGCCAGGAGGGTTTGTTGGGATTTGCGCTTTCGGTAAACTTCCATTCGTCTTCCATGCCCACATTTCCCCTTGCCATGGCTACGTTCGCCAGGTGGCTGCGTTTGCTGGATGGTTATAGTGTCAGTGCTCCACTCTAATTGTCACAGTTTGATGGGTTCTGTTTCTCAATCTCAAACGCGCGTAGACTCTCGTCTGCAGGCTGGCAACCGAGCTTCGGTCATATGCAAGTTTGTAGACCAAGTCTCCGTATTATTGCAATTCCCCTTGCCGATTTCATATGTGGCTCGCTTGTTGTTTACTAGATAGGTAACCTCATCGTAGAATGTAATAGACAAGAGGGCCTTTAATTTTCATCAAGCTGCACTATTCTTATGGTTAAGTGACTCTCTTTACCTCTGTACATTCATTTGTAGGGTTTGACGACAAAGTAACAACAAAGAAGTACACTAATATATTCCTCAAGAGCAAGATTTGAAGGACAGATGTTCTTTGACCATCTGTGTGCTCTTCTGAATATCTCTACTTCCTCAGTTCCATATTGAATTCATCATCTCCTCCACATGTTCATCAATAACTATTTCAATATCATACTCCCGACTCAGAATCAGATGTGGGGCCTTCCAATGACTGCCCTTCGAATCTGATGTTGGATATACTTGTGTAAGGAATAGCATCTCGGAACCACCGACCCTGGAGCCAATCAATCCGTACCAACCCACTTGCAGTCCCACTGGCTAGCCATGGAGCATTCTCAAGACCATTACACGAGTTCCAGCGCGTGGAAAGAACAGAGGCCTCATGTGGCCAAAGGGCGGACCCATCGAAAAGACCGGCATCGTAACGGGTTTGCTTCTTCTCCTTTTGGTTTTCAGTGGCCTTCGCTTGCTTCCCAGTTGCCATCCTTTGCGCCTTTCCATCACCCGCTCCTGTTTCGAATGGGAGGAAGTGATCCAGCATCCGGTAGGTACCTGTCTTCTTACTGTATTCAAGCTGAAATACCTTGTGGTTGAAGAGTGGCTGCTCTCACTTGAGAACGTATGAAATCGTGCAGCATGAGATAACATACCACAGCAGCCTCTTTTCGTGTCGATCGTAGTTGGTTGGCAGTGGTACAAGAGCCATCCGCACTGCCAATTGCAGCGTATGGATGCAGATCAGAGCACGATATTGCCTGCAAACTACTAAGGAACTACAGATGTCAGACCGCGTTAATGGCGTACCAATGGCGAGCCCCCAGTGTCTAACAGGTTATGCCCTCGGCCGAGGAACGCAGACCCAACTTGCCAGACTTTGATCCAATAATCAATGTCAGATGCAATGATACAGCCGGTCATCGGGGAGAATGCCGTTGAGTACGGGATCTCTACGGCCCTGATCAGCAGAGAGCACCCGTCGAACCGCAATTGCACCTACCGCGATTTCGAACGACGATACGAGGGGATAGGTCCCTTGTGTCTGTAACCTTGGCAATACCCTCGACACCAGCCGTGAAGATAATTGCTGGGTCTTGGTTAATATGGATTCGTCCGCTGCTGTCGCACGGCGGGACGCGGATCCACGAAATTGAACGAACGGAGTTTTGGTGAACCGGGAAGTAATGGCTTGGGTTTATATCTTTTAAACCGAATCAGCGAAGCTGTGTAGAAAGCGGACACGAGGGCTCACTGGCACCAGTGAGGGCATCGGAGGTGATATGGTAGATGGCCACAAACCCTGTTAGATGTTAGAGTGTAAAACAACACGGTTTTGGGCGATCACTCACCATTACTACACCCTACAGCAATACACTCTCCATTTGCCCAATCGATGCATGTGCACTGGGTTCCTGGTAACCTTAGTCGCACCGCAGGAGATGAGTTGACTTGGGAGATATTGCATTATGTAAGAACTATTTGAGAATAATGTACCCATGACTTACAGAAAACTGGCTCTCTGCCTGCCTCCTCCATGTCGGGTCTTAGGTCACGGGGATGGGGAATGACGTATAAACAGAAGTCCCCTGGTTCAGTGATGGCGCCCAAAACGCCAAGTTTCTTGATACCTTTGCTTGCTGGGTGCATATAATCATCACTCAGGGTCGAAAATGGGATGGATTCTGCGTACAGGGGTCGTCGTGCGAAGGAAGAGGCGTCCATTTTAAATCTTTCACGGGCCCGTCGTCGATACACGCCACAAGCTGGCAGAATACCTCCATGTCCCGCAATTTGTCTCCCCCGTCTGGAACTGCCGTTGGAGAGATAGACCAGAATTGAATACAAGAGGGGAATGGTGGACCTCCATGGAAAGTGGTGCGATGGTACAGTGATGGGAAGGGAGCCAAGGCCAGATATTGAGCACCTCTACGAGCTGCCAACCGGCAGGGGTATAAACTGAGGCGCTATTGTGAAAAAAATAGGCCTTACATTCAAGCTCGTGTGGGGAAGTTGGGCACCAGTCTAGAGCAGATACAGGCCCGCCCGTAAAAAGCAGGTAAGCCCGGGCATCTTGTTTTGCCTGTTCTGCGGGTCACTAAGTGACGGCTAAGGAATCTGTGTTTAATTTTAGTTACCTAAAACCAAAGAGTCAAATAAGCAGAGATGGCGGGTGGACTGCGATTTGACGGGCCCAACAGAGACCTTGACGGTTGAAACTTCATGCGTGTCATGAGGTAGGTATCGAGAAGCATCTCTATTACAAAGGAGAGACTGAGGCCCATTAAAGGACGTTACGGGAAAGCGAACGCACTTTCGAGATATGATTGGCGGCTGCTGGGCCCTCACAGTAGGAAAGACCACTGGGCGCAGTTTTCTACCTTTCCGAGAAGATAGGTCATAATCAACCCATTCCTCTTTGAAGAAAGCGCGATCCTCCAGAAGTTCCCAAACAGGTCCACTGCCGGAACTGTTTGCCCAAGCCTTTTTGACACGTTGCATGACGGATGGATGATCGGCGGGGGTTGTAAGG
>WNFL01259200.1_pt1 | contig 11434 bp, 14 predicted proteins | sample 5400361 | NCBI WGS metagenome assembly WNFL01 (sample SAMN13153351, study PRJNA577476) | soil metagenome | isolation source: 40 cm soil on Douglas fir-dominated hillslope | place: USA:California | collected 2013-09-17
GGATTCATTCCGGCCGTCCCTGGCGCGCATAGCACCAGCATGCGTCGCTTGGAGTAACCACTAAGACAAGTCCCATCGATATACCGGAATGGGAGCAGCCCCTGCGGCGCAGCCGCACGCGCGATGGGGGAAAACCATCCGTGTTTTCCCCCATACCTCCGTAACGGGCGTCCGTAGTTGGGGGATCAACGACTAGGGGGTTTTGGTCTTGACGCTGACCAGGTTGATCACGCACGGGCTTCTGCTGGTGGTCTCGGCATCCATCGCAGGAATCCGATTCTTCGACAAGGGATTCACAGGCCCGCACCTCGCGCCCAGCAGCGTGAATGCAGCGTCGGCGGGCGACATGCCGAACGGCGGCAGTCGCGCGGGGACGATCATCAAACCGCTGGAAATCCCCGTCGCGCCAGTCCTACCGCACACAGTCGTACATGACACCGTTCGCCTCGGTGACACCGTGGCCTCGATCGCTGTGCGTCACGGCATCCCTGAGGAGTCGGTCCGGTGGTCCAACCTGGCAACCCTCTCGCGAGTTGGAAGCGAACCCGCGGCGGGAGCCGACCTGCTGCTGCCGCCGGTCGCTGGAGTTGCCCTGATCTCAGCCGCGGGCGACACGTTCACCAACGTGGCGAACCGGTATCACGTCGATGTCGACGGCGTCGTCGACTTCAACCGCCTGCGCTTCGCCGCCGGCGATCCACTCCCGGCAGGCCTGGAGCTTGTGGTGCCCGCGGGTCGCGGACCTGACCTCGCACCCGCCCTACAATCCTCCCGGCCGACCGCCGGGTTCCGAGGTCGCGGCTACACGTTGCTCGGACCCGGTCCCATCGTTCCGGTCGCGGCCGGGAACCACTTCGCTTTCGGGAACTGCACCTATTACGTCTACAACCGCCGTCAAATCCCCTGGCAAGGCGACCCAGGCCATGGGATTTCAGACGGGCGCCACTCCGCGGCCGGGGTCGATCATGGTCACCTGGGAGAGCGGCTACGGCCACGTCGCGTACGTGGAGTCCGTCAACCCAGATGGCTCGTGGGTGGTCGCGGAGATGAACTGGGTCGCGTTCAACACCGTCGACCGGCGGTTGATTCAACCCGGCGGCGTGCCCCTCATCGGATTCATTTACTGAAGATATGAGGGAAAACCCGGATGGTTTTCCCTCATCGCCAGGCGCTGCGCGCGTGGCTGCTCCCATTCCGGTATATCGATGGGACTTGTCTTAGTTGTCACTCCCGGCAACGCGTGGTGGCTGTGGGTACGCGAGGGACGGCCGGAATGAATCCGGCCTGCAAGCAACACCTGTGACGTAACGGCCCGACGTAGTTGGCATCTGACGGTGAATCTGATCCAGGCGCTCGCCAACGCCATCCGGCTGCCCGAGCTGCGCAACAAGATCCTGTTCACCGGCGGAATGCTCATCGCTTTCCGGCTTTTCGCCAACGTTGCGATCCCCGGAGCAAGCCACGCCGCGCTGTCCCAACTCTTCAACTCGCAACCCTTGCTGGGATTGCTCGATCTCTTCTCCGGCGGAGGGCTGTCGACCTTCAGTCTCAGCTCATGACCGTGATCTCCGAACGGATCAAGGAGATCTCGAAAGAGGGCGAGGAGGGTCGACGCCGGATCCAGCGCTGGGGCCGCTACCTGACAGTTGTGCTCGGAGCGGGCCAGGCTTATGGATTCACGGTTCTGTTCCAGAACACGAGCCCCGCCATCCTCCCGGCGCTGGATATCTTCCAGCGCGGAGAGATCGTGCTGGTGCTCACGGCGGGCACCGTGATGCTGATGTGGTTCGGTGAGCTGATCACCGAGTACGGCATCGGCAACGGCATCTCGCTCATCATCTTTGCCGGCATCATCGGCCGCGGGCCCCAGGGCATTGCGGCCGTGTTTGCCGCCGCCAATCCCAGCGGCGGAGGCCTCTCCGCCTACGTACCCTTCATCATCTTCGGCCTGATCGCGATTGTGATGACCGCTGTGATCATCGAGGTGCAGCAGGCGGTCAGGAAGATTCCCATCCAGTCCGCGCAACGAACCGTCGGCCTGAAGCAGGTGCAGAGCCGAGCCAGCTTTCTCCCGATTCGCGTGAACCACGCCGGTGTGATCCCGATCATCTTCGCGATCTCGGTCATGTTCCTGCCCACGATCGTCGCCAATTATTTCGTCGGAGCGCCGCCTGGCACCTGGTATTACAAGGCGGCGACCTGGGTCAACGGCAACTTCTCCCCCACCACGTCCAACGTGCCGATGGCGATCACGTACAACGCTCTCTACTTCCTCTTCACGTTCGGGTTCACCTATTTCTACACGGCGATCACCTTCGAGACAACCGACGTTGCCGACAATCTGAAGCGCTATGCGAGCTTCATCCCCGGCATTCGTCCAGGGCCGCCGACTGGCGCGTACCTGACGGGCGTGATGAATCGCATCACCTTCGCGGGCGCCTCCTTCCTGGGCTTCATCACGGTGATCCTGCCCATCGCCGCCGACAAGATCTCGGGTATCTCGCAGCAGCAGATGTACCTGGGCGGAACGGCGATCCTCATCGTGGTCGGCGTAGCCCTCGACACGATGCGGCAGCTGCAGACCCAATTGGTGATGCGCCAATACCGGGGTTTCATTCGGTGAACAGCTGAACTTGGTGGTTGCGGCACTCGCGCTCGCGATCGGCGCGGCCTCAGGGCCGGTGCTGTGGCCGCTGGCCGACCCGATCCCACATGTGTTCGACGTGGCCGGACCGCGCTCCGACGGAAGGCTCGTGGTCGCGGCCGGCGGAAAGCTGTTCCTGATGGACCAGGCCACTGGGGCTCAGGTGCGCTTTGCCGGCGGCCCGGGAGGCTATCCAGGCGCCGGCGGTGAAGAGCCTTACATCGCGGTTGCGACGGCGGCGGTCGCGGGACACTCCAACTTCCGGACTGATGAAGTGTTCGTCCTTCAGCTCAAGCCTGCGGGGGGCGTTCTCCGGATCGATTCCGCGGGGATCGCCCACCCGTTTGCGGACGTGGCCGCCGTCGACCTGCTGAACGGCATCGCCTTCGATGAGACTGGCACGTTCGGCTACCGCCTTCTGGTCACGGGCGCGCACGCTCACCACACCACGGTCGCCGCGATCGACGGCGACGGCCAGGTGACAGTCGTCACGGCGCAAGCGCCGGCCGTCGAAGGAGGACTTGCCGTTGCGCCATCCACCTTCGGGAAGTTCGCCGGCGACCTGATCGCGCCGGATGAGCTGTCGGGAAAGGTCTACGCCATCGCACCGGACGGCAGCTCGCTGGTGGTGGCGACACCTGACCTTGCGCACGGCGGAGATGTCGGCGTGGAGGCGGTGGGTTTCATTCCCGACCTGGATTTGGCAAGCGCGACGGTTTACTTCTCCGACCGCGCCACGCCGGGCAACCTTCATCCCGGGACGGACAACCTGCTGGCCTTGAACGGAGTCGAGCTGGCGCGGGCCGGGGGCGCGCCTGGCGATCTGCTGGTCGGGACCGAAGGCGGCGCCGGCCTGGCCGCCGTACGGTGCGACCTCACGTCGTGCCGGGTCACGTCGATCATCGACGACAACGGGACCAGTCACGGCGAAGGTCATATCGTGGTGGCCATGGGAGCCCCAAGCGCAGCGTTCCGTCCCGCACCGGCCGCCGTCCGCACTTCGGCCGCGCCGATCCCGGCCGCCCTCGTGGTCGGATTGGTGGCCGCAGGACTGATCGTGCTGCTGACGCTCGCGCTCGCTGTGACGATGCGCCGCAGGAGAGCCACGTGAGCGTCGTTCAGCGCGATTACCTCATGCGGATGATCGAGCAATGCGCCGTGGCCATCGCCGAGATCGCCGCGCTCATCCGCGCGGGGGAATTCGACCTCGCCCTGATCGTGGTCCGCAAGACCTCTGACCTGGTGCTCGGTAACCTGGGGCCGGTGTTCGAACGCCTCGATGCCGCCAGCGTGGTCGACCTGATCGGAAAGCACGATCTCGACCGCGTCCGCATGTATGCGGCGCTGCTGGCCGAGGAGGGGACGATTCGCGAGCTTCGCGGTGAGACGGCCCGGGCTCAGTACTGCTTCACCCGCGCCCTCGACCTTTACGACGCGATCTCCCTGTCGGGTGATCAGCTCAGGACCGCCGATTGGGAACGGATGGATCTGCTCCGTCTCAAAGTCCAGGCCGCAAGCGGCCAGTAGAGGTGGACAGCCGGCCGCGTACGAGCGTGAATCACATGGAGCCGCTGGCGCAAGCCTTCTCGCGCTCGGTTTCCGAACATCCGGCCGACGCCGGCCTGTTCGGGCCGCAGAGCGTGGTGTGGCGCGTGCATCGTGATCGCAGCTTCCCGCTGGCCGCTCTGCGCTCGCTCATAGTCCAGGCGCTTCATCCGCTGGCGATGGCGGGCGTGGCCGAGCACAGCAACTGGAAAGAAGACCCGTTCGGCCGCCTGCCATACACAATCATGTGAACGGGACCGATCCCGTCACCGGGCTCGCCTATCGCGCGGGCGACCCGAGCCTGCTGCTGTGGATCCACGCCGCGATGGTCGATTCCATCGTCCACGTCGTCCAGCGCTACGGCCGAGGGCTCGATTCGGCGGCCGCGGACCGCTACGTGTGGGAGATGGTGAGATTCGCCGAGCTGGTGGGAGTTCCCGCGAAGGACGTTCCCGCAAGCGTCGCGGCGCTCGAGGAGTACATCGAATCGGTCGAGCTGCGGCAAGCAACACCGGCCGCGCGGGAAGCGATTCGGGTGATTCTCGATCCGCCCTGGCTCGAAGACGAAACGCGGGAGCTGTGGCGCGACCTCGGACAGGTCGCCGCCGGCACACTGCCCGTTTGGGCGCGGTCCATGTACGGCTTTGGCGAGCCCGATCCCGAATCGATGGAGCGCCAGCCGGTGCGCCAGCTGATCGGTGCGCTCGATCTGGCATTCGAGTCACTGCCCGGGGTGATCGAGGCGCGCGAGCGCATCGAGCTGCGAATGCGGGCATGAACGAGTCGCGAATTGGTCGCATCGCGCCGCTCGCGCGTCTCGCGTTGCGCATCGGAGGCCGCTACCTCGCGCGTTCGCCACAGCTGGTCTTCGCATCCGTGGAGCGCCGGACCGAGCTTCGCCACGACCTTGCACTGCGCTCGGCCGAGGAGGTTGCCGAAGAGCTCGGATACATGAAGGGCGTCCTCATGAAGCTCGGCCAGATGGCGAGCTACGTAGACGAGGACATGCCGCAGACATTCCGCACGGCGATGGCCCGGCTGCAGCACAACGCCCCGCCGATGAGCCCAGCCCTGGCGGCTTCGGTCATCGTCGACGAGCTCGGCGATGAGCCGGAGCGCGTCTTCGCCCGGTGGGACGCGTGGCCGTTTGCCGCGGCCTCCATCGGACAGGTGCACAGGGCGATCACGAAGGACGGCACAGCGGTCGCCGTCAAGGTTCAGTACCCGGGTATCGCGCAAAGCATCACCTCCGACCTGCGCAACGTCGCACTCCTGCGCCGGATCGTCACCGCCGCGTTTCCCGGCATGGACGTGCAATCGTTCATCGAAGAGTTGGGCGAGCGGCTTCGGGAGGAGGTCGACTATGTGCGCGAGGCCGAGAACCAGGAGTACTTCGCGCAGTACTACGAGGGCCACCCGTTCATCCATGTTCCGCACGTCGTGAGCGGGCTGAGCACGGCCCGCGTGCTCACCAGCGAGCTCGTGACGGGGGAGCGCTTCGAAAAGGTCCTGCAATGGGACCAACACGAGCGAAACATGGCGGCCGAGACGATCAACCGGTTCGTCTCCCGCAGCCTGTACCGCCTCCATGCTTTCAACGGCGACCCGCATCCCGGCAACTACCTCTTCCACGGCCGCGGGCGCGTCACCTTTCTCGACTTCGGGCTCACGAAGTACTTTGAAGACCAGGACCTGGTGCCGCTCGTCGAGGCCCTGCGATGCCTGGTCATCGAGAACGATGGAGACTGCTTCCGCTCTGCACTGGAGCGGGCCGGCTTTCTCAAGCCAGGCGCGCCCGTCACCACGGAGACGGTCGTCGACCGTTTCGGCCTCTTCTACTCCACGGTGCTGCGGGACGAGCCGATGACCATCACCCCGGCGTTGGCTTCCGCGATCGTGCGCCGCTTCTTCGATGCAAAAGGGCCCCTCGCCGCGTACAGCGACGTTCCCCGCACCTACGTGATCCTTCAGCGCATCAACCTCGGTCTTTACGCCGTGCTCGGCAGCCTCAACGCCACAGCCAACTGGCGCCGGATCGGTGCCGAAATGTGGCCCTTCGTAAAGGGGCCGGCGTCGACGCCGATGGGCGAAGCCGAGAAGCGGTGGGAGCAGCAGGGCGCACAGCGCGGCGCGGCGACCGCAATTCGGTAACAGCCGACCGTAGTTGTCTTCGAAATGAAGATGCAGGTGATCGATTCGAACGTTTCGGTTGCGGAGCCTCGACCGCTCCGTCTGACGATTGGCAGGATGGAGGGTCGGCCCGCTGGAAGCTGGGTCATCAACGCGCGTCGCGTGACCGGAATCGCCATCCTGCGGATCGCATTCGGCGCGATCTGGACCGTCGACGCGAGCTTGAAGTGGCAGCCGGCTTTTCGCGCGAACTTCCAGCAGATCCTGTCAGGAGCGGCCCAGGGGCAGCCTGGCTTTCTCGGCTGGTGGTTCGGGCTCTGGCAGCTGGTCGTCTCCGGCCGCGCGCCGCTTTTCAGCATTCTGACCGCGAGCACCGAGACCTACCTGGCGCTCGCGCTGCTGACTGGTTTCGCGCGCAAGTTCACCTACTCGTTGGGAATCCTGTACGGGCTGTTCGTGTGGTCGGTGGCCGAAGGTTTCGGTGGCCCCTACATGCCGGGGACGACCACCGACGTTGGCGCCGCGATCATCTACAGCTTCGTGTTCCTTGCGCTCCTGCTTGTCGACATCGGACGCTTCAGCGTGGACAGCCTGATCGTCAAGAAGATCCCAGCATGGCGGTGGGTCTCAGAGCTTCGGCGTTAGCATCTCCCATTTCCACGGTGGGTCGGCGCCGGCGCGGGTGCAAGTGATCGCGCCCGCGAGGCACGCAAAATCGAGGGCGGCCCTGAGCTCTTCGGTCTCGAGGCAGGGATCAGGGCGGATCGCGGAGTGATCGTGCAGCCACGCCAGGAAAGCAGCTCCGAACGCATCCCCGGCTCCGATGGTGTCGACGACCTCGACGCGTGGCGCCTCAACGTGCACTTGGGCACCTCGGTGAAGGCCAAAAGCGCCCTTGGCGCCAAGCGTCACCACGACGATGGCCACGCCCTGCTCGAGGATCTGGCCGGCGGCCGTCTCGTATGCGACCCCTGGATAGATCCAGGCCAGGTCGGCCTCGCTCGCCTTGACGATCGTGCTCTGAGAGATCGCTGTCTGGAGCCGCCGGCGGTACTCGGAGTCAGGGATGAGTCCAACGCGAATGTTGGGATCGAGCATCACCAGGCGCCGGCCACGTTCACGACTGACGAGCTCGGCGAGCGTTGAGGCCATCGGCTCGAGCAGGAGCCCGAGCGTTCCGACGTACAGGGCCTCGACATCCGGCGCGAGCTCTTCGGGGAGCATGTCGATCGTGAGGTTGGGTGCGGACGTTCCCTCGACGAGGAATTGGTATTCCGCGAAGCCTTCGCTGTCGACGTCCGCGATGGCGATGGTCGTGGGCTCGGAACCGATGCTGGCGAGCGCGAGGCTGGCTCCATCCGACGCGAGCAAACCTGCCAGCTGGCGTCCGAAGACGTCTTGCGAAAGACGCCCGAGAAATGCCGTTGGCACCCCGAGGCGGGCCAGCGCCCGCGCGGTGTTGAAAGGGCCTCCGCCCGGCACTGCTCGTTGCGTGCCGTCTCCATTGTGGATCCGGTCGATCAACGCCTCGCCGCAAACAACGATCATGGAGCGATCTCGCCGGACCCTCTGATGATGAGCATCTCCGCGGCGGTTCGTCCGATGGCTGCCGGGTCCTGCGCGATGACGGTGATTCCCGGCTCGAGGAGATCGGCGAGCAAGATGTCATCAAAGCCGATCAACGCGACGCTCTTGTGAAGCCCCGCGCGTCGAAGCGCGCGGAAGGCGCCGATGGTGATCAGGTTCTGGCCGGTGAACAGGGCCGTAGGTGGGCGCCGCTGGCCGAGCAGCTCAACCACGGCTGCCTCAGCCCTCTCGATTCCCCTCAGGTCGAGCCGGACAAGCTTTTCGTCGACCGCGATGCGTTGATCGGCGAGCTCTTCGAGGTAGCCACGATGCCGTTCGGAGGCCGTGGCGATCTTGTGCAGGTCGCCGAGGTAGCCGATGCGGCGGTGACCCTGGTCGACCAGGTGCTTGATCCCGCGTCGCACCCCGGCCGCGTTGTCAGTGAGCACAGTGTCCGCGTCGAAGAAAGCGGGCGGCCGGTCGACGAACACGATCGCCGTGCCCGCGTTGCGTTCGCTGATCAAGTAGCTGTGATCGAGGCTCGAAGGTTGGATGATCAATCCGTCCACCCGCCTCTTGGCGAAAGCTGCCACCAGCTTCCGCTCCCGGTCCTCGTCCTCGTCTGAGCTGCCGGCCAGAACCAGCACGCCACGCTCGACTGCCACGTCTTCGATGGAACGGTTGAGCGCGGATGAGAAGGGGTTGGCCACGTCTTCGAGCACCACGCCGATCGTGGCGCTCCTGCCGTCGGACCTGCGCAGGCTGCTCGCTGTCAGGTTGTGCCGGTAGCTCAAGCGTTCGGACGCCGCGAGGACCCGTCGTACGAGCGTGGGCGACACACCCGCTTCGCCGTTCACCACCCGCGAAACGGTCTTGATGCTGACTTTGGCCAGCGCCGCGACCTCGCGCATGGTCGGCCTGGATCGGTCGGCTGACTCAGGTGTCAACGTTGCCCTCCAGAGCTCTCCAATTCTTCTGTTGCAGTTTAATCGGATCTGTGATACAAAAGACAACGTTGTCTTTTGACAACGTTGTCAGCTAAAGCTCCGAGCAGGCCTAATTAAGAAATGGGGGACTCTGGATGAGCGACGGAAGACTTCGATCAGATGACAGACGCTTTGTGCTCGGGATCGTGGGGATCGTGTTCGCGCTCGCGGCTGGTGCATGCTCCGGTGCCGGCGGCGGCGGCGGAGGAGGGTCCACGACGACGATCACCCTCGCCGCGGTCGACAACCCGTCGATGGCGGACTTGAAGAAGCTCGTCCCCGATTTCGAGAGCTCGCACTCCGGTATCCACGTCAATATCGTGACGCTGCCCGAGGACCAGCTCCGGCAGCAGGTGACCCAGGACGTGGCGGCGAACAGCGGACGCTTCGACCTGTTCACGATCGGCACCTACGAAGTTCCGCTGTGGGCGAAGAAGGGGTGGATCGAGAATCTCAGTCCGTTCATCGCCAAGGATTCGTCCTACGCGCCGGACGACCTCATCCCCGGTATCAGGGGTGCCCTCAGCTACAACAGCAATCTCTACGCGGTGCCCTTCTACGGCGAGTCATCAATGCTCATGTACCGCAAGGACATGCTGCAGGCTGCCGGCGTGACGATGCCAGATCACCCGACGTGGGACCAGGTCGCGGCGGCGGCGCAGAAGGTCAACAGCTCGAGCGTCAGCGGAATCTGCCTCCGCGGCCTGCCCGGTTGGGGCGAGCAGCTCGCTCCGCTGGACACCGTGGTCAACACATATGGCGGGCGCTGGTTTGCAATGGAAGTCAGCGGTCACCTTCTATGTGAACCTGCTCAAGACGGCGGGGGAGCCGGGAGCCGGCAACGCCGGGTTCACCGAGTGCCTCAACGCCTACAACAGCGGCAAGGTCGCCATGTGGTACGACGCCACCGTGGCGGCGAGCTTCTTCACCGGGGACGCGGCGAAGAATTCCGGATATGCGTTTGCTCCCACCAAGGTCAAGGACTGGTCGGGTTGGCTGTGGGCGTGGTCGCTCGGCATGCCCTCCAGCAGCAAGAAGAAGGACGCGGCCTGGACCTTTGCGGACTGGGCCACCAACAAGGACTACGCCAAGCTGGTCGGGACCAAGTTGGGTTGGGGCCGCGTGTCGCCAGGAACGCGCACGTCGACTTATGCAATCCCCGAGTACCAGGCGGCGGCCGGCGCTTTCGCCCAGGTGACACTTGATTCAATCGCCCACGCCGATGTGAACCACCCCACTGTGGACCCGGTCCCCTACGTCGGCGTCCAGTACGTCGACATCGATGAGTTCCAGCAGCTTGGCGACCAGGTTTCTCAGGAGTTCGCGAAGGTGATCGCGGGAGGTCAAACGGTGGATCAGGCGCTGGCTAAAGCCCAGGCGCTCGCCACCACCGTCGGCAAGGTCTATCAGCACTAGTTAGTTTTCTCGAATGAGCTCGGTAGCAAGCAGCGGAGGCGTGCGGATACAAACCGCCGCCTCCGTTGCACGCCGGGAGGGCTGGCTGCGGCGACTGCCGCTGCTTCCGGCCTTCGTCTATGTGGTGATCGTCACGCAGATCCCATTTGCGCTGACGATCTACTACAGCTTCTTTTCGTGGAACCTGCTCAAGCCGGGCAGCTTTCGATTCGCCGGACTCGAGAATTACGCAACGCTCATCACCGACGAGAGCATCAGGACCGCCGTTCTGAATACCGTGATTCTCACTGTCAGCGTCATCGGCATCTCAGTCGTCCTCGGCCTTGCAGTTGCCGCGCTCCTGAACTCGGAGGTTTTCGGCAAAGGGCTGATGCGGACGCTGATGATTGCGCCTTTTCTCATCATGCCCACGGCCGGGGCCCTGGTCTGGAAGGACACCCTGCTCAACCCGCTGTTCGGGCTGTTGCCCAATCTGTTGACCCCATTCGGGCTGGGCCGGGTGGACTGGGTGAACCGGTTTCCGATGGCAACGGTGGTGACCGTGGAGGTGTGGCGCTGGACGCCCTTCATGATGCTGATCATCCTGGCCGGCCTCCAGTCGCAGAACCCCGAGGTGTTGGAGGCGGCGCGTGTCGACGGAGCGAACGCGTTTCAAGCTTTCCGGCGCATCACGCTGCCTTTGGTCAGGCCGTTCCTCGAGCTGGGTGCGCTGCTTGGATCGCTGTTTGTCGTGCAGACCTTTGACTCGATTTACATGCTGACCTATGGCGGTCCTGGCCAGGACACGACCAACGTTCCATTCCTGCTGTACATCGTCGCCTTTCAGGGTTTCAGCATCGGGCAGGCGTCGGCGATCGGAGTGGTCGCGGTCGTCCTCACTACGATCGTTGCGACTCTCGCGCTGCGCACCCTGTTCTCCATCTTTCAGGTGGAAGCCAGGCGGTGAGCTCAGCCAGTCCGAACCTGCGCGAGTTTGCGAACAGCGCGAGCGTGGTGGCCCCCCGCCAGTTCCCGACTTCGAAGGTCGTGTGGTCGGCGGTCGGCTGGTTGGTGGTGTTCGTGTTCTTCTTTCCAGTCCTGTGGATGTGGCTCGAGGCTTTCAAGACGGAACCGCAGGCTGCCAGCTCGCCGCCAACCATCCTTTTCG
>WNFL01344976.1_pt1 | contig 11434 bp, 8 predicted proteins | sample 5400361 | NCBI WGS metagenome assembly WNFL01 (sample SAMN13153351, study PRJNA577476) | soil metagenome | isolation source: 40 cm soil on Douglas fir-dominated hillslope | place: USA:California | collected 2013-09-17
GATGAACATGACGAACCTGCACTTTCATGGCCTCGCTGTCTCGCCGAACGCCCCTCAGGATGACGTGCTGGGGATGATCGCCATGCCCGGTCAGGTGTTGCACTACTCGGTTGAGATTCCACGTCATCATCCGCCGGGCCTCTTCTGGTACCACACTCATCCCCATGGCGAGAGTCACCGGCAAGCACTGGACGGCATGTCAGGAGCTATCGTCATCGAGGGAATGGAGCGTTACGCTCCTGAGGTAGCCCGGATCCGTGAGCGCGTGATCGTCGTGCGCGGCCGCTCCCTGGAGCATGATTCCGATGCGGCCGAACTCAGGCATCGGGTTGAAATTCCATCCAAGGGATGTGGCGGAGAAGCAGAAGCAATTGATGAAGTGTTTAGCGTGAATGGGATCATTCGACCGCGAATCGAAATCGCGCCGAATGAGCGTCAATTCTGGCGTATCGTGAACGCCTCGCCCGACCGCTATCTAGACGTGCAGGTTGATGGACAGCCATTTGAAATTGTGGCGCTGGACGGGATGCCGCTCGCGTACCACGAACCGAAGACCCCGACGCGCACTGCGTATCACCTGCTGCTGGCGCCTGCGGGACGGCTGGAAGCGATCGTCACCGGTCCACCTCTTGGAACGCGCCGCACTCTGCGTACCCTTTGTGTAGATACGGGTCCCGCCGGAGATCCCAATCCAGGGATGGTGCTCGCGGATCTGGTGCAACGCGGTTCAGATCAGTCGGCGACAGATTTAGGGACTGAACAAGCGCATGCTATTCAAACACACGCTATCGACCACCGCCCACCCCTTTACAAGCCGATCGACGTCGCGCCGCTGGAGAAGGCCGCACCCGACTTCGTTGTCAGCTTCACGGAGGACAAGAACGGCTTCTACATCAATCACCGCAAGTTTGCGCCGGACGAGAGTCCCATGACAAGCGTCCGCGTGGGCTCCTATCAGCATTGGCGCATTGCCAACGAGACTGCCGAGCTACATCCTTTTCACATTCACCAGGTCCACTTCCTGGCTTACGCGGAAAATGGTGTCGCGCTCGCGCATCCTGCGTGGCTGGATACAGTAAATGTTCCGTATCACGGTTCTGTTGATGTCATCGTGGACTTCACCGACCCCATCACTAAAGGTATGTCGGTGTTCCATTGTCATCTGCTGAGTCACGAAGACAAGGGGATGATGGCCAAGATCGTGCTGAAGTAAGATACCGGTAGGTTTTCGAGGCTGCCACCGAGACTGCGACCCGCGCAGTTCTTGATGCTAACTTTGATTTGCCGTGATTTGCGCTCTCTCTGGTAGCCGCTCTCCGCATCGCAGGCGCCGAGCCGAGGTGTCGGCATTTTGACGTCGCGTCCTCTTATCGACATGTGGACACTGGTGGAGATCACGCTTCGGATCAGCGCAAACGTGCATCTCGTTGCAGTGCACTTCCTTACAAGATGGCACAGAACTTGCTTCCGTAGAGACCAGCCGATTCACTTGCAAACCCGTGCCAGCGAAGTGGAGTGTAAAGTTCAGCAGCGCTCATCCAACACTTGCGCCGTAACCGGAATCGTAAATAATCGGCAATGGTCGATGGAGGTGAGCCTTGAGAATCAAAGCGCGATCATTTTATCTTTGTTTTGCTGCTGCCGTCTCTGTGGTTCCATGGATCTTTCCGGTTGCGAAGCCGGTCGCACCAGGCACAAGCTTTCATAACGCGCCAGCATCCACCGTTAGGGCGAAGAATCCATATGCAGGACAAACTGCTGAGGTTGCGGCTGGGAAAAGACTGTATGCGGCGAACTGCAGTTCCTGTCATGGAACTCGTGGACAGGGCAGCGGCAACGTCCCAGCCCTAGCCAAAGGACCTGCACAGTCCGCTTCGGATGGAGAGGTCTTCTGGTTTGTCACCACCGGATCCCCTGGCGATGGTATGCCTTCTTGGGCCCAACTGTCCGAACAGAAACGATGGCAAGTTGTCACGTACATTAAGTCGCTCAAGAACTCCGGGGCTCCACAAGCCGGACCAGAAAAGACCGCTGCTGCATCCCCCGAAGCAAAGCCAGTCCCGACGAATGCTCCTCCTCCGCCAGCACCTTTTACGGATTTCCGCTTTGAGCAACCCGGGAAAGTTCGCAAGATCACAGCGCAAGATCTTCCCGCGCCGTACGTCACATCATCGGCTAACAATGGACCTCAGTTGGTCGCCCGTCCTCGCGACGCATGGCCAAAAGCGCCCGCCGGATTCATCGTTCAGCAATATGCAACGGGACTCGACAGTCCGAGATTGCTCCGGACCGCCCCCAACGGCGACGTTTTCCTGGCGGAAAGCGGCAGCGGGCAAATCAAAGTGTTCCGGGGAATTACCAGCGATGGTAAACCACAGCAGGCTAGCGTTTTCGCTACCGGACTCAATCAGCCTTATGGCATTGCCTTCTTTCCTCCTGGCGACAACCCTGAATGGGTGTACATCGGAAACACCGACTCAGTCGTCCGGTTTGCGTATAAAAACGGGGACTTGCAAGCAGGCGGGCCGGCGCAGCACATTGCCGACCTGCCTCACGGCAGAGGGCATTGGACCCGCGATGTCCAGTTTACGGCGGATGGCAAAAAGATGTTCGTCTCTGTCGGATCGCTTTCGAATGTTGACGACACCGACACCACACCGGAGGAAAAGAATCGCGCCGACATCCTGGTGTTCAACCCCGACGGTTCAGGGATGCAAGTGTACGCGTCTGGTATCCGCAACGCCGGAGGCGGGCTGGCCATCAATCCAGAGACTGGCGAGTTATGGTGCTCGGTCAACGAACGCGACGGATTGGGAGACAATCTGGTGTCCGACTACATCACTCATGTCGAAGAAGGAGGCTTCTATGGTTGGCCGTGGTGGTACATTGGCAGCCATCAGGATCCGCGTCATGAGGGCAAACACCCAGAGTTGAGAGGTAGAGTCCTTGTACCCGACGTGCTATTGCAGCCGCACAACGCATCGCTCCAGCTAACGTTCTATTCGGGCACACAATTCCCCTCTGAATATCGCGGGGACATTTTCGCCTCCCAGCACGGTTCATGGAACCGGTCGGTGCGCGTCGGATATGAAGTAATTCGCGCGCCTCTGCATCAAACAAGCCGGGCCAGCGGCGAGTACGAAGATTTCCTGACCGGATTTGTAGTGGACAACGGACACGTCTGGGGAAGGCCCGTCGGGATTACGGTGGCTCACGACGGATCGTTACTGGTAAGCGATGACGGCTCGAACTCTATCTGGCGCATCAGCTACACGGGCACGGATAGCCAGAAAAGCACGCCCGAGCGAGACCATGCTGGCCAGGGTACGAAGAGCGCTGGTAAGAAGACCGCTAATAAGTAGAAGGTCAAAGGTCAGTTGATTGTGCTGAGGGTGCGCGTGTGTTTTCTATCGCTAACTTCAGGTACCGGAATCAATCGGCGCAAGCCATTCAGGAAACAACGGAGACCCTATGATGCGTTTTGCGTCAGATCAGGTGAGAGTCGGATTCATTGGCCTCGGTAACATGGGAAGCCGGATCGCACACCGGCTGCTTGATCACGGATACCGACTCTCCGCATACGACCGGGATCTCGCTAAGGCGGAGGCCATCACCGCGCAGGGCGGTATCGTTTCGAAGAACATTCAAGAACTAGCACGGACTTCCGATGTGCTGCTCTCCTGCTTGACCAACGATGAAGCAGTTCGGAGTGTCTATACAGGGCCAAGGGGAATTCTTGCCGAGGCACGGCCGGGAACCGTCGTGCTGGAGATGAGCACGATCTCTCCAGAAAGCTCACGCGAGCTGCACAGGCTTGGCGCGATGCGTGGCATCGAAGTGCTCGATGTCGCCATCTCGGGCAGCACCCCAGCGGCCGAGGAAGGCTTGCTGACGCTGCTGGTGGGCGGCAACCGAGACGTTTTTCACGCCGCCGAGCCAATATTCCAGGCAATCGCAAAACGCTACTTCCTTCTGGGGGACTCTGGCTCTGGAACAGCGATGAAGTTGGTCGTCAATACGCTGTTGGGTGTTGGCATGCAGGCAATTGCCGAGGCTGTGGTCCTTGGGGAAAAGGCCGGCCTTGATCGCGAGCGCTTGCTGGAAGTCTTATCGCAGACAGCGGTGATCGCTCCGGCCCATATGGGCAAGCTGGCAAGAGTTGCGGTCAACGATTACAGCCCACAGTTTCCGTTGCGCCTCATGAACAAGGATTTCCAGTTGATTCTGAAGGCGGCGGCGCAAGAGCATATCTCCATGCCTGCGACGGAAGCAGCCTTTCGAGTCAATTCGGATGAGTTGGCACGCGAAGATGATGATCAAGAGGACTTTTCAGCTGTCCTGCGCCGAATGGAGGAAATTGCAAGCGTTGCAACGGTTCATTCGGTTCCGGTAAGAGGATGATCTGGAGGTCTCCTTGCCACTCCGCACTATCTCGATAGTGGGGTTTGGGCAAGGAGGGCCCTGTCGCACATCAAGCAGGAATTTGTGAGACTCTTCGGATTGGGCCCGGCTCCGGAGTCCTACGCAGAACCCCGGTCGCATGACGTCGCTAGTGACTACCGCCGCTGCCGTTCAAGCTGCTGAATACCATTTTTGTAAAGACATCCGAAGGTACATAGCCACCACCCCATTTCCCGTCGAAGTCTTTAGTCGGCGCTGCGGCCACCGCTTCATCGATTGTCTTTCCTGCCGCAATCAAGGCTTGGATGCGCTGCCGAATCTGGACCAGCATGTCGCGATAGTCCTCTAGATCTGCACGTGTGGCTACTGGCCCATGTCCTGGGACGATCTTGGTCTGCTCGTCAGTTTGTGCCAGAATTTGATCGAGGGAATGAATCATGCCGTCGACGGATCCTCCTGACGCCAGATCGATGATGGGATAGAAGTGATTCGAGAAAATGTCCCCGACCACCACGACGTTCGCCGGAGCGATGTAAATAACCGTGTCTCCGTCTGTATGCGCAGATCCATAATTGGCCAATGTCAGACGCTGAGAACTCTTATTCAACGTCATGCTGCTTGAGTAAGTTACTGCTGGGATCGCCTGCGGCGGATATTGACCATCGCGTAGGCCAACGAAAGGCACATCCTGCACCGACGAAAGCCGCTTTTTTACGTTCTCTTGTGCGATGATGCTTACGCCTTCGGAGCCGAAGTACACGTTTCCTCCGATGTGATCAAAGTGCCAATGTGTACTCACCAGCTGTGTGACAGGGCGCATCGTCGTTTTGAGGATCGCCTGGCTCAGCTCAGTAACTCGCGAATCTATTCCGCTATCGATCAGTAAAGTGCTGCCGTCATCGACGATAGCCGTAACGTTTCCCCCGTCCCCGGAAAACATGAATAGACCTTCGCCCAGTGAGGTAGTCTTCAAGGGGCTACTCTCAAATTCTTCCGTGGCTTTCTCGATGACAGTCTCGCCTGTGTTTGTCTGTGCAGTGCCCTGCGAGGAGAGTCCTATCACGAGAAAGGCCAAGACAAGCGTCTGGATGGAAGTAAAAGAGGGCCTCACCCGCTGAAGAACGGGTTTCGAGTTTGTGGGTTCTTCAGAGCGAAGCTTAGCCCATGGGTGTGATGTTCTGTTACGCATACAAGTGTCCTTTCGGTCAGAAAACCTTCACGCCGCAGCGTCGGCGACGAACGCCTCGATGGTATTAACTTCCTCATCAGTCAGCCGCAACTCGCCGGCCCGCATGACTCCCTCGGCCTGCCGGGCGTTGCGTGCCCCGACGATGGCGCCGGTCACGGCCGGATGGTACAGCGTCCAGGCGATTGCGACTTCGCCGGCTGACCGGTTGTAGCGTTTGCCAATCTCTCGGAGACGATCAACCAGCGCCAGGTTGCGAGAGAGATTTGGTTCCGTAAAGTCGGAATGATTTCTTCGCCAGTCGTCCTTGGGGAGCCTGGCTGCGCGCTCGCGGGTCATGGCGCCGGTGAGAAGACCGGAAGCCATCGGGGAATAAACGATGACTCCAATGCCCTCCGCTAGGCAGAAAGGTAATATCTCGTCTTCAACTTCGCGGTGTACGAGAGAATATCGAGGCTGCAGAGAAGTCACAGGTGCGATGGCCTCGGCCCGGCGTAGTTGCTGGACATTGAAATTAGAGACCCCAATCCAATGCACCTTGCCTTCGCTCTTCAGATCGGCGAGTGTGGACCATGCTTCTTCCAGAGCGCCTGAGTCTGGGTCAGGAGGCCAGTGGATTTGGTAGAGATCAATTACATCAATGGATAGTCGGCGGAGGCTGTCTTCGACCTCGCTGCGGATCGATGCGGCGCTCAGGACCTTCTGCACGTCCCCCTTGGCATTCCCGCGCAGACCGCATTTAGTAAAGACGTAAGGTTTGGGGCCACGCCAGTCTTTCAGGGCGCGGCCCACCACTTCCTCGGAGTGTCCCAGACCGTAGATGGCGGCCGTGTCGATCCAGTTGACGCCGAGTTCGAGCGCACGGTGAATGGCGGCGACGGAATCATTGTCGTTCTGCGATCCCCAGGCGAACTCCCACCCCGAGCCGCCGATGGCCCAGGCGCCGAAGCCCACGGGAGTGATGTGCAGGTTGGAATTACCAAGCTTGCGAGTTTGCATTTCAGTCCTCTCTTCAAGTCACATTCAGCTACGGCGGCATCAATTGTTAATTGCTTTTCACTGGCGGAGGGAAGGCCTTGAACATCTTGGCCACGCCTTTGTCCAGGTTCTTTTCGTTCTTCGCGGCCTTGTCTGACAACGTGTCTTCCGCACTTCCGCGCCAGATCAACTGCTTGGTGTTTGCGTCGTACAAGTCGACAACCAGGGTTCCTTCCTTGTAGTCCTGTTCGGTCGTGGTAGCTTGGCCCATTCCCCCGAATCCTCGCCAACGCCATCCCCCGCCGAAGCCGTCATAGAACGTCTGAAGGGTTCGCTCGGTATGCGTCGTCTTGATCGCTACGATGGACACGTCGCCGCCGTTGTCCACCTGGGTCCAGCCCTTGGCTGCCAGCTGGGCATCCACGGCATTTTTAATACGGGCGTCCCACAGCGAGTTCGCAGGCTTGATTTCCTGCCACGAATAAGTCTTGTACTGAGAGAAATTGGCATGGTGATCAAAGTCGGTTTGAACATGCTGGGCCAATGCAGCTCCCAGCGTTGCCAGGAAAAACAGAGTGTAACTTGCTGTTCGATTTGCGAATTTCATATGTATCTCCTTCGCTTCTCCAAGATGCAAGTGGACTTCCAAACACTGTTACCGAGGAAAGCCGTTGATTGCGCTAGCCCGACAGCATTCAGTGGGTGTCCTGCTGAGAAATTAGGGAGGCACGCAAGGCTGGCACGGTCAACATGCCGACGGAGTGTCCGCCTGTGGACGCTGCGATGATCGATTTCCTCTCCTTACGATCTTGAAAGAAGGAGTCCTGTGCTTGCGCATAGGAGAGGTTTGGAGACCTGGATGCTCATCAGCAAGAAGATGAGTCATGTTTGAGCTAGAAGATACCGGCGCTTCCCGATTGGACCTCTATGAGAGTGGATCAAGTCAACGGCGTTCAAACGAGTGCAGTGTATGAAGGAATAGCGTTTATAACTTATGTCCTATTGATAACGATTTTGATTGCGATGATGCAGGGCTTCGGCCATGCGCAGGCGCTGGCCGCCTCGCAAGAACAAGAAGCAAAGCTACCTTCGACGACTGCCGCCCACGGTGGATCTGTTGACAACCAGGCAACATCGGTCCGCGAACCTTCGGATCAGGTAGCGAGCAGTCCGTGCAGCCTACGAGTGCCGGACACATTTTCGCAATCTCCGGCAAACGCCAGAGAAGCTACGGCGACGACAGGATCTTTGGGATACAGTCCGGGCTACACCTCGGGCTACACACCCTTGTCCTCTCGTTGCAAATTTAAAGTCTTTCTGTCGACTACGTACTCGCCCTATACATTTGCATCAGCGGGTTTTCAGGCGTCTTTGGCCCAGGCCACGGGGCAATGGCCCCACTATGGCGGAGGTGCGCAGGGTTGGGGAAAGCGACTGGGCGCGACTCTAGCGGATACAGAATCGCGGAGATTCATCCAGACTTTTGCTCTGTCAACGATCCTGCATCAGGATCCCCGCTACTTTCCGTCGCGCAAGCGGACCCTCATTGCCCGGGCATGGTATTCCACAACCAGAGTGGTGGTTACCAAGAACGACGATGGCGATAACACATTCAACACGTCCGAGTTCCTGGGCGCTTTGTTCACCAGTGCGCTCCAAAATACCTACTATCCAAGACATGACCGGACTTTCGGAGATACCATGAATCGCTTTAGTGGCGCCCTAAGCTCGGATGCGATTGGGGATCTTCTACGCGAGTTTACGCCTGACATGAAGCGTTTTTTCCGGAAACATGCACCGAGGAAAATCCTGAAGATCGAGGAGAAGCTTCCTATCCCTGCCGAAGATAAACCGTAGCTGGAAATCAAGATAGGAATCTCAGGTTCCGTCAAAGCTACATTTCACGACAAGAATGGTGACATCGTCGTTGAAGCCGACGCCTCGGCAGAAATCGGTCACCTTCTCCAGAATATGGTCCATCAGCGCGTCCGCTGACAGCATATAGCCACGTCGAATCAGGTCCGACAGACGTTCCATCCCAAATTCCTCTCCCTGTGGATTCTCCGCCTCGGTGACCCCATCGGTGTACAAGACCAGAATATCGCCACTAGCGAGGTCGGCAGGGTTGACTTCACACGCTACGCTCTCGAACATTCCAACCGGGGAGCAGGACGAGTCCAAGGAAATAACGTCACGGGTTGCCGCTCGAAACAGGAGAGCAGGATTGTGGCCGCAGTTGACATACCGAAGAGAGCGGTTGCGCCCGTCAATTTCCGCCAGCAGGAGCGTCACGTAGTGGCTGCCGTCAGACACGGAATGGATCCCGTTGTTCAAGCGTTCTACCACCTCCAGCATGTTCCGCTTTTCCCTGGCCTCCAGTTGAACGGCAGCCGCCGTGGCGGACATCAGAAGAGCGGCAGGAACTCCCTTGCCGGCAACATCAGCAATCACTACTTGAATCGTGTGATCATCGATGGGCATGTAGTCGTAGTAATCGCCGCTCACGCCTCTTGCAGGCCGCATCATACCGGTGACCTCGAGTCCCTTGATGGAGGGCGGTTGGCTGGGCAGAAACATTCTCTGAACCTGCGCTGCCAGTTCAACGTCGTGCAGAAGTTGATCGCGCTGCTGCCGCACGGTCTTATCAAGGAGTTCTCTCTGTTTCACATATTTCTGAATGACGTAGACGACAAAGGTGAACCCGGCGGCCGCTGTAAGGTTGTGTGTAATCCGTGCTTCCGGACTGGGATAGGCAGGGCCGAAAAGGTCGTGCAGAAAGACACAAACGGCGATCAGCCCATAGCTGATCCGGCGGCGCAAGAACATAGCGCCGATCCCGAGGGGCAAAATGTAGAGATACCCCAGCGAGACAGACGCGACGATGGAGTCGGCATAAGCAACGGCTGCAATCGATCCGAAGACCAGCAACGCCGGGAGCCAGCGATGGTCTCCGACGGCCACAGCCCTTCGCAATAGCCATCGTGAAGGAAGCGACGCCAGAGATCCAGGGAGGATCCCCGTCATCCCGCGAATTGGTTGTTCTATTCTTGAAGTCGTCATTTCCAACCAAGACTTACGCCGCAGGAAGCCGTTGAGTCGCAATCGCCCTGACGACCTCCTCAAGCCGGCGCGGTGGAGATACGAGCAATGGAAGCACCACCGAAACTGCCATCACTCCAGCGATCACATGGAGGGCTCCACGATATTCACCACTCGCTTGCCGCATATAGGCAATTAGCAGCGGTCCAAATGCGCTGGCAAAGCCCCATGCCGTCAGCATGAGTCCATAAATGGGGCCCACGTTTCTTGACCCAAAGTAATCAGCCGCGAACGCAGGCATGGTCCCAAATCCTCCGCCGTAGCACATGAGCACGATGAAGGCGACGATGGTCAACGCACCGGCGGAGTTGGTGCTAGGAAGGGCCCAAAAGAGCACTGCCTGTCCCAGAAACATCACTACGAAGGTTGCGCGCCGGGTAATCGAATCGGATGCCCATGCCCAAAACACTCTCCCCAAGGCGTTTCCAATACTGGCCACTCCGACCATCCCAGCCGCCGCAGCCGCACTTACCCGGGCAAGTTCCTGGAACAAGGGAGATTCCTGCGAGATCACCGAAATCCCCGCGCAAGTATTCAGGAACAAGAGCAGCCAGAGCGCCCACCACTGCCAGGTTCTCAGCGCCTGCCCGAGCGTGTAATCGCGGCCGGATCGCTGGGATGCCTGCGACGATGTGGGTACCCAGCCTTTCGGCCTCCAACCCTCGGGAGGATTTTGCATGAAGTAGCCGGCGGTAACTGTCACGAGGAGAAATGCGATACCGAGATAGGCGAACGTTTGAAGGACTCCCACGCTCTGGATGAGCCGCGTGGCCACTGGCGCCGTTACCAGCGCTCCGGCTCCGAACCCACCGACGGCAACGCCGGTGATCAGTCCTCTTCGATCCGGAAACCATTTGACCAGGACTGCGACGGGTACGATGTAGCTGAAGCCCAGTCCAATTCCGCCGATCACACCATAGCTGAGATACAGCCACCACAGTCTGTGATCGGAAAAGCTCGCCAGAAAAACGCCGGTGCCGTAGAGGACCCCGCCCGTTAGCGCTACAATCCTTGGCCCCTTGCGATTGAGCCAGAGACCGCCAAAGAAGGCCGCGATGCCCAGCACAAAGATGCTAATGGTAAAGGTCAACGTGACTTCGGAAATACTCCAGCCAAATTGCTTCGCGAGGGGTACCCGAAAAACGCTCCACGCGTATACGGCGCCCAATGCCATTTGCAGAAACACACCAGCGACAGCGATACTCCACCGATTGGTCATATCTTTCTCGTTTCCATTCTTCTCGCTCTCGTTTCCATTCCTCTCGCTTCCATGCGTTCTTTAAGTTTTCGTACTCTGACTCTCTGATGAGTGCAGGTGGCGTCCAAAGGCTTGCAAGAAATCGACGGCCGCAGCCATACCGCGCAGACTATCTTTGTTGAGGGCGCGCCGAAGCACCCCGAAAATGCTGACGGGCTGATCCCGCTCGGCCGTCGCTTGCGCGATTCCTTCTGGGATTGCCTGGAAGATGCCTTGAAACCACTCGGGCTCGATGCTTCCAAGAACGCGGCGCCAAAAAAGAAGATTCCTGATCGCGCGAATCGCTTCGGGCGTCCTGGCATTGTCAACTACCTTTTCCAAAATCTCGTCACTCGCCGCCAAGGCGCCGCGCATGATTTCCAGCACGCCACGATTGTGCAACTCCTGCAGCACTTCATAGGCGGCCAGGATCGCCTCAGCGTGCTCTTCGGGCGCTTGATCCAACCGGGAGCGTAGTTCTGCCCGCGGGTTGCGCGGCGCGATTTCCAGAGGAATCGGTTGAGCCATTAGGT
>WNFL01327444.1_pt1 | contig 11433 bp, 14 predicted proteins | sample 5400361 | NCBI WGS metagenome assembly WNFL01 (sample SAMN13153351, study PRJNA577476) | soil metagenome | isolation source: 40 cm soil on Douglas fir-dominated hillslope | place: USA:California | collected 2013-09-17
GGGACCGGATTGTGGATATTGGCAAGGAGATCGCACACTACGACGCCTTAGATACGGGAATGTTCCTTTGTAGTCCGACTCTGTTTGACCGGCTCGAACTCGCAACCAAAGAAGGGAACTGCTCTCTTTCCGACGGCATGCGGCAACTGATTCCGGAAGGGCGCTTGCGCGCCCTTGAGATCGGCGAGGGACGATGGCAGGACGTGGACACACCGGAGGCATTAGCGCACGCCGAAGCCGAATTTGATTCGAATGAGCGCGTAAAAGCCGAAACCTTACTAGGCGCCACAGAGGAGCGGATGTATGGCCAAGTTTACCCGACGTGACATGCTGATCGGCGGGGCTGCGGCTTTAGCGGCCACCACATTGCCAGCCCCGGCAATTTCGAGATCAATAACGGATTCACTATCGCTGAATAGCACAAACGGAGACGATTCCATGGCAACAATCACGACGAAAGATAGCACGACGATCTTCTACAAAGACTGGGGCCCGAACAATGCCCAGCCCATTGTGTTTCACCACGGCTGGCCTCTGTCGTCGGACGACTGGGACGCGCAGATGCTGTTCTTCCTTGCCAACGGCTATCGCGTCGTTGCGCACGACAGGCGCGGTCACGGCCGCTCCTCGCAGGTGGCCACTGGCCACGATATGGACCATTATGCGTCCGACGCCTCGGCGGTGGTCGAGCATCTCGACCTGAGAAATGCTATCCATATCGGCCATTCGACCGGTGGTGGCGAGGTAGCGCGCTATGTCGCGAAGTACGGCGAGCCTCAGGGCCGGGTGGCGAAGGCCGTGCTTATCGCCGCTGTTCCTCCGCTGATGGTCAAGACCGAGAGAAACCCGGACGGCACTCCGATCGAAGTTTTCGACAGCTTCCGCAAGGCGCTGGCCGAGAACCGGGCTCAGTTCTTTCTTGATGTGGCTTCGGGTCCGTTTTACGGCTTCAACAGGCCCGGCGCGAAGGCCTCGCAGGGAATCATCCAGAATTGGTGGCGTCAGGGCATGATGGGCAGCACAGTCGCTCATTACGAAGGCATCAAGGCTTTCTCCGAGACAGACCAAACGAACGATCTGAAAGCGATCACAGTGCCGACTCTCGTGATGCAGGGTGACGACGACCAAATCGTACCTTACAAAGACGCTTTAGTGCTGCAGGCTAAGCTGCTCAAGCACGGCACGCTCAAAATTTACCCGGGCTTCCCACACGGCATGATGACCACGAACGCCGATGTGATCAATGCGGACATCCTCGCATTCGTCAAAGGGGCGGCAGTTAAAGCTGGCTGATGCTTGACCGCAGCCAGTTGTGATCTATTTTTGTACGGCAGAGAGCAGCGTGTTCGCCGTCAAAGAACTCCAGTTGTTCTAGAGAGGATAAGGCAATGTCGCAAAACAACGGTGCAGCAAGAGCGCGACTCCCTCTCCGCATACTTGGAACCATCTTTGGCATTCTGCTATTCGTTCATCTGATCCAACGGGCCGGTCCCGCCAAGCTCCTCGCAAGCATGGCCGCTTTGGGTTGGGGACTGGCGTTGGTAATCGCCTGGGGTGGGGTCGCCCATATTCTTAAGACTTGGTCTTGGCGGCTTACCCTGCTCGATGGGAAGTATCAGGTATCGTTCGCGCGCATGCTTGGGTTGCGGCTCAGCTCTGAGGCGGTCGGGCAGTTCGGCGGCCTCGCACAGTTGTTCGGCGAAGGTTTGCGCGTGTCGCTGCTGGGCCCGGCAATTCCGCTGTCACAAGGCATTGCTTCCGTGACGATTGACCGTGCGTTCTTCGTTGTCAGCGCTGCCGTCGTGAGCTTCCTCGGGCTCTCCGCGGTCCTCATGGTGTTACCACTGCCTCACAAGCTCGTTCTCTATGCGATTGTCTTTGCCTGCGTTCTTCTGGGCTTTGTTCTTCTAAGTGCGATTGCAATCAGAAACCGCTGGCCGCCGTTGATTGACCGTAAGCGTGCACTGATTCACGCGGTCGAGGAGAGTCTTCTCGACTTGTACCACAGTACGCCCCAAGCGTTTTGGGCAAGCCTCCTGCTGAACCTTGCATGCCACGCCGCCGCGATCGTCGAGGTCTTTCTGATTGTGTGCCTTATGGGCACCAAACTCACCTTGTTCGGCGCACTCACAATTGAGGCCTTGACCAAGTTGGTGAACATTGCCGGCACATTCAATCCAGGGAATGTCGGAACCTATGAAGGCGGGAACATGCTTATCGCGAAAATGTTCGGCCTCACAGCCGCGGCGGGTTTGACGCTGGCTTTTGCCCGTCGACTGCGCGCTCTGTTTTGGACTGGTGTGGGTATTCTCTGCCTGATCGGCTTGTTGAAGCGTAGAAAGCGAGAAAAGTTTAATGAAACGAACGAGGACATTATGCAGGATGCACCCGAACAGATTTCTTTAGCGGAACTTCAGAGTACTTCTGCATTGCGGCACCCCTCTCACCTGGCCGTTGTTCTTGCCAACGATCCGGGCTTCGGCTCTCCGCTGCCCCAGGTCGGCTCCTTACCCATTTTGCTTCGAAGCATCTTGGGAGCAGCAAAAGCTGGCGCTGCGCGAATCGTAGTCGTTATTGATCGCGTGAAGGGTCTGCCGGTACGGCAAGAGCTGCTGAAGACCGGGCGCGTGCCCAATCATGTTGAGTGGTGTGGGGTGACTTCCGCGGAGGATTCTGTTCCTTCCCTGATCGGGCAGCTTGCTTCCGAGATTGATGGACCTCTCGTTCTGATCGCTGGAGACAGGGTCTATCACCCCTCATTGCACAAGCGAGCCGCTGAATGGGACGGAGGAGCGGACGCCTTAACACTGGTGACCGGAAGCGACGCGGTCGGCATGTGCTCGCTGTCTCGGGATGCGTCGGTCGACCTCGCAATCCACGACCCCACAACCGCCGGATCCGTCGAAGACATTGAGCATTGGATAACTAAGACACACGCTGTGCAGAGCGAGGCCGTTGCGGACGGGCAATGGCAACGTGTTCTCAACGAGCAGCAACGCGTCCTGGCCGAGCGAAAGTTAGACACCTGGCTCGTCAAACCCACGGACGGGATTTATGCGAGGATGAACCGCAGAATCTCCATACCGATCAGCCGCCAGATCATTCCATTCCCGATCACTCCTAACATGGTCAGCCTGTTCACCCTCGGCGTGAGCTTCGCCGCAGGCGTCTTCCTGGCCCTTGGAGGATATTGGAACATGTTGACTGGGGCAATCCTTTCCTGGTTCTCGAGCGTGCTCGATGGATGCGACGGTGAAGTTGCCCGTTTGAAATTGCAGGAATCTGCGTTCGGCTGCTGGCTGGAGACGATTTGCGACAATCTCTACTACGTGTTCATCCTCGCCGGCATGACCATCGGGCTGGTAAGAAGTTCAGGCAATCGGAGCTACCTGGTATGGGGAGGTCTCTTGCTTTTCGGCGCGATGATGAGTTTTCTCATGACGGGCCTCCAACGTCATCAGATGACCAACGGACAGCCGGAAAAGTATTTGCAAGAGTGGCACAAGAAAGCGGACAGCCGGAGTTCGAATCCTCTCTTGTATCTCGGGCGGCATACGGAATTCATCATCCGGCGCTGCTTCTTGCCTTATGCCATCCTGTTCTTTGCCTTTTGCGGCGTCATGAACTGGTTCCTGGTTGGCGCGACAGTGGGTGCGAACATCGTATGGATTGTCACTCTTTATTCTTACCTCAGTTTCACCCCGACCAGGCCAACTGCGCTACAGAGCCCGGTTGTTTAGGCGCTGACAAGATGCGGAATGCATTTCCATCACCCACTGGAACAGCTACAGTCTGAATGTGGTTATGCAGGAGATCCTTACCGGTAAGTTTGCCCCGCTGCCGTTGATGCTTTGGCCTCCCAAATCGTTGCGGATTGTGGATTGGAACATTGACAGGGGCCAGCAACTTCAGGGCATTACGGACTTCCTGGTGAGTGCGAATGCGGACATTCTGATCCTCCAGGAAGTGGATGTTAACGCACGACGCACGCACCGCCTAAATATCGCCGAAGAGATCGCCCGCAAGCTGGGAATGAACTATGTGTTCGGCCGCGAGTTTGAGGAGTTGGTCCAGGGATCGAAGAACTCCCCGGCTTACCACGGCCAGGCTACCCTTTCGAAGTGGCCTATTTTGAACCCGCGCCTGATCCGCTTCTCGAAACAATCACATTTCTGGCAGCCCCACTGGTTTCTCCCGAAGATCGAGCCGTTCCAAGAACGGGTGGGAGGAAGAATCGCACTGGTCGCGGAGATCAATGTCGCCGGACGGAAGCTCGTGACTTACAACCTTCATCTGGAGAGCCGCGGAACTGATGCGCTGCGCATTTCACAGTTGGGGGAAGTCTTGGCGGATGCGACTTGCTGCGACGCTGATCGCACTGTCGTTGTCGCAGGGGACCTCAACCTGGACGCTTCGAGAGAGCCGGTTGCAGAGGCACTTGTTAAGGCTAAGTTTCAAGATGCAGTGGCATCCCCGCGCGCACGTACTACTCCTGCGCGCGGCCTGTTTGAAGGAGGACGCCAGATTGATTGGGCCTTCGTTCGCGGGCCACTGCGGGCAAGTTCAGGCCGAGCGCACGGTAATGTCAAAGCATCGGACCACTACCCGATCTCCTTCATCCTGACCAGGTAGACCCTGTCCGAGGCTACCATTCCGGTCGGCTGCTAAAGGCATAGTTAACACTTGGATCATGCCGCGCGAGAGACCGCGTCACGATTGATCAGTAGCTCAAATATGGTGCCCAGTGCCCCCGGGCCTCTGGAGCTGCGATAGAACACCCGCAATTCATCAGGTTGCTCTACAGCCGACGTCTTCACTATCGAAAACGACGTACGATCGATCGGGTTTGGATTGCGCCAGACGATTTTCATGAAATCCTACCTTGCATTAAGAAGAGCAGTACTTGCAAAACTCGTTCTTCGAAGTGTCAAGACGGTGACACGTTGCCAGAGAGTCACTGAGTGATCTCTCTGACATTGACGACACCCCTCTTCTCTGCACTCGAACTTCCATTCAATCTTTTGCAGCACGGTAGTCGGACCGGATGCTTTGTTCAGACTAGACACCCATTTGGTTGGTAACGACCTGAACTTCAAGGTGAGAACACTGACTACACGCGGCTCACTGTTTGCCGTGAGATGGGTGTTCGTTTCCTGCAAAGCATTTGGCGACTCAGTTGCTCTTAAGTTTGAATCCGAAGCGAGGGGCCGCAGCCCCTATCCAATGCCCCCCAAAGGCTCCTGCGGCCCCGCGCTCAAGGTTCTGTGCATTAGGCGGTGAAAACCGCCGCAAAAAAGGAGAGACATTATGGCTTCGTTTGCCGTAGTTAGAAACAGCAGCATGAGCTTGATCTCCGCCATACGTAACCTGATCTGCCCGCTCTGCGGAGCAAGCATGATGGGATTTCGATGTCTCGGATTCTGTCGCAGCGACTGGCGTCCGGACTGGGAGCGGGCGATCTGCTCTGGACCGAAGAGTGAAGGACCTCGTTCTGGGAAATCGTGCGCAAAGCATCGGCTGTAGACAAAGCGGCTCGCGCCGACTGGACTTTCGGGTCTCGTTATCAGCGAGTTTTGTTCACCTGTTGTCCGATTTTCGCAATCGCAATATCTGGCGGGTTCTCTGCTGACACTACGCAAAGCTCGTATCAGCTTCCGTCGAACACACAGGTCATTGGATACCTCCTGCAGTCGGTGAACTGGTACCGCCATGTGTACACCGAACGGCAGGTTGCAAGCGATCCGGCAGACCTGGTGTTTCTAAACGACAATCAAGCCCTTGAAAGCCAGATTGTGAAGCTTTCGTTCGAATTTGCCAAGGCCGATGCGGCCTTAGCAAAAACAGCCACTTCTTCGCACGACGCGCCTGCGGCACTGGCAGCCCCCGCTTCTGCGGACCTTGCGCATTTTATCGAGTTGCAGAATCGAAATGACCAGCTAATTCAGCAAACAAGTGAGGGTATCGGAGAGCTGAACGAGAGGATTGCCTCTGCTCGCGAAGCCGATCGCAAGAAGCTGAAAGCCGCTCTCGACGATGCTCAGAGCCGACTAGAACTTTTGCAGGCTGTTTCGCAGGCGGTCAATGATCTAATCCAGTTCGTACAGACTGCCCGGACGGCGCAAGCCAACACTGCAACGCTCGATTTGACCATTGACGACCTTGCACAATCCTTACCAGAACTGAGCAGCCCGGCAACACCCATGTCGAAATTGCCGGCACAAGACGCAGATTCCAGAACCAACAATAGCTGGCGAGAGACCGGCCTCCTCGGGCTGGCCTCGGAAGTCTCTGCACTGAACCGCAAGCTTCGCGTCGCTGACGAAAAGATTCGTCTCACTGACAACTTTTCGCTCTCCGCGAAGAATATGCGGACTCCAATGAGCGGTTTCATCACTCAAGTTCTTCAAAGGGCCGTCATTAGCAATTTGCAGACCAGCGACTCTTCATTATTGCGCGAACAGAAGTCTCAGCTCGATGCCCTCACACTCGAACTCAAGGCTCTTTCTCCCGCCATCTTGGCGCTTGATAAGCAAAAGGCGTTGCTTGAAGGGTACGAGTCACACCTGCTGCCCTGGCGTACAGCGGTAGCCAAACAATACAGGCAGGCATGGAAGAAATTGGCGGTCCGACTACTCATCATTGCGCTGATTGTCGGTCTGCTATTTGGAACGGGCGAGATTTCGCGTCAGATGGCACTCGGCCGTATCCAGGACCCAAACCGTCGACGGGTTATAAGCATGGTCCACCGCCTTCTGACATGGTTTGCCATAGCCGTCGTCGCCTTGTTCAGCGCTGCCTCAGACTTGAGGTCGTTGGCAACGTACCTTGGGCTTCTGAGCGCTGGACTGCTACTCGCACTGCAGAACGTTATTCTCCCCAGTCTCGGCTCTCTCGTCCTGCTTGGCAAGCGCGGAATTAGAGTTGGTGACCGAGTGCAGGTTTCAGGCATTACAGGCGATGTCATCGACATGGGACTCCTGCAATTCCAGTTGAGAGAATTCGACGTGGAGGAAGGGCGTTTCACGGGTTACGTCGCGACTTTTTCTAATTCCTTGGTTTTCCTGTCTCCCGCAAGTGGTCTGCTGAAGTTTAATTCTGCTCCTGGGGAGGCTCCCAAGACTGCGGCGAACAACAACGAAACACAGCGGGATGCGGAGGAGCAGTGGAGCGGTGCCGAAGACCAGAGGTAAGGACTAATTGTCAACGCCGAACGCTGGGCCCGCCACGCGTAGTCCGTCACTGTGGTGACTTTGGCGTTCCTGTCGCAGTCATGACGCGGGTCATTTCCCGGCAAGAGTTGCTTGCCCAGATCTGTTCGAAAACGATTGCTTCGCCGACGCGAGAAGCGACGGTCGCTTCATGTCACCTACCACAACTGATTAATGCTTCTCAGGAGTAAACGCCTTTGTTGTGCGCGGAAGGGGTTCGTTCAGGCTTCGGGTACCAGCAGGCTGCAGAACTCGATGCCTGTCTCGGCATAACGTCAGCGATTGCGGCAAGCTCTTTGATTTCACCGCGCCCTCAGCCGGCACGATACGCCTTCGCCATGGGTTTCCGGGCCCTGTCACGCGGATTTTCGAACCGCCAATGGAAACTCCAGCACCTTGCCGCGTTCGTCTGGCGGCAACCACTTTGAAACCTTGCGAAAACTCTGCGGAACATAGAATTCGATTATCTTTGCCATACATCCTCCGAAGTACTCCTCTGCCTGGCTCAAAAAAAGAAAAAGCACGCAGGATGCCAAAGCGGTTTACGTGAAGCAGTCGATGTCGTGCGGGCCAGTGACTTGAGGGGCCTGATTGACACCGTTTGTTCCGTTCTGTTTACGCGTAGATGACGTGTGATGCGGCGATCTGTCTTTTGGCAGGTTACGTGCTTTCCTCTCGTAGAGTGGAGGAGCAACATGCCAGAAGCGGTTTTCCGGGCAGAGAATGATCAGTGCCTTGAGGTGTTCGACCATCAACGCGCGGCTCGAAAATTGCAAGACGTTCTGTCGCTCCGCTTACCGTTTTTTTATCGTTGTGCCTTCCGACTGTTGGGGAATGCGGCCGACGCAGAGGATGCGGTGCAGGAAGCCCTTTTGGCCGCTTTCAAACATATAAATCAGTTTAGGGGGCAGTCGCAGCTCTCCACTTGGTTGACGACGATTGTCCGCAACTGCGCTCTGATGCAATTGCGCAAACGGCCACGCCAGATTCATGTCCCGTTGGACGAGCGGTTCGGAGAGGAACAACCGCGCTCTCTATGGGAAGGACTCGCGGACGAGCGGCCCAGCCCGGAAGAGGAGTTTCGAAATTCCGAACTAACGGCGCGCTTGCGAAAATGCACAGCACTGCTCTCGCCTACCTTGCGAAGAACATTTCAGCTGCGTGTCTTGGATGGTCTCTCAATCTTTGAGACGGCCCGAATCCTGGGAGTGCCACACGGAACGGTCAAGGCGCAGCTGGCACGCGCGCGAGCAAGAATTGCGCGGCATATGCGGCCAGTGCTTGCGCGACGTTCTCGCAAATTCGCCAGTACCTCCAAGAAACATCTGATGTAAGAGATCCGTACGGAGTCTCATTCTGGGGGGCCGCAATGCCACTCTCCACTCTTTCGAACTGGACAATTCTGGGGCTAACCGCGCGCTCTTCGCGGCTTGGCGTAATCGAGAATTGGAAGTCTATTTGCTCCTCTTGAGCTAGAACATGGCCGCGAGTCGCGGATGTTGGAGGTCAAAATGTGGATGCGTTGTTGTGCAGTGTGGAGACGGGTGCTCAGGAAAGCCAGTCTAGCCCATCACGTTCGCTGCGAGTGAGGCTGGGAGTGGTAACGACAGTGGTAATCCGAATCAGCATCGCGAATATCTCATACACCCGTCTGCTCCGCTAGCGATGCGTGACATCAATTTGACACGTCAGAATCGCCCGACTCTACCCTCGGACCACGCGATGCCCGGATGGTACGGTACGTGGTTGTACAAAGGTGCATTGCTGATGCATTGACGCGAGCGAGCTTGAGGTTTTGCCTATTGGCGCGTGACCGCTAACTCGAATTGATTCACCTGCTACTCGGCATCGCGAGCATAACGTTCTAAAGGAGAACTATAAAAATGAGATTTGTGAAGTTGACTAGTTTCAGCATTCTTATCACGCTCTGCGTTTTAGGCGCTCTGACCGTTCCTAACGCCCGGGCTGATGAGCGGGATAAGAAGACGACGCTTACCTTCAACGAACCGGTTCACGTTCCTGGGACCATGCTGTCTGCCGGCACCTACGTTTTCACGCTGACCGACACTAGCGACCGCACAGTTGTGCAGATATGGAACGAAGACGAGACGAAGTTGATCACAACCATTCTGGCGATCGCGGACTATCGCGAAAAGACTCCGGATAAAACCATCGTCAGTTTCGATGAGCGCCCTGCCGGGCAGCCGGAGGCGCTCAGAGCTTAGTTCTATCCCGGCGACAACTCTGGAGTGGAATTTGTCTACCCGAAGCAGAAGGCAACAGAGCTGGCACAGGCAAATCAGCAGCCCGTGCTTTCGGTGCGCGAAGACGCTACGGATGCCGCGTCAATGACAACTGCGACCGTGGAGCCTGTAGCTCCTGCCCCGGTTACTGTGGCAGATAACCCTCAGGACTCAACAGAAATTGCACAAGTCACAGTGGTAGAAACTGAGGAATTATTGTTCGCAAGCGTTGTCCCCACTGATTACCACAGTCGAGGCAACGCAATTGTGGACCAACGTCTGATACCGATTTGCTCTTGCATGCTGGACACGGCGGCAGTACATGATTAGTGCCAAAGGTTCCTTTCTTGGCTTTATCTGCCTCCGATTCCAGCCATTTGAAGAACCCGTCATACTTGGAATCACTTTTGATCCAGTCTAGGGCTTGCGATGTAGAGTCGCACTGATCGTCAAATTTCCCCTTCGGAAAGCTAGTCATCTCATGGACGTATTCGGCAAGCCATTCGGCTTTTTCTGGGAGGTGCACAAAGCCGTTTTCGATTGTGCTCGTGACTGAATGCAGCCGCATGACTTTCTCCAGCTTCGGCTCGTATCGAGTGACGGCGTGAAGGCCCTCGTAGCGCAATTCCTGAATCAACTGCGCGCCTGAGCTTTTGTCTTCGATCAAGATGGTTGTGGCCTTGAACCGGTTGGCTTGCTCCCGCACAGCGCGCTTCAATTCCGGGTACTCCAACCGACGGCGGAGAACATGTAATAGATAGATGTTCTTGTCTTTCGTTCCCCAGGTTGTGCAGACGCTGTAATCACTCAATTCTGTCGCTTTTACAGCCGTATCCCAGCTTTGGAAAATTAAATCGAACTTGGCAGGTTCGTCGCCAACTTTGTAGGTTTTGAACCAGGCCAGCTTGACCATGCCGCCACCCAGCGGAGCCGGCTCCTGTTGATATTGGCCTGAGAAGTTGTACTCCCCTTGAATGCTACGGATGCTACGGAGAACCTCCAGAGACTCGCGCTCCGGATGCAGTGCCTCCCCCAGTGTTCGTCGGACAGTGCGCGTACCGTGGAGAGTCTTGATGACGTGTACTTCATCTTCGATGGCGATCGCCGGAAATCGAAGAACTTTCCAATCTCCCTGCTGCAATACGTGCCCCACCAGATCGTCCTGGTGCAAGCGCTGCATAATAATAATGATGCACCCCGTCTGTTTGTTGTTTAGGCGGGTATAGAGGCTGCCAGTTCACTCATTGAGGGGTTTTGAGTGTGGCGGCTGAAAGATTGAGAGATGTCCCGGTGAACATTCCGGGCCGAATGACAGGTAAACGTGCTGGCAATCGGTCATGAACTCGGGTACAGCCTGTCGTTGGCTGGAGAGACGAGTCGGGAATAGTTTGCGATACCAGTCGGACTGCATCAGCGAACGACAGTCGAGCGCCAACTTGTTCGACAAATCTTGTCCGTAAGAAGCGCAGATGATCTGTGCGCTCGGATTGTGGCCCAGAAGCCAGGCGGGGAAAGCCACGGATGCCCCGTGAGACTTGAGCGATCGGGGCGGCACGCAGATGATGAGCCGTTTGGTCTCGCCCCGTCGACAGGCTTCGAGTTCGGCGACAATCTTCTCGATATGCCAGTTATGCATGAATCGCACGTCGGGGTTCAACTGGTAGAAGCTGCGTTCCATGAACGTGTAGAAGTCATTTCTCAAGATCGTGACGTACTCATTCGCGCTCAGGCTTTTCATTTGCTTCTTCTCCTTCGGTCTGATTTGCGGGCTGAAAACGTCGTACGATTCCCTCCATAATTCGCTGATCGACCTCGGCGATAATTGACCGCTCTGGCGGTGACAACTCTCGCGTTTCAGCTTCACGCGATAAATTCACTAGCAATGCTTTTCCGGCAAGGGGTAGGAGGAAATGCAAGAATCGGCCATTTCTAAGACTCCGGCTAAGTCGGCAGCGGTCCAATGAATTCCAGTCCAAAACAGA
>WNFL01011220.1_pt2 | contig 11432 bp, 10 predicted proteins | sample 5400361 | NCBI WGS metagenome assembly WNFL01 (sample SAMN13153351, study PRJNA577476) | soil metagenome | isolation source: 40 cm soil on Douglas fir-dominated hillslope | place: USA:California | collected 2013-09-17
AGCCGATGTTGAGATTGCCGATTTCACCGATCGGCGTCGATTCGCGGAAGTAGCGGTTGAAGTCGGGGGTCTCGTAAACCAGCGCGCGATAGGCGCGGAACGCGCTCTGCGACAGGGTCTCCACCGCCTCGTAAAATTCCGCCTCGCGGCCGGCGAGCGAGCCGTGCTCCAGCAGCGTTGCTTCGAGCGTCGCCGCGACCAGCGTCTCCAGATTGCGCCGGCCGATCTCCGGATCGGTGTATTTGCTGGCGATCACCTCACCCTGCTCGGTCAGGCGGATCTGGCCGTTGACTGCGCCCGGCGGCTGCGCCAGGATGCCCTGAAAACTCGGTCCGCCGCCGCGCCCCACCGAACCGCCGCGGCCGTGGAACAGTCGCAGCGCGACGCCGTGGCGCGCGAACACCGACACCAGCGCGACCTCGGCGCGGTACAGCTCCCAGTTGGCAGTGAGGAAACCGCCGTCCTTGTTGCTGTCTGAATAGCCCAGCATGACCTCCTGGGTATTGCCGCGCGCCGCGAGCAAGCGGCGATACTCCGGCATCGAAAACAACTGCTCCATGATGCCGCCGCAGCGGCGCAGGTCGTCGATGGTCTCGAACAGCGGCACGACGTTGATCGCCAGCTTGCCGGTGCCGGGCAGCAGCAGCCCGACCTCCTTCAGCAGCAGCATCAGCTCCAGCATGTCGGACACGTCGTCGGTCTTGGAAATGATGTGGTTCGGTAATGCCACGTCGCCGAAACACCGGTGGATCTCCGCCGCGACCTCGAAGATCGCCAGTTCCTCGCGCGTCGCCTCGCTGTAGGCAATGTGACGCGACGCCAGCAGGCGCGGCGTTTCCAGCTCGGCGGTGAGCAGCGCACGGCGCTGCATTTCATTCAGCGCGGCGTACTCGCTGCAGACGCCGGCCGCGGCCAGCAGTTCGCTCAGCGCCGATTCGAGCACACCGGAATGCTGGCGCATGTCCAGCGGCGCCAGATGAAAGCCGAACACGGTTGCCGCGCGGCGCAGCATCATCAGCCGGCCCTCGGCCAGCAGTCCGCCGCGATTGGAGCGCAATGACTTGATCAGCACGTCGAGATCGGCGATGAATTCCTGTGGCCTGGCGTACGGCGGCAGCTCGCCGATCGCGTGCCGCGGCGCCTCGGCGTGGCCCAGCGCGAGGCTGGTCGCGGCGAGCCGGCCGTAGATCACCACCAATGCGCGCCGGTACGGCTCTTCGGCGCGGGTCGCGGAGCGATCCGGCGAAGCGTCGGCCAGCGCCATCAGCGCCGACGACGTTCCGACCAGCCGCTCCGACAGCGACAGCTCGCTGCCCAGCAGATGCACTTCGCCGAGGTAGTGCTGCAGCACGGTAGCCGAATGACGCATCATCGCCTGGCGGGTGACGTCGTGGGTAACGAACGGGTTGCCGTCGCGATCGCCGCCGATCCACGCGCCGACGCGCAGGAACGGCGGCAGCATTTCGCTGGCGCCGAGCGCCCGTTCGAGATCGGCGTAGAGGCGCGGAATTTCGCTCAGGAAGGTGTAGTGGTAGTACGACAGCCCGTTCTCGATTTCGTCGATCACGCGCAGCTTGAAGGTGCGAATTTCCGAGGTCTGCCACAGCGTGAGGATGCGCCGCTGCAGCGCGAGGTCGATCGCATCGATCTCGTCCGGCGCCAGATCGGTGCGATCGCGCTGCGCCAGCAGGCCGGCGATGGCGCGTTCGCAGTCGAGCACGCTCTTGCGCTGCACTTCGGTCGGGTGCGCGGTCAGCACCGGCACCACCAGCGCGCGCTCGAAGAAACGCCACACCTCGGCAGCCGAATGGCCGGCATCGTGCACCCGCTTGAGCACCAGTTCGAGGCTGCCTTCCTGCGGCGGCGAGCCGCTGGCGCGGTGGATGCGGCGCCGGCGATTGTGGTGCATGTCCTCGGCGATGTTGGCCAGATGCGAAAAATAGCCGAAGGCGCGTACCACCGCCACGCTGATGTCCTGCGACAACTGGTTGAGGGTGGCCTCGAGCGAGTCGTGCAGACTCTCGTCGGCAGCGCGCCGATAGCCCACGGCGAGTTGCCGGATGCGTTCGACCACGTCGAACACCGCATCGCCTTCCTGCTGGCGGATGATCGCGCCCAGCATCCGCCCCAGCAGGCGGATGTCGCGGCCCAGGGGGGCATCCTTGCCGATCGCTTCGGCATCGGCATCGGTCGAGATTTGATTCATCGTCAGGAGCCTGGCTCAAAGGAAAGGGGGGCTGCCGGACCCCATGCTAGAATCGTGCCCATCAGCTAGACTGCCGTCCATGTGCCTCGACGCCCCGCAACACCTCGTGATCGCGTCGCGCGAATCGCGGCTGGCCATGTGGCAGGCAGAGGCATTGCCGCGTCGACATCCTCGGCGTGACCACCCAGGGCGACCGAATCCTCGACCGGCCGCTGGCGAAGATCGGCGGCAAGGGCCTGTTCGTCAAGGAACTCGAAACCGCGCTGGCGGAAGGCCGCGCCCACCTCGCGGTGCATTCGATGAAGGACGTGCCGATGCACTTGCCCGAGGGCTTCGAGATCTGCATCGTGGACGAGCGCGAAGACCCACGCGACGCCTTGGTGTCGAACCGCTACGCTGCGCTCGCCGAGCTGCCCGCGGGCAGCGTCGTCGGTACCTCCAGCCTGCGGCGCGAGTCGCAACTGCGGGCGCGCTTTCCGCAATTGCAGGTCGAGGCGCTGCGCGGCAACCTCGACACGCGGCTGCGCAAGCTCGACGAGGGGCGCTACGCGGCGATCATCCTCGCCGCGGCGGGACTCAAGCGCCTCGGCCTGGAAAGCCGCATCCGCGCCTGTCTCGATGTCGAAGAAAGCATCCCGGCGGTCGGCCAGGGCGCGCTCGGAATCGAATATCGCGACGCCCGGGTCGATATCGCCAGTTGGCTGGCGCGCCTCGCACTGCGCGCGACCACTGCGTGCGTCACCGCGGAGCGCGCGTTCAGCCGCAGGCTCGCCGGCTCGTGCGAGGTGCCGCTCGGCGCCCACGCGGACATCGACGGCGGCGCGTTGCACCTGAGCGGATTCGCCGGCGAACCCGACGGCTCGCGTCTGGTGCGCGCCAGCGTGAGCGGCGCGATACGCGACGCCGCGGCGCTCGGCGAAGCACTGGGTGAACGCCTGCTGGCGCTGGGAGCGCAGCAGATCCTCGATCATCTTGCACAGCGCGGCGATCAATAAGATGACCCCGGATTTACTGCGCGGCCTGGGCGTCGTGATAGTTCGCCCGATCGAGCAGGCAAACGCCACTGCGCGGCTGATCGAGGCCGCCGGCGGGCGTGCCTACGTGCTGCCGGTGCTGGGGATCGAGCCGGTCGTCGGTCCCGGATTGCAGGATGTCATCGCTCGGCTGGAGGACTTCAATCGGGCGATTTTCGTCAGCCAGAACGCGGTGCTGCACGGGCTTGCGGCGGTGCGACGGGTGCGCGACTGGCCGGCGACACTGGGCGCAGCGGCAGTCGGCGCAAGCAGGGATTCGACACCGAGGCGCTGCTGGCGTTGCCGGAGTTTACGCACATCGCCGGCGAGCGGCTGGTGATGTTTCGCGGCGAGGGCGGGCGCGAGCTGATGGCAAGCATGTTCGCCGCGCGCGGCGCGCAGGTCGAGCACGCAATCTGCTACCGGCGCGTGCGCCTGGCGCCGGACACCGGTGAGTTGCTCAGGATCTGGCGCAATGGCGGCATCGGCGCAGTCAGCGTGATGAGCGCGGAGAGTATCGAGGCCCTTTACGCTATACTGGGCGACAGCGGCAGGCCGCTGCTTGCGGCAACGCCGATGATCGTGCCACACCAGCGCGTCGCAGCGCTCGCCCTGAGTTTGGGCGTGTCGAACGCGCTCGTTGCCTCCGGATCTCCGGAGACCTTGATTGCCACGCTCAGCCACCTGCCATGTCCACCGACAACCATCCCGGCGCGGTAGAACCAGCGATCCCCGCAAGCCCGCCAGACGACGGCGCCAAGGCAGTGCCGCCCGCGGCGGCCGCGCAGCATTCGACGCGCTCCCGCGGCGGCGTGTTCGCGCTGGTCGTGTTGCTGGCGCTGGCCGGCGTCGCCTGGCTGGCGTGGGACACCCGCAACAGCGTCACTCAGGCGCGCGCCGAGCTGGCGCAGCGCCTCGGCGAGCAGGACACGCTGGTCAAGCAGACCCAGGCACTGGCCGCGCAGGCGGTGCGCGACGTCAAGGACGCGCTGGCCAAGCTGTCGGTGCAGGAAAACAAGATTGCCGAATCGCAGAGCCAGCAGATCGCGCTGGAAGCGCTCTACGCCGAACTGTCGCGCAGCCGCGACGAGTTCTCGCTGGCGGAGGTCGAGGAGGCCCTCGACGTCGCCAGCCAGCAACTGCAGCTCGCCGGCAATGTGCGCGCTGCGCTGATCGCGCTGCAGTCGGTGGACACCCGCTTGGCGCGTTACGACAAGCCGCGCTGGACGCAGTTGCGGCGCGCCGTCGCCCGCGACATGGAACGCCTCAAGGCAGTGCCGTTCGTGGACGTGGTGGGCATCAGCGCGCGCCTCGACAACCTGATCGCCGCAGTCGCTGCACTGCCACTGGCCGCCGCCCCGGTGCAGATCGACGAAGGCGGCCGGGGCAGCGCGGCAGCGGAGGAGCCGGGAGCGCTGCGCCGCCTGTGGCAGGACATGTGGAACAGCCTGCGCGACCTGATACGGATTCGCGATCTGGGAACCCCCGAACTGGTGCTGTTGCCGCCCAGCCAGGAATTCTTTCTGCGGGAGAATCTCAAACTGCGCCTGCTCAATGCCCGCTTCGCAGTGCTGGCGCGCGATGAGGAAAGTTACAAAGCGGACCTGAAAGCCGCCAGAGCGATCCTCGCTATGCACTTCGACCAGAAGGCGCGCGTGGTGGTCAACGCCCACGCGACGCTGCGGCAACTTGCCGAAAGCCAGATCTCGATTGCGCCGCCCGACATCACCGACAGCCTGAATGCGGTGAAGGCGGCGCGCACCGCGGCGGAGAAGGGGGCACGATGAAGCTGGTGGTGTGGGTGGTAGTGATCTTCGCGTTGGCTGCCGGCCTGGGCATGCTGGCGCGGTACAACCACGGCTTCGTGCTGATTACCTATCCACCCTACCGCGTCGAGCTGTCGCTGAATCTGCTGGTGGTGCTGACGCTGGCCGCGTTCATTGCCCTGCATCTGACCGCGCGGCTCGCCGGCGTCACGCTGAATCTTCCCGAGAAGGTGCGCTCCTACCGTCTGCGGCGCGCCCGCAATCACGCCCGCAACGCGATGCAACAGGCGCTCACGAAGGCCGCTACAGCGCTGCCGAGAAGGCCGCTGCAAAAGCGCTTGCGCTGAATGAATGGCCCGGCCTGTCGGCGGTCGTCGCGGCGCGCGCGGCGCACCAGTTGCGCGCCCCGGAACGGCGCGACGAATACCTCAAACAGGCCGAGCATGTCGGCGGCGAAGCGCATCTGCTGCGCACCATCACCGAGGCAGAACTGCTGCTGAAGGACGAGCGCATCACCGAAGCACTGGCCGCGCTGCAGGAAGTGCGGCGCGTCGCGCCCAAGAGCGTCGCGGCACTGCGGCTCGAACTCAAGGCGCACACCTTGGCCGGGGACTGGGATTCGGCACTGGAACTGATTGACCGCCTCGAGAAGGTCAACGGTATCGCACCGGCTTACGCCGATCAGGCACGCCTCGGCGCCTGGCTCGGCAAACTGAAACAGAAATCGCCGGACGCTTCCGCGCTGACCGAGCTATGGCGCACGCTGCCGGCGGACTACCGCAAGCGGACTGTGGTGGCGTTCGCCGCCGCCAGCTACCTGCTGGCACACGGCGAGCAAAACCAGGCGGCGGAAATCATCGAAGGCTCGCTGGCCGAACAATGGGATTCCGGTCTGGCGGAGCTCTACGGCGATTGCCCCGGCGACAATTCGCTGGCGCGGCTGCAGCGCGCCGAGGCCTGGCTGCAGCAGCAGCCACGCGATGCGCGCCTGCTGCTCACCCTCGGCAAGCTGTGCATCCATCAGCAACTGTGGGGTAAAGCCCAGAGCTATATCGAAGCCAGTCTGGCGATCGAGCCCTCACCCGCGGCGCACGTCGCACTCGCGCAACTGCTCGAACATCTCGGCCAGCAGGATGAGGCACTCAAGCAGTACTGGAAAGGGGTGTCGGCGGCACGGCCGCGCACAGGGTAATCGAACGCGTGGCAGGCATGGCCGGGCTCTTGATCTTGCTGATCGGCGTGCTTGCAGCGTCCGCCGCCAACGCGGAACTGCTGTACCGGGCGGAGCCTGTTGCCGGGGTCACTGCCGAAGGCGCGAGGGCGTCTGCGGAGTGGGGGAACGCGTCAAAGTAGAATTCATCTTCCGCCGGTTGCAAGCCGGCGCTGTCCTGTTTCCGTGCGCCAGGCGCAAGCCGCGATGCGGGTCGTTTTTGACAGGGCTCGGGGGCCGCTTGCATTCAAGCGCGCTGCGGCATAAGGTACCCGAGAGCAACCATTCGAGGCGCGGCACAGATGGGCAACATCGCTCCGAAGGAACTCCTGGTCACTCGCTGGGCGGCGCTGGTGAACGATCCCAGCCTGCACGATCTGCCCTACAAACTCGAACTGAATGCGGAGGGAAAGATCGAGATGAGTCCGGCGAGCAATCGGCACGGCTTGATTCAGGCGCGCATCGCACGCGCACTCGGCGATTCACTGTCCGCAGGTGAATCCATTACCGAGTGTTCGGTACTCACGGATATCGGCATTCGCGTCCCCGACGTGGTCTGGGCTTCGCGCGTGTTTCTCGAGCGCCACGGCGACGACACGCCGTTTACCGAAGCACCTGAAATCTGCGTCGAAATCGTTTCGCCTTCCAACAGCGCGCGCGAGATTGACGAGAAAATTCGCGCCTACCTCGCCGCCGGCGCGCAGGAAGTGTGGGTGGTGAGCGTCGCCGGCGACATGCGCATCCACGGCGCAGAGGGCCCGCGCGAGCAGAGCGCTTTCAGCGTTGCGGTCGAGATCCCGCGTTTTCAGAAGACAGAGGATTGAGGACAAGGGCGGAAGACAACGACGCAGCATCCTGCATCCTCGCGGTCATGTGAAGAGTATGGCGCCGGCATCCTTGCCGGCATGCCGGCGCTATGGCGCTCAGCTCACCGCCGACGGCGCCAGTGCATCCGCTGAATAGGTGAACGCGTCGGAATAAAACTCATCCTCCGGCAGGCCGCGCTGGCTGACGAATGCCTTGTGCGCGACCTCGCACATGATGGGCGCGCCGCAGGCGTAAACCTCCCAGTCCGACAGGTCGGGGAAATCGTCGAGCACCGCCTGATGCACCAGGCCGGTTCGGCCGCTCCACTGGTCATCGGGCGTGGGTTCGGACAGCACCGGCACGAAACTGAAGTGCGGATGCTCCGCCTGCCAGCGCGTCGGAACCTCGGCGAGGTACAGATCGCGCCGCGCGCGGGCGCCCCAGTAGAGCAGCATCCTGCGGTCCAGTTTGCGGTACAGCGCGTGTTCTATCATCGCCTTGATCGGCGCGAATCCGGTGCCGCCGGCAAGAAAGACGATCGGCTTGTCACTGTCCTCGCGCAGGAAGAAGGTGCCGAGCGGTGCCTCCATGCGCAGGATCGCGCGTTCCTTCATTTCATTGAACAGATGATCGGTGAACATCCCGCCGGGGATGTGGCGAACATGCAGCTCGAGGTATTCGTCGAAGTGCGGCGGCGTGGCCATCGAGAAACTGCGCCGCCGCCCGTCCTTGAGGATGAAATCGAGATACTGCCCGGCAAGAAAGTGCAGGTGCTCGTTGGCGGGCAACTTGAGTTGAAGAACGGCGACATCGGGCGCAACCTTGTCGATCTTGTGCACCCGGCACGGCAGCTTGCGCACCTGGATGTCGCCCGCGAGACGCACCTCGCGCGCTTCGATGACAAGGTCGCAGAGCGGCCTGGCCGCACAGAAAAGCGCGAACCCCTGGGTCTTTTCCTCCTCGGTGAGCGTTTCCGGCTGGTGCAGGCCGTAATCGATCGTGCCCTCCCCCAGCTTGCCCTTGCACGACCCGCACGCGCCGGTGCGACAGCCGTAGGGAAGGACGAACCCGGCCCGCAGGGCCGCCGCCAGAACGGTTTCATCGTCTTGCACGTCGAAGACATGCTCGCTCGACTGGATTCGGACTCGGTGGCTCATGGTTTCGTTCCGGCTGTTAGACTGGGATGATGACCAAGAAGCGACTGTTAATCATCGGCTGCGGCGACGTCGCGCTGCGCGTCGCCGCGCTGCTCGCGGGCCGTTGCCGCGTTTACGGGCTGATCCGCGATGCCGGACGTGTCGCGCAACTGCGCCGGCGCGGCATCGTGCCGATCCTCGGCGACCTCGACCGGCGCGGTTCGCTGCTGCGCCTGGCGGGCATCGGCGAATGGGTGCTGCACGCGGCACCGCCGCCCGCCAGCGGGCACACCGATCCGCGCACCCGGCGGTTGATCGCCGCGCTGGTACGCAACACGATGCTACCACAGCGCCTTGCGTACATTAGCACCAGCGGGGTTTACGGCGATTGCGGCGGGGCCGTGGTTGACGAATCGCGCCGCCTCGCGCCCCGCACCGAGCGGGCGTGGCGCCGCGTCGACACCGAGCGGCGGCTGCGCGCCTGGAGCCGAACACGCGCGACACGGCTGACGCTGCTGCGAGCACCGGGGATCTACGCCGCGGATCGTCTGCCGCTCGATCGTCTGCGCGCCGGCACGCCGGCATTGCGCGCCGGGGACGATCCGTGGACCAATCACATCCACGCCGCTGATCTGGCGCGCATCGTCATCGCCGCGCTGCGCCTCGGGCGCGGCGGGCGCGCCTACAACGCCTGCGACGACACGCGCCTGAAGATGGGCGAATACTTCGATCTGGTGGCCGATCGCTTCGGGCTGCCGCGGCCGCCGCGCATCGCGCGCAGCGCGGCGGCACAGCGGCTGTCGGCGGCGGCGCTGTCGTTCACCGGCGAGTCACGCCGGCTGGTCAACACGCGCATCAAGCGCGAGCTGCGCGTGCGGCTGCGCTGGCCGACGGTCGCGGATACCTTGCAGGCAATCGCGCCGGACGGCGGTGCGAACTTGTAGCGCCAGCAAGGATGCCGGCGCTACAAGTTCGTCTCGTCAGGCCGCGACAAAGGTGGCCAGCCGCTGCTCCATTGTCGGCGCGAGCTGGCGCACTGCGGCTGCGTACGCCGGCGCGCCGGCAACGAGCGCCGACTCCGCCAGCGGCGCGGGGAAAATTGCGCTCGCCACCGCGCTCGCGTCGTTCTGTCCCAGCAATACGGCAAAGTCGGCGCTGCCATTCGCTGCGCTGCTGCGCGCCGGCGCCCAGAATGCCGCCAGCGACTGGCAGCAGCGCACCGCCAGCTCACGGCGCGATCCCGCCAGATCGAGCAGCCGCGGCGCGATGCGCGCCGCGATGATTTCCACGTAGAACGCCATCGTGTAGCTGTCGGCATCGACGGGTATGCCTTGGAACAGCCAGGCTTCGAGACTCGCCGCGGCGTAGTGGCGCAGCCCCGGCTTGACATCGTCGCCGGCAAACGCAATGTCCCCCTGCAACCGGTAAAGGTTGGCGAGCAGTTCGGGGTCGAGTTCGGCCCTCGGCTTGCCCGGCCCGGCCTCGCTCAAGCCTTGCTCGCACGCCGCCCGCGCGCCCGCGATGTCATTCTGCTCGTAGCGATACTGGCCTTCGTAGAACCTGATCCACGCCGCGACCCACGGCTCGCCGAGGGTGACAAATTCCGCGTGGGCCGCGGAATAATTTGCAAGCGCGGGCTCACGCGCCTGTGCGCCGTAGGCACATGCCTCGGCGAGAAAGAACCCGGTGAATGCATGCACCTGCTGGCCGTTGCGGCTGGTCAGATTGGCGCCGCCGTCGGCGACCTTCAACAGCGTGCGGATATTCTCCAATGCGGAACGCACCTCGGCCCAGTCGCCCTCGTCTTCTTTTTCGTATCCCTCCGGGTAGTTCCGCTCGAAGCGCTCGATTTCCAGCAGGCACTTACGAAAATCCTCGCCGATCTTGCGTCCTTTCCATTCGGCAAGCATCTGCTCGCAGAACTCGAAGCGCTGGTAATAACCCCACCACCAGAAGGCGTCGAGGTAGCGCTGCACGAACGCGAGCATCGCCGCCTCGCCGCTGCCGGCGTGCGACAGGTGGTACAGGCGCGCGTCCATCAGACTTTGCCATTCGGCGCGTTCGTAGCGATACCAGTACAGGTACTCACCCCGATTGGCGCCGGCCTGCGCTTTGAGCTTTCCCTCGTAATAGCGCGCCGCCGCGGCGTGCAATGCATTCGAGCGTTCCTTTTCGAGCTTGGTGCGCGCGAATTGCGCGATCACCCGGTGCATCGTGTAAAGGCCGTCGCCGCCGAAGTATTCGATCAGCCCTGCGTCGCTCAGCCGGTCGATCACGTCGCCAGACACACCGCATACCTTGTCGGCGATCTCTTCGTCGAAGCTGTGCGGCTTCGGCCGGAAAATGCCGAGCGCCCTGAACCCGGCCTGCGCTTCCGGGTCGTCGTCGAAGGCCCGGTAACTGACCTCGATGATCTCGGCCATCGAATGGAATTCGCCGTTCGCGCGTGGCGCCATCGCCTTGAAGCGCTCGCCGGCCTGCAACATGCGGTCGAAGGCACGCCGCAGCCGTGCGCTGCCTTCGTCCGACGCCGCCGCCAGGTGGTTGCCGATCAGCAACAACGCAAGCGGCAAGCCATCGACGGCGGCAATGAGCTGTTGCGTCGGCTCCGGAAACGCCTTCACAGCCGCCGGTGCCAGCGCAGCGAGCAGTTCCTGCGCGACGCCTTGCGTCAGCGCCGGCACGACGAGCTTTTCTCCGTTCGGCAACACGTTGCTGAAAGCCGGGCCGCGCTTGCGCGTCGTCAGCACGAACGTCCCGTTGGGAACAAGCCCGGCGAACAGCGTTGCGAACTGCGCGTCGAACACGTCGTCGAGCACCACCAGGAAGCGCTTGTCGCCGATCGCGCCGCGGAGCGCGGTTTGCCATACACTGTCTTCGGTGCCGAATCCGTTGCATTGATCGGTGGTGTAACCCAGCGCCAGCGCCCATTCGCGGAATACGGCCTTGATGTCCGGACAGCGTCCGATATTGGCCCATAACACGCCTTCGAAGTGCTCGAGCACGCGCTTCCGGTCGTTCAGCAGCCGCAACGCCAGCGTCGTCTTGCCGACTCCGGGAAGGAAATGCAGGCTGGCGCTGCGCCGCGCGAGCAGCAATGACCAGATTTCCTCGACCAGTTCATTCCGGCCGACGATCGGATAGTCGCGGCTGAACTGCGGCACGACGAAGGGCTTGATCCGGGTATCGCCAGGCCCGCTACTGCCGCCACCGGAAGCCTTGAGTTGATGCGCGACCCACATTTCCAGGTGGGCGCGGAACTTGCGCTCGAAGGCGCGCGGCGTCGAAAACGAG
>WNFL01003997.1_pt4 | contig 11431 bp, 9 predicted proteins | sample 5400361 | NCBI WGS metagenome assembly WNFL01 (sample SAMN13153351, study PRJNA577476) | soil metagenome | isolation source: 40 cm soil on Douglas fir-dominated hillslope | place: USA:California | collected 2013-09-17
ACTTACTGTCAGAGAGTTCGGTGTCATGAAAGGCGTGGTTACGGTTCAGATTGAAGAATTTGGTGAAGAGACTCTCTGGAATGCCAAGGCTGCCGACGGTATCCCAGCATCCAATAAGTTTGATGTTCACACTATGAGTGACTTGGTCCTTCTTGCTTTCCCATTGCGGATCCTTGACGGTACCTTGGTATCGATCCCAGATACCAGCGAACCACTCCCCGGCCTCTTCTTGCTTCAAAATACCGAACTGGCTGATCATTGCGGCAAGACTACGACAGGTGAAGCTGCCACGGGAGAAACCAAAGAAGAATAGCTCATCCCCAACGGTGTAGTTGTTGACGAGGAAGTTGTAGGCGGAGAGAATGTTTTCGTTGACGCCGAAGCCGATGGCACCTATTGATGGAGTGTGGTGTGAGTGAAAGGGCCAAGAGAAAAAGGCATGTTACCACTGACCAGCGATCATACGTCCGAGAGCCGTTGGCGCATTCGAGCCGACGCCACTCTGGTAGTAAATGATCTGAGGGATACGAGTGCCATCTGGCATGACTGCATCGTCTGCAAGCGCATGGCATATACGAGTGATAGGAGCTATCCCCTTTAGATGCGCGGTCACCTGCCTCCCAAGTGCCGTCGCAGCAGATTATGAGCCGCTTAAACGGCTTGGAGGGGGCGCTTGCGGCAGATTGGGATGCCATAGGGAGAGCTAGGGTGGTGGTGGTGGGAGTGAGATACTCATGGTCCTGGAAGGTGGACGGATATATAATGGTGCCCCTAGCGCTTAGGAGGGTAATAATAGCTTACATACCTACACGTAAAGGCAATATCAAGTCTCAGAGCTGTTGCTCCGGTATGGGCAATGAAATAGGCTTGACCGGGTGGGATGGAATATGCTGCGGCGATTTGTGGGTCAGATTTGGGGTGTCTGATAGGCAAATGCACGATGCCGGAGAATTATGCAATAGAATGACCAATCCAAAGACCTCGAAGGGCCATCGAAGAGACATCGAGAGCCATCGAAGAGCCATCGAAGAGCCATCGAAGAGGGTCAAGGTGCAAAAGATAGAATTCTTGACGGTGAACATTTGAAAAAGAGACCGACTGCGACTGAGTACTAAAGCCACCTCGACTGCGGTGTTAACGCAAGTCCGGCTCGTTCATAACCGGTGCCGTGCAGGGCCCTCGTGAGGCTCGGACAGAACAAGTTAACAGCATATTTATTTGTCGGAAACCGTACGAACTCCATGGGGCTCCGAACGGCGATTGCTTGAGCGCGGTGGGGGAGGTGGAGAAAGGGCCTGAGGTGCGCAGGGGATGAATGTCCGTTTCGTTCCGGTTAGCTTTGATGGTGTGGGTGATAATACATCGTAGCTGGGCTATAGGCGTTGAGAAAAGCAAAGGTCCACCTTGGTGCTAAGAGTCGGAATTCGGTTACCAGTGTAGAAACCCCCCCCCGATTTGACAAAGGAATAACTGTGGTTCCTTTGTCAAATCCTTTGTCAAAAGGGTCACAAACTGCAGTGAGTGAAGGCAGCGAGAAGCGGTAGGTGCTGTTATCCCATACACAGAGGGACACCAAGTGCGAACGGAACGTATGGCCCAGGACTGCTACGTGCTGAGTTTATCGACCGGAGAGATCGACAGAGGTATTGTTCTGGCCGAGGGTGGCATGGAGGTTGACACCGAGCAGGGTTGACCTTGTTGATGTCAATTTGAATCGGGGTCACGTCACCTACCTTAGTGTCTGGCATTCCGACAAAATTCGAATAATTTACAGTATCGTAATCACCACTAACCCCCATACGACCAAAGATAATTTAGTACGTACCAAGGTGATTGCGCTTAGCATCGCTGGGCCAGGCTTGCAGCCTCGATCGGGCTCAGCAATATTGGGCTCGACGGGCTCCAAACGCTGATCGATGGTTTAGATCCATAAGGGACGATCCCTCTATGCAAAAGAATAAGTTTTTTTAGCCCTTATTTTACGCCTGTCCTGTCTTTATGCACCTTCCAGCCCGTTTGCATCGTTCCAAACATAACGCCCCCATCATCTTTGTGACCCGATATCTCAACAGAAGACCTATCCACTGATGCCCAGCGACCTTGTCCATCAACGGACGGCTACTAGTATCTCGTCGCCCTGGTATCTCAAGGGATGGTATATCCTTTGTCACTTCCGACGTAGGCACCTAAGGATGGCCATTTCCGTATGTCAACGGACGTCACAGTCTTAATTGCTATTAATGGGTAGCCATTTACACTGTCGCCCTCGCGGCCCCTCAATCTTACGTTGCTCTGGATACGCCGTGCGCATCCGACCCCCTCTCGCTCGCTGTGGTGATGTCAGGCTCCCCACACAACATGCACTACGAGCGATCACCATCTATTCGTTCATCTCCTACATACAAACAATCCCTCACTTCCATCTTTGCTCACACTGGACGGCTCCTGTCCTACCATGCCCCACCGGTGGTACCCTCGTTTACCTTCGCTCTGTAGTAGTTCTCCTGAGTATGACAAGAGGGTTTAGTCACTCTATATTCTACATTCGAAGAATTCGGGCGCACGAAATCTCCAATTCAATCAAATGTTCCCTTATCATGTACTTGAAGGGCTCATCTAGAAATAATTCATTGCCCTTCCCCAGACCTGGTTTATTTGTGAAGTGCACTGAAGCTTAGAGGTCTGTCATTAGAATAATGGGTGGCCACTTCACTGCCTTTCGTTGGAGCGATTGAACTGTCAAACTGGAGATGAAATGAATTGACCTTGGCTTAACTCCGACGGCCACCGTGTGTCACCCTCTTCCAATTCAGAGACCACCTCAGATATAAATTCATCGGCAGTAGAACAGCTCCTATTCTTCTTATGCCAATGTCGCTCTTTGGGCTATCCATGGGATTTTTGGCTCCGAGGTTGACCAGAAACCCGAGATCCGTCTTCTTAATAGAGCCCCCGGCCCTGTTCATCCGCCAAGGACTGACAAAGCAACGGTATTACACTTCGCCTAATTTGGGCGGAAATGCGCTATTTCGATCGGCAAATCTTCGGGGGTGAGTGGCACTCTGAGGGTAGGATAGTAGCCAACGGGAGGCGTACCAAGCCCCGGAATGACCAGGTCAGGGTGGATAGCAGAGCATGTCAGCCCAAGGATAACTTTGGTGAATGCCGGGCTCTGTGAGGAGAAGGGTCCTAAGTAGTCCAAGTGCTGTGGACACTGGTGGTAAGGGGGGCATATAATAATCCTCCAACGATGAACGGAAGTGTTATCACCGTCCTCTCAACCCGCTATCATGTTCGAAGGCAACAACCTACCACCTGTCGATTCCTGCAAATATGAGCATGGCTTGAAAACGAAGGATTGTGGCGATCCCACCTGCATCACATCCTCTCAGCGATGATGTGATGCAGTCAACAGGCAATCACATCCCCCTTCCCCGATCCATCTACTCTCGATTCGTTCCTCACTCCAGGCCACGCTTGTACGTAAAGAATCACTTTCAAGTCACTATATTGGGAAACACACGTATTGATTTATTTCCAGAAACACCAGCCCTTTGTTTCGTCGTTCTATTTTACCATTGTGCCGTATTACTTGTGGACAATTCGTTATTCGTTATCTAAACAATTCATTTGCAGCATCGATGCCTCTTTGTTCTGAGTTTGCAGCTCAAGGTTAGTTGGACCTTCAAGACATATATCATTTACCAAGTCGTCTTTGTCCTTTTCACCACTCGGACCTTAGTTTCCTCCTGCAAGGCTTCCGTCATTGCCTCTCCGTTGAACAGGGTTTCATTCACCAGCACGTCAATTAATTAACTCCCCTTCGAGTGGTTCACATTCAAAATGAACTTCTCCGCGTTTAAACTTCTCTCATCACTCTGGGACTCATTCCATTACTAGATACCCACTCACTTGAAGTTGCCAATTCTAATCATAGACCTTTTGGAGTGCAGGAGCGAGATCACGATCCTCCAGGTCCACGAGGTGTGCCTCTTTGCATATCGAATTGCCTTTTCATCGGGCAAAAGGGCATCCTCCCAATGAAGATAAGCGCAGTAAATTTGAAAGTTTCGGAATGGGAGGAGACCTGTCCACCCAGATGGGACTACCAAAGTCATGACAAACTCTGCAACGATTCGGACATTCCACCCTTGGTTCCCATAGTGGTGGTATGAGTTCGATGTGTGCTAGGAGGCCGTGGTCATGTCCGACCATGTCCGACCATTCCGAGATGGAAAGAAAATAGGCTCAAGCGCCGGGCGGCAATGCATTAACCGTCATTGCGACCCTACGGGGCATAGCATTTCCCAGCCACCATCCATCTCAGCTACATGTAGTTGTCCACAATTCACGTATGGAGGATACAGTACATTACCCCCTGCCGAGCGAGAAGTTTATACAAAGTCGGCAGGCAATTTTAATTCACGCTTTATGTAAGATATCAATAGTATAGTTGAATTTTATCCAGCGATCATTCCACATTCTCCATCAATGAGATATATCTTAATTTTGATTCGTTTAAGGACGCACCCGCAACAGGAGTAAGTAGCTTATCGCCTTATAGTACTGCAGCGGCAGAGTTTTGGTATATGGTAGCATTGGAGCATAGAAGAACCAATCTCCTGCAATCGGCCATCTCAACTACACCAGTATAGTTGAAGGCTTCCATTATAACGCGCTTTACTCGAGGTGTTCTTATCCAGAATCAGATTCGAATAGCGTCGGGATATTGGCGAGGTCCCCTTTGTCCTGAGACTGAGCGAACGATACAGGAACTCAAGAACGAGGTTACACCATTGAAGCGAGAGATAAGGGCGATGGGGCGATGCCATGGAAGCTCGGTAATTGGCCAGGTGATGCTTCCCGACCAGCAATTGCAGTCCGTTCTGATTCAGTTGGATCTCATCACTTGTAAAAGCTGCGAGTTCTCCTTCAATGGAGGTTGAAAGATCGGTGGTCATACGCCAGAATTGATCGGAACGCGCGCCACAGCGGAAGCGTCGATCGCTGGAGAGTACGAGGGTTGAATGAGTTTGAGAAGAGCGGACGTTGCGAACCTGGTTGCCTTCAAAGAGAAACACTTTAAGCATCTGTCCATGACGAGTATATTGCATGTGCAGTGGTCCGACAGGAATGGACGGTCAGGAAGCGCCGGGTTTCCTTTGTTTACGGATGGATGCCATCTCTTGTTACCAAGGGCTGTGTCCGACTCCGCCTCAGGAAAAATGATCCAGTTGTGGCAAAGGCTGTCTCGGTCATAGGTGGCGTGTCAGCGACCATATATTCCCTATATTTATATACTCCTGTGGGCTGTGGTCCGTGTCGCCGGAATATTTTATAGCATACGAGTTTGACCCGACTCACATCCGACGGCGACGTTCTGGCTCTTCAGGCGTGTGTGGTTGTGGAACACCGGGCTCTAAATAACACGACGCCGCAGCTCAAGTGAATTCGGTGTGTTTCGTGACCTTGTGCACCTAATTCGGAAATGTTAGGCCGTGATATATGTATTGAATCTAAATGGACTGACAAAGGGTTTTGTGATCCGGCTCTAGCGACTCGTTCATTTGGACGCCCAGAGAGTTCTATCAAATGGTAGACAAAGGACTTGTGAGAGCCACGCGCGCCGCGGTCGAGTCAAGCGGCGTTCGCGTTACCACTCGGGGCCAATATAAAATGAGCATCACTCTGGAGGCCTATCGTCAACCTCAGCTGCCTCAAGTCGTCCTCAGTACCCTAGCTATGCAAGAATCAGTGTACTTCGTCCTCAAAAACCCATGTCGATACCATTTCCAAGGGAGACGGCTTATCAAAACGGATTGCAATAGCAATAAATGCGTGACTTCGACTACTTATGACCCTACGGAACAAGACGCGACCGCCCCTCAAGGGAAAGGTGCCCAAGACGGCGATCAGGAAGGCGCCCAGAACAACCCCTCGACGTGTGCGTACCACTTTCCCTTTAGCTGTTGTTCCAGGGTTCCTTAGGGCAGTACTCCAGAGCCTGGAGTGATTCTTCACAGCAACAAGGCTCAGTGCCATAATCATCGAAGTATTTCCCAAAGTCCATGCAATATCAATGTCTGCAATATGTGTTTGAAGAAGACTGGCTCATTTGAATGTGGTCCTTTCCATTGGATTGTTGTATGTCTCCCTGTTAGTTACTCTGCCAGATAGACAATACACGTGAATGTATCAGGGGGAAGACATCGGAATCGGACTTTACATAGTTATCATGTCCAAAACATAGTCGAAGTACTCGCGACATAGAAGTCATACAAGGAACACATTAATCGAGTCATACGCCGCTTTCAACGTCGTCTGCCTAGGAGGGAGCGGCTCATCTTCACCAACTCCAGACAGGAACGTTGCTGCGGTGACTCTACTCAGCGCGAGGGACGGTCCCTGATGCAACATTCCGTGGCCCGTGCCACCTAGCTAGGTCACCCTCCGGACTTCTCCAATATTGGCGTCTGTCCACTCCTTAACCCATGCACAACGAGTACGGGTCGTATCATATACAAGCTTCAAGACTTTGAGCGCGGGAGGTCGTACGTCCGGTCTTGCATATATCATCCACAGACGGACCGAGGGATGGTAGACTGTAGAACGTCCAGACCGGATCGAGTTGTCGCGACGTCTCCCGATGAACCACTGAATACATGTGGGCCCGTACTCCAGAGTCGCGAGTGCCACGACGTCGCCTCTGGCCGTAGATCGAAACCGCTTTTCGAAGGAAACAGCTTACCACCTGTCGACTCTTGCAAAGACGGTGGGGACTATAGCGATCATATCCGTTCAGAGGTGATGTCATGCGGCCAACAAACAATCACACCACCCGTCCCCGGTCTATCTACTCTCGATTCCTTCTGAATCCAGGCCATTCTTGTACGTAGAGAGATCACAGAAACGCCAATCCCATGCTTCGTCGTTCGATTTCACCGTTGTGTCGCATTACTTGTAAATAATCCATTATTTGTTGTCTATACAATTCCTCTGTAACACCGGTACCCCCCCTGTTCTGAATTGTAGCTCAAGGTCAGTTGGAGTTAGCAATCATCTACCAAGTCGTCTTTGTGACGTCCCTCTCATCGCTCAGTCCTCAGTTTCCTCCTGCAAGTCCTTCAGCATCGCCTCTTCGTTGAACCAGGTTTCACTCACCAGCACATCAATCAACTCCCCGTTCAGTAGTTCACATTCGAAACGAACCCCTCTGCGAAGGAACCGCTTTTCCCATTCCGGGACCCATTCCTTTACTAAATAGCGGCTCATTTGACATTCCCAATTCAGAACAGAGACTGTTTGGAGTGCAGGCGTATGTTTTTGATTCTCCAGGTCCATGAGGTGTCTCTCTGCATATCGAATTGCCTCCTCATCAGGCATAAAGGCATCCCAACAATGAAGATAAACGCAGTAAATTTGAAGGCGTGGGAACGGGAGGAAGAGACCTGTCCACCCAGATGGGACTACCAAAGTCGTAACAAAAGTGTGCAACGATTCGAACATTCCACTCTTGATGCCCATAGTGGTGGCACTGAGATCTACGTGCGCTAGGAGGTCGTCGTCATGACCCTCTGTCTCCACCCATTCTGAGATGAAAAGAACCCTGAGTGTCGCCTCATGTTTATGCAGGATAGGCTCAAGCACAGACTGTGCATTAATCGCCATCGTCATATTGCGGAGGGATGGCATTTCCCAGCCACCAAGCATCTCAGCTACAGGAGGTGACATATGGCTGCCCACAATTAGCGTATGGAGGACAGGGAGAACCAGTGGCCCCAAGTAGAATGTAGGGTCAAACTTGGAAATGTGGAGTACACGAAGGTTCATAAATGAGGAGTGGTAATGGTAGATTCGAAGATTGCGGTGTACACAGCGATCATCGTCATTCCCCATCAGTGAGATGTATCTCAATTTTGATTCGTTGAAGGACGAATCCTCCACAGAAGATAGTGGCTTATTGCCTTTTAGGACTGCAGCAGCAGAATGTTGGTACATGGTGGCATTGGAGCAGAGAAGAACCAATCTCCTGCAATCAGCCATTTCAACTACACCAGTATAGTTGAAGGCTTCCATTATGACACGCTTTACTCGAAGTGCGAGCCTTCGTTCTTGTCCAGAATCAGATTCGAAAAGCGTCAGGATATTGGCGAGGTCCTCTTTGTTCCTGAGACTGAGCGAACGATACAGGAACTCAACACCGAGGTTGTACCATTGACGAGAGATAAGGACGATGGAGCGACGCCATGGAAGCTCGGTGAGAATCCTCTTGTTGGACGGGTGATACCACTCGACCAGCAATTCCAGTCCATCCCGATCAATTTGGATCTCATCACTTGTAAAGGGTGTGAGTTCTCCTTCAACGTAAGTTGAAACGTCGACGATCATACGCCAGATTTCGATCGGAACACGCGCCACGGCGGAAGTGTCGATCGCTGAGAGAGTTTGAGCGTTAATTGAGTTCTGAGAAGAGCGGGAGTAACGAACGTGGCTGCCTTCGAAGAGAAATCTCTAAGCATCTGTCCATGGCGGGTATACTATTGTGGGTGCAGTGGGTTGCAGCTGGGCAGTTGGTCGAACCAGAATGACTAATCGGCAAAGCGCCCAGGTCCAATCTTGGATTCCTTTGTGTACGGTCTTTTCAGAAAAGAGGCTGTGTTCGACTGCCGCTTGGGAGCTGGGACCTTAATCTAGTTGTGTCATGGGCCTTCTCAGTCACAGGCAGCGTGTCAAGGGTGTATATTTTCCCTGCACTTGTATACTTCGGTGTGTCCGCCTGGCCGGTATACTGTACAGCATACGAGTTGGACCCGACTTATGTCCGAACCGCGATTAATTTGAGACGTGTGGTGGTGGACCACGCCGTAGCTCAAGTGAATCGGGAGTGTTTCGAGACCTCATGCACCAATGGAACGACTGACAAAGGGTTTTGTGATGCGACTCTGGCGACTCGCCGCCACGTTCCATTTGTTTGGACATCCAGCCAGGGTAATCACGCCCAGTTCCCTCAAGTGATCCCTTGTGAGAGTTAAAAGGCTTTGTATGTTGTGCGGAGAGCCACACTACAAAATGAGCGCCACCACGGGTGGCCCATTGTCTATTTCTGCTACCTCAAGCTCCTCTGGTTATGCAAGAATCAGTTTACTTCGACCTCAAGAACCCATGTCGATACCATTTTCTAAGGCGACGGCTTATCAAACGAGACTGCAATAGCGATAAATGACCTTGCAGCACAAGACACGACAGTCCCTCATGGGAAAAGTGTCCAAGACGGCGATCAGGAGCCCGGAACAACACCTCGCCTTGTGCGTACCACTGCTTTTCCTTTAGCCGTTGTTATTACAGGGTCCCTGAGGGCAGTATTCCAGAGCATGGAGTGATTCTTCACAGCAACAAGGCTCAGCTGGTGCCATAATCACAGCAATATCAGTGTCTACAATATGTTTTTGACGAAGACCGACTCATTTAAGCGGGGGGGTCCTATCCATTGTACTGTTTCACTCTGCGAAATAGATAAACAATACACACGAATGTATCAAGAATAGGTAATGGATAGTACATAAGGGAGGTGGTCTTTACATGGACATCACGTCCAAAACATAGTCGAAGTACTCGCAACAAAGAGCCATATAAGGAACGCACCAATCGTGTATGTGCTGCTTTCAATGTCTCCGCGCGTATTTACTGGCTCCAAAACCACGATCCGCTCTTCGGCCTGGGAGGGATCGGCTCCTCTTCATCCGCTCTAAACTTCAGCATTTCTGGGCCAACATTAAGCATCGAGAAGTACGAGTCCTCGATGCGATCTTCTAGCAACTTCTTCGCCCGAACTGCTCCATTGTCGTCTGTCCACGTCTTGGTCCAAACCCAACGACTACGGGCTGCATCATAGTGAAGCTTGAAGTCCTTGAGCGCGGGCGGGTCGTACGTCGGATCTTGCATCCTACGCATGCGGACCGAGGGGTGGATAACCTCGGACGTCCAGACCAGATCGTATTTCGAGATGTCTTCAGGCGGACCGGCGAATACACCCGAGGCGGAACTCCAGAGTCGGATGTGCCACGCCTTTCCCTCTGGCTGTAAATGGTGGAGAATTTTCGACTTGGTGACAAAGCCGCTTCCACTCGGAATGTCACTCCCGCTGTTGTCCGTTTTCAAGCGGGGCGACCCCCGGGCTTTAAAGACGTACTGGCCGGGGGTGCGGTCGATTGATGAACCCAACTTGAATATGAGAGTCATAGAGTCGTGTAGATCGGCCAGTCCCCATTTTTTCGCCTTGGCCACCCTCCTCGCCCGTTCCTTCTCAGCCTGTTCCTTCTCAGCCCCTTCCCCGCTCGGCTTCTTGAAGTCTCCTTTTTCCAGCATCGTCGGAATCTTCTCCCTGTTGAAGGCGAGAAGATTAATGCATTGGTCCACCATCCAGGCGAAGGTGATGTCGGCTATGTCACCAGGTGCGTGATCCTCGTAGCCTCTTCCTACGTCGGTATGAACACCGGCGAACCAACATTGCTTGAGTTGAGTACGTCGTTTGGGAGGCATGTTCCCCTGTTCCGGTGGGATGTACCAGAGTGTGGGCGAGAAAGTTCCACGATGCTCGTCCAAGGCTAGCGCATGAAAGGCGTTCTCGACCTCTAGATGCGGGTGTGAGTAGGGAGACGAATAAGTGAGGCAACGGCTTACTATCGGAGAGTTCGGTGTCATGAAAGGCGTGTTCACCGTTCATATTGAAGAAATTGGTGATCGGACTCTCTGGAATGCCAAGGCTGCCGACGGTATCCCAGCAACCAATGACCTTGATGTTGACACTATGAGTGAGATTGTGCTTGTTTTTTTCCCATTCGAGATCCTGGTGGGTACCCTGGTATCGATCCCAAACCCCAGCGAACCACTCGCCTGCCTCTTCTTGCTTCAAAATGCCGAACTGGCTGATCATTCCTGCGAGACTGCGACAGGTGAAGCTGCCACGGGAGAAACCAAAGAAGAATAGCTCATCCCCCTCGGTGTAGTTATTGACGAGGAAGTTGTAGGCGGAGAGAATGTTTTCGTTGACGCCGAAACCGATGGCACCTGTTGATGTTGATGGTGGTGGTGACGGTGGTGTGTGGTGTGAGTGAAAAGGGAAGAGAAAATGAAAGAGAGTTAGAACTGACCGGCGATCGCACGTCCGAGACCAGTTGGAGAACTGGAGCCAACGCCACTCTGGTAGTAAATGATCTGAGGGACTTTGGTGCCATCTGACCAGTCTGCATCGTCTGCAAGGGCATGGCAAATGCGAGTGATATTGGTCTGGTAGGAGCTATCGCCCTTTGTTGCATGGTCACCTGCCTCCCAAGTGCCGTCGCAGCAGACTATGGGGCGCTTGGATGGCTTGGGAGGGTTGGGAGGACGGTCTGCCGTAGACGGGGTTGCCATTGCAGTTGCCATTGCGAGC
>WNFL01391864.1_pt1 | contig 11430 bp, 13 predicted proteins | sample 5400361 | NCBI WGS metagenome assembly WNFL01 (sample SAMN13153351, study PRJNA577476) | soil metagenome | isolation source: 40 cm soil on Douglas fir-dominated hillslope | place: USA:California | collected 2013-09-17
GGGCTGGGAGCGCCTGGTGAGCTCGGCCGGCGCCGAGCTAGCCATCGTGGTGAACAATGCCGGCTGGACGCACCGCAACAAGCCCTTCCTCGAGGTGACGGAAGCGGAGTTCGACCGCGTCTATGCGGTCAACGTGAAGAGCATCTACCTCTCGACGCGGCACGTGCTGCCGGTGTTCCGCAAGCGCGGCAGCGGCGCGTTCGTCAACATCGCCTCGACCGCCGGCGTGCGGCCGCGGCCCGGGCTCACCGTCTACAACAGCTCGAAAGGCGCGGTGATCAACATGTCGAAGTCGATGGCCGCGGAGTTCGGGCCCGACAAGGTGCGCGTCAACTGCGTCAACCCGGTGTTCAGCCCGGAGACCGCGCTCTCCGCCGACTTTGCCGGCGGCTCGCTGAGCGAAGAGGCGAAGAAGAAGTTCCTCGCGACCATTCCGCTGGGTCGCTTCTCGACGCCGCTCGACGTCGCGAACGCCTGCCTCTACCTCGCCTCCGATGAAGCTTCGCTCATCAGCGGCGTGTGCATCGAGGTGGATGGCGCGCGCTGCGTCTAGGCTTTTTTGAAGCCGCCGAGCAGCGCGGCGACCTGACGTTGCTTGCGTCTGGGCTGTTCGGGGGTTTCGGATTTGGGCTGCGGCGGAGCCGTGCCAGGCTCGTAGGGCTTCGAGAAAATCGGGTCCGAATGCTGTTTCTTCTCGGCTTCCCGCCTCGGCTCGCCCCGCCTTGCCTCGCCCCGCCTTGCCTCGTGCTGCGGCTTTCGCCTCGGCTCGTCGCCCATCATGCCGGCGACGGTCCGGGCGCTCGGCCCGAAGTTCGGCACCAGTACTTTCTCGATGCGCTTCTTGATCAGCTTCTCGATCGCCGCGACCGCTTCCTGATCTTCGGGCGCGACCAGCGAGATCGCCTCGCCGGTGAGGCCGGCGCGGCCGGTGCGGCCGATGCGGTGCACGTAGTCCTCCGGCGAATGCGGCACGTCGAAGTTGATCACCTGCGGCAACCCCTCGATGTCGAGGCCGCGCGAAGCGACGTCGGTCGCGACCAGCACCGAGGTCTTGCCGCCCTTGAAGTCGGCGAGCGCGGCCTCGCGCTCGCCCTGGGTCTTGTCGCCGTGGATCGCATCCGCGTGAATGCGATCCTTCCGCAGCTGGTGCGCGAGGCGATTGGCGCCGATTCGCGTACCGCAGAACACCAGCACCTGCTTCAGGCCGCGCGTCTGGATGAGGTAGGAGAGAAGCTCGCGCTTCTTCTCGCGCGCCACCGGGTGCAGCACGTGCGTCACCGATTCGGCGGCGGCGTTGCGCGCCGCGATCTGTATCTCCGCGGGATTCTTCAGGAGCGCGCGGGCGAGATTACGGATCTCGTCGGGGAAGGTCGCCGAGAAGAGCAGGTTCTGCCGCTGCGTCGGCAGCAGGGCGATGATGCGCTTGATGTCGGGCATGAAGCCCATGTCGAGCATGCGGTCGGCCTCGTCGAGCACCAGCACCGACACCTGGTTGAACATCACGGTCTTGTTCTGCACGTGGTCGAGCAGCCGCCCGGGCGTCGCCACCAGGATCTCGACGCCGCGCCGCAGCTCGTTGATCTGCGCATTCATGTCGACGCCGCCGTAGACCACGGTACTGCGCAGCGGCAGGTGCTTGCCGTAGTCGCGGAAGCTCTCGTAGACCTGCACCGCCAGCTCGCGCGTCGGCGTGAGGATCAGCGCGCGCACCGGGTGGCGCGCCGGCGACGTCGAGGTGCTCGCCTGCGGCGCGAAGCGATGCAGGATCGGCAAAGCGAACGCCGCGGTCTTGCCGGTGCCGGTCTGCGCGCCGGCCATCAGGTCGCGGCCGGCGAGCACCAGCGGAATCGCCTGCTCCTGGACCGGGGTCGGCTTCTCGTAGCCGAGGTCGGCCACCGCTTGCATCAGCGGCGGGATCAGCCCGAGTTGTGTGAAAGGCGAAGCGCTCAATTGAGGGTGCGAACGACGCCGCGTTCGGCGCCTTCCTGCTGCTCGGTGCCCGGGAGCTTCAGCTCCATGTCCCAGTCGCTCTTCTTCACCGCCGACTGCAGCAGGCGGCAGAGCGAGTGCAGCAGCACCGAGTCGAACGACAGCGTGATGCCCTGGCCCTCCGCGGGATGCAGCGCGACGATCGGCTGGCCGTTGCGGTCGTGGCCGGTCTGGATGCGCGCCAGGAGCAGCGGCGCGTCGCCGAGCGGCCGCTCGCTCGTGCCGGCGTCATAGGGCTTGGAAAAATCCGCCTTCGACACCGCGTGCTCGTGCTCGAGGCCGAGCAGCGCCTTGCGTGCCTCGGGGTTGGCCTGGCTGCGGATGCGCGGGCTCGCCTCCTCGGCGAGCTTGACCAGCAGCGGCCAGAGCAGCTTGACGAAGCGCCGCGTCAGCGAGAGGCGCAGCTCCATGCCTTCGCTGGTGGCGACGAGCATCAGCAGCCGGTCCTGTTCGGCATCGTAGTCGACCTTCAGCTGGTGCAACTTCATGGCTCGATAGTATAGGACGCCAGAGGCCGCGATGACTGCAGGACTCTAGCTGCCGCGAATCCGCCGCAGCAGGTCGGTGGTCGAGCGCTCGTGCTCGAACGGAATCGACAGTACGCGGCCGCCGCGCGCCAGCACGCCCGCGCCGCCGACGATGCGCTCGATCGGCCAGTCGCCGCCCTTGACCAGCACTTCCGGCCGGCAGGCGCCGATCAAGGCCTCGGGCGTGTCCTCGTCGAACCACGTCAGCGCCGTGACCGGCTGGAGCGCCGCGAGCAGCGCCAGCCGGTCGGCGAGCGGATTGAGCGGCCGCTCGCCGGGCTTGCCGAGGCGCCGCACCGACGCGTCGCCGTTCAGCGCCACCAGCAGCGAGGCGCCGAGCTCACGCGCGCGCGCCAGGTAGGTGGCATGGCCTCGGTGCAGGATGTCGAACACGCCGTTGGTAAAAACCAGCGGCCGGGGCAGCCCGCCAAGCCAGCGCGGCAACGCCGCGGGATCGTGGATTTTTTTTTCGAAATCAGGCGGCTTCACGCCGCGGGCTTCTTCTCGGCCGGCGCGGGTGCCACCGGGCGGCAGATGCTTTCGCCGGATTTGCAGTACTCGAACACCTTCACCACCTTCTTCACGCCGTCGGTGGTGCGCGCGATTTCCGCCGCCGCGTTGGCCTCGACCTCGGTGACCATGCCCAGCAGAAAAACCACCCCGGCCTCGGTCACGACCTTGACGTGGACGGGATTGAAGTTCTTCGCGCCGAGGAAGCGCGCCTTGACATTCGAGGTGACGACCGTATCGCCGGTGCGCGCGGGGAGCGAGGTCGACGGCCCGATCGCCAGCTCGTTGGCCAGCGTGCGCACGCCCGGCGTGGTGGCGATCAGCTTCTCGACTTCGTCGCGGGTGACGGCGTCGGGCACTTCGCCGGTGATCAGCACCTGGCGGTTGTAGGAGGTCACGTTGACGTGCACCTTGAAACCCCAGATCTGATCGATGCCGCTGCCCACGCGCATCTCGATGCGCTGGTCCTCGACCTGGGTGCCGGTGCTGCGGCGGTCTTCGTAGGCGCTGTACCCCGCGGCGGCACCGGCGCCGACGACCACCGCGGCGCAACCGCAGAGCAGGGCGGCGCAGCCCAGTAGCGTCGCGATTGCCGGAAGGCGCGTCATTTCTTCGGACCGAACAGCTCGTGATCGATCACATCGCAAAGGCAATGCAGCACCAGCAGGTGCACTTCCTGGATGCGTGCCGTGACCTTGTGCGGCACGCAGATCGAGACGTCGCTCGACTCGAGCGCGGCGACGATCTTGCCGCCGCCTGCGCCAGTCAGCGCCACAACCTGCACGCCGTGCTCGTGCGCGACCTGCACCGCGTCGAGAACATTGCCCGAGTTGCCGCTGGTCGAGATCGCGAGCAGTACGTCGCCGCGACGACCAATCGCCCGCACCTGCTTCGAGAACACCTGCTGATAGGCGTAGTCGTTGGCGATCGAGGTCAGGGTCGAGGTGTCGGTGGTGAGGGCGACGGCGGCGAGCGGCGGCCGCTCGCGCTCGAAGCGGTTGATCAGCTCGGCGACGAAATGCTGCGAGTCGGCGGCCGAGCCGCCGTTGCCGCAGGCCATCGCCTTGTTGCCGGCCTTCAGGGATTGGGCGAACAACCGGCCGGCGCGCGCCACCGGATCGGTGAGCGCTGCTGCAGCGGCGAGCTTGAGGCGCGCGCTCTCTTCGAAGTGCGCGGCAATGCGGGAAGAGAGCGCCGCGTCCGTCTGATTCATGCGCGGATTTTACACCGTCACTCGGCGTAGACCTCGAACTCGAGGCGCCGCGACGGGCTCGCGCCGTGCGCGAGGCGGCTGATGCGCGCGGCGAGTTGCGCGCCGCGGTCGAGGCCCCACGCGAGCGCGGCGTTCTCGTGCCGCGGCACGTAGCCGAGCTTGCGGCCGCGCCATGAAACGCTCACCGCGTTGGCATCGTGCGGGTTGTCGCGCTCGCGCGCGAGCTCGAGCCGGTCGCCGACCCGCAATTCTTCCCACACTTGCGCCGCCGCGTGATAGCGGAACCCCGCCAGCGGCGAGCTTTGCACGATCAGCGTGGTTTCCTGAGCCTGTCCCCGCGCGTTTTCCCCTGATACGACGAGAACAAGCAGCAACGCTACTCGCCAAAGGCGTCCCGGATCCATCGAACCTGCCGCGGCTCGCCGTCGACGAGGAAGACATCGAAGCGACAATTCGCCTCCGGCCTTCCGGAAAGATAGAGGCGCGCCGCGGCGAGCAGCCGATCGCGCTTGGCGCTGGTGATACTTTCGGCGGCGCCGCCGAAGCCCGTGCTGCTGCGCTGGCGCACTTCCGCGAACACCACCGTGCCGTCCTCCTCGGCGATGAGATCGATCTCACCGTGCCGGCAGCGCCAGTTGCGCTCAAGCAGCCGCATGCCCGAGGCGCGCAGCAGCTCGGCGCAAAGGTCTTCGGCTCGTGCACCGGCAAGGTTCATGTAGGCTTAACGGCATGGATAACCGGGGGGTTGACCGCGGAACGCTGTATGTCGTCGCAACTCCCATCGGCAACCTCTCCGACGCCAGCGCTCGCTCCATCGAAGTCCTGCGCACCGTCGACCTGATCGCCTGCGAGGACACCCGGACCACGCGCACCTTGCTCGGGCATTACGGCATCCCGGCACGCACCGTGGCGTTGCACGAGCACAACGAGCGCGCCGCCGCGAAAGGGCTGATCGCCGCTCTGCGCGACGGCAAGAACGTCGCCCTGGTGAGCGACGCAGGCACGCCCGGCATCGCCGATCCGGGCGCCCTGCTCGTCGCCGAGGCGCACCGCGCCGGCATGCGCGTCAGCCCGGTCCCGGGGCCAAGCGCCGCCGCGGCAGCCTTCTCGGCGGCGGGCTTCGCCGCGCCCGGCTATCGCTTTGCAGGCTTCCTGCCGGCCTCCGGCGGCGCGCGCCGTAAGGCGATCGAGGCGCTCGACGGTCCCCTGCCCGTCGTCCTGTTCGAGGCGCCGCATCGCATCGCCCGAACCCTGGCTGATCTCGGGGAGAAGCTCGGGCCGGCGCGCGAGATCGCGCTCTCCCGCGAGCTATCGAAGAAGTTCGAAGAGGTGGCGCGCCTGACGCTCGGCGAGGCCGAAAGCTGGCTGAAGGCGCCGCATCGCCAGCAGGGGGAGTTCGTCATCGTCCTCTCGGCGGGCGAAGCGCCGCAGTCCCCGGACGCCGATCGCATTCTCGAGGTCCTCCTCGAGTCGCTTGCGCCGAGCGAAGCCGCCAGGGCCGCCGCGCGCATCACGGGACTAACCAGGGGCGAGCTGTATCGCAAGGCGCTTTCGCGCCGCAAGTAGAATCTCGGCCAGCATGGATCGGCTCACTCTCAGACGCCCCGACGACTGGCACCTGCACCTGCGCGACGGAGCGGCGATGGCGGCGGTTGTCGCCGACTCGGCGCGGCGCTTCGCGCGCGCGATCGTGATGCCGAATCTCATGCCGCCGGTGACCACGACTCAGCAGGCGCTGCATTACCGCGAGCGAATCCTCGGCGCTCTGCCCGACGACGCGGTATTCGAGCCGCTGATGACGCTCTATCTCACCGACGACACGCCGCCCGAGGAGATCACCCGCGCCAAGCTCTCGGGCCGCGTGTTCGGCGTCAAGCTCTACCCTGCCGGCGCCACCACGCATTCCGATGCTGGCGTGACGCGCATTTCGCGCTGCTTCCACACCTTCGAGCGCATGCAGGACACCGGCGTGCCGCTGCTGGTGCACGCGGAGACGACCGACCCGGCGATCGACGTCTTCGACCGCGAGCGCATCTTCGTCGAGGAAACGCTCGGGCCGCTGGTCGAGCGATTCCCGTCGCTGAAGGTGGTGCTCGAGCACGCGACCACGCGCGAAGCGGTGGAGTTCGTCGAGGTCACCGGGCCGGACATCGCCGCCACCATCACCGCGCACCACTTGCTGCTGAACCGCAACTCGCTCTTCGTCGGCGGCATCCGCCCGCACCACTATTGCCTGCCGGTGCTGAAGCGCGAGGAGGACCGCGAGGCGCTGGTCGAGGCCGCCATCTCGGGCAACCCGAAGTTTTTCCTCGGCACCGACAGCGCGCCGCATCCGCGGCGCGAGAAAGAAGCGGCTTGCGGCTGCGCCGGCATCTACACCGCGCACGCCGCCATCGAGCTCTACGCGACCGCCTTCGAGGAAGCCGACGCCCTCGACAAGCTGGAAGGCTTCGCTTCCGAGTTCGGCGCGCGCTTCTACGGGCTGCCGCTCAACGAGGAGCGCATCACCCTGGCGCGCGAGGAGTGGCGCGCACCCGAGCGGCTCGCTTTCGGCGCCGAGGAGCTGGTGCCGCTGCGCGCCGGCGAATCGATCCCCTGGAAGCTCGTCTAGCGCATCCGGTCTTCGACCCGGTGCGGCCGTGGCTCGAAGGCACGCGGTCGCTGCAACGGCTTAACGCCCTCGCGGCTGATCTCGGCATCAGGACGGAAAGCGGAAAACCCGTGCGCTTCGTGCCCCCCGGGGCCGAGGACCCGTACTACGAGGTCGGCGTCTTCGAGTCGGGGCGTGTTGCCACCCGGCCCGAGAACCTTCATGACTGGTTCAACGCCCTCGCCTGGCTCGCCTTCCCGCTCACCAAGGCGCGCATCAATGCCCTGCACGCCCGCGAGCTGCCGCGCGAGACGAAAGGCAGGCGCGGGCCGCTGCGCGACTTGCTGACGATCTTTGACGAAGGCGGCGCGATCATTGTCTGTACCGACGAAAGTCTTCTTTCTCTCCTCGCCAATGCTTCATGGAGACGCCTGTTTCTCGAGAATCGGGAGCGCGTCCTAGGCTCGATGCGGATCGTGGTCTTTGGGCACGCGGTGCAGGAGCAGGCCCTCGACCCCCGGCCCGGCATTACTTGCAAGGCGATCGTGCTTCCGGCGAACGGCCTGGACGAGGCCGCGGCGCGATGGCTTGCCGAGGCGCCTGCGGAGACATCGCCGAAGGCGCTTCTGCCGGTGCCGATCTTCGGCTATCCAGGCTGGTATCCGGGACAGGATTCGGCTTTCTACGAGGACAAACGTTACTTCAGACCCTGAAGCGTAGAATCGCGCCCGGGAGTCGGCCAGGCAGCCGCTGTGTTGCCGCAGTCAGGCGGCATAGAGGAAAGTCCGGGCTCCGCAGAGCGGGATGCAGGGTAACTCCCTGGCACGGCGACGTGACGAAGAGGGCCACAGAGACGAGTCCCGTCGGATGCAAGTCCGGCGGGGGTGAAACGTGCGGGTAGGTGGCTTGAGCCCTGGGGTAACCCCGGGCCTAGAGGAATGGCTGCCGGCTCCACCGGGTTCGCCCGGCCGGAGCCACAGAACCCGGCTTATCGGCCGTCTCCCAGTTTTTTTGCACCGCAGCGAAAAGGGCAGGAGGTTATGCCCAGAAACGCGTGGGAGGTTGGTCCCTTGTCCCCCTCGGAGGCGGGGGGAATAATCGGCCACCTGGGGGGATAGCCGTCGGTCATTTGGGGGGCCGGTGGCGGCGCAACTGGATGCAACACCGCCGTAACGAAAACGACGTAGCGAACCGCGTCAATGTCGAGGACCCGAAGCAGGTCCGCGACACGGTCCTTTCGCTTTTCGCCGCGCGCTACCCTGACGCGGACTTCACCGCGGTGCGGCGCGGCTTCGACGATTTCCAGGCCCTCTTCCAGGGCAGCTATCCCGGCTACCTCGCCTGCGACACGCTCTATCACGACCTGCGCCACTCGCTCGACATGACCCTGGCGCTGGCGCGTCTGATGGACGGCCACGACCGCGTGGCTGCGAAGGAAGAGCAGCTGGGACCGCGGCGCGCGACGTTGGGCGTGCTGATTGCCCTGTTGCACGATTCGGGCTACCTCAAGCGGATCTCCGAAGCGGACATCGACAACGGCGCGGTGTTCACCAAGATCCACGTCAGCCGCAGCGCGGACTTCATTGCGGCCTACCTGCCGAAGGTCGGCTTCGGCGCTGAAGCCTCCCTCGCATCGAGCCTCGTGCACTTCACCGGCTACGAGATGGACATCGAGGACATCCGCGTCGACGATCAGCGCGACCGCACCATGGGCTGCATGGTCGGCGCCGCCGACCTCATCGGCCAGATGTCGGACCGCATGTACCTGGAGAAGGTGCACCGCTTCCTGTACGAGGAGTTCGTCTGGGGCAACATCGCCCGCGAGCAGATGGCCGACGGGCGCGAGGTGGTGCGCTATTCCTCGGCCGACGACCTGATCATCAAGACGCCCGGGTTCTACGAGTACGTGGCGCGCACGCGCATCGACAAGAAGCTCGGCGGGGGCGATCGCTATGCCGAAGCGCATTTCGGCGGTCGCAACCTCTACCAGACTGAAATCGATCGCAACATGGATTTCCTGCGCCAGACGATCGAGACTGCCGAGTTGAGTCGGCTGCGCCGCTCCGCCTATTCCCTCTCGGTCTGCGCGAAGCGCGCCGCCGCGTAGCCAAAAAAATGCGTTGTCGCTAACGAGGCGTCGCTTCCCGCGGACACTTGTTGCGACTCGCCAATCGTGGCAAAAAGCCCTGAAACCCCCGCGCGCCCTAAGCCGTCGCCCGCACTCCATCAGCTCCTCGCCGACGGCGCGCTGGCGCGCGCCGCACTTCGCACCTGCGGCTTTCCGCTCGCGATCGTCGATGCCGCCGCGCCCGGCCGGCCGGTGATCTACGCAAATCCCGCGTTCGAAGGCTTCTTCGGCCTGCGTCCGGGCGAGGCCGAGGGGTTGTCGCTCGCCCTGGCCATCTTCCGCGGCGACGAGGCGCAGCTCTATCGCCTGCTGGCGCAGGCGCCCTCGCACCGCGAGCTCGAGACCTGGAGCAAGGACGGCAGCGTCCGCCACGTCGAGATGACGCTCGGCGCGCTGCGCAATCCCGAGGGGCGTCTGACGCACTGGGTGGCCGGCTTCGCCGACCTCGAGCGCCTGAAAGCGCTCGCCGTCGCGGCTTAGGCGGAGATCCGGCTCACTACCCAGCGCGCCGTTCGCAGTAAGCGCGCGTCGAAGTTCCTGCGCCCCACGAGCTGCACGCCGAGCGGCAGGCCGTTCGCGCCTTTCATCAGCGGCAGCGTCACCGCCGGCATGCCGCAGAGCGTCCAGAGCGCGTTGAATACCGGGTCGCCTGTCGCCGTACCTTTCGGCGCGGTGCCCGGCGCCGCGGGGGTAAGGATCGCGTCGTAGCGCTCGGTGAAAAGCTCGTCGAAGCTCTCGACCTGCGCCGCCGTGTCCTTCAGCGCTCGCTGATAGTCGACCGCCCGGACCTCGCGGCCGCGCTCGATCAGGCTGCGCAGCTGCTCCGAGAGCTTGTCGCGGCCGCTCGTCCATTCGCGCTCGAAGTTGGCGGCCATCTCGGTTTCCATGATGGTCTTTTGCCAGGCCCACGGCTCGCCGCCGCCGACGACGAACGGATCGACCTCTTCCACCCGATCGCCCAGCGTCTCGACAAGCTCCGCCAGGGCCTCCTTCGTGTCCGCATCCGCCCTGTCCCAGTGCGGCGTCTTCACGAATGCCAGCATCGGCGGGATGGGAGGCTCTTCGGCCAGCGTTTCCCGGAACGCGATGCGCGCCCGAGGGCGCGAATCGGCATCGCCCTCGTGGTAGCCCGCAACGGCTTCCGCCAGCAGCGCCACGTCTTCCAGCGTGCGCGCGAACAGGCCGACGTGATCGAGCGTCCGCGAAAGCTGCAGGATGCCGGTGCGCGGCACCAGGCCGTGCGTCGGCTTGAACGCATAGACGCCGCAGAAGGCAGCCGGGCGGATGGTCGAGCCGGCGGTCTGACTGCCGAGCGCGAGCGGCACCATGCTCGCCGCCACGGCGGCGGCCGAGCCGCTGGAAGAGCCGCCCGGGGTGTGCTCGGGGTTGTGCGGGTTGCGCGTCTTTCCCGGCGAGAAGTACGCGCACTCGGTGGTCACCGTTTTGCCGAGGATCACCGCGCCGGCGGCCCGCAGCATCGCGACCACCGCGGCGTCGTTGCGCGGCGCGCGTCCCTTGTGCAGCGCGCAGCCGTTCTCGGTCGGCATGTCGCCGGTGTCGATGATGTCCTTGAGGCCGACCGGCACGCCATGCAGCTCGCCGATCGCCTGGCCAGAGCGTTTGTGATCATCGGCGGCGCGGGCCTGTGCGAGCGCCAGATCCTCGTCGAGGAAGGTCCAGGCCTGCACGGTCGGCTCGACCTGCCGGATGCGCTCGAGGCAGGCCCCGACCAGCTCTTCCGACGTGAGCACGCCTTCGCGGATGCGTCGCGCCGCTTCCGCGGCGCTCAACTGGGCGGCTGACCTCTCGTCCATCGCCTAGCGGCCGTAGACGACGCTCGGCAGCCAGAGCCCGATCTGCGGGAAGATGTAGAGCAGCACCAGCGCGAGCAGCTGGATGCCCATGAACGGCATCATGCCCGCGAAGATCTGGTTCAGCGTGACATGGGGCGGCGCCACGCCCTTCAGGTAGAACGCCGCCATCGCCACCGGTGGCGAGAGGAACGCGGTCTGCAGGTTGAGCGCCACCAGCAGGCCGAAAAACAGCGGGTCGATGCCGAACTTGGGCAGCAGCGGGATGAAGATCGGCATGAAGATGACGATGATCTCGGTCCACTCCAGCGGCCAGCCGAGGATGAAGAGGATGAAGATGATGAACTGGGCGAGGATCATGAACTGCAGCGGCGTAAGCCCGAGCGACAGCACCCAGCGCTCGACGACTTCCTGGCCGCCGAGCAGCGCGAACGCCGCGGAGAAGATCGCCGAGCCGATGAACAGCCAGCACACCATGGCGCTCGTCTTGGCGGTGAGGAACGACGAATCCTTGACGATAACGCCGAGCTCCTTCAGCGTCTTCCAGGCGATGCCGTCCCCGCTACCCTTTCCGGCCCTGGCGTCCTGCCAGTGCGTGATATAGCGGTAGACCACGGCAAGGATGCAGCCGCCGAACGCCCCGACTGCGGCCGCCTCGGTCG
>WNFL01256379.1_pt1 | contig 11427 bp, 12 predicted proteins | sample 5400361 | NCBI WGS metagenome assembly WNFL01 (sample SAMN13153351, study PRJNA577476) | soil metagenome | isolation source: 40 cm soil on Douglas fir-dominated hillslope | place: USA:California | collected 2013-09-17
AAAACAGGCTAGCGCGATAGCCGTGCCCTCCCAGGTGAGAAGTGCTAGCCTGATAGGCGCTCCCGGACCTAGTCCGGGAGCGCTTTGTTTTGTGCGCTTGTGAGACCTGCCTCCCGAACTTGACGAAACTGCTATAAACCCGCTGCGGCCTCTATTGGCCCAGGTAGGTTGACCATGACAGCAATCAGCGACACGCCGGTGGCGTCTCAAAGCCCGGTGGCATTTCCTCGTTTGAACGCGCCGCGCGGCGCGCGTGTCCGCGTCCGCCTCGGCACGCTCAACAATCTGCGCTGGCTTGCGGTCGTTGGCCAAGCCGTTGCGCTTCTCGTCGTGCGGGTGGTGCTGAATTTCGATTTTCCGCTGCTCTTGGCTGCGTCGCCGATTCTGGGCAGCGCGATTCTCAATATCATCCTGGCAATCGCCTATCCGTCGGCCAAGCGTCTGAGCGCCGGCGAAGCGACGGCTTTTCTCGCCTATGACATCGTGCAGCTTGCCGCACTGTTGTTCTTCACCGGCGGCATCGAAAATCCTTTTGCGCTGTTGTTCGTCGCGCCCGTGGTGATTTCGGCCGCCACCCTGGACGTGTTCAGCACGCTGGTGCTTGGCGCCTTGTCCTTTGCCGCCATCTCGTTTCTCTGGCAGGCCCATCTGCCGCTTCCCTGGTCTCCGGTGAACGGGCTGCGGTTGCCGGCGCTCTACCAATTCGGCATCTGGGTTTCGCTGATCCTGGGGATCGGCTTCACCTCGATCTATGCCTGGCGCATCGCCAGCGAAACCACGCGGATGTCGACTGCGCTTTCCGCGACGCAGCTCGCGCTTGCCCGCGAACACCGGCTTGCGGCCTTGGGCGCGCTGGCCGCCGCCGCGGCGCACGAGTTGGGAACGCCGCTTGGCACCATCGCCGTCGTCGCGCACGAGCTTGAGCGCGAACTCAAACATGATGCGCATGCCGACGATTTTCGCCTGTTGCGCGCGGAGGCCGAGCGCTGCCGTGCCATCCTCGCGCGCCTTGCCCAGCCCGAAGAATCGGTCTTGGGGCAGACCCAGCGCCTGCCCCTGGGGGCGCTTCTCGACGACATCGCGGCGCCGCATCGCGGTCTGGATGTGGCGATTTCGCTCGACCTGCAGACGGGCCCGGCGCCGAAGGTCTGGCGTGTGCCGGAAATCCTGCACGGCTTGGGAAATTTGATCGAGAACGCCGCCGATTTCGCCAGCAAGGAGGTGCGGTTGCGCGCCCGCTGGGATACCAACCAGCTCGTGATCGAGGTGATGGACGACGGCCCGGGATTTGCGGCCGAGATTTTCGAGCAAATCGGCGAACCCTACATCACCTCGCGCCCCGCCCGGCGCAGCCCCGCGGATGGCGAGGTCGACCCCGCGGACGGCAAACAAGAGGGCATGGGCCTGGGTTTTTTCATTGCCAAGACGCTGATCGAGCAGACCGGCGGCGTGGTTTCCGCTCACAACCGCATGGCCGGCGGCGCGACCGTGACGGCGAGCTGGCCTCGGGGCGCCATCGATGGCGATACTCCGCCCCGTCAGGAGTTAAGGCTGTGACACCTATCAAGTGGTCAAATGCAAGCCGGGGGGATATGTAGCGCGATACGAACGCATGAAAGCACGATGAAATGAGTGAAACTGCCTTGCCCGAGGAGAAAAGCCTCCTCATCCTGGATGATGACCGGCCATTTCGCGAACGCCTGGCGCGCGCCATGCAGGCGCGCGGCTTCGACGTCAAGATCGCCGAAACCGTGCGCGAAGGCATCGCCATCGTGAAGGAAAGTCCTCCGGCTTTTGCGGTGATCGATCTGAAGCTGGACGACGGCAATGGCTTGGACGTCGTGGAGAGCCTGCATGAGACGCGGCCAAGCGCGCGCGTCGTGGTGCTGACCGGCTTCGGCAATATCGCGACCGCGGTAGCGGCGGTGAAATTCGGCGCGATCGATTATCTGTCCAAGCCCGCTGACGCGGACGACATTCTGGGCGCGCTGTTGGCGCCTCCTGGGACCAAGCCGAGTCCGCCGGAAAATCCGATGTCCGCCGACCGCGTGCGGTGGGAGCATATTCAGCGCGTCTATGAATTGTGCGGGCACAATGTCTCGGAGACCGCGCGCCGCCTGAACATGCACCGCCGCACCCTGCAGCGCATTCTCGCCAAGCGCTCGCCGCGCTGATCAGGCGGCAATTTTGTCGGTCGCTTCGCCTGGCGCGGCGCGGCTGCGGCGCGCTGCGTAGGCGAAATAGACCACGACGCCGGCGGCGAGATAGACCGCGAAACGGAGCAGCGTCACCAATGGCAGGAAGCTGAGCAGCGCTCCACAGGAGACGACGCCGAGCACGGGGATGATCACGCCGCCCGGCGCCTTGAACGGCCGCTTCATCTCGGGCCGTGTCAGCCGCAGCACGATCACGCCGATGCACACCAGCATGAATTCGACGAGCGTTCCGGCATTGACGAGCTCGGCCAGCGCGCCGAGCGGTACCAGCCCGGCGACCAAGGATAGAGTGACGCCGCAAAGGACGATCGCGTTTGCCGGCGTGCGGGTTTTTTCATCCAACGCGCTGAAGAACGGCGGAAGAAGTCCGTCTCGCGCCATGGCGAAAAGGATGCGGGTCAGGCCGTAATAAAGAACGAGCATGGTGGAGGTCAGGCCGATGATCACGCCGGCTGCGACCAGCGCTGACCCCCAATTGTATCCGAGGCGCAGCAGCGCATAGGCGACGGGCGACGCGACGTTCAGCACACCATAGGGCGCGATCGCGGTCAGAAGCCCCGCGACGACCAGATAGATGAGCGTGCAGGTTGCGAGGGAGGCGAGCACCCCGATGGGCACGTCGCGCTGTGGATTCTGGGCTTCCTCTACGGCGATGGAGACATTCTGAAAGCCGCGATACGCGAAGAAAACGAGCGAGGCCCCGGCGAGAATGCCAACGGTGCTTCCGTCGGCGCGATGGCTGAACCAGCCATAGGGCATGAAGGGATGCCACAAAGCGGCATTGACGTGGAACACCGCCACCCCGATGAAGATCGCGATCGCCGATAGCTTCGCGAAGACGATCATCCTATTCAGCCGCGCGCTCTGCTTCACGCCGGCGAACAACGCCAACATCAGCGTCAGAATGACGAGCACGGCCGGCAGATTTATGAGTCCGCCCGCGAAAGGCCCTTTGGTGATCAATTCCGGCAGGCCAAGCCCCATGGCGGTGAGCGCGTTGTTGAAATAGCCCGACCAGCCATTGGCCACGGCGGCAAGCGCCGTGCCGAGGCCGAACACCAAATTCCAGCCAATGGTCCAGGCAGGCAGTTCGCCGAAGGCGGCATAGGCATAGCCGTAGGCGGCGCCGGAACCGCCGACGCTGGATGCCAATTCCGCATAGGCGAAGGCGACAAAAGCGCAAGCAATGCCGGCCGCGACAAAAGACAGGATGATCGCAGGTCCCGCCTGCGTGGCGGCAGCGACTCCGGTGAGCACGAAGATGCCCGTCCCGATCATCTGTCCGATGCCCATGAAGGTCAGATCCCAGGCGGTCAGGCACCGACGCAGGCCATGGATTTCGTCCGCCGCCGGCAATTTCTTAGCGAACAGGTTCATGGCGACCGGCGACCTCTCAGCGGCAATTGGGATCGAAGGCGCGCGTCAGGCGTTCGGCGGCAATCATGGCGAAGCGCAGGGTGAGCGCGCGCCGGCGGCTCGCAGGCAGCATTTTGCGCTGGGGTTCGCGGATGATTGCGCCGCCGAAACGGTCCGCGACGATGAGCCCCGTGCTCAAGGGAAGCGTGTTTTGCGGGAATTCCGGCGGCACCGCGAAAAAGAACAAATCGCAGAACGAGAGATAATCCGGCCATTTGTCGTCGGCGCGCAGATCGGCGAGGCTGACTTTGATCTCGACGCCGGCGATCGTGCCGTCCGGTCCAAGCGCCGCCACGTCGAGGCGACGATTGTTGGGAAGCGAGAATTCCACGATGGGGCTCAGCCCCTCGGCGAGCAGGAGCCGGCTCACCCCGCGCGCGACGTCAATCGCGCTATTGGGCATCGCGCTATTGAGCTCCAACGCAACGGCGCGGGCGAACTCGGCCATTGGGACGCCTATTTGTCCGACAGCGTGTCCTTGGTGGACGGCACGGCGCCCTCCAGCCGCTCGTCGATTTCGATCGCCTGGCGTAGTGCCCGCGCGGTTCCCTTGAAGCAGGTCTCGACGATGTGGTGACTGTTCTCGCCGTAAAGATTTTGGATGTGCAGACAGATGCTCGCATTCTGTGCGAGCGCCTGGAACCATTCGCGGAACAGCTCGGTGTCCATCTCGCCGATCTTGGGACGGGTGAATTGCACCTTCCAGATTAGATAGGGGCGGTTGGAGATATCGACCGCAACCTGCGTCAGCGTTTCGTCCATCGGTATCAGCACCGAACCGAATCGTCTGATGCCGGCAAAGTCGCCGAGCGCGCGCCGAATCGCCTGCCCGATGACAATGGCGGTGTCCTCGGTGGTGTGGTGGAAATCGACATGCAGATCGCCCTGAGCGCGCACTTTCAAATCGATCGCCGAATGACGCGAGAAGCTCTCCAGCATATGGTCGAGAAAGCCGATGCCGGTGTCCACGTCGTAAAGGCCGGTGCCGTCGAGATCGACGGAGGCCAGGACCTCCGTCTCCCGGGTCTTGCGTTCGATAATGGCGGTGCGCATGGCTTGCGCCTTTAAATGGAGCTGCTGAGCTATATCTTATGAAATCCGGGTAGTCGAAAGGTTTAAGCGCCCGCTGTTGCGCCGATGCGCGCCCCGGCCCATATCCTAATCCCGCACGCGCGCCCCAGGAGCCCTGAACATGACCGAAGCGCTATGGCACGGCACGACCATTCTGTCCGTCCGCAAGGGCGGCCAGGTGGTGATTGCGGGTGACGGCCAGGTGTCGATGGGCAACACCATCGTCAAAGCCAATGCCAAGAAGGTGCGGCGCCTCGGCAAGGGCGACGTCATTGCCGGGTTTGCCGGTGCGACGGCGGACGCCTTCGCGTTGTTCGAACGGCTTGAGGCAAAGCTGGAGACGCATCCGGGTAATCTCGCGCGCGCTTGTGTCGAGCTGGCCAAGGATTGGCGCACCGACCGCTACCTGCGGCGGCTGGAAGCCATGATGGCGGTAGCGGACCGGAATTCTTCGCTGGTCCTTTCGGGCACGGGAGACGTGCTGGACCCCGAGGACAGCCTGATCGGGATCGGCTCCGGTGGGCCTTATGCTTTGGCGGCCGCGCGCGCGCTTCTGCAACTGGATTTGCCCGCTGATGAGATCGCCCGGCGCGCCATGAAGATCGCCGCCGGAATCTGCGTCTTCACCAACGAAAACGTGACGATGGAGACGCTGGCGGGCGCGCGGTCATGAGCGTTTGAGCAAAGGTTCCCGATGAGTGCTTTCTTCACCCCAAGAGAAATCGTTTCCGAACTCGACCGCTATATCGTCGGCCAGCACGACGCCAAGCGCGCGGTCGCCATCGCGCTTCGGAACCGCTGGCGGCGCCAGCAATTGCCCGAAGCGCTGCGCGAGGAAGTGCTCCCGAAAAACATCCTGATGATCGGACCGACCGGGGTCGGCAAAACCGAAATCTCACGACGACTGGCCAAATTGGCCCAGGCGCCGTTTCTCAAGGTCGAAGCGACCAAATTCACGGAAGTGGGCTATGTCGGCCGCGACGTCGAACAGATCGTGCGCGATCTTCTCGAAGTCGGGATCGGTCTTGTGCGCAGCACCAAACGCAAGGAGGTGGAAGCACAAGCCGAAGCCAAGGCCGAGGAGCGGGTGCTCACCGCGCTTGTCGGCAATGCGAGCGCCGCCACTCGCGATTCCTTCCGCAAGCGCCTGCGCGCTGGCGAGCTCGACGATAAGGAGATCGAGATCGAAGTGCGCGATGCCGGAGCGATGCCCTCGCTCGAAATCCCCGGCATGCCTGGCGCGCAGATCGGCATGGTCAATCTGGCCGATATTTTCGGCAAGGCGATGGGCGGCCGCACCAAGACGAGGCGCATGACCGTCGCGGCCTCGCACGATCTTCTCATCGCCGAAGAGGCCGACAAGCTTCTGGACAACGAGAGCATCATTCGCGATGCCGTCGACAACGTCCAAAACAACGGGATCGTGTTCCTGGACGAGATCGATAAGATTTCCGCGCGGGGCGAAACCCGGGGCGGGGCCGATGTCTCGCGCGAAGGCGTGCAGCGCGACCTGTTGCCGCTTCTGGAAGGAACGACGGTTGCCACCAAGCACGGACCGGTCCGGACCGACCACATCCTCTTCATCGCCTCGGGCGCGTTCCATTTGGCCAAGCCCTCGGACCTCTTGCCGGAGCTGCAGGGCCGTCTTCCCATCCGGGTCGAGCTGAAAGCGCTGACCCGTGACGATTTCAAGCGCATCCTGACGGAGCCGGAAGCCAGCCTCATCAAGCAATATGTGGCTCTGTTGGCGACCGAGAGCGTCGTACTTAGCTTCACCGAGGACGGCATCGAGGCTATCGCGCAGATAGCCGCAGACGTGAACGCGCGTGTCGAAAATATCGGCGCGCGGCGGCTGCAGACCATCATGGAGCGTGTGCTGGACGAGATCAGCTTCACCGCGACCGACCGGCCGGAGGAAAGGCTCGTCATCGACGGCGCCTATGTGCGTGCCCGCGTCGAGGATCTGGCCAAAGACCAGGACCTGTCACGCTTCATCCTGTGATGAGGCGAGTCGGGTTAAGTTCCTGAAAGGAACCCTCAAACAGGCCAATTGACCCCTATCGGATTCCCTGTAAGAAAACCCGCCTAGCGTGGCGAATCCGAAATTCGCAATAGCACACTAGTGTGCGAGAGGGCGGCGATGCAGCGTTCTACCTATCTGTTTACCAGCGAATCCGTGGCGGAGGGCCATCCGGACAAGGTCTGCGACCGCATCTCCGACGAGGTGGTGGACGCATTCTTCCGGCTGGGACCCAAATATGGCTGGGCGCCGAAAGACCTGCGCGTCGCCTGTGAAACGCTTGCCACCACCAATCGCGTGGTCATTGCCGGCGAAACGCGCGGACCGGATGAGATCAGCAAGGAAATGCTGATCGACACGGCGCGTTTTGCCATTCGCGACATCGGTTATGAGCAGGAAGGGTTTCACTGGCAGCGCGCCAGCATCGAAGTCCTGCTGCACCAGCAATCGCCCCACATCGCCCAAGGCGTCGATGCCAAGGACAACAAGGATGAGGGCGCCGGCGACCAGGGCATCATGTTCGGCTATGCCTGCAGCGAGACCGATTCCCTGATGCCGGCTCCCATTCAATACAGCCACGCCATCCTCAAGCTCATGGCCGACGCGCGCAAATCCGGCAAGGAGCCGCAGCTCGGTCCCGACGCCAAGTCGCAGGTCACGGTGCGTTATGAGAACGGCAAGCCGGTCGAAGTGCCGCAAATCGTCGTTTCGACACAGCATCTGGATCCCAAGCTGGAATCCAAGCACGTGCGGGACATCATCGAGCCCTATGTGAGGAAAGCGCTTCCCGACGGCTGGCTGACCAAGAGCACCGTCTGGCATGTCAATCCCACCGGCGCCTTCGTGGTCGGTGGCCCGGACGGGGATTGCGGACTTACCGGACGCAAGATCATCGTCGACACCTATGGCGGTGCCGCGCCCCATGGAGGCGGCGCGTTCTCCGGCAAAGACCCAACCAAAGTGGACCGCTCGGCGGCCTATGCGGCGCGCTACCTTGCGAAGAACGTCGTCGCGGCGGGGCTGTCCGAACGCTGCACGATTCAGATCGCCTATGCCATCGGCGTCTCCGACCCGCTCTCGCTCTATGTCGATTTGCACGAGACAGGGCATGTGAACGCCACGAAGCTCGAGACCATCCTGCCTCAGCTGATGAGTCTGAAGCCGCGCGGCATTCGCGAGCATCTGGGCCTGAACAAGCCGATTTATGCCCGCACCTCGGCCTATGGCCATTTCGGCCGTGCACCCGACAGCGAAGGCGGGTTCTCCTGGGAGAAAACCGATCTCGCGAGTCAGCTCAGAGCCGCGTTCTGACCTGACGTTCCGGCGCAAGCATTACGGCCGCCGCAAGGGGCCGAAGCTGCGCGCGCGGCAGGCCGGCCTGCTCGAATCTCTCCTGCCGACACTGGCGCTGACCCCCGAACCGGGCCGCGCCCCGCGCGAATATTTCCGCGAGGCGCAAGGAATCTCGGAGGTCTGGCTCGAAGTGGGATTCGGCGCCGGCGAGCATCTGGCCTGGCAGGCCGAAGCGCACCCGCAGGTGGGGTTGATCGGCGCCGAGCCCTATGTCGCGGGCATGGCCAAGCTGCTCTCCAGGATCGCCGACAAGGATCTTCGCAATATCCGTCTTTATACGGAAGATGTTCGCGACGTCATCGCTGCGGCGCCCGACGCCGCGTTCGGACGGGTCTTCATCCTCTTTCCCGATCCTTGGCCCAAGACACGCCATCACAAAAGGCGCTTCATCCAGATGGGGATGCTGGACGAGCTTGCGCGCGTGATGAAGCCAGGCGCAGAGCTGCGCTTTGCGAGCGACGATAAGGGCTATCTCGACTGGGCGCTGGAGAGATTCTGCGCGCATCGCGCGTTCCGATGGATGGCGGAATCACCCGCCGATTGGCGAGCGCGTCCGTCCGATTGGCCCGAGACACGCTACGAAGCCAAGGCCATAAAAGCCGCGCGCCGATGCAGCTATTTGCGGTTTATGCGGGCCTGACACATGCCCGATGACGACGTCCCGAGTCCCATCGATTTCCACGATCCGGCGCAAGCCCGTGCGTGGGTTGAGGAAACAATCCGAAACCGTCCCTATCGTCCCCGCTTTTTTGCCGCCTTCGCTTCAACATTGAACCAGCGGTTCGCCAAACCGATCGACATTCTCGAACTGGGCTCAGGGCCAGGACATTTGGCGGAAGTGATTTTGCAGCGCTGTACAGTGAGGTCTTACGTCGCGCTGGATTTTTCTGCCGCGATGCACGCTTTGGCGCGGGCGAGGCTTGTTCCGTTCCCAGACCGCGTGGAATTCGTCGAGCGCGATTTTCGTATCCCCGGTTGGGGAGCCGATCTGAGAAAATTCGACGCTGTGGTTACGCTGCAAGCCGCGCATGAAACGCGCCACAAGCGTCATTTGGTCTCTTTTCTGGGTGCCGCGCGAGAACGTTTAACCGACGAAGGGACTTTGCTTTACTGCGATCATTATATGGAGCCGGGAACCGGCAAAAATCCCGATCTCATGCATGAACGCAATGCTCAGCCGGCTGCGTTGCATGAGGCCGGTTTCACCCACGTCAACCGTATCTTGGACGAAGGCGGCATGGCGCTTTATTCGGCAGAGAAGCGCTGAGCATCAAGACAAGGTCATGACCCCGCGAGGAACGCGACTTCCACAAGCGCCATGGCGTTGACGGCGGCATGCAATGCGGTTGTAAGGATTGTCGAACCGCTGCGCCATCTGAGCCAGCCGAACACCATGCCCAGCGCAAAGATTTCCCCCACGAAGAACCATTGATATTGCACATGGGTGAATGCCCATACCGCCGAGGTCAGGACGATCGTCGGCCAAGCGCCGAGCGCGGCCGCGAAACCCCGGAAGAAAAAACCGCGGAACAGCAATTCTTCCTGCAGGGGTCCCAAGAACACGAACGAGACGGTCAACAGGGGCAGCATCCCCGCCATCTTCGCGGAATTGTAGGTCGCTCCCATGAATTCGGGCGTTTCTTGGCCGGTCAATCCGGCCACCGCTCCCGTTGCCAGCAGAACACCGGCAAGCGCCGCCGCTCCGATGCCGAAATCGCGCCAGCGCGGCCATTTCAGCGCGAGATATTCGACCAGGGATACGTGCGAAGCGCGCACCACCAATGCCAGCAGGCCGAGCACAATGGGCGCGGACACCGCCACAGAAAATGCCAGCAGAGGACCGTTCGTCGCGATGTCGGCCCGCGTTATGCGAAGATCGGGATGCACAAGGTGCCACCACATCACAAACACGAAGGCGCCCAGCGTCTGTGAAAGAACCGCGGTCGCGGCCAGCGGAATACCCCAGCCGAGCGTCGCCCATGGGCCCCACCGCAGCCGGCGCGCGGGTGGCGGCAGCTCCCGGCTGTCGGCGTCTAGCGTGGTGAGGAGGTCCATGAATATCCTGCGAAGGCAAGGAATAATTTAGGTGACGCGGCAGCATTTTCCATAGGCAAATGCCCCACATGGTGAACGTGTCTTCGCCATAGCGGGCCTTGTATTCGGACTGGCGAGAGCGTAGATAGGCTTTATTCCGGACAACAGAAAAACTGTTGTGTGGCGATTGTAGGATCGCCGCGTCGGAAAAGCTTTAGCCCCATAGCCGAGCATGGTTTTGGCGCCGATGAGGAATGAACTGAGCGGTCAAATTGCCTTGGATTCGTTGGTTGCCCCCGCCGTCGAAGCGGCCGGCTATCGGCTCGTGCGTTTACGCGTCAAGGGGGCAAAGAGAAAGACGCTGCAGGTGATGGCAGAACGTCCCGACGGTCAAATGGATGTCGACGATTGCGCGGCGCTGTCGCGCGCTTTGTCGGACGTGCTGGAGGCGGCCGATCCGATTTCCGACGAATATGTGTTGGAAGTCTCCTCGCCCGGTATCGACCGGCCGCTTACCGCGCAATCCGATTTCGCGCGTTTCGCAGGGCATGAAGCGCGCGTGGAGATGACGGAGGGCCTTGACGGCCGCAAGCGCTTCAAGGGCGTGCTCATGGGATTGGACGGTCACGACGTGCTGATGGAATTGAGCGACGAGGGCGAGACACACCGCGTGCGGCTTCCGGCGTCCGACATTGCGGAGGCAAAGCTGGTGCTCACCGACCGGCTGATTCGGGAAAGCCTGAAGGCAAGGGAAGCGAAAGAAGCGAAGGCTTCGCATTAGAGGATTGAACCGACTTCGTCGTCATCAGAACGAGAGATGGCGAAGCGGAAAATAGGAGCGAAACGACATGGCCATCGGAGTTGCCGCGAACCGGCTCGAATTGCTGCAAATCGCCGACGCGGTTGCGCGTGAGAAGTCGATCGACAAGAACGTCGTGATCCACGCGATGGAGGAGGCGATGCAGCGCGCGGCGAAATCGCGCTATGGCACGGAGAACGAGATCAGGGTCGAAATCGATCCCAAGACCGGCGAGACCCATATCTCGCGCTATCTGCACGTCGTCGACCTGGTCGAAAACGACAAGATCGAAATCTCGATCGCAGATGCGCGCCGGCGCAATCCTGCCGCGCAAGTGGGCGACATCATCGCCGAGACGCTTCCGCCCATCGAGTTCTCGCGCATCGCGACCCAGGCGGCGAAACAGGTGATCGTGCAAAAGGTGCGCGATGCGGAACGCGAGCGCCAATATGACGAGTATAAAGACCGCATCGGCGAGATCGTGCACGGCACGGTGAAGCGCGTCGAGTTCGGCTCGG
>WNFL01078800.1_pt1 | contig 11426 bp, 8 predicted proteins | sample 5400361 | NCBI WGS metagenome assembly WNFL01 (sample SAMN13153351, study PRJNA577476) | soil metagenome | isolation source: 40 cm soil on Douglas fir-dominated hillslope | place: USA:California | collected 2013-09-17
GCCTGTCAGACCGGCGAGTCGGCCCACGTCCTTACTGTTCCTCATGATTCAGTTCCCGCGACGTTCGGAAATCGGATTCGCTTGCGAGTCATTACTGGCCTCAATGGGAACGTGTGTCGGCCTACCGCAGATCGAGTTGATCGGGCGTAGCTCTCACTGTGCAAGGGAAATGGAAATAGTCTGTGAGAAGTTCGGCCTCTTTGTTTGAATCCGTATTTCAAGTTATTTGCCTTGTAGTAATCGAGAATTCACGTCAGGACTCATTTATTCAGGTGTCCGGCCGATGGCGTGAATGATCTCATCGTTCGCCTGCGTGTAATTCAGTTGTGATTGCAGAAGCAACGTCCGGGCGTCGAGCTCCTGGGCTGTTGCCATATTGGCCTGAGAACTGAGAGCCTCTCCCCGCACCAGTTCCTCATGCCGAACCCGATTGGATTCGGTGCGCAAGGCCAGCAGTTCCTCTGATACCTTTCGCATTTCCTGGGTCCTTTCCAGCTCGTTGTATGAGGTCTGCACTCCGAGCTCGACTTCATCGGTAAGCCGGGCAAGATTCTCTTTAGCCTGGGACAGCTGAGCCTCGCGCTCGCGGACGAACGCACGTTTCCGCCCCGAGTCGAAGAGGTCGTAGCTGAAGTGAACACCGAAACTACCGAAATTACGCGCCAGAAATGGAACTTGGTTTTGGTAGCTATAACGAGCAAAGGCGTACACATCCGGCACATAGAGGTCCCTTTTTGCCAGGCGAACCGCGGCATTCGCTTTCTCCACTTCGTTGCGCGCTTCGATGATCTCGGGATGGGATGCGAGTGCCTCAGCCACGCACGTTTCGCGCGCGCAGGCTGGCTGGACTTCGGCAGTGTTGGGATCGAGATCCAGCGCCGTTGTGAGTGGCAGCCCCATGGCATCGTTGAGCTGTAGCTTTAGGTCGGAGAGCTGTAAGTCGGTAGTCAGCAGCTCCTGTTTTGCCTGCAGGAGTTGCGCCCGGCTCTCGATCAGGTTCTCTTCCAGGATGCTGCCGAATTTCACCTGCTGGACGCGTTCGCTTTGCAGGTCCTGCAAGGCCTTAATTGTGGCTTCGGTGGCCGCACGGTGGACTTGCGCGATCAAAACTTTGTAATAGAGCTGGTGAACCCTGAGGGCAACATCGTTCTCCGTTTGTTGCGCTTTCTGTTGTGAGGCCTTCAACTCCGCTCGCGCCATGTCATTTTCTGGCCGGATTTTTAGCAGTGTGGTCAAAGGCTGTGTGAGCTGGGTGCCACTGATCGTCAGGTCACGCCCACCCTGTTGAAGGATCGAATTTACAGGGGGAACAAGGCTGCCTGCGACCGTGCCGAGACTACCCGGGGCGATTTGTATCAGCTGCGTGTCGGTCAGATGTACGAAGGTGCTTTCATTTCGTATGGTGGGAAAATATGCGCTTTTCGCTACTTCTTTGGCATGCTGCTTCTCCTCGACTTTGTATTCGGAGATGTGGACGGAGTGGTTGTGCTGCAGCGCCAACTGCACGGCCTCTTGCAAGTTAATGTGGCGAGCGGAAGCAGGATCGCTTGGCTGTTGAGCAAAGGCAAGAGCCCCGGAGAGCACCAGGGTGATTAGCGACAGCTGTAATTTCCATTTCATGAGTTTGGCTCCTTAACTGGCTGCAGGGTGCTGAGCTCGGCGTAGTTCAGCGGCGATTTGCGCAGCAAGGCGACGAGAACAAGAGCGATGGCGCAAGTCCACGCGACCAACAGAAAGCCGTCAATGAGGCTCAACGAATACGCCTGAAGGCGCAGACGGGCCGCGATGAGATCGACCGCGCGCGCCCCGGCCGACGGCAGTCCGGAGGACTTCCCGAAGAGGCCCGCCGTCAGCGCACGAATATTTGCATCTGTAACCCAGTTCCCACCGCTTACGTGCAGCCCAAGAAGATTCGAGTGCAGTTTCTCGCGATCGGCGAGAAAGTGGGCCATGTACACGGCGCCGGTGGTTCCGCCAAATAAGCGAACCGTATGAAAAAATGCAGAAAATGTCAGGATCCACTGAGGTTTCGCTAAGCCCCCTGTGAAAACTCCCTGCAGGACGATGCATCCCACAAGTCCTATGAGAGCAAACGCTTGGCCGACGCCCGTAAGCAGCTCGGTGCGATAATAGTTTTCTGCGGCCCACGCGCTCGAATATTGAGCGCACAAGATAGCCGCCAGGGCTGTGCATGTCAGTCCGGCTCCGAGGAGCAGCCGAGGGTCCAGCCCGCGACGCAGTAGAAGACCCCCCGTGAACGCGACCGGCAGGAGCGGTATAGCGCTCCAGATTATTGCCGGCCCAATCTGGTCTGCCTCAAAACCACGGATGGCCAGCGACTGCGGAATCAGGATGATGGTTAAGGTGAGAGTAAAGCGAAACCAGAAGAGCAGACTTCCAAGCAGGGCAGTATTCCATTTCCAGAGGTAAGGGAGGGCCACCAGAGGGTTGGGACCGCTTAGTCGTCGTATGAGCGCGCATAGTGTGAACAACGCGCCAGACCAAAACAACGCGTTAAATACGCCGGAGCGCCACCAGTCGAGCCTCTGGCCCTGCTGGATGGCGGCAAACATCAGGGCCAATCCGGCGCTCAGATACAGGAACCCGACGAAGCTGGGCGCAGGAGCGCCTTTCGTTCGGGCAGGGGCTGCCGGTATGCCGAGATAGATACAAACCATCATCACCGGCGCAATCAGGGCTGAATTCCAGAACATCCAGTGCCAGGAAAGATGGTCGCGATACCAGCCGTAGAGTGATGGCGCCACATTGACTGCACCATCTATGAACGTCGCATAGAATGCGAGCGTAAAAGGTAGAAATCGCAGCGGGCTGATACGAAGGGCAAAGGTTAGCGTGAGCGGATAAAAGGTGCCTGACGTCAGCCCGGCCACAATCAATGCCGCAACCAGGAGACTATAGCTGTGTATGAACGGCAAGAAGGCACAGGTTGCGGCAAAAATGCCTGCTGCAAACAGCAGGATGCGGCGTGGTCCGAGTAAACCTCCGAGGTACACACTAAAAGGTCCGATAAACATGATCGCTGCGTTATAGGCGCTGTCGAGCCAGGCACCGGCATCGTAGCTGATGCCAACATGACCTTTCAGGTCCGCCAGCCCCAAGCTAAGCATGCGCCCGGTAAGGGTGACGAGGCCGGCTCCGATGAGCACGCCGAGTATTCCCAACAGGGGTCGGGCTGAGATTGCCGATGGGATTGCTGCCGCTGTGGCACGCGCAATCTCCGCGGGCGTAGGTGGACGGGTTGTAATCGCTGCGGAAGCCATGGTGGTCGGTTATCGTTTCGTGCGGACCGTGGCAGTTACAGAAAGACCGGGTCGCAGTTTGGCGGCCAGGCTGGCATCATCCAGCCCGATCTTTACGGGAACGCGCTGCACCACCTTGGTGAAGTTGCCGGTAGCATTGTCGGGCGGCAACAACGCAAACTGCGATCCGCTGGCCGGAGCAATCTCTATAACTTTGCCGTGAATGTTTTGGCCGGGGTATGCGTCGATGCGAATTTCAGCGGGATCACCGACTTTCACGTTGGTCAGCTGTGTCTCGCGATAGTTCGCCTGAACCCACTTAGTGATATCAACGAAAGAGATCACCTGTGTTCCGGGAGATACCAGCTGGCCAGGCCGAACTTGCCGCTCGCCAACCGTGCCCTCCCCCGGCGAGTAGATCTTGGTGTAGCCCAGGCTCACCAGCGCACCAGCCACACTCGCCTGCTTGGCACGCAAGTCCGCCTGAAGCTGCATTTCCTGGGATATCAGAACGGCTTTTCCGAGGCGCTCGGCTTCGGCTGACAGTTCGCTGCTGCGCAAGCCGGTTCTGGCCTGTGCGAGATCGGCCTCGCGGCTTGCCATCTGAGCCGTAAGGCTCTCCTCCTCGGCAACGGCTGCCTCGAGCTTTTGCTGAGTAGTTGAGCGAGTCTCAATTAGACCCTCCTGACGTTTGCGTTCCGACCGGGAACGAGTAAGGCTGGCTTGTATAGCCTCCTTGCCGGCCTGAGCTGCAGCAATCTCGGCTTTGGCCAGATCAATTCCCTCAAGCGCTTTGGCAATCTTGGCATCTTGCAATTCACGTTGGCGAAGGTTGTTGTCTATGGCCGCCCTGGCCGCCGCTATGGCCGCATTCGCCTGGTCAACCTGTGCCTGGTAATCTTTGTCTTCCAGTTCGACCAGCAGGTCCCCTTTATGCACCTGCTGATAGTCAGAGACGTGTACCGCGCTAACGATACCGGGAACCTTGGTGCTAAGCGGAGTCAGGTCGCCGCGAACGTACGCGTCGTCGGTAACTTGTTCCACCGCCCCGCCTTCCCAGGAATTCCAATTCCGGGTAAGGGTAACCAAGACAGCGACAGCGAGTAGTAAAACCAAAACAGGCGTGACATATTTCTGCCAACGGGAAGGAGGCGGCGCTGCTGCGTTCTTCTCTTTGTTCGGTATATCCGGCTGCGGTCCTGGGGACTGGACGGGAACGGCGGAGGCGGACATTAATCACGCTCCTTTTTCTGCGAGAGATAAGGGGAGGGTAAGAGTTTTCATTTTCTGCCTTCCAAACAGGTTCGATACGAGCTTGTACATCTGGTGCACAGCAAGGCGCTTTACTTCCGCCTCGATCGTTTTTTGTCCGGAACCATGCCCCGGATAATCCGACGATACACATGCGCACTCTGAGCTAGAGCACAGTTGGCCCACTGTAGGACAATGAGCAAAGTTGCTCCCGGGAGAGTTGAAATGTAATTTCGTGAATCCCCACACGCCTCCTCTCTACTCTGGTTTGGGCACGCGGGGTAGGTTAACTGCAGTTGAGGGCAAAACGTACCGGAAGCCGAAGTAGACCATGCTGAGATGTGCATTTTTGGGAGTGTCTCGAGCTACAAACCAAGGTGCGCGGCTCAGATAGGAATACTGGACGTAAGACTGGAGCGCTCCGTGCCGCTCCTCCTGCCAGAAAGTGTGGATCCAATCGAACGAGGCCTGCTGGATAGCCCGGTTGTTCGTGTTGGGGGAGCCAGGTCCGCCGAACCCGATAATGGTCCCAGGATGTGCGGTATCCGTCGTGTCGGGGAAGAAATTCCGTCCGTAGTAATCCGCGCCATAATAGATGGCAAAGGCCTGCCTCGGGGACGCTCGCCATTCGAAACCCGCAGAGCCCGCCCCGGCATGCACCATGGAGAGGCTGACGTTGGTACCGGCAGGGTTTGGGCGAACCACCAGTTGCGGTCCCGTTGCTACCAGGTAATGAGCGCCGCCGTCGCTCCAAAACGCGTTGGCTAGCAAGACGAGCTTATGCGGCACGAGCTCATAGTTCGCGGCGATCTGGCCGCCACCGCCGACAACGGTGTGCGTTTGGAAGGAAGTTGATCCAAGCGGCGTCACTGTGGCATGCGCGCCCGTAAGCAAACCGCTGACTTCCCCATGGAAGTGCCTGCCTGCAAACTTTCCGTCATAGGTAACCTTGGAGAGAATATCGGGGAATGCGTTCGCCGCACCGATTTGCGCGCCGTTATCGAACTGCGAACCAATGGAATTGAAAGCCGCTGGGAGTGCGACGAAGGTGCCGATATATTGATTCGGATCCTCAATGCCTACTCCAGCGGACCAATGCTCGTTCGGGTGATAGGCGACGCGGAACTCGGCAGCCCGCGTATAAGGCACTCCGACGGCCAGGTTCTGATCCTCATTGTAGGTAAGGGCCAAATCGACAGGCATTGGCCCGGTGCCGTTCCGGTTGGGCATCAGCCAGCTCCACGTTTGTCCGGCCAGGAACTCCCATTTGCCGCGTTTTAGGTCCGCGAAGTACAGTCGCAGCCGATGGGTATGGCCGTTCACGCTTTGATAGACATTCGGAGCGTCGTTGCCGCTGAAATCGCTTTCAACGTAGGCGGTGACGTCGTTGCCGCTAAAACTGCCTGTGATTGTCGCGTTCAGGCGGGAGAACTGCGCCGTGGTACGCCATTCGGTGACACGTCCCTGGGCCGTGTTGTTGTAGGGTATAGCGCCGAAATCGGTGGCGATGTTGCTCTGAGTGTTCGTCGTGCGAAAGATATTCTCGAAATCCGCGAAGCCGCCGAAACTCAAAACTGCTTCGCCAATCTTGAAAGACGGGAACTGCGGCTCTTCTGGTTTGTGCTTTTCTTGACCTTGCTGCGCGGGCGGTTGCTGTTCGACGTTTGTATTTGTAGCAGCATATGCGGCTGTCGGCGCAAGCGAGGGCGAGGCCGAATCGCGCGTAGCTTCGGACCCTGGAGTTCGTAGGTCGTTCGTAGCGGATGTCGTCGGGCTGGGCTTCGACTGTGCTTTCAATATTTCAATTTCTCGTTGTTGTGCGGCCAACTGCTGTTGGGTTTGCGAGAGAGCTTCGCGCAGAGCCTTGAGTTCGGCAGCCAGCTTCGTATTGTTCGTCGAAGGATCGGGTTCCTGACCATCGGTCTGTGCCAGCATCGCTTCTGGAGAAAGCAGGCACGCCAACAATATATAGATCGGCTTCATCTCAGGTGCCTCTTGTCTATGCCCTTTTGTGCGCGTGTCCGGTCTCGCGTAGAAAGACGCTCAGCACAATCGCGATGGCTATTCCGACCATCCAAAAGATACCGCTCGCGCGAAAATGTACGATATGGTTTTGCGTGCTGGCGAAGCCTTTGCCCAGCAAGTCGGCAAAAATGGGTCCGATTAGTGCGGTTACTCCGAAGGTCAGGAAGTTAATCGCGCCTGTGGCACTCCCCTTAACCTCGTCTGGATTGACTTCCTTGACGATCGTGTACGGAATCATCGCTGCGCCGGAGGCTATTCCAAAAATCAAGCAGCCTACTTCCGCGACACGTTGGCCGGTACTGAAAGCGATCACCGCAGCCGACAACAACATGGCGATCGCGCCTCCGATGAGCACGGGCTTGCGACGGCCGAGCCGATCCGCGAGCCAGCCGAGCAGCGGACAACCGATTACCCATCCCAATGGAACTAAGGAGCCTGTGACCACCGCATCGTGGAAGCTCAACATCCGGTCGCGTTGAAAGAAGGCCACACCCCAGGTCATGTCGCCGATGGTCGTGGGCACAAACAGGAGTCCCGCGACGGCGCCGCATAGGTACGACTGCGGGTTGCGAAATACGATGAGATAAGGATTCAGCACGGACGCCCACGACGAACTCGACGATTGCGAGCGGGGCTCGCGAGGAGTGATTGCAAACAGCAAGACACCCACTGCGATACACGCGGTGCCCAGCCAACGCCAGATCGATTGCCATCCGACACCATGTTCGAGTAAAGGTCCCACCACGAATTGCCCGGCCGATCCTCCCAGCATCCCGAGGCATTGCGTTACGCCGATGGCGGTTGCTAGCCAGCGGGCCGAAAAGCCGTGCGCCGCAAGGTAAACGGCGCCAGTGAAGGCAAAGGCGGAACCCGCGCCCTGAAGCAGCCTGCCAGCATACCCCGCTATAGCAGTTGGCATGCTGAAGAGCAGGCAACCTACAGCCAAAATAAAAATGCCAACCGGCACAGCTTTTTTTGCACCCACCCGGTCTAGCGCCGCACCAGCGATAAGGCTGGCAGTCGAATAGGTGTAATAGTAGGTTCCGAGAATTGCGCTGACCCCGATGGCTGTCGTGCCAAACGCCACCGAGAGTTGCTGGATCATGACCGCAGGGGCCGATCGCGAGGCATATTCGAGGAAGTAGAAGCACAGAGCGAGTCCCCAAGCGATCTGGAATGCCCGAATTCGCGATCCGCTGGCCGCTTCCGGAGTGAGAGAAGCCGCGATTGGTTTCGTAGTCATCTGGCGCGCTTACCGAAACAGGTTGACCTTAGCGAGATCGATGACCTCGTGACCACGTCCGCTGAGCACGGCTTTCAGCACGAAGAGACTGAAGCCCTTGGCCTCTTCGTATGTGATTGTCGGAGGCATCGAAAGTTCCTGGCGTGACACTGGGATCTCGACCAGCGCTGGGCCGTCATATTTGAGAGCTTGCGCAATCATGGGCGCTACTTGACCGGGAGCTTCGGCGGACAGCCCTAGAAGACCCGCGGCCTCCGCGAGCTTTGCGAAATTCGGATTGTGAAGGTCGGTTGCAAAATCGACAAAGCCGGCGGACTTCATCTCCAGTTCAACAAACGCCAGTGAATTGTTCTTGAACACGATCAGCTTTACGGGCAACTCGTGTTGCCGAAGCGTGAGCAGATCGCCCAGGAGCATTGCGAGCCCTCCGTCGCCCGACATCGAAATCACTTGCCGGCCTGGATGGCTCGCCTGTACACCAATGGCTTGGGGCAGCGCGTTGGCCATCGATCCGTGATTGAAGGAGCCGAGGAGCCGTCGTTTGCCATTCATCTTGAGATAGCGGGCTGCCCAGATGGTCGGAGTGCCCACGTCGCAGGAAAAGACGGCGTCTTGGGCAGCAAGCTCGTCGAGCACGCGAGCAACGTATTGCGGGTGAATGATTTTTTCCTTCGACTCGCCGCTCGCCAGCTCATCCAGCCCCGCACGTGCCTTGCGATAATGCTCAAGTGAGGCCTTCAAATGGGCTTCGGACTGGTTTTGCTCCAGCCTGGGCAAAAGCGCTCGGAGCGTCGTCTTGGTATCTCCGACAAAGCCGAAGTCTACTTTGCTGCGGCGCCCAATCTGCTCGCCGCGCAGGTCGATCTGCACGATGGTCGCATCCTTCGGGAAGAACTGTTCATAAGGGAAATCTGTACCGATCATGAGTAACGTGTCGCAATCCAACATGGCGTGATAGCCGGAAGAGAATCCCAGCAGGCCGGTCATCCCCACGTCAAATGGGTTGTCGTACTCGATGAATTCTTTCCCCCGCATCGCGTGCACTATGGGTGCGTTTAGCTTGCCTGCAACTTCGATCAGCTCGGCGTGAGCTCCGGCGCAACCCGCGCCGCCAAGGATAGTTATCTTCTCCGCGCGATTCAAAACCTCCGCGAGTACTTTAATCTCCTCTTCCGAGGGACAAACATTGGGCTTCGGCTCCGGGAAGTGCAGCCGCGGGCCCTGTTCGACGGCCTCCCGTAACGCGATATCGCCCGGCAAAGCAACTACCGAAACACCGCGACGTGACAGCGCGGTTTGCATGGCGATCTCGAGTACGCGGGGCATCTGCTCCGGCTGAGAAATCAGCTCACAATAATGGCTGCACTGCGCAAAGACATGCTCGGGATGAGTCTCTTGAAAATATCCGCTCCCGATTTCACGACTTGGAATCTGGGCGGCTATTGCCAGGACCGGCACGCGGCTGCGATGACAGTCGTAGAGGCCATTGATCAAATGCGTGTTCCCGGGGCCGCAACTCCCGGCACACACCGCTAGCTTGCCCGTAACATGCGCCTCGGCGCCGGCCGCAAACGCGGCCACCTCCTCGTGTCGCACATGAATCCAGCGGATCTGCTTACGAGTGCGAATCGAATCGGTAATACCGTTGAGGGAGTCGCCAGCGACCCCGTACATTCGCTCAACCCCCGCATCCACCAAGACGTCTACGAGCACATCAGCCACTTTTTTCTTAGCCATAATCGATTCACCTCGTTCGCTTCTCCGATGCCTTCAATTTTGAAGACCGGGGTTGTGGTGGCACGTATAATTCCATGGGGCTGTCACAGGCTGGACGCACCGCACTTGTGACCTTGATTGTCTAAACCTCATCTTGATTATTTATCGCCTTTGTTCATTGTTCTCGCGATGCAAACGCCGCAGCACTCCGTTCGAGGGCGATCTCGGAAAAGGACGTTAGAAGAGGGTGACGCCTTGCTAGAAAAGAAGAGCGGTTGGCACCCACCCTCGCTGAAACCTGGACTCCTCGTCTATTCAAAACAATCCGTTGAATCATGTAGGTGGTCGCATGGGACGCCGAGAAGCACTTTCTTCCGGTACGCCTTTACGTTGGCCGCAATACCTCGCTAACGCAACAACGCAAGGAGCCGCTTTGCTGGACAGAGATTCGAGGTGCTGTATCGAGGATGGAAGAACGGTCGCATGAGCGAGAGCGGCATTCGCCAGGAACTTGGGACAAATGACCGCTAATGCAAAGTGGAATTCGAGACGCTTTTGTTGAGCCGCATCACGGTTAGCGAGGCGAATGCCGCGATAACCAGGTGAAGAAGGTAAGAATTGCACTCTGCACCTTCGAAATTGACAACGTCTTCACCGTAAGAAGCTCCGAAGTCCTTACAAACCGGAGAAATACGAAACGCGAACAGAAGAAAGTCACCGTGGAAAAAAGGCAAAAAAAGGCGGGAGCGACCCCATTTTGGGGCGGCGAAGCCGCCCAAACGTTTCGTGGGGTCGCTCCCGCCCTGCGGCACGAAGGATCGTGCCGGCCTTTTTTCCACGGTGACAAGAATTCGGAACAGTACGAACACCATGCCGATCGTTAAGAAAGCGACCTCATGACTTGGGAAGTAAAACTTGAAGTGCCAGTCAACCAACTGCTTGAGGATTATGCCGGATTCATCGAGAGCAGCCTGGATCACGTCGTCAACAGCGTCCTGACAAAACTCTGGCGAGACCAGGTTGATCCGTCAGTTTTGGTTGTGGCGCTTTTGTGGCGCAACTGGATAGAAAGCGCCACAGCGCAGACGCTTCGTTCTGCAAGACTTGGCATCAAGAATGCCCGAAACTCCGCCACCTTTCTTTATGTTCCAATACCCGCCGAGCCAACCCAACGCGCGCTGCTCTTCTTGTTTCCAGTTGTCTCCAACTGTCTCCAGTTGTCGCCTTTTATCGCTCTTTGGTTTCCAACTGTCGCCAATTGTAGCTTTTTGTCGTCAACTGTCTCCGGTTGCCGCTCTTGTTGTTGTGGCTTCTTGTGGCCTTGTGTTGCTTCTTGTGGCCTCTTGTGGCCTTTTGAGGCTTTTTGTGGCATCGAGTCGCACCGTCGCAATCTGTCGAGAGTGTCCCCGATTGTCCAAATCTGTCCGCAGTTATCCCAAACTATCCGATTGAGTCCCATTTTGTCCCTGCAACAACTTTTTTCTGTCCCGAACCGCCGCGATGCACAAAATTCTTTCTTACTTTTTCCTGTTTCGAGGTTCCCTAGTAAGTAGAAGGCTTCTCCGCCTTCAAAGTGCTTCCCCGATGGTCACGACCCGCCAATTTCAAAAGGCAACGTCGCGAGACTCGCGTTTAGATCCTGCGGTTAAAGAGTTCTTGGACGCGGTCGTGATTCCAGCGCTCGTCAAAGCCTATATCTTGGAGGGGAGTGTTCAAAATCCCCTTGCTACTGTGCCTAACGATGTGACACATTTCGTCTCGAAGGAGTCGATTTTTGCGAAGGAGGTTCTGTGAGTGCGGTACTCCGCTGCGCCGTCTATGCACGATTTTCCAGCGAAAAGCAGAGCCCGCTGAGTATTGAAGACCAGGTCCGAAAGTGCCGGGATTACGCGGCACAGCGCAGCTGGTCGGTTCTTGATCCGCACATCTAC
>WNFL01177891.1_pt1 | contig 11425 bp, 9 predicted proteins | sample 5400361 | NCBI WGS metagenome assembly WNFL01 (sample SAMN13153351, study PRJNA577476) | soil metagenome | isolation source: 40 cm soil on Douglas fir-dominated hillslope | place: USA:California | collected 2013-09-17
CCAACGCCCCCAATAGGAAGATCGTCGCCCCGATGCCACCGCGGAACTGCGTGCCCAGGCCTGCGATGACCCAGCCGGTCTGGCCTGCGGCAAGGAAGGCGATGCGGGTGCGCGGCGAGCGGACCGAGAGCGCCCCCGCGCCGCCGGCCGCCATCGCAAGCGCAGCGACGATCTCGACGTAAGGCGAGAACGCAACCGAAACCGAGCCGACGGCGACGCTGATCTTGATCGCCGCCACCACGGCAGCGGCGGCTGCAAACCCCGCCACCAGTCCGATGCTCATCGGGCTGGGAGCGGCAAGCGCGTGCGTGGCGCCGAGCTGCAGCGGAGCGAACGACGCGCGGTAGATCAAGGCTCCCAGGAGGACCAGCACCGGCACCGCCAGTGGCAGGGTCGGCGCGACTCCAAGCAGCGCGCCGTGAACACCGCCCAGGTCGGCGCTACCAGTCGTGGCGTACACATACCCGAGTCCGATCAGCATCAGCGCGCTTGCGGCCGCGCCGAGCAGAAGCAGTCGCAAGCCCGAGTCGGGCCGGCGGGTCGCCAGCATCACGACTCCAGCCGCGCCAGCCAGCTCGAGCCCCGCCCAGACGCTGAGGAAATCCCCACCCGACGCGACCACCATCACGCCGAAGGCTGCAAGCATCGGCATTGACAGCCCGACAGACATCGAATCCTCGGCGCCCCAATCCGCGACCGCGATGCCTACCGCCGTGGCGAGCAGCACGGCGGCTTTCACGAACAGCCCGAAGCGATCGACGAGGAGAGCGCCACCGAAGTAGTTGGTGACGTCAGTGCCCACGCGCAACTCGACCGCGAGGGCGACGAGCAGGATCACCACCGCGAACGCGGGAAGCGATGCTCGCCAGCGCCTGTACCGCGATGAGCCGAAGCGGGCGAGCAGGAGCAGGGCGACCGCTCCGGCGACCACCAGCGCCTCGGGCAGTAGCAGCAAGTACTTCGTCATGGCGTCGTCGTCCCCCCATACGGAGAGGAGATCTCAGGGATGTTCGCCACCATCTGGTTGACCACGCCGGGGTCGAACAGCGGGGTGTCGGTGCCCGGGATCTTCGGGCCGCCTGGCACGATGCCCACCCACAGCAGCGCGCCTGCCATGAGCCCGAGGAACCACGACTCGGACAGCGAGGAGTCCGATACAGCGGGAGCGTCGGGGTTCGGCGGTCCGAACAGCACGCGCTGGATCAGGACGGCGACCGCGATCGCTGTTAGGGCAAGGCCTGCGGCCACTGCAAACGCGCCAACCGGCTCCGTCCTGAACGATCCGAAGAAGGTCATCTCGTTGGCGGTAAAGGTCGCCATCAGCGGCACGCCGAGCACGCCGAGCCCGGCGAGGACCGTCAGCCACGCGAGCTTCGGCATGCGGGCCGCGAGGCCGCTGAGCACCTGCACGTTGCGGGTCTGCGCGCGGTCGGACACGATGGCGAAGACGGTCACCACCAGTGCGGAGGCCATGCCGCCCGCGAACAGCGAGAGCACGCTGCCCGTGATCGACAGCGGCGTGAGCGCCGCGAGCCCCAACGCCGTCACTCCGCCGGGGACGAGCGCCAGGTTTGCCGCCGCGTGCCGGATGTCGATCGAGCGCAGCGCCGCAATCGCCCCGTAAACGACCGTTACCGCAGCGAGGCCGGCGATCAGCGGAGCCAGCAATTTCGCGCCGTCGGGCTCGCCCGCGACGAGCACACGTAGAAGGACGTAGGCGCCGAGCCGGGAGGCGCTGCTGGCCACGACCACCACCACGCCGATCGGCGCCTCCGAATACACATCACGGACCCAGCCGTGCAGAGGGAACAGCGGCAGGCGTGTCGCCGCGGCTATCAACAGGGCCAGCCCGACGATCACCTCGGCGCGCGCGCCGAGTGGCGCCTTGAGGACGACGTCCATGTCAAAGCTGTTGGCCCCGCTGGCGACGTAGATCCCGGCCACCGCCAGCACCAGCGCCACCGTGCCCGCTCCCCAGTAGCCGGCGAGCCGCCACGCGGCAGCCTCGCGCCGCGGTCCTCCCCACCCGAGGATGAGCAGCGCGAGCGGCACCGTGGCCGCCGACCAGAACAGCACGAGCACGAAAAGGTCGTGGGCCACGATCGCGCCGGTCACACACGACTGCGCCAGCAGCAACAGCACGAAATAGGAGCGCACACGCGTGCGGATGCCGTTGGATGCGAGCACCGAGATGATGCCAACCAGCGCTGACAGCATCACCATCAGGATTCCCGGCCCGTCGACTCCGAGGTGATAAGCCGCGCCGATCGCGGGCAGCCACTGGCGGTTCTCTTCGTACTGCAGGCTGGGCAGGAAGTTCTGGAACTGGTTGTAGGCGACGAAGAGGATGAAGAGCACGACCAGGTTGGTGAAGAACGCGATCTGTTTGATCAGCGTGTCGTAGCGGCCGCGCGGGTTCGGCATCACGCCGATCACGAAGGCCATCACGACCGGCGCCCAGATGCCGATGCTCAGGATGAACGCCGAGGTGAAGATGTTCGCACCCGGCACTGTCGACGGCGTCGGCGTTGGGACGGCGAGCGACGCGATCGCGTGCAGGATGCCGGCGGTCATCGGAGGACTCCAGGCGAAATCAGCGCCACCAGCAGCGAGAGCAGCACCGCCATCACGACGAGCACTCCCACGTCACCCGAGTGAAGCGCGGCCACCGTGTACCGACCCGAGACGTGTGAGATGCGGGCGACGGCGGCATCGGCCGCTGGCACCGCGCGCTCGGTGCTTTCGACGATGCGCACCGCAGGGTTGACAACGTAGCGGCTGAGCACGTTCTGGCCCGCGGACTCGAGTCGCTCGGGCAGCAGCGACAGCCAGCTCGAGGCCTTGAGCGATCCATCCTTGTTGCCACCGATCGACAGCGCCGCCGCGGCGAGCCCGGCCACTGCGATCGCGACCCACAGCGCGTATGCCGCCGCCGTTGCGGTCACGTGCTTGCCGTTGTCCAGGAACGTCAGCCAGGCCGGCACGAGGGACGTGGCGGCCAGCACCAGTGACCCGAGCACGAGCCAGTACGGCCAGGCAAGCGATGCCCTGGGCGCGTCGCGAACGCGGTCGGGCTCGAATGCGCGGCGGCGCCGCAGAGGACCCGAGCTCGTGGCCAGGAACACACGCATCGCGGCGAGCGCGACGACGAAGACCGCCTCCCCCAGCGTCATGCCGAATCGCGCCCGGGAGTCGACTCCGCTCGCGAGCGCACCCGCCGCGCTCACCCCGAGGGCAATTGCCACACCGAGCAGCACGGCAGCGCTCGGGCGCATTCGCCTCCACGCATCGCCCATCTCTCGCATGTCGTCGGTGCGCATCGCGTTGGCGATGTTGGAAGCGGCCAGCTCGCCCGCCGCACGCGCGGGAGCCGCAGCGAAGACGCACGCAAGACCCGCCACTGCGAACGTGAATCCGTGGTACTGGAAACCGTGGATGGTGATGGCCGCTCCGACCGCTGTCACTCCGGCTCCGGCAAGGATCAGAGCTTTGCGCGGCTCCATCGAGACGAGCGAGTAGAGGCCTGCGAACACCGCCGACATGCCGCACGCGATGACGAACCACCGCATGGTGTCCGCGTTCGAGTTCACGAATATCGGCAGCAGCCGGTACATCACGGTCGCGCCGACCACCGGCCACACCGCCGCGGCGATCGCCGACGCGGCGGGCGGAGCGGTCGTGGCGGTCTGAGTGAGCCATGAGTGCAGCGGCCACAACGCCATGCGACCGGCGACGCCGACGAACAGCAGCACCGAAGCCACGGCGATCTGCCTCACCGTCCACCCCGCGGTTGTGTGCAGGACCGGTACCAGCAGCGAAAGATTCTGCTGTCCGTATCGCGAGTAGAGGACGGCAATGCCGCACAGCAGGAACAGGTCGGTGAGAAATGGCAGCGCGAGCGCGATGCGACCGCTTCGAGCCGCGGCCTCGTCGCCCCAGCGGTGCGCGAGCATGAGGTACGTGGCGCCCCCGGTCAGCGCCCAGAAGGTGAAGAGCTCTGCCAGATCAAGGCTCAGCAGCGTGCCGACGCAACCGAAGAGGAGGGCGCTGATGAGAGCCTGGAAGCGCGCAGGCCCCGGTTCGCTGCGGCCGGCGATGCGGTGCCACCCAAGAACGCCGATGAGGCAGAGCTCGATCACCGCAAGCGCCACCACGCTGAGGTGGTCCGCATGGAGCACGATGTCGACCTCGAAATTCTGGAACGCTGTCGGCCCGTTGAGACCTACGTTGGCGGTCAGGTAGACGTACGAGGCTGTGAAGCCGCTCGTCCTTTTCGCCAGTCCCCAGCCGACCAGCAGCGTGGCGGCGAGCGTGACGAGCGCACCCAGCATCGCGGTGTTCACCGAGCCGCGGCGGGTGCGCACGCTGGAGACGGCGATGACGAATGACGCGAGCGGCGCAATGACCATCAGGGGCACCGCCCAACCGAGCGTGGTCGCGGGGTCAAAGTGAAAGCCGCCGCCGGTGCTCGGTCGCGGGCTCGTGGCTGCGCCAGAGGCAGCGGCGGCGAGAAGGTGGCCGGCCGAGATCAGCAGCGCGCTCAGCGAGGGCTCTCCTGGCTCGATGCACGGTTGGCGCGGGCCGCGAGGGCGACGCCAAGTGCGACCACGGCCAGCGACACGATCGCGATCAGCACAGCGATCTCCTGGCCGACCGGCGGCCCCGACACGCCGGTGATGACGCGCGGTCCGTTGGCGGGCTGGATCTGAGCCGCGGCCCGTGCCGAGAAGCGCGCAACGCCGACGAACGCGACACCCGCGCCGCCGAACATGAGCGGTATCCCCGCCAGCGCGCTTGCCAGGTTGCGCCGCCAGGCCACGGCGAAGATCCCGATCGAAAGCAGGGCCGCGGCGACGAACAGCACCGAGACTAGGCCCGCCGTCATCGGCTGCGGTCGTGGACGCGCCACGCGACTGTCAGGCCGGCCAGCGCCGCCAGCACGAGCGCTCCAACCGCCTCGGCGGCCAGCGCGTCACGCGCGAAGAGCAGGCGCCCCACCGCCGCGCTGCCGAAAAAGCCACCGTTGAACGTGACGTGTGCGAAGTCGCCGCGGAAGGCTGCGTACGCGAGCGCAGCGAGGAGGATCGCAGCGCCAACCGCCGCCAGCTGCCTCCACACATGTGCCGCCCCGCCCATGACCGTCCTGTAATCGGGCCGGGCCAACAGCAGCGCGCTGCCCGCAAAGCTCGCAAGGACGACCAGCGCCGCGAACCCCGCGGATAGTGATGCGTAGATCCCCGCGACGCCAACGCCGGATATCAGCAGGGCCAGCGCGCGCAGCTCGCGGCGGCCCGCGAAGACGACGACGAGGGCGCCGCCCAACGCCAGTGCTGAGGACGCGTAGAAGCCGATCGCGTGGGGAGAATCCATCGTCACTCCGTGGTGTTGAGTGAGCTTGACCGGCTAGTCGGAGAGACCGCCGGCTCCGAGCCGCCAAGCATACAGGAGCCCACTTCCAGCTACGGCGACCAGCGCACCCGCCGCGGTCAGCGCTCCCGCCGCCGGGGACGCGGTGGACGCCGCCGGGGCGTATGCAGCGAGAACGGCCACGAGCGGCGCCGCCACCAGAAGCGCGGAGGTACGAGCGGGGTCAAATCGGTTGCCCTGCCGCCACAACCGTCTCATCGGGCGAATTGTCGCAGGATGGGCCGCGCCGCCGGGTTCAGGCCAGCGACTCGACCCAGGCGTTGTGCAGATCGCCGTAGTGCCCGCCCTCGGTGCGCAATGCCGCGGGCGCGCCGTCCTCGACGATGCGTCCGGCGTCGATCACCAGCACGCGATCGGCGATCTCCACTGTCGAAAGCCGGTGGGCAATGATCACCGCGGTCCGGCCGCGGAGCAACGTTCGCAGGGCGTGCTGGACCAGCCGCTCCGAAGGCAGGTCGAGCGACGAGGTGGCCTCGTCGAGGATGAGCACCCGCGGGTCAGCCAGGAACGCACGCGCAAACGCGACGAGCTGGCGCTGCCCCGCGGACAGGCGCACACCGCGCCGGCGCACATCGGTCTCATAGCCTCCGGGCAGCGTGCTGATGAAATCGTCAGCACCCACCGCTCGCGCCGCCGCGATCATCTCCTCGCGGGTCGCGGTCGGACGTCCGAACATCAGGTTGTCGCCGACAGTGCCCGAGAACAGGAAGCTCTCCTGCGTGACCATCACGACTGCTCGACGCAGGTCGGCCACGCCGATCGACCGCTCGTCGACGCCGTCAAGCGTCACGCGGCCGGCGGTCGGGTCGTAGAACCGCGCGATGAGCCGCGCGATGGTTGTCTTGCCGGCCCCGGTCTCTCCCACCAGCGCGACGATCTGGCCGGCGGGAATCTCGAGGTTGATGTCGTGTAGCACCGGCTTCTCCCGGTAGGCGAACGTCACGCCCCCGAACGCGACCGCGCCGCGCGCCTGCGTGAGCTTCACCGGCGACGCCGGCTCGGGCACTGTGGGTGCCTCTTCGATCACGCCGGCGAGCTTTTCGAGCGCGGCGCCCGCGGCCTGGAAGATGTTGTAGAACTGCGAAAGGTCCTGCATCGGCTCGAAGAACTGCCTCAGATAAAGGACGAAGGCGGTCAGCACCCCAAACGTCAGCTGGCCCTGCACCACCAGGTAGCCGCCGAACAGCAGCACCGCCGCCGTGGTGAGCCTGCCCAGCAGGGAGATTCCCGGTCCGAACGTCGACGCGAGGCGGTTCGACCAGATGTTGGCGTCGCGGTAGCGGGCGTTGACGTCCTCGAAGATCTCCTGGTTGCGCGGCTCGCGCCTGAACGCGTGCACCGCGCGGATGCCACCGAGCGACTCCACGTACTGGACGATCACGAGCACGATCGCCCGCCGCACCGCCCGATACGAGCGCGCGGAGTTGTGCCGGAACCACCATGTCAGAGCCAGCACGAGTGGCATCGCGACCAGCGTCACCAGTCCAAGGCGCGGGTCGAGGTGGATCAGGATCGCGGTGATAGCGATCACTGAGACGAGGGAGGTTACAACTGAGGTGAGGCCGGTCGCCAGCAGCTCGTTCAGTGCCTCGACGTCGGACGTGAGCCTGGAGATGATGCGGCCGGACGTGTAGCGCTCGAAGAAGGACAGCGACAGCTCCTGTACGTGCGCGAACAGCATGGTGCGCAGGTCGAACAGCGACTGCTGGCCGATGCGTCCGGAGAGGCGCAGGAACGCGTAATTGGAGAACGCGTTGATCACCAGCACCCCGATGAGCGCGAGCCCGATCTCGCCAAGAGTGGTGAGGTCGGCCGCCTTGCCTGGTCGCACTCCTCTGTCGATGCCCAGACCGATCAGGGAAGGGATGGAGAGGTAGGCGGCGGACCGGATCAGGATCAGCACGCCTGCAATCGCGATCTGCCATCGGTACGGATATGCGATCCGCACCAGCAGCCTGCGGCTGCGTCTCCTCAGGAGGCCGGCGACGCTGGCCGAGAACTCGTCGACGTCCTCAGTTGCGACGCCTCGCCAGCGGTCGGCGGCTGCGATTTCCACGGCGCTCAAGCAGTCACCTTGCGCGACTCGCTCTCCTCGTACTCCTGCGAGAGCAGAGCGCGGTAGAGCTCGTTGGTGCGCATCAGCTCGGCGTGCCCGCCGACCGCGGCCACCCGGCCGCCTTCGATCAGGGCCACGCGATCTGCGAGCGCAAGCGTCGAGGGCCGGTGCACTACTAGCAGCGCCGTCACGCCCTCGAGCACGCGAGCCAGCGCCTCCTCGATCACGGCCTCGGTGTGCACGTCGACCGATGACAGCGGGTCGTCGAGCACCAGCACCTGCGGCGAGCCGAGCACCGCCCGCGCGAGCGCCAGCCTCTGCCGCTGCCCGCCGGAGAGCGTGTAGCCCTGCTCGCCGACGCGGGTCTCCAGACCCCATGGCAGCTCCCATACGAACTCCGCCTGGGCCACCTTCAGCGCGCGCTTGAGCTCTTCGTCGGACACGACCGGCCGGCCCATCACCAGGTTCTCGTGCACGGAGGCCGAGAACAGGATCGGATCCTCGAAAGCCGTGCCGATATGCGATCGCAGTGAGCGCAGGTGCAGGTCGCGGACGTCGACACCGTCGAGGAGGACCTGGCCCTCCGTGACGTCGTAGAGGCGCGGCACCAGGTAGGCCAGCGTCGTCTTGCCCGAGCCGGTTCGGCCGACCAGACCGACGGTCTCACCCGGCTCGATCGTCAGGTTCAGGTCACGGAGGATCCAATCGTTCGATTTCGGGTACTTGAAGCCCACGCCGCGCAGCTCGATGCGCCCCGTGGAGCGCTCCATCGTGCGTGCACCCGGACGATCCGCGATGTCGGGCCGCGAGTCCATCACCTCGTTGAGGCGCTGCACCGCGGTCTGGCATTCCTCGCTCATCGACAACACCCAGCCGATGGCGTCCATAGGCCACGTGAGCATGAAGACGTAGTTCATGAACGCGATCAGCCCGCCGACGGTGAGGCTGCCGTGGATCACGTTGTATCCGCCGAGCAGCACCACGGCCGCGAGAGAAATGTTTGGCAGCAACGTCAGCTGCGTCCACAGGCGCGCGCGTTCGGCGATCGCCTCGAGGTTGGAAGCCCCGAGCCGGCCTGCCATGTCGTCGAAGCGGCCCTGCATCAAAGGCATCCGGCCGAACGCTTTGATGATGCGAACGCCGGTCGCCATCTCCTCGATGATCGTGGTGAGGTCGCCCTGCTGGTCCTGGATGCGGCGAGCGATGACCTTGTACTTCTCGTGGAACGCGTTGCTGAAGTACGCGATCGGCAGCATGCACAGCACCGTCACGATCGCGAGCTCCCAGTCGAGCTGCGCCATCAGCACGAACACGACCGCGAACGTGACGATGGTCTGCAGAAACCAGATCAGCCCGAAGCTCACAAAGCGGCGCACCGTCCCGATGTCCGAAATGGCGCGCGACAACAGCTGACCCGACTGCCAGTTGTCGTGGAAGGAGACCTGCAGGCTCTGGAGGTGCGCGTAGAAGTCGTTGCGCAGGTCGGTCTCCATCCGCAGCGAGGCGCTGCCCGAGAAGTTGCGCCGCAGGTAGATGAAGACGAACTCCAGCACGCCGATGACGACGAGAAGCGCGACCGGCGGCACGATATCGCCGAGCTGATGGTGGCTGATCGGCCCGTCGATGACGTACTGGATCACCTTGGGGATCGCGGCGGCGGCGGCAAGGCTGCCGAGCTGGGCCAGGCCGAAGATGACAACGAGTCCCCAGTACGGGCGCAAGTAAGACACGTAGCGACGAAGCGCGAGGAGACCCACGGGGGTCGCTCAGTTTACCGACGTCAGCTTCGTGCCAGGTCCCTTATCGAGACGATGCCTACAACGTCTCCGTCTTCCATCACCGGGAGGTGGCGGAAGTTGTGGTCGAGCATGGTCTTCAGGGCCGAGTCGACGGAGTCTTCAGGGGTGGCGGTCAACGGATCGGGCGTCATCCACGACGACACTTCGTGCGCGGGAGCGTCGTGCGTGTGGGACAGCGCGCGAACGGTGTCGCGCTCCGTGAAGATGCCCACCAGGCGCGTGCCTTCCATCACCAGGGTGGAGCCGATGCGGTGCTGGGCCATGAGCGCGACCGCTTCACCGACCGTCGTGGTCGGGCTCACGTAGTGCAGGCTCGTCGACATGACCTCCCGCACGGTGGCCATCGCTGGTAACTATGCACCCGCCGGCGGATTTGGGAAAGCGGCAAGCAGGCCCGTGGCGGCCATCACGGCCAGCGCCACCAACGCGTCGCTTCGAGCGAGCGGCACGCCCCGCCGCCACGTGACGGCGGCCAGGGCCAGCATCGCCAGCACGCCCACGGACTTGGCGACCAGGACGGCGCCGTAGGCCGTCTGCCAGAGATCGCTGAACCCGGTCAACTCCTCGGTCGCGCGTAAAAGGCCAGTCAGCGCCGTGAATGCGAAGGCGACCATGGCGACCCGGCCGAATCGGGTCAGCAGGTCCTGGCCCTGGAGGCTGCGCCATCCGTCCGGCGGTCGCAGCGTGGCCAGCACCAGCACGCCACCGGCCCAGATTCCGGCGCTCGCGACGTGCAGCTCGTCCACCAGGATCGCCGGGACGACCGGCTGCGCGCCGGCCGCGTGCCCTGCGGGCGCGAGCAGCAGAACTGCAGCGAATCCCGCGGGCACGGCGCCCGGACCCCATCGCAAGCACATGACCAGCGCCGCCAGCTCGGCGGCGACCCGTGCCGCCCCGATCCATGAAGGCGACAGCGCGACCGTCGCGACCCCGCCGAGGAGCGCCAGCCCCAGCGCCCGATCCATGCTCGGCCGAGCCCAATGCAGATGCGGCGGCTGACCCCCTAGCTGGCGCATGACGACCACGCCGACGAACCCGAGGAGGCCCGCCAATTCCAGCCCTCGGAACGCACCCGACACGATCTCGGCCGGCGTCATCGAATGCGTCTACCCTAGTTGCCGATGGCCTCCGAGTCGCCGCTCACGATCGAGCAGGTCGACAGCGAGATGGACCGGTTGATCGGTCCGGACATCGACTCCACGTCGCTTTACCGCCGCTGGGAAAAGCAGCAGTGGGCCGTATCCGATCTCGACTTCAGCCAGGACAAGGCCGACTGGTTGAGCCTGCCGGAAGGGGTCCGGCAGGTCACCCAGAACACGATGACCCTGTTCTTCATCGGCGAGCAGGCCGTGACCGACACCCTTGCTCCCCTGCTCCATGCGGCGCCGCGCGAGGACGAGCGCATCTTTCTGGCCACCCAGATCGCGGATGAAGCCCGCCACACGGTTTTCTTTCAGCGCTTCTTCGACGAGGTGCTGGGAGTTGGCGGCGGGCTGCACGCGGCGCTCGATGCCGTCACGCCGCAGGCGACCGAAGGCTTCCGCCGGATCTTCGACCATCAGCTCCGTGACGCGATGGATCGCGTGCGCCTGGATCCTGGCGACAGCCGGGCGTGGGTTGAGGGCGTCGTTACTTATCACCTCATCATCGAGGGCTACCTCGCGATCACGGGCCAGCGCAGCCTGCTGCGCACGCTCAAGAACGTGGGCCTGATGCCAGGCTTCAGGACCGGCTTCACCGCGGTCGCCAGGGATGAGTCGAGGCACATCGGCTTCGGCGTGCTGGCGCTGAAGCGGCGCGTGGCCGCCGACCCGGCCGTCGCCGGAGTCATCGCCGCCAAGGTCGACGAGCTCCTGGAGCCGGCGGTCCGCACGGTGGTCCCCACCGACCGCAAGCTGCCGATCGTGGACCCGCGCGACGTGCCCGAGCCGCTTCGTGTCAATGGCCTCGAGCTGCGGGACTTCGCTCTTTCCTCACTCGCCAAGCGTCTGCTCGCGTCGGGTGTGCCGGCGCAGGTCGTGCAGAGGATCCGGAGCGACGCGGAGGCTCTCTACGAGTTGCTATGGACCGAGTACGAGACCAAGCACGGCGTGCGGCACCCGGTGCGCTTCTACCAGGAAGGCCTGGTCACGGCTCCCGCGTT